>Ga0196981_1000084_pt1 | contig 102731 bp, 94 predicted proteins | sample S3_2013CmetaG_FD_155462 | JGI IMG/M metagenome (GOLD analysis project Ga0196981, IMG submission 155462) | Soil microbial communities from Anza Borrego desert, Southern California, United States - S3_20-13C | ecosystem: Environmental > Terrestrial > Soil > Desert | place: USA: California...
GACCGCATCAACCAGGAAAACAACCTTTCCTACGCCGAATACATCGAAGCGACCAACCCCTGCGGCGAACAGCCGCTGCCGGATTACGGCTGCTGCTGCCTCGGCTCGCTCAACCTCACCGCCTACGTCGAAAAGCCGTTCTCGGCTGAAGCCAGGTTCGACTTCGACCTGCTCGCCAAAGTCACCAAGCTCGGCGTGCGCATGCTCGACAACGTCCTGATCGCCACCAAGTGGCCGCTGCCGGAGCAGGCACGCGAAGCCGACGCCAAGCGCCGCCTCGGCCTCGGCTTCACCGGCCTCGGCGACGCGCTCATCATGCTCGGCGTGCGCTACGACACCGAAGAAGGCCGCATGCTCGCCGCCAACATCTCACGCGTCATGCGCGACGCAGCGTACGAGAGCTCGGTCGAACTCGCGCAGGAGCGCGGCGCCTTCCCGCTGTTCGACGCCGACAAGTACCTCGCCGCCGGCTTCGCCTCCCGCCTGCCGGAAGGCCTGAAAGCCAAGATCGCCAAGCACGGCATCCGCAACTCGCACCTGACCTCGATCGCACCGACCGGCACCATCTCGCTCGCCTTCGCAGACAACGCCTCCAACGGTATCGAACCGGCCTTCTCCTGGTTCTACAACCGCACCAAGCGCATGCCCGACGGCACCAAGAAGGACTACACGGTGGAAGACCACGCCTACCGCGTCTACCGCGCGCTCGGCAACGACACCAACAACCTGCCGGAGGCCTTCGTCTCCGCGCTGGAAATCTCCGCCATCAACCACATGCTGATGGTCGCCGCCGTCGCGCCCTACATCGACGCCGCGATCTCCAAGACCGTCAACGTGCCGGAAGACTACCCGTACGAGGAATTCAAGGACCTCTACATGGAAGCCTGGCGGCAGGGCCTCAAGGGCATCACCACCTACCGCCCCAACGGCGTGCTCGGCGCGGTGCTCTCGGTCCCGACCGCCAACACCAACCCGCAACCGATGCAACTGTCCGAACAGGACAAGCGCCTCGTGCTGAAAGACCTCGCCATGGCGCCCCCGATGGCCTCGCTGCGCTGGCCGTCCCGCCCGGGCCTGCCCGCAGGCGCATCCGCATGGATCAGTGAAATCATCGACACCCCGCAAGGCGAATTCGCCGTCGCGGTGAGCGACAAGGGCGGCGTGCCCTTCGAAGTCTGGGTCCTCGGCGGCCAGCCCCCGCGCGGCCTCGACGCGGTCGCCAAGACGCTCTCCACCGACATGCGCGCCAACGACCGCGGCTGGCTGCGCCGCCGCCTCGCGCTGCTGGCTTCCGCCTACGGCGACGCCTTCGACATGCCGATGCCGCCCACCGGCCAGATCGTGCAAGTGCCCAGCGCCACCGCTGCCTTCGCCAAGCTCGTCGAATTCCGCTACAACCAGCTCGGCGCCCTCGACAAGCAGGACAACGACCCGACCCCGGTGCTCGACGCCCTGTTCGCCCCGCACGAGCCCAAGACCGGCACCGACGGCACGCTGGCATGGGTGGCAGACGTGCGCAACCCGTCGACCGAAGACGATTTCGTCCTCATGCTGAAGGAACTCCAGATGCCCGACGGCACCCGCCGTCCGTACAGCATGTGGCTGACCGGCGGCCACCCGCATACGCTCGACGGCCTGTGCAAGCTGCTGTCGCACGACATGCGCGTGGTCGATCCGGCGTGGATCGGCATGAAGCTGCGCAAGCTGCTCAACTACGCAGAGCCGCGCGGTGACTTCCTGGCGCGTGTGCCGGGCAGCGAGAAGCAGGCGAGCTATCCATCGACGGTTGCGTATATTGCGCAGCTGGTGATCCATCGCTATGCGATGCTCGGCATCCTGACGGAAGAGGGTTTCCCGGTGAAGGCGATGGGTGTGGTGACGGATGAGCCGGTGCAGCCGCACGCGGCGAAGCCGGCGCCGACCATCCACGGCAAGCTGTGCCGCGAGTGTGGCAATACCACGGTCATCAAGAAGGATGGGTGTGAGTTTTGTACGGCTTGTGGGGCGATTGGGGCTTGTGGCTAACAGAGGAATTTAAGTCTGCTGAAAAGGGTTGCCGGGATTTCTCTGCAACCCTTTTTTGTACAATGCTCGAAGGCGGCCAGGCGAAGGATAAAGATCTTGAAAAATAGCCTGTTCCTCGCATAACGGATATGTCCGCTTGTATGAATCAACAAGAGCAACAACAAATGAATGACCTTCTCGAAGCACTAAAAACTCGTTTGAGCAGCCCAATCTGGGGATACTTTAGCTTGGCGCTTTTTGCATTCAATTGGGAAGCATTCTTTTATCTCACCGTTCAAGATGGTGACGTCTTAGGTCGAATTAAGTTCTTCCAAGATCACACAACAATCCATTCTCTGGTGAGTTGGCCACTTGCTTTCTCATTCGCAATTGCGTCGCTTCACCCATGGGTGCTGTTTGTGCTTGCTTGGATAACAGTGAAACCTATAGAGCTGAAAGACATAGTCCAAGCTAATTCCGAACATAGATTGTTGCTACGGAAAAAACACTTAGAGGACGCACGGTCAAGTCTTTTGGCTAGTACAGAATTCGAACTCATTGAACGCGCTAAGCGTGATCAGGAGTTAGACAAGCTTCAGAGTGATGACCTCAAAGAGAAATTAAAGGTAGAGCTAGAGAAATTGCGTACCGAGCGTGATTCCCTTCGTGGGAAAAACCAATCTTCCTTAACTACAACTAGGCACAAGGAACTTATGGAAATTGCTGGCAATTATCGAGAACGAGCAGATAAGACAACTTCCATACTTGACAGGGAAAATTTGATTGAACGTGCTCGGGATCTGGAAAATCAGGCACATCAACTAGTTGTGAAATCGGCGGATAGTGAGCTTAGAAAAAGCACTGACTAGGCTAGCACGGTAGGCTGGGATGCAATCCCAGCTATCACTCGCATGTATTAATCTTTATTCGTGCCAAAATTGCCGATTGCGATTTGATTGGGAGTTTGAATATTAAAGTCTGCTGGGATTGCATCCCAGCCTACGGCGCTTTCGCTTCTTATTTCTCGCATTAGTTCGTTTCATCCACTCTCTCCCGACACCCATCAGCAGCAAGACGAGACTTCCTGAGAGGAAAAGAAAGCTGGTCCAGTCATATTGTGGAGTGCTAGCTCCTGGGACTGTTACCGCCGCGATGGACGGCGAGTATGGCAGGTATCGTACATCGACCTCTCTTCCAATGGGGAGATCACGGGCAGATGCGCAGCCAGCGATACGTACTGTGTAAACCGATCCTTGAACTGCGTATCCGATATCCGTTTGGGTTCTGCAGCCTTTACCGGAAGGGAGGGTGTTATGTGCCGTTACGTGACCAGTGATAGTGCGGCCATGTTCCCGAAGCAGGCGTGCGTTCTTGATGCCTTCGTAGTAAGCCGGAATTTCCTTCGCAGAGAAGAGAACGAGAACAGCAACGAGCAAAGTGCAGATCCACAGCTTCATAGAACTCTTCTGTGCGCAAAACTGACATCATACGGGCAGGCATCAAGCTGCCGAAAGACGTCAGATCTCCCATTAAGCCGACTTGTGATCGTAGACCACAGCAGTCCCGAGGCGGAGCGCCCATCCTCGACTAAACTCCTCCGAACGTGCCCACCCACGCGAGGATACGTTCGACCTTTGAAAACCATGCATGATTGAACGTGAGGGCAGGCACGAGCATAGCGCATCCAAAACAGATTCCCGCGACTGCTCCAATCGTTGAGCCGGATATGGCCATGATCAGTCCGAACAGGCAAAAGATGGCACCAACAAATGCAAAACCTTTTCTTGATCGCTCTTGGTCGGGATAGCGGCTGAGCACGTGCATGCAATTCCTCATGTTTGGGAGCCTATGGAGAACGGGTAATCATAGGACGAATCAAGAGCGTCTCGCACACATGGCGATCACCTTCGAAGCGGCAAACGCGATGCCAAAGCCGATCCCGATCACCGCAACAAATTCCAAATCAGAAGCAACTCCCGGACGCTGCCCATCGAACCACCCGTTAAACCACGTCCACAATTCCTCCGACAACGGCATCGCAAGCAGGCTGTTGTACCACCAATAGGTAAAACCACCGGTGCAGGCAACAAGCCAAAGAGCAGTAAGAAATCGGCGCATGCTCATACCACGGTCAACTTTCCATAAGCCTTGAGATGGGACCCCGGTATCGGTCGAAGAAGGCTGCCCTTCAGGATCGCCCGCAGGGATGCGAATTGTGCGGCATCGTCGATGACGACGCAGCCTTCACTTACCCCGCGCACGCCTTTGGGATGGAGGCGAAAGTGACCACGCATGACGTTGTTGCAGAATGTCTTGTCGTCGACGCGGTTGTCGTTTGCGTAGAGCGCAAACCATGTGTCCCTGCCCGTGAAATAGTCGCGGAATCCACCAAGCACGCCACCGGATTCGCGGTCGACGATGAAGTAGATCCCCGGCGGGATGGGGCCGGTTCCGTATGAGCAGGCGAATTGTCTTCGGTTGACATGTTCTCCGCGGCCAGAGAAGGCGGGAAACGCTTTTGTTCCGCATTTCAGTTCGCTGAGCGGCTCCCCGTTCAGCACGAATGTGCAGTCGGCCATGCTGGTCATCCTTACTAGTAATTGCAAAAAAGGCAACTGTGAATTGTAAGGGGAAGAACTGGCTTTGCGAAGGCTTGCGTGAATGGCTGCGTCTACGCCTGGGAATTCGGGTTTCGTGGCCAGGTCTTGCACGAATACATTCCTTTGAAGGGCGTAGTCGGCGTCTACAGAACGGATGTGTTCATTCAAGAGCCGAACCTAACGCGTTCTTTTTGCGCTGCGCACCCCAATCTCTTTCCCCCCTGACCCCGTTACGAGACCTGACCCCGTTACGTAATTTGCTTCAAGGGCTGCCCGGCGCGAAGGACTCCACTGAGCTGCATTCACTCCTGCGTCGCGCGACGTGAACGACTGCAGGTCGTGAACGATTTCATCATGGCGCTCTTGTGTTCACTCCAATGTGTCGATGGCTGCCGAGCGCGCTCCCGGCATCTTCAATTTCCAATACTCGGGAAAAAACGTTTTCATTACGGGGAAAAGCAGGCCCTCTTCTCTCGCACCCGCACGGGCAGCCCTAAGAGCAAATCGCTGATTTCGTCGCCCGCGCTGCGCGACCTTTGCGCTCCTCGCACTGTCGCGACCGCTTCAACCGCTTCCTGCCGATGCTGCGTGGCATCAATATTGCTCCGCACCGCCTAAGACAAACAATAAGCTTGCGCCGAGTGGGCCGTACTGCCCGAGCGATGCGATCGCCGAGCATTGAACAGGCCGCTCATTCTTCCGCATGCCGCTGCTGCGACATGGCAGAGACGGCCCCGCATGTTCACATAGTTCATTCGGCGCATCGATCACCCTGATATGGGCGATGCGCACCTACCTCGTTGCTCGATAACGCCGCCACTTCCAGGGAGGAAGGCGCGCGCGACGCAGGTGATCCTTTGCGCGATCTCTTCTTTCCACACACTCAACGCATCACTGCATCGAGGCATTAGCCGTCTTTAAGGAACACATCATGGATATCCTGCTGCAACTCACGATCATTCTCGTGTGCCTGTTCTACGGCGCACGCAAGGGCGGTGTCGCCCTCGGCCTGCTCGGGGGCATTGGCATCGTCATCATGACGTTTGTCTTCCAGCTCCCGCCGGGCAAACCGCCCGTTGACGTCATGCTCACCATCATCGCCGTCGTCGCAGCGTCGGCGACGCTGCAGGCATCGGGTGGGCTGGAGGTCTTGCTTCAGTTGGCCGAAAAGGTATTGCGGCGTAATCCGAAGTATGTGTCGATCCTCGCGCCGTTCGTGACGTGTTCGCTCACGATGTTGTGCGGTACCGGCCATGTCGTTTATACGATGCTGCCGATCATTTACGACATCGCCATCAAGAACAACATCCGGCCCGAGCGACCGATGGCGGCCTCATCCATCGCGAGCCAGATGGGCATCATGGCCAGTCCGGTGTCCGTGGCGGTGGTGTCGCTGGTGGCCTTCCTGGCCAAGGCGCCGGTGGCGGGCCAGGCCATCGACTTTGTCGTACTGCTGTCCATTACCATCCCTGCCACACTGGCCGGCGTGCTTGCCGTTGGTATTTTCAGCTGGTTCCGTGGCAAGGAGCTGGACAAGGATGAGGCCTTCCAGCAGCGCATCGCCGATCCGGAAGTGCGCAAGGTTGTCTATGGCGATTCAGTCACGCTGCTCGGCAAGACCCTGGCAAGGGGCCAATGGACGGCCATGTGGATCTTCATCGGTGCCATCGCTGTCGTTGCATTGTTCGGTGCTTTCCCCGCGTGGCGTCCGGTCGTGTCGGGAAAACCGATCTCGATGGTGCTGACCATCCAGATGTTCATGCTGCTGGCGGGGGCTCTGATCATCATCTTCACCAAGACCGACCCGTCGTCGATCGGGAAAAACGAAGTGTTCAGGGCCGGGATGATCGCGGTGGTGGCGGTGTTCGGTATCGCATGGATGGCGGACACCGTGTTTGAAGCGCACCTGCCGACGCTGAAGGCGACGCTCACCGACCTGGTCAAGACCCAGCCGTGGACGTATGCCATTGCGCTGCTGCTCGTGTCGAAGCTGGTCAACTCGCAGGCTGCGGCCATCAGTGCGATGGTGCCGGTCGGATTGGCCATCGGCGTCCCGCCCGGCTACATCGTTGCGTTCTCTGCGGCGGCCTACGGCTATTACATCCTGCCGACGTATCCAAGCGACCTGGCCGCGATCCAGTTCGACCGTTCAGGCACGACCCATATCGGCAAATACGTGATCAATCACAGCTTCATTTTGCCGGGCCTGATCGGCGTGTCCACCGCTTGCATGGCCGGCTACATGCTGGCATCCGGGAGGGGGCTGATCTAGACGCGCGCCGCGCAACGATGCTTTCCCTTTCCCTTCGCGGGGTACGCACCGGGCCGTTATCGAGGCGGCCCGGTCAAACGGGATCAGGTCGTGCATGATCGTCGTTTCGTCACGCGGCGCTACCGGTTTGCCCCGCGCAAGAGCCGGCAGTAGAATGAACCAAGGCGTGCCAGTGGCGGCTGTGAATGCTGTCAACAAACGTCATTCGTCCAATAAAACGCACAAGGGGGTGATTGTCATGTCAGTCCTGAAATGCGACGTCAAATTAAGCGATGGCAGTGTCGTGGTCTGCGATGGCATCGCTCACGCAGGCAAGCTCTGGATCATTCCGGGATGGATCCCTCACCCGAAAGAACCGGTGGCCAGTCCGAAGCGCATCATCCGCTTCGACTGCTTCCCGCATCGGGTGGCAAAAGGACAAAGCACGCATTACCAGGACATCAAACTACCGATACCGGAGTCCGCGCTGCTCGGTCCGCTGCCCAAGGAAATCGAGTGCATCGAGCAACCGGCGAACATCGCCGTCACGATCGAGGAGCTGCGCAAGCAGTACCTTTAGATGTGAACCTTGTCCCGGCACGAAAGGCTGGGGGCCTGCGTCTATGCCTCTTCAAACTCCCTGATGCGGTCTGGTTCAGCGCGTGAATACAAACGCGCCCAGGTGGGCCACGATGTGGGCAACTATGGCCGCCTCCAATCCGTATCGCCAAAACAGGACCCCGGCAACAATCCCAAATGCAGCATTCGCAATGACGATGTAGGCAGACAGGGAAGCGGGCAGTGGGCCAAGCAAAGCCACCACCATAGGTAGATGCAATGCGCCAAACGCGAGCGCACTGAGCATGATCGGCAGCCAGATGGCGAGCGAGGAAGGCGTGCCCGCGCCGCCTTGAAAGAGACGCCAGCAGAGCCAGCCCATTACCGTCATCAGTCCCCAGCGGACGAGAATTTCCTCGGTAATGCCCCCGTACAGCACGCGCGCAATGAGCGGAAGCGAAAAACGCTCCTGGAGCTGTGCCAATGGTTCGGGTGCAAAATGCGCGAACGCGACGAGCACGGCGGCACCGAGAAGACCGCCGGCCAAGCCCGGCAGTAGTTGTGAACGCAGTCCGCTGATGTCAAACCTGCCATCGGCGGCAGCGGCAAGGACGGGCGCGGCCAGCCCTACCTGTGCGGCCAGTTTCGTTCCGGCCCAGGCCGCCAAGGCAAGCAGGAGCGCGCTCTGGATGGCGCTGGTCAAGCTGATGACGGATGGCGGGACCGGCAGGGGCCGCCCTTCAAGCAGGAGCGGCAGGACAAGCCAGGAGATGGCGATGACGCCGGGTATGCCGGCAAGCCAAATGAGTAAAAAGTGTTTTGTCATGGCCACAATTTTACTGATTCGGCATGACGGCCAGCCCGCCCTGATCGCGCAATGGCAGTCAACGTCTGTAATGTGGCAGAAAATCGCCGATGCCGACGTTAGCGGCGGGTATGGGAATTCGTAAGATTCGGAGATTCGGGGTCAGGTTTCGCAATCAACCGCGGGCTGCCTTCAAAAATTGTCATCCTTTTTCCTACCATTTCCATGGGATTGCGCAGGTACAGCTCCGCTGCGACCATGCAATGTTTCGTCCGATTCCCGAATTCGAACTGTAGCCGCACGCTGGCTACGTTCCTGTCCCTCGCCAAAACTCCTGCCTCGGCAAGCCCGTCCGGCAAGCGAGGGCGTGCTGCAAGAAAGCGTTCATCATGCTGGGTTTCGATCCTCGTTCGTTCATCATCATCTCGGCAGCCCTCGGCGCCCTGTGCGCGTTCGTCTTCGCCGTCCTGCAGCGCAGCTTTCCCGCCGAGATCAAGGGTTTGAAGGAGTGGGCGAGCGCGTGTTTCGTGATGACCGCGGCGGCGCTCCTGTTCGCACTCAGGGGAAGCATGCCGCTGGTGCTCACCAGTTACCTCGCCAACATCCTGCTGGTCGGCGGCGTCATGCTGATGTATGCGGGATCCCGCGAATTTGCCGGGCTGCCGCGGCAGCATCACATCCTTCCCTTGTTCCTGACCGCGTTGTCGTTCGTCTTGATCTGGCCGACCTTTGTGCAGGACGATTACCGCCTTCGCCTGCTCCTCATCACCTCGGCCAACGCAACGCTGTTTGGCCTGTGCGCCCTGGTGACCTGGCGCATTGAGACGAAGCGCTTTCCCGAGTGGTTCACCTGCGTGCTCTTCCTGTTCACCGCTTCGGTGTCGCTGGCGCGCTTCCTGGCCGCGCTGTTCCAGCCGCTCGGCAACGACCCGTTCAACGACGTGTCCTTCCTGCAGCACGTCTACATGGGAAGCTTCTCTTTCTCGCTGGTGGCGCTGAGCGTCGGCTTCATCCTGATGGTGAATCAGCGGTTGCGGTCGATGCTCGAACATGTGGCGTCCCACGACGACATGACGGGTGCGCGGCGGCGCAGCGCCTTCCTCGACCTGCTGGAGCGAGAACTGAAGGGCGCCCGTCGCGGACGCTACACCTCGCTGCTGATGATCGACATCGACGATTTCAAGGAAATCAATGACCGTCTCGGCCATATCGCTGGCGACAAGGTGATCGTGGATTACGCGCAGAAGGCCTTGCGCGAGTTGCGCCGCGCCGACCTGTTCGGACGTTACGGCGGTGAAGAATTCGTCGTGCTGTTGCCCGACACGTCGGTCGAGCAGGCATGCGTCATTGCCAACCGCCTGCGCCTCGCGACGGGCAAGTCTCCTGCTTCGGGGCTCCCGGACTATACCGTCAGCGTCGGGGTGGCGACCACATCCGACAGCAACGAGTCGCCGATGAGCCTGATCGCGCGCGCCGACGAAGCCTTGTATGAAGCCAAGCGCGCGGGAAAAGACCGGATCGCCATCGCAAAAGGGCTGGAGTCATCGGTCGCCGTCCTCTTCACGCATTCGAACAGCGCTTGAGGAGAGCGATGCGGCCTGCATTGATTTTCGTCAGTGCAAAAATTCTCTTATGAATCATGGGCATGCGCAAGTCCATCCACACTTGTCCACAGAGTTGACCACAGCAAATGTGGGCAACTTCCATGCCGCGGCCGATAAAGAAACACCGCCTTGAGTCACATCAATCCACTTTTCTGTGCGTGAACAAGCATGAGAGCCGGGGAGACACGGGGGACATGACGCAAATGGAGGCGATGATGACAACCTATGCCGTTCAACGGAATCTTCAGGGCATCACAATGGAACAACTGGCCAGCGCGCAGCAAGCCGCCATACAGGCGAGCGAAGCCGCGTCGCAGCAGGGGACGCCGGTCACCTACATCCGGAGCAATTTCTACCCGGCCGACCAGCGCTGCACCTGCCTGTTCGACGCACCGAGCAAGGAAGCAGTGGAAGACGTCAACCGCGCGGCCGCGCTGCCGTTCGATCGCGTGGAAGAAGTGCTTGACCTGCCGCCGCAGCTGCATTGAGCGGTGAACAGGAAAGCAGTAGATCGGGAGTGTTAGGGGAAAGACTACGGTGGTTGTCCAATCGCAGTCTGCCCCTATAGCCGCGCCGGCAACATGTGACGGTCAGATTCAGTGACCCCCGCCCACATGACGCGCCGGTTCCTTGATCCAGAAAACGACTACCGAAGTCTTCTCCGCAAAACGCTCCGCGTGTTCCGCGTGTGCGGGAATAGTGCACCATTCGCCCGGCCGTACCGCTTGCTCCACGCCATGCAGCGTCAGATACAAGGTTCCTTCGGTTACCGTCACGTAATTCGTGGTGGGATGCGTATGCAGTGGCGTGCTGACGTTCTCGCGCGTGGCAACGGACGCGTCACCGGCCTCGCTACTCAGTTTGCCCAGATCAAGCAGGCCAGTCGGGATGTGAGCCATAGGGGAAACCCAAGATAAAACGCGGAGTATAGCAACAGGCCCTGCCGGGAAAATCAGATGAGCATTCCTGGCGCGATCAGCCAATCGCTTCCTTCGCTTGGCACAAGACTATCTGTGGGACAGCCGAGGCTTCCAGATGGTCTTCCGGATCGACTTCGGGACAGCGCCGTGAAAGGTCGGAGAGCTTCCGGTGCTGCGGCACGCTCCAGATGAATGTGTATGGTGCGCGGGGCACATCCTGCCGTCTTTATCCAGCGTGTTCGTCGGGAGTCTTCGTCGTCCATGAGTGCATCCCTGCTAGCGCAGCAATCTCGATTGCGATGCGACGACGGCAATCACGACGGTGAGCAAACCGATAAATCCGATGGCGGACTGCATGCCAAGGACATCCGCCAGCGTGCCCAGCACCAAAGGACCTGCCAGACCACCGAGATTCGACATGGTCACCACAGCGGCCAGCGCAAGCGTGCCCTCCTTGCCGACGGCGCTGATGACAAACGGGTAGGCAAGCGACAGGCCCATGCCGGAACAGGCAAATCCCACCAGCGCAATGTAGGGCGTCGGTGCAAAGACAGCGAGAAGCAGTCCGGCCGCCGACACGCTGCCCCCAACCGTGACGAGGCGTCGTGCGCCATGCTTGGCTTTCAGGCTGTCGCCTCGCAGCCGGCCGAGCAGCAGCATCACAGTAAAAACCGACAGCGCCAGTGGTGCGAAACCTGCGGTGACATCGAACTCCTCCTTGAGAAAGATACCGCTCCAGTCAGCAATCCCGTTGTTCACGAGCGAAGTGCAGAAGGCGAGAATGCCAAGCGGCGCCAATGGACCGGTCGGCAGGGCGAACTTCCTGTTGTCGACCCGTTGCGTGCCGCCGTCCGGATCGAGCATGGAATAGCAGGCCCAGAGAACGCCGGCAACCGGTACCCCGACCATCGCGAAGTGGAGCGAGGGCTTGACGTGCATGGCAGCAGCAAGGCTGCCGAACAGCGTACCGGCCAGCGACCCGGCACAGCCCCAGGCATGCAGCATCGCCATTTCGGACTTGCCGGACTTCGTTTCGAATGTGGAAGCGACGGAATTGACGCCGATGGAGTAACAGCCACCGGCGACGCCGAGCATCAGGACAGCCGCCATCAGCAGGTGAACGCTTGGCGCCACGCCGATCGCCAGCAAGGCAATGGCCACGCCCAGGCCGCCGTGGAAGAGCGTTTTTCTCGGGCCTTGCAAGAGCATCATGCGTGCTGCCAGAGGGCAGGACAGAACCCCGCCCAGTCCGCCGCACAGCAGGACCATGGACAGCATCGCATGTGAAATGTCGAGGCCGTCCTGGAGTGCGGGGATGCGTGAAGCCCATGTGCCGATCAGCATGCCGACCGAGGCAAAGACAGCCGAGAGGCAGGCTCGCTGGCTGACACGATGGAATTTGTACGAAACAGGTAAGGCGAACATCGTATTCAGAGTATTTCCCGTTGGAAGTACCCTGTTGATGCTGCCGTTCGGAAATAGTTTCCCGAAGGATGCTACGAAATGTATTCAGGTAGATTGAGGGCGGAAGTGTGCGGTGTGTGATCGCTCGGCCTCAGGCGTGCTTTCTCAGCACTGCCGCGACCACCGGGTGTTCGATAAGCGCGCGTAGAAGCTGCCTGGCCTCATCCTTCTGCTCGGCGGGGAAGCTGGCGTTGTCGATGCCTTCCGTCATGCACTGAATAAATGCCGCAATATTTTCGTCAATGTTTTTCCAGGGCTCGGTCATGGAAGCGTGCGCGCCATTTCCTGTCTCCGCCACGGGCAGCGTTGGTGCGGCTTCTTTTGCGATGATGATGCTGAAATGCGCGGGAATATTCCGGCGTTCGGCGTTGTAGCTGATGGCCTGCGCGATGTATCCCTGCTCGGTGCCGTCCGGCAGCGGCTGGATGACGCGGTCGCCTTCTTTGACATTCAGTTCATCCTGGAAGACGGTAATCCTGTCGGTCCCGAATCTGGTCTTGTACGGACCGATACGCGTACCGTTCTTGTCTTCGAAAAAGACCCTGTCGGTCATCATTCTGGCGAGGTTCATGGTGCTTCCGGCGATCAGGTTATTGCCGGGTGAATGTAGCATGAAAAGAGACTTTTTCAGGTGACCGCCACGCCTCGTCTTTCTTCGCGGCTATCACCCGCGCACCGGCTTGCATGTATTGCGTGCCGGTATGACAGCTCGCAACCCGTTGCTGGCGCATTTCGTGCAAGGTGCCTTCCAAAGGAGGAATCGATGGATCATCCCGAGCTTCATCAAAAAGTCTTTCTGACCCTGCTGCTGGTCGTCTCCCTCGCATTCGCGTGGATACTCTGGCCTTTCTACGGCGCAGTGTTCTGGGGAGTCGTGCTGGCCATATTGTTCGAACCCTTCCATCGCCGGATGCTGCACTCGATGCCCGGCAGGCACAACCTGGCCGCACTGCTGACCTTGCTGCTTTCTCTGGTGATCGTCATCTTTCCGCTTTCGTTGATCACCGCCGCGCTGGTGCAGGAAGGGACCGCGGTGTATCAGGAAATCCGGTCGGGCGGGCTGGACTTCGGCGCCTACTTCCAGCAGATCCTGGATGCGCTGCCGACATGGATGGTCAACCTCCTGGACCGCTTCAACGTGGGCAACCTGTTCGCGCTGCAGGAGAAGCTGTCTGCTGCGGCAAGCGAAGGTGGCCAGCGCATCGCCACACAGGCGCTGACCATCGGCCAGAACACGTTCGAGTTCGTCATCAGCTTCGGCATCATGTTGTACCTGCTGTTCTTCCTGCTGCGCGACGGGCGGAACCTGGCACGCACGATTCGGCACGCGATCCCGCTTAGTGCCGAGCACAAGCGCAATCTGTTCGGCAAGTTCACGACCGTCATCCGGGCGACCGTCAAGGGCAACATCGTCGTCGCTGCGGTGCAGGGCGCGCTTGGCGGCGTCATGTTCTGGTTTCTTGGGATTCCCAGCCCGCTGGTGTGGGGCGTCGTGATGGCGTTCCTGTCTTTGCTTCCCGCGGTCGGCGCCGGTTTGATCTGGGCGCCGGTGGCGATCTATTTCCTGATTACCGGGGCCATCTGGCAGGGCGTGACCCTGATCGTCTTCGGCATCGTGGTGATCGGGCTCGTCGATAACGTGTTGCGCCCGATCCTGGTCGGCAAGGACACGCAGATGCCCGACTATGTCGTGCTGATCTCGACGCTGGGTGGGATGTCCCTGTTCGGCCTCAACGGTTTTGTGATTGGTCCGGTGATCGCGGCGTTGTTCATTGCGGTGTGGGATCTGTTCTCGTCCACGACGCAGGAGTCCTCGGACTAGCGTTGCGCATGCCTGCGGCCCAGGACGCTCTCGATTTCCTGTTGCGTCACCGGCCCTTCCTTGACGAGCACCTTGTTTCCCGAGGTGTCGTAAAGAATGGTGGTCGGATAGCCTCTCGGGCCGAACGTCTTGGCCATCGCGGCATTGCCCGCAATGATCGGGTAAGTCACGCCGAGCTTGTCGGCGAATTGCGTCACGCGTGACGCAGGCTGTCCGTCGGTGGCGAGCCCGAGGACGACGAGATCCTGGCTTCTCGCCTTGCTCAATGCTTCCAGCTCCGGCATTTCAGCCAGGCATGGTGCGCACCAGGTCGCCCACAGATTGACCAGCACCCACTTGCCGGCATGGCTCGCCAGCGAATGCGTTTTCCCTTTTGTGTCAATCAATGAGAAATCCGATGCGCCCGCCAGGAAAGGCAGGCACAGGAACAGCAAGCCGATCGCCATGCGCTTTAACATCGCGTTACCTCCGTCCGTTCTTGTGTTGTCCGGGAAAGCAGGGATGCCCCCTGCTTTCCCGTCCCTTGCCGATTAGAACCGGCCGCTTACACCAACCACCATTGCCTTGTCCGCGGTGATCTGGACGCCGTTCACACGCTGGTACAGGTGCTTCTGGATGAAGCCATAGACCTGCACGCTGTCCGAGACAGCATAGCTGAGCCCGGGGCTGAGTGATACGAAGCGTCCGCCACTGTCAGCCGGCTCGGCATTCGCCCCGCTGTCGCGGCGCTTCAAGAGGAAGTTGAGCTGGACGAGCGCGCCGAGGTTGTCCGTGAGTCCATGGCGATAGCCCAGATCCGCGCCGAAGTGGCTGCCCGGCCTGAAGTTGTCGCGATCGTTCAGCGCGTGCTGGTACTGCGCCTGGGCAAACCACGACGCGCCTGCCTGCGGCAATTTCTGGTGATAGTAGGCGCCGATGATGGCATCCGTCGTCCCGGTGCCGGGCTGGAGGGTACGCTCCGCGACATCGCCGTTTTCATTGGCGATCTTCGTTTTGCCGGTGGGCAGTTTCAGTCCGAATGTAAAGCCCGCGGTACCGGGCTTGAGCGGATCGCCGGCATCCGCCATCTGGTACCGGCCGACCACGCGGACATCGCCGAGTTCGGTGAAGTCCCAGCCCTCGGGAAGCTGTGCGCCGCGATGGTTGTGGATATGGAAGTGGTCGCGGTCGACCACCGGAGCCGTCACGGAGATGCCGAATTCCGCATTGAACATGCGGGAATAGGTAAGGACGAGGTTGCGGTTAACGGTATCGACTTCATCGTGATGGCGCCGGATCTGGCCGAAAGGGACACGGTCGCTGCCGCTGCGCGGCTGATTCTGGTGCACGTACTCATAGCGCACATCCAGCACGGAACCAGCTTCCGTGGCGGCGCTTTCCGCCGTCCAGTTGCTGTTCACCGTACAGAATGCGGCTCCGCAGCTGGCAAGGGCGAGCGAGGGAACAAGACCGCCAACGACACCGCTGCATGCAGCAAGTGCCACGATTTTTGATGCTTTCATTTTTTGACTCCGACCTGATTCTGGCCGCACCCGGCACAGAGGTATGTGCGCACAGGAACGGCACCTGCCTGCCGGCGGCGAGGCAGCATATTGAATGGATAAACCTTGCCAGCTACCCGCGCGTGTGCGAGGGCAGGGCAGTCAACAGCGTTCAGGAATAGGCCGGCGGAGCGCGCGAATGCGGCGTCACCCATGCGAACAGCGGGTGATGCGATTGATAGAAGAGTGCTGGCAGGACATGGCTCCCGCCCGGTGCAGGAAGGGCAAGGCCATCGGTGGGCATCAAGCCGAACGAGCCCGCGTGCGTCACGCAGAAGGGGCAATGCTCGAAGTGCAATTCCTTCGTGGCGGGTTCGGAGGAGTGATGGCTGGAATGGTCCGTATCGCGGGCGGCAACGGTATCGCCGCTGGTGCATATGTCAGCTGTATAGGAAGGCTGGTCGCATGCGGCGGCAAGGATGCGGGACACAGTCGGCGCAAGCGCGGCAAGCAGGATCGCAAAACAGGCGACCCACGCAGCGATATGTCTGATCCTTGTGCTTAATCCCACGATGACTTTTAGTTTGACGGGCGGTGCCCGCTTGCGGAACAAATGATATACAGCGCGCCCGTCTTCGGGACTTAATACATATCAATAAATTGAGGCCGCCAATTTTAATCCAACACCAGCAGTGGAGTCGGCGGCGCAACAAAAGACATTCCTGGTTCACCATTTCAATCCGCGCGTGTTTACGATCGGCCCGCATCCTCGGTTGGAGACGTTTGAGCAGCATCAAGCGGCGGGCCGCGGAGTGAGCACAGACTGTCCCCATATTGCTGACGGGCGCGCCTGAAGAGGTGCAGCATTGCCGTTGCGCCCCTGCCGATCCCAGTCCAGCCAACGTGCAAAGGACCGACCATGAGCACTTTAAGTCCGGGCGTCATCGTCCAATGGGGTTTCGGAAGCGTCGTCGTTCTCCTCTACGCAATCGACCGGTTCGAGACACCGATACCCGCACGCGGGACGACGACCTTTACCCGTTACTGGGTTGCCCGCACGGGATATGTGGCGTCGATGTTCCTGCTGTATCTGCTTCTGGCGGGCGCCTTCACCGATGCCGGATTCATCGTGAAGACGATCACGAACGGCACACCGGAAGAAGTGCTCGGCGTGAGCCTGAAGGAGATACCGGGGCCGCTGTTCGCCGCGCTCCTGTTGACCTCGCTGTTGCCGCACGTTCCCTATCTCAAGCGCATCGACGAGCTGGTGAAGCTGTGGTTTCAGCGCATCGGCAACATCCCTCTGGAAGTGCGGGCGTTGAGCAGGCAGCTGCAGTACACGAGGGTCATGATTCCGCCAACGCTGATGGAGAAGCTGCGGGACACCCTGGACGAACTCGGTGTCCGCGAAGCATGGTTATCGACCAGGGAGAATACGTTCAAGCACAAATGGGCACGCGTGGCTGCGCTCTACGCATCGGTCGTGCAATGGAACAGCAACCCGGCCGTCATGCAGTACATGGCCGAACATGGAAGCGAGTTCGACAATATCGTGAAGCGGGTGCGCGCCATCAGCGAGGTGGACGACGCCGCGCTGGCCGCGCTGCATCAGGACGCCGGGCCGCTGCAGGCCTGGCGCCGCCGCCTGTACGAGGAGCTGGGAGCCTTGCACCAGGCCTTGTGCGATTTCATCGCCGGGGCCTTGCTGCAGGGCGCCCGGAGCCGGCGGCAACGATACCGCCTCCTCGCCGACCTCGGATTCGAAGCCGCGCCCGCACCCATCAAGCGACTGACCTCGCACGATATCTTTCTTGTCGGCGGCATCATTTTCCTGATGATGCTGTTCACGACGCTGATCATCAACCAGAACTTCACCGCCACCAATCTCGCCGAGAACATCAACGTGCGCGTGATGTTCATGGTGCCCGTCATCTATTGCGTCGCCATTGTCGCTGCCATCTACCCGAAGGCGTTCTGGCCCTTCGCGGACATCCACAAGGTGGGATCCCGGCCGGTGATGGGATACATCCTGTCAGGGCTGCTGGCCGTCGCTGCCGCATTCATGATCCAGCTCTTGTTCCGCTACGTTCAAGGCGGACTGACGACCATGATCGCCCCCGGCAGCTTCCGGCGGGCACTGAGCACCAACCTCGACCGCTGGCCCTGGCTGCTGATGAATTTCCTGATGACGATCGCGATCGCATGGGCCGCCGACAACCACGCGCTGAGCAAGGAGAAAGAGTCGCCCTGGCTCCGCGTGAGTGAAACGCTCGGACTGGGCGCGATATGCGGCGCTTTGCAATGGGTTACGTTGCAACTTCTGCTCGCCTATTCCAGCAACCCCCGCAGATGGGAGGGAAGAGTGGAACGGATGATCCTGACAGCGACGCTGATCGGCGGCGTCATCGGCTTTTTCGTGCCGCACTATTACCGCGCCAGGGGCAATGCCGAAGCCACGTCGCCGGGAGAGCGCGCCGCAGTGCGCATGGGCCCCGGTGTCACCTGGATCAGCGAGCCGGACAGGCCGGGGTGATTCGAAGGGCCCGACCTCGTTCACGACGCGCTTCGCGTCCATGCCAATTCGTCAACACCCTCTCGTTCGGTGCGAAAAACTTGATCTGGAGTAAGTCTTTCGCAAGCCTGCGAGAGTACCCTTCCCCCCTGTTTTCAATCAGCGCCACTCTGCACACCTCATCCCGCCCTGGCTGTGGCGTGCCTAACATGATCAACTCGTCGTCGGAAGAATATGAAGCTCTCGTTTCGCACCAAGCTCTTCGCCCCGCTCGTCATTTGCTGGATCAGCCTGTGGGCAATCACCCTCACCGACATTTATCACAACAGCCAGCGCCGTCTGGAAGAACGGCAGCTATCGCTCAAGTCGGCGACCGAAATCGGCATGTCGGTCGTGAAGGAATACGCGGACATGGCCGCGGCCGGGACCATGCCGCTCGATGAAGCCAAGAAGCAGGCACTGGCAAGGATCAAGGCCATGCGTTTCGGCGCCGATGGTTACATCACCGTCATCTCGTCCGAACCGAAAATGATCATGCATCCGATGAAACCCGAATTGGACGGCAAGGACCTGTCGGGCTTCAAGGACGCGAAAGGAAACGAGCTGTTCAAGGAAATGGCAGACATCGCCAGGGGGACGGGTGAAGGATGGGTGGAATATGTCTGGCCCAAGCCGGGACACCCGAACCAGGCGGAATCCTTTGACAAAGGCTCCTACGTCCTGACCTACAAGCCCTGGGACTGGGCCTTTGTCACCGGCGTTTACCTGGACGACCTGAGCGATGCGACCATCCGCGACTTCTGGACAGCGTTCGTGGCACTGGCCGTTGTCGGCATTTTCCTGAACGGCGCCGTCCTCATTGTCGCCTTCAGTCTGAATCGGGCAATCGGCGGTGACCCGGAGGATGCGGCCGAGGTGGCGCGCAGGATCGCCGCCGGCGACCTGTCCCAACCGGTCAAGGTAAAACCGAAGGACGGCACCAGCCTGCTTTATGCAATGAAGACCATGCAGGAAAGCCTGCTTGGCATCGTGACCAAGGTACGCATCGGCACCGATTCCATCACGGCTGCAACGAACGAAATGGCCGCCGGCAACCTGGACCTGTCGTCGCGCACCGAGCAGCAGGCGGCGTCACTGGAAGAGACAGCGTCGTCCATGGATGAACTCACTTCCACCGTGAAGCAGAATGCCGACAACGCGCGCCAGGCCAATGAGATGGCGGTGACCGCATCCGAGGTGGCAGGCAAGGGTGGTGCGGTCGTCGCGCAGGTGGTGGACACCATGGCGGCCATCAACGAGTCGTCGCGGAAGATCGTCGATATCATCGGCGTCATCGACGGTATTGCCTTCCAGACCAACATCCTTGCCCTCAACGCTGCCGTCGAAGCGGCGCGCGCTGGCGAGCAGGGACGGGGATTTGCGGTCGTCGCCGCCGAGGTGCGCACGCTTGCACAGAGATCCGCGGCCGCCGCGAAGGAAATCAAGGCCTTGATCGGCGACTCGGTGGACAAGGTGCACGCCGGCTCTGCGCTGGTCGACCAGGCAGGGGCAACGATGGAGGAAGTGGTCACCAGCGTCAAACGCGTGGCCGACCTGATCAGCGAGATCTCCATGGCAAGCCAGGAGCAGAACAACGGCATCGACCACGTCAACAAGGCCATCGCGCAGATGGACCAGGTGACGCAGCAGAACGCGGCGCTGGTGGAAGAGGCAGCGGCATCCGCCGATTCCATGCACCAGCAGGCACAAGAGCTGGCCCAGGCGGTACAGGTGTTCAAGATCGACGCGGCAATCGTTGCCCCGGCAGCGTCGCCGCGCAAGGAGCCGACGCTGCCGGCCGGGCCCAGGGCAACGTCGCCGGCGCGTCACGTGCGCGCAGCACCGGCCACACAGCCGGCCCGCCGTTCTCCCGCATTGCCGGCAGCATCTGCTGCCGACGGCTGGGAGGAGTTCTGATGTAAGCGTGCACACTGCGGAAAGCCCCAATTGACCGGAGACAGCGTCACGGCAAGAATTTACCGCAGTTCCTGGACCCGCAATGCGACACCTGATCAGTCTGCCCGTACTTCATTCCCGCGCACATGCAGACAAAATCTTTGCCGTATTGCTTGTCGGACTGACTCCTATCGTCGGCCTGGTGGCGTGGCTGACGTCGGGATGGGTTGTATCTCCACTCGTGTGCGCAAACGGCATGGCGCCTGCCGTCCCGGCAGGCAACTGGACGGTCGCCACCGCACTCGCAGCCTGCGTTGCCCTCGGTTCCGTCCTGATCTGCCGCCGCTGGAAGGCGCAGCCAATAGGAGGAATCTACAACTCGGCGGCGGCAATCGTTTTTTCCGCGCTGTTCGTGCATTTCAGTGGAGGTTCGGGCGACTTTCACATCATTGCATTCATCCTCACGGCTCTCCTGCTGTATTACCGGGCGCGCTGGCCGGTCGCACTCGCCGGCGCATTCTTCGTGTCACACCACCTCGGCTTCTATACCCTGCAGGACGCCGGCGCACCGGTGGTGCTGTTCGCTTGCCTCGAACCGCGTTCGCTGATCATTCACCTGATCACCGGGATGAGCCAGTGTGCGTTGTTCTGTTACATCGCCGCCCGCATGGAGCGCAAGGATGACTACCTGAAAGCGGCGGCGGCGCAGCAGCAACTGGCCGCCAGCGTGTTCCACAATGCCATCGAAGGCATCGTCATCACCGATGCCGCGGGCACCATCATTTCGGTCAATCCCGCCTTCACTGAAATAACCGGTTACCGCAGCGACGAAGCGGTCGGGCAGACACCGCGGCTGCTGAAGTCCAACCGCCATGACGAGGCCTTCTATCGCGAGATGTGGTCCACGATAGAATCGGCCGGCCAATGGAAGGGACAGATCTGGAACCGGCGCAAATGCGGTGAAGTGTTCCTCGAGTCGCAAACCATCCGCAAGCTGCACGGGGAAGACGGCGTGGTCCGCTATGTGGCGGTATTCAACGACATCACCGACCAGTGGCGCAAGGACCAGCGCATCGAATACCTGGCCTTCTACGACTCGCTGACCGGGCTCGCAAACCGCGCTCTCCTCAATGACCGTATCGGGAATGCGATCGCCTTTGCCGAAAGGCTGAAGGTCAGCGTCGCCGTGCTCATGCTCGATCTCGACCGCTTCAAGAACATCAACGACACGTTCGGTCACGACCAGGGCGACAAGCTGTTGCAGATTGTCGGCGTGCGCCTGCGCGACGCTGGGCGCGAGACCGACACCGTTGCCCGGCTCGGCGGTGACGAGTTCGTCATCCTCCTCGTGAATCCAGGCGGACCGGAAGACGTGGCCGCGGTCGCCAAGCGCATCGTGAACAGCATCGCCGAGCCGATCCTGCTCGACGGCATAACCTTGCAGGTGGAGGCATCGGTTGGCGTGGCCATGTATCCCGCCGACGGCCCCGATGCCGCAAGCTTGATGAAGAATGCCGATACCGCGATGTACGAGGTCAAGGCCAGCGGCAAGAATACCTATCGCTTCTTCAGCGCGTCGATGACGGACAGGACGGAGAAGCGGCTGCACCTTGAAATGCACCTGAGGCGTGCGATCGAGATGAACGAACTGGAGCTGCATTACCAGCCGAAGATCTGCCTGCGCACAGGCACGCCGGTTGGCGTGGAGGCGCTGGTGCGCTGGCGGCATCCCGAGCGCGGACTGATTCCTCCGGTCGAGTTCATCCCGCTGGCTGAAGAGACCGGGCTCATCGAGCCGCTCGGCGAATGGGTGCTGGAGGAAGCTTGCCGCCAGCTTTGTGTGTGGCGGATGAGCGGCACCGGCCTGCCGAGCATTGCGGTGAACGTGTCGGCGCTCCAGTTTCGCGGAGGCATCCTGTCCGACCATATCCGGAAGCTGCTGGAGCGGTACGGCCTGCCGGGTTCCGTGCTGGAAGTCGAACTGACGGAATCGGCCCTGATGGATGATCCGGACCATGCCATCGAGATCATGCAGAGCCTGCGCACCGCAGGCGTGAGGATTGCAGTCGATGACTTCGGTACCGGCTATTCCAGCTTGTCGTATCTCAGCCGCCTGCCGATCGATACCCTGAAGATCGACCGCTCCTTCGTGATGGCGGCCGACCACAGTGCCAACGGGCGCGTCGTATGCGACACGATCATCGGCCTGGGCAGAAATCTGCAACTGCAGGTGGTGGCAGAAGGAATCGAGACGCCGGAGCAGCTTGCCTACCTGCGCCGGCAAGGGTGTTACGCGGGGCAGGGATATCACTTCTGCCGTCCGGTGCCGGAAGGAGAGCTGATACGCTGGCTCGCGCACTCCCAACCCGACCTGCGGCTCGCTGCGGGAGCGGCGTGAATACCGCAAGGCCCTGCCCGTCATCGTGCAATTCTTTGCACGCTGACGTGAAAAAAATTAATGCAAAGTTGTACGAGCAGCGGCACTGCCGCACATCCGTGTTGCTGAATAACCGCAATTCGATGCCCGGAAACTGAATAGGGGTTTTCCACGGTTGACAGCCGCTGTTGTCACCGGGATTATTGCTGAACGGCAATACGCATTCTGCCCTGAACGGTTGCAACAAGGCTGTCTGTCAGGAGTAGGCGTCAACTCATCCTGGAAAGACCATGGCAACCCTATCCACTCCACGCATGCTTGCAACTGAATGGGCTCGCTCCCAGTTCGGCGATTTCGCACCGTCGCCCTACGCACTCCGTTGCTGGATCGAGCAGGGGAATATCCGTCCCTCGCCCGAACTTATCGAGGGGCGCTGGTTCGTCCATCCGTCCGCGGAATACCGAGACAGGCATTCCGACCAGACACCCTGACGCGCAACCGCGCTCCGCCCATCGGCCAACCGTCATCCGGTGGCCGCAATTCCGAAACGCAGCGTCCCACAAGGCCTGCATTGCTTGATTAGGTATATCCCGTGTTGAACCCGAACTTCCTCCAGTCCTGGACCATTTCCAGAAAGCTGCGTGTCCTGACTGCCTGCGCCATCCTCGGCATCGTCGTGCTTACCGTGCTGTTCCTCGCCAGCGAGCGCAAGCTCGTGCTGCAGGAAAGGAAGGACAGCGTGCGCCAGGCCGTGGAAACGGCGCACGGTGTGGTGGCGTACTACCACGGTCTTGCGGCCAAGGGAACGATGCCTGAAGGAGAGGCAAAGGACGCCGCGCTCAAGGTTGTGCGGGAACTGCGCTACAACAACGTGGAGTATTTCTGGATCAACGACATGCAGCCGCAGATGGTCATGCATCCGATCAAGCCGGAACTCGAAGGCAAGAACCTGTCGGACCAGAAGGATCCGGACGGCAAGGCGCTGTTTGTCGAGTTTACGGCGACCGTGCGCGACAACGGCAGCGGCTTCGTCGATTACCGCTGGCCGAAGCCGGGCAGCGCGGAGCCGGTGCCCAAGGCGTCCTTCGTCAAGGGCTTCGCGCCATGGGGGTGGGTGATCGGATCGGGCGTCTACGTCGATACCGTCGAATCGGCCATCATGGGGCGCGTGATCGAATTCACGATCGGCGCCGCCGCACTTGCGGCTGTCCTGCTCGTCATCTGCTCCATGATCGGTCGCAGCCTGCTGCGCCAGCTCGGCGCCGAACCTTCCTACACCGCGGAAGTCACACAGCGTATCGCTGCCGGCGACCTCTCCGTGTCGGTCGAGTTGAAGGAAAATGACAACGCCAGCCTGCTCTACTCCATCAAAACCATGCGCGACAGCATCGCCGGCATCGTCGGGCAGGTGCGCACGGGTACGGATTCCATCGTGACCGCCTCGGGCGAGATCGCCAGCGGGAATCTCGACCTGTCTGCCCGCACCGAGGAGCAGGCGAGCTCGCTCGAAGAGACGGCGGCCTCGATGGAAGAACTGACCTCGACCGTACGCCAGAATGCGGAGAACGCACAACAGGCGAACACGCTTGCCATCGAGGCCTCGCAACTGGCGACGGACGGTGGCCAGGTGGTGTCGCAGGTGGTCGACACGATGGAATCGATCAAGGACAGTTCCGGCAAGATCGCCGACATCGTCAACATCATCGACGGCATCGCCTTCCAGACCAACATCCTTGCACTGAATGCCGCGGTGGAAGCGGCGCGCGCCGGTGAACAGGGACGCGGTTTCGCCGTCGTCGCCACTGAAGTGCGCACGCTGGCGCAACGGTCTGCCAGCGCGGCAAAGGACATCAAGACCCTGATTGGCGAATCCGTCGCGCAGGTCGAGCAGGGCGGCGCGCTCGTGCAGCAGGCCGGCGACGCGATGGAAAAGGTCGTCGTGTCGGTCCGGCAGGTCGCTCAGATCATTGGGGAGATCGCCGTCGCCAGCCAGGAGCAAAGCGCGGGCATCCACCAGGTCAACCAGGCCATCGGGCAAATGGATGAAGTGACGCAGCAGAATGCGGCCTTGGTGGAAGAAGCGGCGTCCGCATCCGAAAGCCTGAAGGAGCAGGCGCACCTTCTGGCCGAAGCCGTCAGCATTTTCAGGGTGGGGGCGGGCGGTAACGCGCCGCAACGCCAGAGCGCGGCCATCGTACCGATCGACACGCGTGGCGCGCGCGCCGCAGTGCCGCGCAGGGTGACACGTCCGGTAGCCCTGTCGCAGCGCACACGCGTCGCCCGGCTGGGATAGGACAAGCGGAGGTTGGCATGACGCAGGCACAACCGACCAGGGACATCAGCGAGGAGGAACTCCTTCCTCGCGCGGGGTTTCGCGAACTCCTCCGCCGCATCGACGGCATCGTATGGGAGGCGGATCCCGCCACCCTCACGTTCACCTATGTCAGCCCCGCTACCGAGCGCATCCTCGGCTACCCGCCGGAGGCGTGGCGCGCGCCGGGTTTCTGGGAAAGCCATTTGCATCCCGACGACCGCGAGCGGGTCGTGGCTTTCTGCGCATCCCAGACGCGCGCCGGGCTGAACCATGAATTCGAATACCGCATGATTGCCGCCGACGGGCGTACCGTCTGGCTGAGGGATGCGGTGACAGTGACCGTCGAGAATGGCATCCCCGTCGCCCTCGGCGGCGTCATGACCGACATCACCGAACGCAAGCGGCTGGCCGACGCGCTGCAGGAGAAGCACGACCTGCTGATCCGCGAGAGCGCTTATCTCAGGGCGGTGCTGCAGCACATGCCGCAGGGCATCAGCGTGTTCGACGAGAATCTGCGCCTGCGTCACTGGAACGACCTCATGGCCGAGGTCCTCAACTTCCCGCCGGAAGTGCTCACCGAGGACGCCTACTTCGACGACCTCATCCGCATTCCCGCGCAGCGCGGCGAGTACGGTCCGGGAGACCCGGAGTCGCATGTGGCACGCTTTCACGCACTCGCCAAGGAATTCAAGCCGCATGAATTCGAGCGGCGCCGACAGAACGGCAAAGTCCATCTCGTCTGCGGCAGGCCGATGCAGGTCGGCGGGAAACTCGCCGGCTTCGTCACTACTTACACCGACATCACCGCGCAAAAGCACATCCAGGAAAAGATGCGGCTGTCCGACACTGTGTTCAACAACACGGCAATGGGGATTGCGGTCACCGACGCCGCCTGCCGCCTGGTCAAGGTTAATCCCACCTTCAGCGCCATCACCGGCTACAGTGAAGATGAAGTCCTGGGCAAAACGCACTCTGTGCTGAGCTCGGGCCTGCAGGACGCCGACTTTTACGCGGCAATGTGGCGTGACATCAACAGCACCGGAAGCTGGAGCGGCGAGATCTGGAATCGGCGCAAGTCCGGGGAGCTGTATGCCGAACACCTGTCGATCCGGCGCATCCTCAATAGCGACGGCGAGGTGATGAACTACATCGGCATCTTCTCCGACATCTCGCACTACAAGATCGCGCAGGATCGCATCGAGCAGCTTTCCTTCTTCGACGCACTCACCGGCCTGCCCAACCGCGCGCTATTGCGCGACCGTCTGCAGCAGGCGATCTTCACGGCCGAGCGCCGCGGCAGCCATGTCGCTCTGCTGCTGATCGACCTGGATCGCCTGGCGCACGTCAACGATTCGCTTGGGCATCGCATCGGCGACCTGCTACTGCTGCGCGTGAAGGAACGCTGGCAGCCGATGGTGTGCGCATCGGATACACTCTCGCGCCATATCGGCGATGAGTTCGCGGTGATTGTGGAAGACATCCACGATGCGCAGGATGCCGCCGAGATAGCCGAACGCCTGCTCGACGCGCTGGCATTGCCGTTCAACCTCGAAGGGCATGAGGTCAGCGCAGGCGCGCGTATCGGCATCAGCATTTATCCATCCGATGGCAGGACGCCCGATGTCCTGCTGAAGAATGCGGACGTCGCCCTGCACCACGCGAAAGCGGTGGTCGGCGGGCGTTTCCAGTTCTTCCGCGAGGAGATGAACCAGGCGGCGACCGAGCGTTTGCTCATTGAAAGCAGCCTGCGCCAAGCCATGGCGCGCAAGGAATTCCAGGTGTTCTACCAGCCGCAGCTCGACCTTGCGACAGGCCGCATCAAGGGAATGGAAGCATTGGTCCGCTGGCGCCATCCCGACCTCGGACTCGTGTCGCCGGCCAGGTTCATTCCCATCGCGGAAGAGACCGGCCAGATCGTCGAGATCGGCATGTGGGTCCTGCACGAGGCATGCCGGCAGGCGCAGGAATGGAATGTCGCCGGCAGTGCCGGCCTGGTGGTGGCGGTCAACGTGTCGGCCAAGCAGTTCGACCACGACGACTTCGCGTGCCAGGTAAGGCACGTGCTCCGAGAAACCGGATTGCCGCCGCACCAGCTCGAACTTGAAATCACGGAAAGCGTCATCATGAACCGGCCGGAACATGTCGTGTCCGTGATGAATGAACTGCGCGAAATCGGCGTGCGCTTTTCCATCGACGACTTCGGCACCGGGTATTCCAGCCTGTCGCAGCTCAAGCGCTTTCCGATCAACACACTCAAGATCGACCAGTCGTTTACGCGGGATATCGGTCTGGATGACGGCGGCACGGCAATCACACGCGCCGTCATCGCCCTCGGGCACAGCCTGCGTCTGCAGGTGGTGGCGGAGGGCGTGGAGACGAAGGAGCAGCAGCGCTTTCTCGCGCAGCATGGATGCCATGGGATGCAGGGTTACCTCTTCAGCAGGCCCATCGAGGCGGGCGCATTCGCGGCGCTGCTTGCGTTGCACGCGCCTTCCGGCGACGAGCCGGAATGGCAGATCTGAACAGGATGGGGTGGGGCAGCACGCAGCATTTGTCCAACCGGATGTGCGGCTGTAAAAAAGCCTTGATGAAATAAAAACGTGCGCATGCAATTTGCGTAGCGCATGGGCGACATCGTGGCATTTCGTAATGCCGCAATCGTAATAGTTCTGTATATTCAAACATATTCCAGAAGCAACGTTCACCTGCCACATCCAAGGTTGTCAGCGCCCGCAATAAACCCCGGCAGTGCGGTGGCCGCGATTTCCATGCACTTCGAAATGGAGCGTCCTTATGCGGGCCCGTTCTCCCATCGTACGCATGACCGTACTTGCCGCCGTTCTCTGGACGGTGGTCGTTGTCCTTTCCCTCGGCTGGGGCATCGACCAGGCGGAACGGCAGGCACTCCAGCTGGCGGAAGTGGAAGCCAAATCCAACCTGAAACGCGACCTGGCATTCCGCCGCTGGGCGACGAGCCAGGGCGGAATTTATGTCCGCGTCACGGAACGGACGCAACCCAACCCTTATCTCGCGCACATTCCCGACAGGGATGTCGCCATGCCGGACGGCGGACTGCTCACGCTCTACAATCCGGCCACCATGCTGCGCGAGATCAAGAAGGCGCAGACCGAGCTGTACGGTACGCTGGCGCGCATCACCGGCGAGGAGTACCTCAATCCCATCAATGCACCCGACGAATGGGAAAAGAAGGCGCTGTCCATCATCAAGCAGACGCGTGAAGACTACAGCGAAGTGACGTCGATCGACGGCCGTCCTTACTTGCGCCGCATCCAGCCCATGATGATGGAGGAGGGCTGCATGAAATGCCATGCACCGACCGGCATTCCTGTCGGCGAGATGCGCGGCGCCACTGACATCGCGATCCCGCTGGAACAGTACCTGGCGATTTCCCGCTCCACCATGTTCTGGCTGGAGTTGACGCACGCCGGGATCTGGCTGCTCGGCATGGGAGCGATTGCCTTCTTCTCCCGCCGCAGCACGCAACATGCCGAAGCAGTGCGTATCCACCAGGCGGTGTTGAACAAGTTCAAGCAGGCCGTCGAGCAAAGCGCGAGCGGCGTCGTCATCACCAATGCCGAGGGCGACATCGAATACATCAACCGCAAGTTCTGCGAAATCAACGGCTACACCCCTGACGAGGTCCTGGGAAAGAATCCGCGCCTGCTCAAGTCCGGCGAAACGGACGCGACGCTGTATGAAGACATGTGGAGATCGCTGGCCCAGGGGAAGGAATGGCGCGGCGAGTTCAAGAACCGGAAAAAATCCGGCGAGGTCTACTGGTGCCTGGAATCGATTTCGCCGATCGTCGACAAGGCCGGGGAAATCACGCACTACGTCGCTGTGATCGAAGATATCAGCGACCGCAAGTTTGCCGAAGCGACGATTCGCCAGCTGGCCTTGTATGACCCGCTGACCGAGCTGGCGAACCGCCGCCTGTTGCGTGAGCGGCTGGACCAGACGGTGGCGTGGTCGAGCCGCGCAGGCAAGCGCGTGGCCTTGCTGTATCTCGACATCGACCGCTTCAAGGCGGTGAACGATACGCTCGGGCACCACACCGGTGATGCGTTGCTCAAGGCCGCCGCCCGCCGCTTCGGCCTCTGTCTGCGTGCCAGCGATACCCTTGCCCGCCTCGGTGGCGACGAATTCGCAGTCGTCCTCGGCGACATCGAACGGGACGAGGATGCGGCAACCGTCGCGGAGAAGCTGCTTGACGCTGCGCGCGAACCCTTCTTCATCGAGGGAAGGGAGCTGTACGTCACGGCCAGCATCGGCATCAGTATGTATCCATCCGACACCGACAGCATCGACATGCTGCTTCGCAATGCGGATGTGGCGATGTACCACGCCAAGGCCTGCGGCAAGAACCGGCACCAGTTCTTCGGGGAAGGACTGGCCATCCAGGTATCGGACCGCTGGGATATCGAAAACAGCCTGCGCCGCGCAGCCGAGCGCGGCGAGCTTTTCCTGGAATACCAGCCCAAGATGGATTTCCGTTCGGGATGCATCTATGGCGTCGAGGCGCTGCTGCGCTGGAACCATCCGACCATCGGACGCATCTCTCCGGACCGGTTCATTCCGATTGCCGAGGAGACAGGCGAAATCGAGCATATCGGCGAATGGGTACTGCATACCGCCTGCGCACAGGCGGAGCAGTGGCGCAAGAAGGGGCATGCGCTCTGCATCTCGGTCAACCTGTCGGCGGTACAGCTCAGGCAGCGCAACCTGCACGAACGGATCGAAGCGGCGCTGCGCCGGACCGGATTGCCGCCAACCGCGCTGGAACTGGAAATCACCGAAAGCGCCATCATGGACGATCCCGACCAGGCGGTGGCGACCATGCAGCGGTTGTGCGCGCTTGGGGTCAGCATCGCCATCGACGATTTCGGCACCGGCTACTCATCGTTGAGCCAGCTGAAGCGCTTCCCGGTGAGCGTGCTGAAGATCGACCGTGCCTTCATCCGCGACATCACGCAGGACCCGGACGACATGGCGATCGCGAAAGCCGTGATCGCCCTGGCCAAGACCATGCATCTATCAGTGATTGCGGAAGGTGCGGAATCTGCGGAGCAGATGACGCTGCTCAGGGAGATGGAATGCGATTCGGTCCAGGGCTATTTTGTGTCGCCGCCGATTCCGCCGGCGGAGTTCGATGCCTTCCTGCAAGCTTTTACTGCACGGGCCGCGGCGCATCCCCAGCATGACACTGCACGCGGGCGAGCGCCGGTCCTCCAGCGGAATACCGCCTGAACGCGGTCAACGCCTGGCGTCCGTACCCGACGGGCCCCCGGCAGGCAGGCGCGCCAGCACCGCATCCAGCTTGACGTCGATCGCCTTCACCCGTGCGTCGAGGATCTCCTCGAGATCGGGTTCCATCGGAATGATCGAGATCGCGCCCGACGTCTCCAGCACGGCATACTTGATCTGCTCCATCCGCTCCAGGCCCTGGCTTTCGCGCGCGGTCTGGAGGATGTCGCTGAGCGTGATGCGCGAACGCGCGGTGTTCACCTCGATCACCTTGCCGTGGTCCACCAGCAGCAGGGGAACACCTTCGGCAAACTTTTCGAATGCCGCCGACTTTCGCTTCAGCCAGGACAGGCCGAGGTCCAGCATGAGGAAGGTCAGCACTACGGTAAGGCCCATGACGACCGACTTGTCTTCATCGACGAGCGCGTTCTGCAGCGCCTCGCTGATGATCAGGAACAGGATGAAGTCGAAGGCCGACAGTTCCGCCAGTGAACGTTTCCCAAGCAGGCGGAAGATGACGAGCAGGAGGAGGTAGATGCCGATCGTGCGCAGGATCATTTCCATGTGGATCTCCTAGTCATAGCACCCTCTACGGATAGATGAATTGGGTAAGGGAATGGCGGGCGCCATCGTCCAGCGCAATCCAGCCTTCGAGCTTTCCGTGTTTTTCCGGCGTGAAATGGAAACTCGCTTCGAGTTCCGCGTCCGGCCGTGTGCGGAACACGTAGGTGACCGTCCCGTCTGCGCCGATCTCGCGCTCCGGGTCCGGCGTGATGCGTTCGATATGGATGTCCCTCGCATAGATGCTGTCCATCCTGATACGCACGAGGGGCGCACCGGCTTTCCTCACGGTCACACGCAGGACGTCCGGTGAGTGGTGCCTCAGGAAGCGGTCGTACTCGATGCTGAACATGCCATCTTCCGAGCGGGCCTCCACCTTGCTCATCGGCCCGCCGCGACCGAACAGGCCGAGCGCGACGGCGATGAGCAGCGCCGTCAGCAGGGCCCATGCGACGCGTTGCACGAGCCATTCGATTTCCTGCTGCCGCGGGTCATCGTCCATCTCGATACTCCGTTGTGTCTTGCCTTCCATGGTTGCTCCTCTGTATCGTTCGTTCGCTTGCCGGTAAGTGCTGGCACGCGCCTTGCTGCCAGCGGAAGATGCGGCTTGTAATTTCTTGACGCCACACCCCTCTTTCATTTGAAGGAAACGCCTTGCCAATGTTCGCTCTCCGGCAGTGGATGCCGGTCAATAAACATGCATCCATCGGGAGCGCCATATGGCCGACGTGATCGTGGTCGGGGGCGGACTGGCTGGCCTGTCCTGCGCCGTCGCGCTGGCCGACCGTGGTCGCCGCGTCGTGGTGCTCGAACGCGACAGCCTGCTGGGCGGCCGGGCGCGCAGCTGGACGGACGAGAAAACCGGCGACACCGTCGACATCGGGCCGCACGTCCTGCACTCCGAGTACGCGAACATGCTCGCCTTCCTCGACCGCCTCGGCACGCGCGACCTCATCACCTGGCAGCCGCGCGATGTGCTGACGGTCGCGGCGCCCTCCGGCACCTTCGTGCTGCGCCACACGCCGCTGCTCCCGCCGCCGCTCAGTCTGATGCCCAGCATGTTCCGTGCGCCGGGCACCACGCTCAAGCAGCATGCGAGCTCGGCGAAGACAGTGTTGCGCGGCATGCAGTTCGGCGAGGAAGACGTGCCCGAGCTCGACCGCATGAATGCGCTGGACTTCCTGCGCAGCCAGGGCATGGACCAGCGGATGATAGACTGGTGGTGGCGCTTTGCCGCCATCGTCGTCACCAATGTGCCGATCGAGCGCTGTTCGGCCGCGGCCATCCTGCGCATCCACGCGCATTTAAGCGGGCATCGCGGGCTGCATTTCGGTTTCGGGGCAGTGGGACTGTCGGAGCTGTACACGACGCAGGCAGTGCGTGTCATCGAAGAGGCGGGCGGGGAGGTCAGGACGGGATGTGGGGTGAAGGGGCTCGCTGGAGATGGCCGGGCCGAGGGTGTCGTGCTGGACGACGGCAGCGTGCTGCGCGCGCCACATATCGTCTCCGCCGTTCCGCCGCAGGAACTGGCGTCGCTACTGCCGGCGCATTGGCGGCAAGGCAAGCCCTTCGACGCGCTCAATGTATTTGAACCGAGCCCCTACCTGTCGTGCTACCTGTGGTTCGACCGTCGCGTAATGCGCGAGCGCTTCATGTCTTTCGGGTGGTCGCCGGGGCGGCTCAATTACGATTTCTATGACCTCGCGCAGATCCGCCGCGGCTGGGGCACACGGCCGTCGATCATCGCCAGCAACATCATCTACAGCCATCATGCGAACGGCCTGAGCGACGAAGAGGTGGTGCGCGCAACGGTGCAGGAACTGTCCGAACATGCGCCCGAAGCGGCCCAGGCGAAGTTGCTGCACGCGCGCGTGCACCGCATCCCCATGGCCATCCCCTGTCCCACGCCGGGCACCGAGGTCAGGCGCCCGGAGTCTCGCACCGGCATTCCCGGCCTTTTGCTGGCTGGCGACTGGCTGCGCACGCGGCTGCCCTGTTGCATGGAAGGCGCGGTGCGTTCGGGATGGCTGGCGGCGGAACAGGTGCTGGCCGACGGCGGCATACGGGTATCCATTGCCATTCCGCCTCGTCCTTACGATGGACTGGCCGGCATCGTGCAGCGGATTACACAGTGGCACCGGCAGCGGACGGGCCGCCGGGAGGCATGGGTGGCAGGGAAGAGGACGTAGGTTCTACAACACGCGTGCAGGAGTTGCACGCGGCGTCTTACATCACAAAGAAAATCAGGGCGAGTCCGCCGAGCATCGCCGCAGCGAGTGCGGCCAGAAGGGTGGGGATTTTCATCAGGGGCTCCAAAAGGCAGGTTATGCCGGGTAGATGCGCAATCGGAGCGGAAATTCCCGGCGGAGCCAAATACCTTCGTATTGGCCGGACACTGTTGCGTCCGGCACCCTGCAAATCACTTCCGGTAATACCCGCTGGAAAACACCATGTCGTCGGCTTTCTCGAAGTACACAGTCTGCGGCTGGATTTCCGCCGACACCGGGTTCGGCCACTTGTAGTCGGCATTGCCCTTGCCGCCGGACTTGGCCTTGCTCAGGATCTCCTTGATGAATTCCTTCCCGTCGGCGTCCTTGAGCGCCGAGACGTCCTTGCCGTTGGCCTTCAGGTAGGCAACGGCCTTCTTGACCATCGTCGCGGCTTCTTCGGCGGTGCCCAGCTCGGCGGCGAGGGCGCTGGAAGAAGTGATGAACGCGGCAGCGAACATGACGGAGTGAATGAGTTTCTTCAAGACTGTCTCCATGTGGTAACGAGGGAAAACCGACTCTTGAAACGAGTCGGTGCGCAATTAAGGTGCACACCTTAATGTTACCATAGGGAAATATTATGCGTCCGGATGTGTTGCAGTGCTGATGCGTCCACCGTTCGTCCTCTTCTTCGGCATGTGCACCAGGAAGGTTGATATAGAGGCCGAGGCCGAGGCTCTTGCAGCCTGCTTCTGCCACGGACCCCGTTCGCATAACGGTGAAGCGGATCGAAAATGCCGGCAAGCATCGAGGAAGCCAGCTGCGAATGCTATCGCGCGGTCCGGAACCGGCTCGAAAAGGCAATTGGCACAAGCGTCGGCTGAAATCAGCCGGCCAGGCGTGCGGCGAGCAGGTCCCGCTTTCCGGCATCGAGTCCCGCGTCCGGCTCGCACAACAACAGCGGCGCCCAGTCCTCCGGAAACTCGGATGGATCGTCGTCGATGACGATGTACGGGCCCGCATAGCGCGTCTCGTCCAGGTAAGCCTGGATTTCCTGCCAGCGCATCGCGCCCGGGATCAGCGGCGTGACATCGACGATGCGCGGCTGGATGTCGCGCGAAAAGTAATCCTCGCGCAGCGCGTCGAGGTCGAAGACTTCACGCCAGGAAGAGCTGATGACGACCTCGACATGCGCATGTTCGCGCAGGAGCGCCTCGAAGGCATCGCGGTGAGCGAACAGCACGCGGTCGCCCGCCGCCGGGTGCATCACGCCGTCAAAACCGAGAAAGATGAGCATCGTGGAAGCCGGTGGTGAAAGTGCGCCCACGATAGCCGCAAAACGCGGCGCCGAGCAAGGGCGGTTTGCCTTTCCCTGATTGCCTTGATTTTCATCAACGCAATATTTTCCTTGCGAATCATGGACATAGGGGAGATTATCCCCACTTGTCCACAGAGTTGGGCACAGTGATTGTGGGCAAGTAACGCCGCCCCTTCAAAGGTATATCCCATGAATGCATGATTGATTTGCACCGCGTGGCGAAGCTGTTCATTTCCTCGGATGCACGGTGAACCCGATCAGTCGCGCCACGACGGCCGCCAGGTACATCAGGCCGACCATCATCTCGACGCTGGCCAGTGCGCGCGCATGGGGGGACACGGCCACCACGTTACCCATGCCGGTGCTCGACAGTAACGCAAAGCTCAGGTGATTCAGCTCGGACCAGGTGCGTGGCTCGACGCCAGGTCCCCCATCGGAGAAGGCGCCGGGCTGCAGCGCCTGGGTCATGACAAACAGGTGCGTGAATCCCCAGACCAGAAGGGTGAAGGTCGCGGCGGCGGCAAACAACTCGTCGACCGTGGTCCGGTCGTCTTCCATCATGTACGCGATCAGGCTGCCCGCCGCATAGAAATAGAACAGCGCCTCCAGCGCGGAAGACCAGGGCAGGAGCTGGGTCATGCCGAACGCCATCTGCAACACCAGCATGATGATGACCGGTACCGCGAGGCTGGCGCTGACCCAGACCTGGCCCGGCGTTCTCCGTACCATGCGCACGGTAATGCCGAGTACGACGATGCCGAACACATTGAATCCGACGAAGCTGTATCGCGTGTTTTCGATAAACGGATACAGGAGCACGCCGAGAAGTTGCACCACCATCAGTATGGCGGATGGATGTCTTTTCGACTGCCTGAACAGGGTTTTCATGCACCCTCATTCCTGTCCCGAAGGAGTTATTTCAGCCGCGCAATACATTCTGCGCTATCGCTTCCCTATTATGCCGGCCGTCACAACCACTCAAGGTTGCAGCACGTCAAACCGTTGCACCGGGAAGCTTCCAATATCTGAATGAGTCGAACTCGTCCTGCCAGTTCGGAGCGATCGCGTCGCTTTGATTACCTGCGGGACGTCGGCGGGACGAAGTTGCTGCCAGCGTCGATGGATTTTTGGGAAAAACCAGGTAACGAGGTGTTCCGAGGCGCGGGCGCCCTCGTCCCACTATTCCGTTTCAGCTTCCCGATGCGCAAACTGGCTTGGTGCGACGGTCCCCGCGACTGTCGCATCCTTCGGCACCGTCGGATACAGCCAGCAGAACACTCCCGTTGCCGCAGCCATGCCCAGCAATTGCGCCAGGATGAAGCCCGGCGTATCAGCCGGATGAATGCCCGCGAAAGTATCGCTCGCCGCGCGCGCCAGCGTCACCGCAGGATTCGCGAACGATGTCGATGACGTGAACCAGTACGCCGCCGTGATGTAGAGCGCCACCGCAAACGGCGTGACCGAAGGCCGGCTGCGGGAACAGCTGATGATCACGCCGAGCAGGCCGAAGGTGGCGATGAACTCGCTCCACCACTGCGCCGGACCGGTGCGAATATGCTCCGATGCGAAGAACACCGGCTCGCCGAACATCAAGTGCGCCGCGGCCACGCCGCCAAATGCGCCGATCACCTGCACCAGGAGGTAGGGCAGCACATCCGTTGCCGGGATGTTCCTCTGCCATGCCTCCGACAGCGTCACCGCCGGATTGAAGTGCGCGCCGGAGATGGTGCCGAACATCAGGATCAGAGCTACCAGTCCCGCGCCGGTCGCGATTGCATTGGCCAGCAGGGCGATGGCGACATTGCCGCCGGACAGGCTTTCGCCCATGATCCCCGAGCCGATCACCACCGCCAGCAGCATGGCCGTGCCGAGTCCTTCGGCAACAAGACGCCGCGCGCGCGTCATACCTGCGTTTCTCCGATCTTCTGCATTTCCTTGCGGATCGCATTCTTGTCGAGCATGTCGACCGGCAGGTTCACGAAGGTATTCATGCGGGTCATGATCTGCCTGAAGATCTTGCTGAAGGCAGCACGTTTTTCTTCGTCCGTGCCTTCTACTGCAGCCGGATCTTCGAAGCCCCAGTGCGCCGACACCGGATGGCCCGGCCAGACAGGGCAGACCTCGCCGGCGGCGTTGTCGCACACGGTGATGATGAAATCCATCTGCGGCGCATCCGCACCGGCGAATTCGTCCCAGCTCTTGCTGCGCAGGTTATCGACCGGGTAACCGGTTGCCTTCACCTGTTCGATGGCAAAGGGATTGACCTTGCCGCCCGGGTGGCTGCCGGCGGAAAAGCCGCGGAAGCGGCCCTTGCCCATGGACGTGACGAGTGCTTCGGCCATGATGCTGCGTGCCGAATTGCCGGTGCAGAGGAACAGGACGTTGTAGGTTTTGTCGCTCATGTTTTTCCCTTGGAGATTAATCGAGTGATTTGAAAAGGCAGGTCGCGCTCGACGGGCAGATGCCCGTGAACTGCGCGGTGTTGCGGATGGATTCCGGGACGCCGGCCCGGTCGATCCGTGCATACCCCTCGTGTTCGAAAAAGTCGGCGGCCGAGGTGGTCAGCAGGTAGAGGCGTTGCACGCCTTCGTCGTGCGCACGTGCCTCCATCAGCTGGAGCAGGCGTTTTCCGTAGCCTTCGCCGCGCATCATGTTATCGACGGCCAGCGAGCGCAGCAGCGCATCCTGGCCGGACACCTCCATGCCGATGCAGCCCGCCACCCGGCCTGCCTGCCCCAGGATGATGAAGTGCTTGAGATGGTCTTCCGTCAGGTCGGAGGTGGGCAGGCCGCAGCTCTCGAGCAGGCGCGTGAGGGCGGGGAGGTCGTCGGGACGGGGAGTGCGGATGGCAAACATGGTTTTCCTTTCTGGTCGCCCTCAGGCGGGTGTGGGTTGGGGGCGATGTGCTGTGAGCCGGGACAGGCGTTCGATACCGACCGGTTCCTGCGGCTGCAGCGGTACGACGGCCCAGCGGCGCGCGTGACGTGTCGCGACCGTATCGATCTGTACCAGTTCATTCGCCGCGCGCTGCTGCAGCAGCGGCGAAGCGGGCCGTGCGAAGGCAAGGCTGTTGTTGATGATCCACGCCCATGGTTCGATGCCGGCGCGGCGCAGGTCGTCCTGCAGCCCCGCGGCCTCCAGCACGGGCGTCGTCTCGGCCAGTGTGGCGATCAGCACCTTGGTCTGTTTCTCGTCCTGCAGTTGCATCATCGGCGTCGTGAAGTGCATGCCCCTTTCCCCGGACTTGCCGAATTGCCGCGCGATTTCGCGGTGATAGGCGCCGGTGGCGTCGAGCAGGAGCAGCGTGTGCCCGGTCGGCGCGGTGTCCATCACGACGAACTTCCTGCCCGCTTCACGGATGATGCGCGAGAAGGCCTGGAATACCGCGATCTCTTCGGTGCACGGGGAACGCAAGTCTTCCTCGAGCAGCGCGCGTCCCTGTTCGTCGAGGTCCTTGCCCTTGGTCGACAGCACGTGCTGGCGATAGCGCTCGGTTTCCGTGTGCGGGTCGATGCGGCTCACGGTGAGGTGTTCCAGCGAGCCCTCGAGCGTGTCCGTGAGATGCGCGGCCGGGTCGGAGGTCGTCAGGTGGACGGGGAAGTTGCGGCGGGCGAGTTCGACGGCAATGGCTGCTGCCAGTGTGGTCTTGCCGACCCCACCCTTGCCCATGACCATGATGAGGCCGTGTTCGTCGCGCGCCATTTCATCGACCAGCGAAGCGAGATCGGGCGCTTCGGGCAGAGCGGTCGACACCGAGTCCGCAGTTGCAGGAGCGTCGCTGAACATCATGCGCAGTGCCTGCAGGCCGACCAGGTTGACCGGCTTGAGCGCAACGTAATCAGTCGGCAAGTTTGCGAGCACGTCCGGAACGGCGGCGAGCGCAGCCCGTTCGCGCGCCCGGATCGCGGCGGCGAGCGGGTCGGTTGCTGCTTCGCCTTCAGGCAGCACGGCGTTGATCACGAGATGCTGCTGCGTCAGTCCGATGGCGGCGAGTTCCTCATGTGTGCGTGCCACTTCGCGCAAGGCGGAAACCTGGGCGCGTGCCACGAGCACAAGACGGGTGTGCGATGCGTCTGCGAGCGCATCGACTGCGGCCTTGTATTGCGCGCGCTGCTTCTCCAGCCCGGCCAGCGGACCGAGGCAGGACGCGTCGCCCTTTCCCTCTTCGAGAAAACTGCTCCAGGCGCCGGGCAGTTGCAGCAGGCGGATCGTGTGGCCGGTCGGCGCCGTGTCGAAGATGACGACGTCGTAGTCCTGGAGCAGCGCCCCATCAGTCAGCAGTGCGGTGAATTCGTCGAAGGCCGCGATCTCGGTGATGCAGGCGCCGGACAGCTGTTCCTCGATGCCGTTCACCACCGCATCGGGCAGCAGGCCGCGCACCGGGCCGACGATGCGGTCGCGGTAGCGCTGGGCCGCCGCCTGTGGATCGATCTCCAGCGCGTGCAGGCGCGGGACCGATTCTACGGCCTTGATACGGTTGCCGATCGCCATGCCGAACACCTGCCCGACATTCGACGCGGGATCGGTGCTCACCAGCAGCACGCGTTTGCCCGCGTCGGCGAAACGCACGGCAGAGGCGCAGGCGAGGGAAGTCTTGCCGACACCGCCCTTGCCGGTGAAGAAGAGGAAGGGCGGCGTCTGGTCGAGGAAGCGCATGGTGACGGTCCTGTTCTCAGCAGCAGCCGGAGCCGGGTGCGCAGCTCGGTGCGGGCGCGGCAGTGACGGTGAACTGGCTCACGCCGGCCCAGCGCGCCAGTTCGGCGCGGCGCGGATAGCGGCCGGCCAGCGCCACCTCGCCATTGACGAGGATGAGCGGCAGGCCTTCCTGGCCGGAGCGTTCGAGGAAGCCTTTCACGACCGCGTTCTCGGCAAAGGCCATCGGTTGCTGCGCGAGATTGAAGCGTTCGACCTTGCCGCCTTGCTGTTCCAGCCACTTGAGGTCGGCCGCGAGAGTGACCAGTTGCTGGTCGACGTCGACGCCGCACACACCGCTACTGCAGCACAGTGCCGGGTCGTAGATCTGGATGGTCGTCATGGTTTCTCCTTGTGTCGCGCGTGGGTTCAAGCCTTCAAGGCTTGAGGCTGGCAGGTACTCGCAGGCGAGCAGGGATTGCCGCCGCAGCAGTTGTCGGTCAGGAAGCCGACCAGGTCGTTCATCGCGTCGAAGTTCGCGGCATAAATCACGAAGCGGCCTTCCTGCCGCCCGCTGACGAGGCCGGCGATGCTCAGCTCTTTCAGGTGGAAGGATAGGGATGAGGGGGCAATGCCGACATGTTCCGCGATCTTGCTGGCGGCCATCCCTTGCGGACCGGCGCGTACCAGCAGCCGGAACACGGCGAGGCGCGATTCCTGGGCGAGCGCCCCAAGTGCAGTAATAGCCTGTCTGGTTTCCATGTGAAGTCCTTGTCTCGATTCGACAATTCTACAATACTGGAAATATAAAACAAACTGCTTGACAAAACCATATTCGTAGTTTTATAGTTTTTCCATGGACCTCGCTACTTCCGCAAAACGCCTCGCCAGCCTCGGCCATGAAAACCGTCTCGAACTGTTCCAGATCCTGGTGCAGGCAGGGCCGGGCGGCATGACGATCGGCGAGCTGCAATCCGCGCTCGACCGACCGGCCTCGACCGTGGCGTTCCACCTGCGGGAGCTGGTGTCCGCAGACCTTGTTACGCAGGAAAAGGACGGGCGGATGGTGCGCTGCCGGGCCAATTACGCGGCGTTGAATGAAGTGCTGCAGTTCGTGAAGCACAACTGCTGCGGTGGAGCGACGCTGCCGGTGTTTGCAGCGAAGTAAGGCATGCGGGTACGTGCACGTACCCGTTTTTTTAACTCGAAATAACCATAACTCTAGGGATGTAAGGATGAAGACGACGACAAACCCACAGGCCGCCTGCGGATGCAGCACCGGCAAGCCGGCCGCGCCAATCTTTCTACAGACCGTCGCCCACGCATGGCGCCTTCTGGACAAACCCGTCCTTGCCACCATCGGCATCCTGCTGGCCATCGCGCTGGTCGTGCCTGAACAACTGCCGTTGACACTCGCCTTCACGGGAAGCGCCTTGTTGTCGATCGCGCCGTGGCTCGCGCTGTCGGTGATGCTCGCCGCCTACGCCAAGGCAAGCGGCGCCGACTCGCTCGTCGCGCGCGCCTTCACCGGCAGTCCGGCGCGCATGATCCTTCTCGCCTCGCTGTTTGGCGCGCTGTCGCCGTTCTGTTCCTGCGGCGTCGTGCCGTTGATCGCCGGCCTGCTAGGCGCGGGGGTTCCCCTGGCTCCGGTGATGGCCTTCTGGATCAGCTCGCCGCTGATGGATCCCAACATGTTCGTCATGACCGCAGCCAGCCTCGGGGGGGAATTCGCGCTTGCCAAGACGGCCGCCGCCGTTGGCATGGGCCTGCTGAGCGGCGCCGCCACGCACCTGCTCGCATCGCGCGGCATGCTCACGCAAACCCTGCGCCATCAACGTGCGGGCGCTGGCATTCCCGGCGAGCGCGTGCAGTGGAACATTGCAGGTTCAACCGCGCGCATGCGCACCTTCGCCGCCGACGCCCTTCGCAACGGCTGGTTCCTGCTGCGCTGGATGACCATCGCCTTCCTGCTCGAAAGCCTGATGGTCGCCTACGTGCCGCCGGCACTCGTGGTGCAAACGCTCGGCCACGACGCGTCCGCGATTCCGCTAGCCGTGCTGGTCGGCATCCCCGCCTACCTGAACGGATTCGCCGCACTGCCGCTCGTGAAAGGCCTCATCGACATGGGCATGAGTCCGGCCGTCGGACTGGCCTTCCTGGTCGCCGGTGGCGCCACGAGCATTCCCGCTGCCGCCGCCGTCTGGGCACTGGTGAAGCCGCGCGTCTTCGCCCTGTACGTGAGCCTTGCGATTGTGGGCACGCTGATCGCCGCCTACGCCTACAGCGCGTTGCTTGCCCTTGGATGACATAAAGGAGAACACCATGCTCGACGACCAACCTCTCGTCACAGCCGAGGACCTCAACAAGTCCTGCGCTTGTATCAGCCTGGAGCGCAACGCGCTGCGCCATGCGCTGGAGGCGGAACTGGGCAGCGAAGGCATGTACCAGCTCGTCGCCGAACGCTGCCCGCACGTCTTCGCTGCGCAGCCCGTCTATGTCACCCAGGCGCAGGAGGCGCAGATCGCCGCAGTCGTCAGCGCCGTTGAAACCGTCGTTGCCATGCCCGCGTACCGCGAGGCGGTTCTCGCCGCCGCGCCGCCGATTGCCCGCCACTCGCCCGGCGGCGCGCGCAGCGTCTTCTTCGGCTACGACTTCCACGTCGGCGAGCACGGTATCTCGCTCATCGAAATCAACACCAACGCCGGTGGCGCGATGCTCAACGCCGCGCTCGCCCGCGCACAGCGCGTCTGCTGCCCGGCCGTTGAACGGCTCTTCCCGGCGATAAGGGAAGATGGCGGCGTGGAACAACGGATCATGGACATGTTCCGCCGCGAATGGGCCGCATGGCGCGGTCCCCGGCCGCTGCGCACCGTCGCCATCGTCGACGAGGACCCGCAGGCGCAGTACCTGTATCCGGAATTCCTCCTGTTCCAGAAGATGTTCGAAAGGAACGGGGTGCGCGCGGTCATTGCGGACCCGTCAGAGCTTCGCTTTCACGACGGTGCACTGTGGAAGGACGGTGTGGTCATCGACCTGGTCTACAACCGGCTCACGGATTTCATGCTCGCGTTCAGCGACGCAATCCGCGAGGCCTACCTGGCCGGTGTCATCCTGCTGACGCCGCATCCCCAGGCACACGCGCTCTATGCAGACAAACGCAACCTCGCCCTGCTGTCTTCACCTACTGCGCTCGCCCGGCTTGGCGTGCCGCCCACGGTCCGAGACATCCTCCTCGACACCATTCCTCAGACAGAAATCGTGAGCGCCGACAATGCCGAGCGCCTGTGGGAAACACGCCGCCGGCTCTTCTTCAAGCCGACCGCGGGATTCGGCGGGCGCGCCGCCTATCGCGGGGACAAGATCACGAAGCGTGTGTGGCAGGACATTCTCTCCGGTGACTACGTCGCGCAGGCGCTGGTCGCCCCCGGCGAGCGCCTCGTGCAGGATGAAGCGGAGACACCGCTGCTGAAATTCGACGTGCGCGCCTACGCTTACGACGGCAAGGTGCAAAGCCTCGCAGCACGGCTGTACCAGGGCCAGACGACCAACTTCCGCACGCGCGGCGGCGGTTTTGCGCCGGTTTATACCTGGGGCAGTTGATCAGCCGGGGAACGGGAGGAAGACGGCGACCCACACCACCGCAATTGCCAGCGCCAGCCCTGCACTCGTGCGCAGGCCGTACTCGCGATTGCCCGCCGCATACGCAATCGCCATCTTGCTCACCGCGTTGGACGTGATGGCGATGGCGAGGCCCCGGTTCAGCGCGTCCGCATCCACTGACTCGCCGGCAAACAGCGAGAACAGCACCGCGCCCGCCGCCTGCATGTCCACCGTCGCTGCAATCGCGGCGCCGACCTCGGCCGCCGCCGACCCGAAGTATTTCGTCGCCAGGGAGACGATTGCCGTCAGCGCCGTCAGCAATGCCGCGAATCCCACAGCCTGCCGCACGCTGAACACGCTCTGCGACAACACGTTTTCGGCATTCACCGCCGGCTGCAACGCGATGGCAATGATCGCGGCGATCCCGCTACCGATCATGACGCCGGCAATCACCGGCCAGCTTGCGTAGACAGCCGCCGGGTCGATGGCAAGACCGACCGCCACCAGCAAGGCCATCGACGACAGGTTGGAGCACAAGGCCGCCGCCGCATAAGATGCCGCGTACTGCGGCTCCGCCTTCGAACGAGCGCCCATCGCGCCCATCGTCGAACTGCTCGACACCACGCCCGATGCCAGTCCCGCAATCGCCAGGCCATAGCGCGGGCCCATCAGGCGCAGGGCGACATAGCCAACCGCCTGCAGTGTCATCAGCAGCACGATCAGGCGCCACAGGTGGTTCGGGTTGGCATTGGCGAGGAAGGAGATCGTGCGGTTGGGAATCAGCGGATAGATCACCAGCGCCGCCGCCGCGAGCAGCAGACCGTCGCGCAATTCCACGCTCGTCAGGGTTTTGGTTGCGAAATGATGCAGGCGCGTCTTGCCGGCAAGGAGGCAGGCGACGACCACGAAGCCCGCCGAGGATAGCTCCGCGTTCGTTGCGGCGACGATGCCGAGCAGGTAGGTCACGAACAGTGCCAGCTCGGTCGTGATGCCCGGGTCATCGCCGAGGTCGCGGTAATAAGCGATCGCGCCGAGCAGCGCGATGAACAGTGCGCCGGCCACGGTCACTGCCGGCTGGCCGGCATGGCTGGCGATGACGCCGCTGAAACCGGCCAGCGCGAACGTGCGCACGCCGGCGAGTCCGCGCGAGGGGCCGGTTCCCTTGTGGCGTTCGCGTTCGATACCGATGAGGATGCTGCCGCCGAGCGCGACGGCGCAGCTGGCGAACAGGGAGGGGATGTTGTCCATGACGTGAAGCGGCTGATGCAATGGAGAAATTATAGGTGCATCGCCTATCTTCACCGGGTATTTTGTGGCGTCATGCCGACGAATCAGGCAGGACGCTTCCTCCTCGATGAGGTGGGCATGTCAGATCATGCTGCACCGTTGCATTCCTGTTACGCGCGCCGTCTAGCTTGCCGTCGGCAATTTTTTGACCTGGGTCAAGCAAGACTCTGATCCCAATCAATAGACTAGCCTGCTGTAACCGCGAGCGGACGCCCATCCGGCGCACACTACCGGCTCAACGCGACAAGACAGACAAAGACATGCATACAGCCTTCTTTCGAACCATACTCACCTTCGCCATGGCAGCGTTTTGCGCGCTCGCCTTCGCCTCCCCGTTCAACGCCGTCAATGTCGAGCATGCACAAGCCATGTTCAGGCAGGGCGCACTATTGCTGGACGTGCGCGAGCCGCACGAGTACAACGAGGTCCACGCGCCAGGCAGCCTGCTGGTCCCGCTTGCCCAGCTCAAGGCCCGTACGCATGAATTCCGTGCCTTCGAGAACAAGCCGGTGATCCTGATCTGCCGCTCCGGTCAGCGCTCCGCCGTTGCTGCGGAGATGCTGGCGCAGCAAGGCTTCAAGTACGTCCATAACGTGCAGGGCGGCATCATTGCCTGGGAAAAAGCCGGCCTTCCTGTGGAAAGGCGCTAGACGGAGTCGGGCGAGCGCCCGAGTTCGTGGAAGAAACGGTACGCGCCGTTGCGCAACTGCTTGGCGTCGTACATCGCGGTATCGGCCTGCTTGAGCAGGGCCTCCTCGTCGTGGTGGTCGTCAGGAAAGATACTGATCCCGATGCTGGGCGAGGCCAGCATCGTGTGCTCGTCGACTTCGTAGGGCTGCGCCAGCGAAGCCTGGATTTTCTGCGCAACCTGTTCGGCGGCCGCCAGTTTCTTGATGTCCGGCAGCATCACCACGAACTCGTCACCCCCGAATCGTGCCACGGTATCCGCCGCGCGCACGCACCCCTGCATCCGTAATGCCGCTTCCTTCAGGATGCTGTCGCCCGCTGCATGGCCGTAGGTGTCGTTGATTTCCTTGAAGTGATCCAGGTCCAGGTACAGCAGCCCGACCTTGGTGCCGTCGCGCAGTGCGCGCTGCACCGACAGCTTCAGCCGGTCCAGCAGCAGGCAGCGGTTGGGCAGGCCGGTCAGCGCATCGTAGTGCGCGAGGAAGTCCAGCCTTTCCTCCACCGCCTTGCGCTCGGAAATCTCGTAGAAGATGCCTGCGTAATTGGTTACATCGCCGGCTTCGTTCCGGATCGCGCTGATGGAGAGGTACTTCGGATAGATACTGCCATCCTTGCGGCGGTCCCATACGTCCCCGCGCCAGTGGCCGGTTTCGTGGATGTTCTTCCACATCTGCTCGTAAAAGGCCTGGTCGTGGCGGCCCGACTTGAGCACGCGCGGATTCTGTCCGACCGCCTCTTCCTTCGGATAACCCGTCAGCTCGGTGAACGCCTGGTTCACCGCGATGATGCGCGCCGCGGCATCGGTCACCACGATCGCCTGGCTGGTCGACTCGAACACGCTGGCCGTCAGTGCCAGCTGCTGCTCCATGCGCCGCGCCTCCGTCAGGTCGTCGCCGATGAGGATGGTGCCTCGCACACTGCCGGAATACTCGTGCAGCACGATCGCATGCCACAGCACGAGTCGCGTTTCGCCGTCGCCGGCAAGCATCTCGGCCTCGAATTCCGTGGCGAAGACGGCGCGCGTTGCGCCGTCCGGATAGATCCTGTCCAGCAGCCCGCGATCGGAAGGCGCGAGGAAGCGCTCGAACAGCTTGCAGTTCATGAGCGAGGTGCCCGGCGCCCTCAACAGCCGGCAAATGCTCCCGCTCGCGTACATCACCCGCCCCTCGGTATCGAGCACCACCGCGATCAGCCGTGTCTGGTGCAGCAGCGCGATCATGCGCTGCGTCGCATGTTCCAGTTCCGCCTCGCCTTCCTGATAGGCCGTCACGTCGAAGCACTGGCCGATATAGCCGGCCAGGTCGCCGGACGGTCCCGGCCGCACCATGCCCTGGTTCACGAACCAGCGGTACATCCCGTCCGCCCGCTTGTAACGGTAGAGCAGGCGAAAGGGCTGCCGCGTGGCGATCGCCTCTTCCAGCCCGCGCTCCACCGCCGGCCTGTCATCCGGGTGCACCCGGTCCTGCCAGCGCCGTCCCATCTCCTGTTGCATGTCGCGCCCCGTGAATTCGAGCCAGGAAGGGCTGACGAAGTCGCATGCGCCCGTGCCGTCGCAGGTCCAGACCAGGATATGCGACGGGTACGCGAGGAAGTTGAAGTCGCTGTGCGACTCCCGCGTTTCGATACGGTCGAACGGCGTGACAGGGTTATCCATCTTGAGGTCTCGGTCGATTGTGCAACGCGTTCGCTGGGCGCCGGTTCGACTGGGAAGAGCGTGTTTGAGGCTCTTCCAGCTCAGGTTAATCGAGAACGGGATTGTTGGTCAGAAATTCCTTCCCGGTGCCGCGGGAAGCGTTGTGGCGCCTGACTTGGCGGGCATTCCACGGGCTGCCAAACGTAGCAGGTTTTCCCTATCCGGACGAGAAGCAAAATTATCCTGGATCAAGAAATTTAAAGAATCCCAACGTCATGGCATGCACCCTTTGCGAACCCGCGTTCTAATCATTGGTTGGCCATCGCGGGAAGCGGCGATAAAGTGCCCGCCCCCGCAGGCCAAGGAGACCGATAAAAAACAGCCCGAGGACACATCCATGTCGCAAACCAAGTTCCTGCTTCCCGAATCTGACATCCCCACCCACTGGTACAACGTCGTCGCCGACATGCCCAACCCGCCGGCCCCGCCGCTCGGCCCGGACGGCAAGCCGCTCACACCCGATGCGCTGTCGGCCATCTTCCCGATGTCGCTGATCGAGCAGGAAGTCTCCGCCGAGCGCTGGATTGCAATTCCTGAGAAAGTCCGCGAGATCTACCAGCTCTGGCGTCCCACCCCGCTGTTCCGCGCGCGCCGCCTCGAAGCCTCGCTCGGCACGCCGTGCAAGATCTATTACAAGTTCGAAGGCGTCTCGCCCGCCGGCTCGCACAAGGTCAACACCTCCGTCGCACAGGCCTACTACAACGCCGAAGCCGGCATCAAACGCATCGCCACCGAAACCGGCGCCGGCCAGTGGGGCAGCTCCATGGCGCTCGCCGGCCAGATGTTCGGCCTCGAAGTGCGCGTCTACATGGTCAAGGTCAGCTACCACCAGAAACCCTACCGCCGCTCCATGATGCAGACCTGGGGCGCGGAAGTCTTCGCCAGCCCGTCCGATATGACCGCCGTCGGCCGCCGCGCGCTCGAAGAGAACCCGGACAACCAGGGCTCGCTCGGCCTCGCGATTTCCGAAGCCGTGGAAGAGGCGGCCTCGCGCTCCGATACCAACTACGCGCTCGGCTCCGTGCTCAACCATGTGCTGCTGCACCAGACCGTGATCGGCCTCGAAGCGAAGAAACAGTTCGACCTCGCCAACGACTACCCCGACATGATCTTCGCCCCCTGTGGCGGCGGCTCCAACTTCGGCGGGGTGGCCTTCCCCTTCTTCGCCGACAAGGCCGCCGGCAAGAACGTGCGCCTGGTCGCCGTCGAGCCCACCTCCTGCCCGACGCTCACCCGCGGCCACTATGCGTACGACTTCGGCGACACCGCCAAGCTCACGCCGATGACGCTGATGTACACCCTCGGCCACGACTTCATGCCGCCCGGCATCCATGCCGGCGGCCTGCGCTACCACGGCGACTCCGCACTCGTCTCCCAGCTCTACCACGAGAAACTGCTCGAAGCCGTCGCCGTGCCGCAGCTGTCCACCTTTGCCGCCGGCGTACGCTTCGCCCGCACCGAAGGCATCATCCCCGCGCCCGAATCCAGCCACGCGATCGCCGCCGCCATCGACGAGGCGCTGCGCTGCAAGGAAAGCGGCGAAGCCAAGACCCTGTTCATCAACCTGTCCGGCCACGGCCACTTCGACATGGGCGCATACGACAGTTACTTCAGCGGCAAGCTGCAGGACTACGCGTATCCGGAGGAGGAGATCAAGGCAGCGCTGGAGCGCCTGCCGAAGGTCGGCTAACCAGCCAGCACAAACACCTCCCACCGTAGAACTTCTTCCCCCTCCCAGGGGGAAGAAGGCGGGGTTTCGCAAGGTACTGCCTTACGCCCTCTGAATCCGAGCCGCCTGCAAGCTCCGCGGTGGAAGGCTGGGATGGGGATAGTGCGCTCCAGTAGTAAACTACGTCCGCCATTTCCCCCATCCCAAACAAACAACAACGGAGCCCCCATGAAAATCGAAACCCTCGCCGTCCACGCCGGCTACACCCCCGACCCCACCACCAAGGCCGTCGCCGTCCCCGTCTACCAGACCGTCGCCTACGCCTTCGACAACGCCCAGCACGGCGCCGACCTGTTCGACCTCAAGGTCCAGGGCAACATCTACACCCGCATCATGAACCCCACGCAGGACGTGCTCGAAAAGCGCATCGCCGCCCTAGAAGGCGGCATCGGCGCGCTCGCCGTCGCCTCGGGCATGGCCGCCATTACCTACGCCATCCAGACGATCGCCGAAAGCGGTGACAACATCGTCTCCGCCAGCACGCTGTACGGCGGCACCTATAACCTGTTCGCGCACACCTTTCCGCAGCTCGGGATCGAAGTCCGCTTCGCCGACCCCCGCAAGCCGCAGGACTTCGCCCCGCTAATCGACAGCCGCACCAAGGCCATCTTTTGCGAATCCATCGGCAACCCGCTCGGCAACGTCACCGACTTCGCCAAGCTTGCCGACATCGCCCACGCGCACGGCATCCCGCTCATCGTCGACAACACCGTCCCCAGCCCCTACCTGTGCCGTCCGTTTGAGCACGGCGCCGACATCGTCGTGCACTCGCTGACCAAATACCTCGGCGGTCACGGCAACAGCGTCGGCGGCGCCATCGTCGATAGCGGCAAGTTCCCCTGGGCGCAGCACAAGGACCGCTTCAAGCGTTTGAACGAACCCGACGTCTCCTACCACGGCGTGGTGTACACCGAAGCCCTCGGCCCCGCCGCCTACATCGCCCGCGCCCGTGTCGTCCCCCTGCGCAACATGGGCGCCGCCATTTCCCCGATGAACGCCTTTCTCATCCTGCAAGGCATCGAAACCCTGGCACTGCGCATGGACCGCATCTGCGACAACGCACAGCGCATCGCCCATTTCCTCGGCAGCCATTCCAAGGTCGCCTGGGTCAACTATGCGGGCCTGGAAAACCACCCTGACTTCCCGCTGGTGAAGAAGTACATGGGCGGCAGCGCGTCGGGCATTCTGTCCTTTGGCCTCAAGACCGTGGACGAGGCAGACCCGCGTGCGGCGGGGGCGCGTGTGCTGGATGCGCTGCAGCTGTTTACGCGGCTGGTGAATATCGGCGATGCAAAGTCACTGGCGACGCATCCGGCGTCGACCACGCATCGACAGTTGAACCCGGAGGAGTTGAAGAAGGCGGGGGTGTCGGAGGATATGCTGCGCCTGTCCATTGGCATCGAGCATGTGGACGACTTGATCGACGACCTGGAGCAGGCGTTAAAACAGGCGTGAAGCGCACGAGAGCTGGGAAACAAAAAAAGGCTGGCGAATTGATCGCTGGCCTTTTTTATTCAGCGATCGAGCGTCCGAGGTGCGGCGACCGCGCGTGGTTACACATCGGTCGACGGGGCAGCTTTTGCTGCCTCCAGCCGATAGCAGACTTGCCGATCGCCTGATTCAGTGGCTGCATAGCGGATATGCGCAGCCTTTGGCTGTGTCTGAATTTTCCGGCATCCCATGTTCATGAGAGGCGCCCGGCATTCCTTCAGGGTAACTTTGCTTTACTGAAATTACTGCGCCTGAGGGGGACACGATGGGATCAATTCACGCCGTAAGAGCCATTGCACTGAGCATGCTTTTCGCCGTCACTGCCGCCATGGGGCAGTCTTACAGTCAGTTCACCACCCGCATTCCCCAATACTCCGATCTGACGTTCCCCGCTGAGGCGAAGTCACACGGTTTCTTTAGCAGTGTTTCCAATGCCATCTTCAAACCGGAGGGCGACGGGCCTTTTCCTGCCGTTGTCCTGGTCCACACGTGCGGCGGCATTCAGCCGCATATCTCCGACCGCGCAAAGGAGCTGATCGCAGCGGGCTTCGTCGTCCTGGTACAAGATTCGTATGGACCGCGCGGCCACACGATTTTCTGTACAGCCGCAGGGGTAGGCGCGCCTAGAGTTTACAAGGACTCCTTCGACGCTCTCAACCATCTCACCCGGCTCAAAGTCGTCGATCCATCGCGCATCTATCTGGTCGGCCTGTCACTGGGCAGTTTTGCCGCTGCGGCAGTCTCCAGCGCAGAAGTGGCTCGCTGGATCGGCACACAAGTCCGCTTTCGCGCCTCGGTTGGCTGGTACGGCGCCTGCACCTTTGACGTTGGTCCCTATCCCAGATGGGAGCTGCTCCGGCGCGACGTCGACCGCCCCGTAATGCTCCTGATGGCGAAGCACGATGGCGAGACACCGATTGCTGACTGCTTTCCATTGCTCGAGAACTTGAAGGCCGAGGGCAAGCCGGTAGCGTGGCATGTGTATGAGGATGCGACGCACGGTTGGGACAAGTCTGATCCGAGGCGCGGGTACCAGTACAACCCCAATGTTACCGCTGACGCCATGAAACGAACGATCGAGTTCCTCAAGCAGAATTGAAGGGATACCTATCGCCGTTTGCTGACCAACGAAAGGGAAGCAATTCTCGGGCTCTTCGTCCAGCGCCCCCTTCAGGGCGCCGGCCCAGTCGCCGACCCCTGCGACGGTCTCCTTTGGCTCGTTCTCGTCGATAAGCGGCAGGAATCTCGCGCAAAGCGGCCGGCACTACCGGCGCACCTTTCCCCGGCGTTCGGCCAGGAACCGTCGCAGGCACGTACCAAGAAGACCTTCAGCAAGAAGTCGCCGAGGGCGGCCGACTACCGCTACGCCCGCATTTCAGCAGTCGTCGGGTCGATTACGCTCCGGACCTGAGCAATGCCTGTAATAGGGAAACCGCCTTGTTGCGCATGAGTGCGGATGAGGTCTTCAGTCGGTGCAATGTATACGCAGTAAATCTTATCGTCTGTTACATAGCTTTCCTGCCATTGGATTTCCGGTCCTAAATTTCGAAGGACATCACAGGACTTCTCGGAAACTTGTTGTAATTCCATGGCGGACAGCTTGCCCGCTCCGGGAAGATCCCTCTCGATAACATATTTCGGCATATCAATCTCCAGTCTTATATCAATCTTGAAAGCCCGTTAACGTCGTTAAGTATTGATGCCTTTCTCCTTATGAAGGACACAGAAAACCGCTGCGCCAAATGCCCTGGCGCGTATCCCACGGCTTCTAATTGGCTCCACTGCCACATCGGTCTCTAACTACGGATTGCCTCCACCTCTAGGTATTCAGACTCAATATGTGTCGAACCGTCATTTGCCTGATTGTTGTTCGTCCAGAGGTCCTCAAGCTCCTGGCGCAGCGACGTTTGGCCGGCAGTGTCGAGAGCGGCGAGTGCGCGAAGCGTAGGCCCATAGTAAGTAAAGAAGAATTCAACCACCTTGGCCGGCGGGAATGGATAACGCATCGGGTACGTCCGCCTTGTGGTGTTTAGGCTGGCCGCACCATATCCCAGCCGCTCCCGGGCGGTCGCTTCATCCCCCCATTTTGGCGGCGGCGCCATAAGGGAGGGTGGCGGAACATGCTTGCCTATGATCTTGAACATCTGGCCGACGTGCCCGTCGGGCGTCCAGTTAGCCATGACGATGCGGCCGCCGGGCCGACAGACGCGCAATAGTTCGGCAGCAACGCGCTCGGGACGTGGGGCAAACATGGCACCAATGAGACTCACCACCAGATCGAATGCTGCATCGTCGTATGGAAGCATTTCGGCATCCCCTTCATCGAACCGGACGTCCACATTCTCTTCGGCAGCACGGGCCCTGGCCTGCTCGATCAGATTGGAGGCAATGTCGACGCCGGTGACCTTTGCGCCGGCTTGAGCGGCTGGAATCGAAATCTGTCCCGCACCACAGGCCACGTCCAACATTCGCGTACCCGGCTCGATGTGCAAGCGACCCAGGAACTCCAAAGCACCAGGCTCGAGGTATTTCGCGAAATGACCGTAGTCCCCCGACATCCACGTGGCTTTGAGCCGGGCCTTGAGCGCTTCCATTTCCGGTGTCATTTCGTCGGACGACACAGCCATAATAATTCTCCAGTGAAGTGCTACAGCGATAACGCGGAATCGAATCGCAGGTGCTGGTATGAGTCTCGTCGTCGCACGCGGGAACTTCAATGGACTAATAAGGCAGGCTTTGATTCGGCGCAGCAAAGGCCTGATTACTTTCTATCTTTGGCGAAACTGCATCAGCTTTGCTTTGTCACTAAGGATCGATGTGCGTAGACGAAGTGCAATACATCTGAAAGGCGCATCAAATGCATTTATGGATATTTCACCGCTGCCGATGCTACAGAGGGTCGTCAGGTCACTTGGAGGCCAATCGTGAGCGTAATAGGGGACATGCCATGACAATCAGCGAAGAGAGCGCCGATCAATAGTCGGTAGTAATGGTCAAATGATGCGGCATGCCCCCGCAAGCCAGCCGGTTCTTCCACAGCACGTTCACCATCGCATGCTCCGACACCCCCAGATGCTGCGCCATCGCTTGCGTTCCCAGCACTGTTGCCGCCCGTATCGCCCGTTCCTCGACACTGTGGCGCACGATGAGCGTGTAGCGATCGATCTTCGCCGCCAGTTCCGCTGCGTAGCGCAGCACCTTGATCGACCGCATGACGCGCGGCATCTGGTAGTTGGCGGCGACGATGACATCGCAGTCGATCTCCGTGCCTTGATCAATGAGATACCCGGCATACCACATGACCGCGAGCTGCGCGCGCATCAGGTAGGTGTCCTGGCCATACGCCACCGGGAATCGCTTCGCCATCCGTTCCGCATCGTCCGACGTCAATCGCCCGGTTTCGCCGGCGGCGACAAGCTCGGCGGCGGCCTGTTCGAGTCGGTGTTCTTGCAGGACTTCACGCAGGAAATGCGCGCGTCGCTTGGCCATGGGAATGTCCCCGAAGGCGTCGACGACTGTTTGCTCCGCACCAGACCCCAGGCGCTCACGCAGCCGGCTCGGTGTCGGTCCCTCGCCCCACGCGCTGTCAAGCGCCGCCATCAGCCCGTCCGCGCCCCCCACTCCGTTCCATTCGTAACGCGCCATCCCTTCCGGTGTCGGCGTCCAGAACATGAAGTTCAGGCTATTGAGAACGATGCTGTAGGCCGCTGCACTTTCGTGCGTTTGCCCGGCGGGCTTTGCCGATAGTCCCGTTGTGGCGTGGCTGAAGCGGTCGGCGCGCACAGGCAGTCGCGCGATGGCTTCCGGATCGACGGCGACGAACTCGGGCCGGTAGTCCAGGCGGGCCTGGGCGAGAAGGCGTTCTTTTGCGGTTTGCGGGTTGCTCATGCGCGCTGTCTCATGAAGGTGGCGTCGCGCTCGTGCGGGTGGCCAGGTTGAGAAACGGTGGTTATGTCTGGAAGGATAAGCCACCGCCGCGGTTTTCTGGAAATAAATTGAGGAAGTTCGAGAACCGGGGGGGCAACCCGGATGGCCGGGGGCGGCGCACGGATCGCAAATGCGCGCCTCGATGCCCCCTGGTCTTTCACCACGACACTACGTCGCAAAATCCGTCGACAGTGCCAGGGCGCGCCACTCGGCCAGTTCAGCCTCGACAAACCGGTTCTTCTGTTCGATCCGCTGCACGGTGTCACTGCCCAGCGGCAAGCGGCGGGGCGGATTGGGCGCGTTGACGATGGCCAGCAAGGCCTTGGCCAGCTTCACGGGATCGCCCGGCTGTGCATGGTTCGCGCTCGCCGCAACGCGCCGCACCGCGCCGACGGTGGCGTCGTAATCGTCGATTTCGCGCGCCGTCTTGCTGAGCGAAATGCTGTCGAGGAAATCGGTGCGGAAGAAACCCGGTTCGACCACAGTGACGTGGATCCCCAGCGGCTGTAGTTCGTGCGCCATCGCCTCGGACAGCCCTTCGACGGCGAACTTGGTGGCGCCGTATACGCCCCATCCGGGATAGGCCTCGTAGCCGCCGATCGACGAGATATTGATGATGCGGCCCTCGCGCTGGCGGCGCATGTGCGGCAGGACCGCGCGCGTCACCGCCAGCAGCCCGAACACGTTGGTGGCGAACTGTCCCTCTACTTCCTTTGCGGACGCTTCTTCGACCGCTCCCAGCAGGCCGTAGCCTGCATTGTTGACCAGGACATCGATGCGACCGAAGCGCGCGATGGCCAGGGCGACGGCGCGCTGCGCTTCCTCCTCGCGGGTGACGTCGAGCCTGACGGGGAACAATTTGGGATGGCTGCCGAACCGCTCGGTAACGTGATTGGGATTGCGGGCCGTTGCAACGACGGCGTCGCCTGCCGCCAGTGCTTCCTTCACGAACAATTCGCCGAAGCCGCGCGACGCGCCAGTAATGAACCATGTACGCATGACAATCTCCTTGAATGTACAGTGCGGGATGCACTGGATGACTGTCACTTTAGGCAAAAAGGATTCATGTGATAATGCCATGAATGTGTGATGGCCCTATGAATCAGGTTCAGTAATGAAACAGGTCTCTCCTTCCGAACTCGCGATCTTTCTCACGATCGCCCGGCACAACAACCTCAGCCGCGCGTCGGTCGATCTCGGCCTGACGCCTTCCGCGCTGAGCCATGCCTTGCGATCGATCGAAGAGCGGCTGGGCCTGCGCCTGTTCAACCGCACCACGCGCAGCGTTGCGCTTACCGAAGCAGGTGAGCGCCTGCATGCACGGATTGCGCCGGCATTCAGGGACATCGACGATGCGCTGGAAGACCTCAACCATTTTCGCGGCAAGCCATCGGGGAACCTGCGCCTCACGACTGGCCGTGCGTCTGCGCACATCGTGCTGCTGCCTGTCGTCGCGCGCTTTCTGCAGGCATATCCGGAGGTGACGGTCGAGATCGCCGACAACGATGCGCTGGTGGATATCGTATCCGGCGGCTTCGACGCCGGGGTACGCTTGGGCCAGCGGGTCGAAAAGGACATGGTCGCCATTCCCATCAGTCCGGCGATGCGCTCGGTGGTGGTCGGCGCGCCGGAATTCTTCCGGCATCATCCAGTGCCCAAGCATCCGAAGGACCTGACCCGGACGCCGTGCATACGGCATCGCTTTCCCAGCGGGGCGGTGTACCGCTGGGAGTTCGAGCGTCGCGGCGTCAAGCTGGAGACGCAGGTCGACGGTCCGTTGACGCTGGGCGATGTCGGCCTGATGGTCGGTGCTGCGCTGTATGGCGCCGGTCTCGCCTACGTGTTCGAGGACATGGTGGCCGAGCACATCGCCGCCGGGCGCCTGGTCCAGGTCCTCGACGATTGGTGCCCGCGCTACCCCGGGTTTTACCTCTACTATCCGAGCCGCCGCCACGTGCCCGCGGCATTGAAGGCGTTCATCGAGTTCGTGCAGGCATCGAGGGCATGAGCCGGGCTTGACGGGCTCGACCACAGGGAGCGGCGCACAACACGCCCGTGTTCCACGGCGCCATCATGCCGAAGCGGTCGTCCGCTATTGGGCTTGCGCCTCCTTGCGGATTCTTGCCCGCACAATTTTCTCCAGCTCGGGAGAGGTGACCGTTGCCGCGCATCCTACTGCGCCGCTGGAGCTGCCTTGTGCGCCCAATATATTCTCGGGGACACCACATACCTTCGCCGCAACGTGGATGGGCGCTTGCACCGTCAACGGAAGCAGGCTTGCCTGGGCGCCAATGCGTTGCCCGATCTCGTTCACCACGGCCTTGATGTCGACGATGACGACCGGCTCTTGTGCACGCGCGGTGGCAATTGCAGCAATCGATAAAGCGGCCGCACCGAGGCGCCTGGCCCAAACGGCTGTCGTGGATTCCATCATGCGTCTCCTCCGGAGAGAGCTTGACGAGGCCGATAAACCGGGGCGCAACGAAAGCGCCGAGTGGTGGCAGTAATTCCACGGCTCCCTCTCGAGACTGGCCTGCCAGCTTTAGTATCGTGTTGCCGAAGCTGAATGGACACCTCTGTTACGTCGATTTACACATCCGCGCACTACGACGTGAAGAACACGGCGGCCAGTGCGCGGCACCAAGAGAATGCTTCTGGTCAGCTGTACATTCGCCTATAGTCAATCATGCAGTCTGCTCTCGCAGCGGACGTGACGTCCTGCCCGTCGTGGCATGCCGCCGGTAAACAAATCGGTCGTTACGGCAACGCAAGAACCGAAGGAGATGATCAAATGAAGCGGGCCGCGCTCGTCACATCGGTTTTCCTGGCGCTGATGTACATGCAGAGTCCGAAAGCCGCCGACGCCAGGCTGCCTCAGCACAAGAAAACACTTTCCCAACAAGAAAACCTGATCCGCGTCCTGGACGGCGCATGGGGCAGCGCGGCGCCGTGGCAGATCGAGATGCTGCTCAATGCGATTGCCGATGAAATGCTCCAGCATTTTCCGGGTCGGCGCTTGCATCCCATCGTGGTGTCCTACTCGCCCGGCGGGCCGGCGGTACTGTTCCAGAAGGGCCCGGGCAATGAATACCAGGTAATGCTCTCGGCCAGGGACCAGAACTGGGCGGAATACGTGTATGAGTTTTCGCACGAGCTGGTTCATATTCTTGCGAACTATGAGCGTCACGCCCAACCGGAATACCGACGGCATCAATGGTTCGAGGAGATGCTGTGCGAGACGGTTTCCCTGTACATGCTCAAGCACTTCGCCCTCACCTGGAGCGGCGCGCCGCCGTTGCCGGAAACCAGCGGATACGCGCCGGCGCTCCAGGCCTTCACGCGGCGCGCGCTCTCGGAGCGGCACCGCAAGCTGCCTGCCGGCGTCTCTTTCGAGCAGTGGTTCAGCAAGACTGCAGCGCGGCTGGTGTCCAGTCCGTACATGCGAAAGGAAAATGAACTGATCGCGAGCCTGTTCCTGCCACTGGTCGAGCAGAACAGTGACTGGCGCGCCGTGGCTTACATCAACGCCGGCGATCCCCCAGGCGGGCCCGACTTCCGCGAATTCCTTGTGCATTGGTACCGGTCCACGCCGCGGCACCTGCGCGGCTTTGTCGAGGAGTCGATCCGTGTCTTCCGTTTCGACAAGCCGTCAGAACTCGAACCGGTGTATGCCGCGGGCATCGAGCCTCCGGCGGCGCCGGATATGCACCAGATCAGATCATCCGCGTCGCCATTCCTGCATCAATGATGATCTGGGATCAGTTGAACGACATTCTTCCTTGAAGTCGCCGATAGCGGGACATATAGTGGCTTGGCACCCACTTTATGCGCTCCTTCTCGGTGGCTCCTGAAGTACGGGACAGTTTATGTCCGCGAAACCGGCGGATTGCATTGCGCCAACCGCGCAAGACCTGCCTCGCCTCCCCCTGCCGCTGACCCGAGTCAGCCCTCTCCTGCGCTTTACTGCCAGCCCACTGACTTGGACCGCATTCTCTGACGCGCCTTGCAGCCCTGCACGCAAACGGACGCTGCAAGATTCGAGGCGATGCGCGCGGCTTCCTACGCGACGTGCCGCCAACTGTCTGCTTGATCGGAGTTCAACATGAATACCATGCGATGCATTTCCCGAATAACCGCACTTTCCGTACTGGCTGTGTCCGGCATCGCCGTTGCAGATGTCGGCATGCGTGATGGGGAAGATTTCTTCCGCGATTTCAAATCCACCAAGTCGCGCGCGGAAGTAAGGTCCGAGCTGGATTCAGCACGCTCGACGATGAGTGTGAACAGTGACCGCGTCAGCGCAGAAGGCCGGGACAGCGGCGTTCGAGGCGTACCCGGTTCGCGCTACTCGGGCAAAACCCGCGAAGAGGTGCGGGACGAACTGATCCAGCACCGGAAAACACATCACCCCGACCCCACCAAGGACATTTACTTCGGCGGTTGAATCACTGCTGCAGGAATGATCGCCGTCCCCGCCCATGGCGACGGGGGCGGTCTTCGGAAAACGCCCTTGTGCGGCCAAGAAATCAGAAAGAACCGGCCGCAGTCGCGATTTCCTGAACATAGATTAAGGAAGTGAAAAAACGAGCCCGCGACAATTCCGCCCGGGCGGGCGCAGTTTTGCCCGTGCCGTCCACTCCATCATCGCTTTCCCAGGGAAGAAACATGAACCGTTACCTTTGTATCGCATTCGCCATTGGCAGCATCGTCTCGACCAACGCACTCGCTGATGTCAAACTTGCCACGGCAAAGAACTGCATGGCATGCCACGCGGTCGACAAGAAGCTCGTCGGGCCGGCATTCAAGGAAGTCGCTGCCAGGTATGGCAGCCAGAAGGGCGCAGAAGATGCGCTCGTGCAGAAGGTGCTGAAGGGCAGCACAGGCGTATGGGGCGGCATGCCGATGCCGGCCAACGTCGGCGTCAACGAGAAGGAAGCCAAGGCACTGGTGCAGTGGATCCTTCAGCAGAAGTGATTGGCAGTGAAGGGCTGTCACGTCGACAGCCCTTCCTCCCCTCTCCCGCATGAGGGAGAAGGGAGCAGCGCCGTCGCTCTCTTGCATGCCTGCATGAACGGCGTTGCCGGCTGGAGCCTGCGGTCATGCAGAATGCATGACCGACACGTCGCGAATTTTCCACACCACGCCGCGATTCCCCCTCTGTTCCCCCGTTCTTTGACGCTCCCCAAGGGTGCCTCGCAGTGAAATGGTATTCACTGAGGGGCAGCGTCGTGATTCATGCCAGCGCTGCTTCCTGCGAAGAAAAACAATCTATGGAGGCAACATGAAGTTCAAGACACTCACCGCCTTGCTCGGCATCTGCACCGCCGTACCAGCCCTCGCACAAACCAGCATTTCCATCTACGGCATCGTTGACGCCGGCGTCCAGGCCTCGCGCTTCGGCAACGGCACGCAATACAACCTCGCCAGCGGCATGGCCGATGGATCGCGCATCGGCTTCAAGGGAACCGAAGACCTCGGCGGCGGACTCAAGGCGACCTTCACGCTGGAGTCGCGCTTCGAACTGGATACCGGCGAACTCCGCAATGCCTATCTCGGGCGGAATCCCAACTTCGCGTTAGTGCAGGGCGTACCGCTGCCTGCGGCGAACTCGCTCGGGCTGGCGACAGCGCTGGGACAGAACCCCGCCATCGTCAACGCCAACGGTGCCTTGTTCGATCGCACCGCAATGGTGGGCCTGATCACGCCGGTCGGTGCCATCCTGCTGGGGCGCCAGTACACACCTGCCTACGAGATCGGTGCGATGGCCGATACCTTTGAAACCGGATCGGTGGGTGGGTGGGGCAGCATCACGACGGGTACCAGCGCGCTGTATACACCGGGCGTCGCGATCCGTTCAAGCAATGCGATCCAGTACCGGATGCAGCTGCCGAACGGCCTCGGCGCATCGTTGATGTACAGCCCCGAGGATCGCGGTTCCGGTTCGCTCGGCGTCTCCAATCGTTTCGTTGGTGGCCACTTGAAATACCAGGCGCATGGTTTCAACGTCGGCATCGGCTACAACCGGGAGGACGATCCGTTCGGTGCGCGTTCGCTACGCACCGGCGTTGTCGGGGGCTCGTACACCATGGGCAAGATGAAATTCTTCGCCGGTTACATGAACATGAAAAACGACAATCCCGGCATCGGCTTTGCGCTGACGCCGACCATCACCGGTGCACTGGGCACGACGGGTGCGGCGCTGGTGCCGGCCGTGGTGGCGACGATTAATTCGAACGCGCGACTGGACGCCGACAGCCTTTCGCTCGGCATGCATTACACCATCGGCGCTGGCCGCCTCATGGGCGCCATCGCGCGCACCAGGAACGATCTGTTCGCCGAGAGCGACGTGACCCTGATCTCGCTCGGCTATGACCACAACCTGTCCAAGCGGACCGATGTGTACCTGTTCTTTGCACAAGCGAACAACGAGGCGAACGCGCAGTATGCGTTGGGCGGGGCGGGGTACAGCGGAGGATTTACGACGCGCGGCGGGCAGGATGCGAGGGCAGTGCAGATCGGGGTGCGGCATCGGTTCTGACACGCTGTCCGGGCGTCAGGTCAGGATGAAGCAGGGGAGGGGACGCCCGGTGCGCGGGCCGCTATTATGCGGCCGCCGGGTCGCAGCGGCCGCAACGCGTCTTAACGGCACTTCTCGTTATGTGCCTGCTTGATATCGGCGATCAGGTCCGCACGCTCCGAAGCGCCACCGAGTTTTTGTCCGCCCACGTATGCGAACGGGCAGTTCAGGCGGTCGGCGTGCGCCTGGTAGTCGATATAGAGCTTGATGAGTTCGGACGAGCGCGCGCAGTCTTGTGCGGTCGGTTTGCCGTCGCGCATTTTCTGGAAGCCGGCGATTTTCGCCTCGATCGGCTTGGCCAGGGTCTCGCATTGTTGTTGGGTTGCCGCGTGTGCCATCGGCAGTCCAGCGGTCATCGTGAAGAGCGCGGCCAGGAACAGGCGCATGGTGTTTTCTCCCTTGTTGTATGTGTGATTGATTGGCGGCGCGCTGCGGCGGGCACGAATCGCCGCCCATGAGGATAAAGCGTTTTCCGGTTTCACGCAGGCGTGCCGGAATTGTGTGCAGGCATCTCTTGAACCAAGGCACACGGAACGTGACAAAGATTCCATGTGGCGAGCCCACAAGGCATCTTGCGTCGCGTAAAGGCCTTCATTGACCCTGTCGTCTATTGCCGGATGAAGTCCTCGCGCTGCGCGAGGATTTTTTTCGCAATCAACAGGAGAAAACATGAACAAGAAGATTGCCCTGGCCTGCCTCCTCGCAGGCCTGTCCACCGCTGCGGCGTACGCGCAGGTCGGCGTCACCGGATCACTCGGCACTACCGGCATCGGCGCCCACGTCAGCGTCCCGCTCATGCCGCAGCTCAACGCGCGCTTCGGTATCAACGCCCTGCGCTACAACTATGAGGGCAGCACGTCCGACCTCGACTACGATTTCAAGCTCAAGCTGCGCACCTTCGACGCCTTGCTGGATTACTTCCCGCAGGGCACCGGGTTCCGCCTCACGGGCGGCATCGTGTTCAACGGCAACAAGATTGATGCCGTGGGGCGGCCGACGCCCGGCGGCACCTACACGCTTAACGGACGCACGTATCCCGCCGCGCTGGCCGGCACGCTGGACGGCCGGATCGATTTCCGCAACGTCGCGCCTTACCTTGGCATCGGCTGGGACAATGCGGGCGCCAGGGAGAAGGGCTGGTCGTTCTCGAGCGACCTCGGCGTCATGCTCCAGGGCTCGCCGCGCACCTCGCTGACCAATATCGGCTGCACCGCGCCGGCGCCCGTCTGCGCCCAGCTTGCCGCCGACGTCGCGGCGGAAAACCTTCGCCTGAACGACGAGGCGGATGACTTCAAGGCCTATCCGGTGCTGCGGTTCGGCGCACGATACCGATTCTGACGCGTCCGAGAACTGACGGGAAAACCGCTCGGCGACCCGTCTTTCCTGCGCGCGCTGTCCATCGGCTGAGCCCACACCGGCCAGGCCCGCTCCATGCGGCAGGCCGCCGGTTTCCCTGCCTCCCCTCCCATCGGCGCCCGCCGACGCGGCGCAACCCAAGGAATTGGGCAAACTGATACACTCCCCTGCGCACCCTGCCGCAGGCGCGCACCCTGTTTGCCCCGACGCTGATGACTACTTCCGGCGTTTCCATCCACTGACCACTTGCGACCCATGCTGCCATCAAATCGCTCCGAGCTGATGTCGACATCCATCATTGTCGGCCTGATCCTCCTGGTGTTTGTCGCCGACGCATTGACGCCATTGGGCTATGCCGAATGGGTGTTCTATATCGTGCCGGTCGCACTGTGCGTGCTGCAGAGCCGGCCCGGGCTGCCTGTTGCCATCGCCGTGGCGATGATGCCGCTGCTGATCCTCGGCTTCTTCCTGTCGCCGCCGGGCGCCCCGCTCGAGGTCGGGATATTCAACCGTGCCTGCGCCATCCTTGTGGTGGGCGGCGTCGCCTACCTTGCCAGCCGCGTCGTCACGCAACGCCTGCGGGCGCAGCACCTGATGTGGATCGAGCAGGGCAGGGCGGAAGTCGCCAAAAACCTGCTGGGCGAACCCACCGTCGGCGAAGTCTCGGAAAAAATCCTGCTGTCGCTGGCCGAGTACTTCGATGCCCGCGTGGCCGTCCTCTACCGCCTGGAAAACAACGTCCTCCTGCGGACCGCCTCCTGCGGCCTTGACGTCAGTACGACACCCGAGCGGCTGGAGCTCGGCAGCGGCCTGACCGGGCAAGTGGCAAAAACCGGCAAGGCGGTGTGCGTGGACAACCTGTATTCGGACTACCTGCGCATTTCTTCCGCCACGGGCAGCACGCGGCCGGCAACCGTCGTGATCGCGCCGCTCACCACGGAAGGGCATGTCAGCGGTGTGATCGAGTTCGGTTTCCTGCGGCAGGGGTCGTTTGACAACGAAATCAAGCTGCTGCAACTGGTTGCGCACAAGATCGGCAGCGGCATCCGCTCGGCCCAATATCGCGAGGACCTCCAGGAACTCCTGGAAGAAACGCAGCGCCAGAGCGAGGAATTGCAGGCGCAGCAGGAGGAATTGCGTGTCACCAACGAAGAGCTCAACGAGCAGGCCAAGGCCCTGCAGGAGGCGCAGGCGGACCTGGAGGCGCAGCATACCGAGCTGGAACAGTCGAACGTGCTGCTGGAAGAGCGCAACGCGCTGCTCGAGCAGCAGAAGCGCAGCCTGCAGCTCGCGCAGCAGGAGATCGAGAAAAAGGCGGACGAGCTGGCCAAGGCAAGCCAGTACAAGTCGGAATTCCTCGCCAACATGTCGCACGAGCTGCGCACGCCCCTGAACAGCGCACTGATCCTCGCGCACATGCTGGCCGAGAACAAGGGCGGCACGCTCACCGAAGAACAGGTGCGGCACGCAAGGACCATCCACGCCGCCAATACCGACCTGCTCAACCTGATCAACGACATCCTCGACCTGTCCAGGATCGAAGCCGGCCAGCTCGCCGTCACCCCGGCCGCGCTGCGACCGCAGGCCATTGTCGACGCGTTGCGCCCGGTATTTGAGCCGATTGCCGCCAGCAAGGGTGTGGCGTTCCGGATCACGGTCGACAGCGGACTGCCGCCGGAGATCGTGACCGACGAGCAGCGCCTGTCGCAGATCCTCAAGAACCTGCTGTCGAATGCCTTCAAGTTCACCGAGCGCGGCGAAGTGGAATTGCAGCTGCGCCCGGGCGGGCAGGACCGCATCCGCATTGCCGTGCGCGACACCGGCATCGGCATTGCGCCCGAACAGCAGGAAGTCATCTTCAACGCATTCCAGCAGGCCAACGGAAGCATCGCCAGGACTTACGGCGGCACCGGCCTCGGGTTGTCGATTTCGCGCGAGCTGGCACGCCTGCTGGGCGGCGATATCTCGGTGCAGAGCGCGCCCGGCACCGGCAGCACCTTCACGCTCGACATCCCTGTTGCGCTCGATGCGGATACCCTCAAGGTGGCTGCCGCCCAGGAGACGAAGAGCAGGAATGACGCCAAGCGCCTCGTCACCGGCGAGATCGCGTCGACGCCGCAGGCACGCGACAAGCCGCGCGAGGTAGCTCCCGCAACCGGGCTGGTGCGCCAGCACGAGCGGCTCATCCTGATTGTGGAGGACGACGACAAGTTCGCATCCGTGCTCTGCGACCTGACCCGCGACATGAGCTTTGATTTCGCGCATGCAACTACGGCCGGCGCCGCGGTACAAATGGCGCAGGAACTGCGCCCGGACGCGATCCTTCTCGACGTGCGCCTGCCCGATTATTCCGGCCTGACCGTGCTCGAGCGGCTCAAGCGTGATCCTGCGACGCGCCATATCCCTGTCCACATGATCTCGATCGACGACTTCCGCCAGGTGGCCCTGGAACTGGGCGCGGTAGGCTATACCATCAAGCCGGCCGCGCGCGACGAGATCGTCGGCTCCATCCGCAAGCTCGAGGAAAGGCTGTCCCGCCGCGTCGGCAAGCTGCTGATCGTGGAAGACAACGCGCCGCTGCGCGAAAGCGTCACCTCGATGCTGGGCGCGCTGGGCATCGAGATCGTGAGCGTCGGCACCGCCGCCGGCGCGCTCGGCGCGCTGGCGGATTCCACCTTCGACTGCATGGTCATGGACCTGAACCTGCCGGATGCCTCCGGATTCGACATGCTGGAGCAGATGGCGGCCAGCGGCATCTACAGCTTCCCGCCGGTCATCGTCTACACCGGCCGCGCCCTCAGCAGCGAGGAAGAGCAGAACCTGCGTCGCTATTCCAAGTCCATCATCATCAAGGGCGCGAAGTCGCCGGAGCGCCTGCTCGACGAAGTGTCGCTCTTCCTGCACCGCGTGGAAGCATCGCTGCCGCAGGAGCACCGGCAGATGCTGTCGCTGGCGCGCCAGCGAGACGCGATCTTCGAGGGACGGCGCATCCTGCTGGCCGAGGACGATATCCGCAACATCTACGCACTCACCAGCGTATTCGAGCCACTCGGGGCCACCGTGGAAATCGCACGCAACGGCAAGGAAGCCGTGCAGCGCCTGGCATCGCAAAAGGATATCGACCTTGTGCTCATGGACATCATGATGCCGGAAATGGACGGCCTGGCCGCCATGCGCGAGATCCGCAAGCTGCCGCAGTGCCGCAACATCCCGATCGTCGCGCTGACCGCCAAGGCCATGCCCGATGACCGGGCCGAATGCCTGGAGGCCGGCGCCAACGACTACATTGCCAAGCCCATCGACGTCGACCAGCTGGTGTCACTGTGCCGCGTATGGATGCCGCGGGAGGCGCTGCGCGCATGAGCCGCATCGATCCGGACTTCGACATCGAACTCAAGCTCCTGCTTGAGGGCGTCTACCTGAAATACCAGCACGATTTCAGGCAGTACTCGGTCGCGTCGCTGCGCCGCCGGATGCGCCTGGCGATGGAGCGCTTCCGCTGCGCCACGCTCAGCCAGCTGCAGGACCGCGTGCTGCACGAGCCGGACGTCTTCGCGCAGATGCTGCGCTACTTCACCATCCAGGTCAGCGAAATGTTCCGCGACCCGCCGTACTTCCGGGCGGTACGCGAGCATGTCGTTCCGGCGTTGCGCACCTATCCCTCCTGCAAGCTGTGGGTGGCCGGCTGCAGTACCGGCGAGGAAGTCTGGTCGCTCGCCATCCTGCTCGAGGAAGAAGGCTTGCTCGACCGCACCACGATCTACGCAACCGACATCAATCCCGAGGCCTTGAAGCTGGCCGAGGCCGGCGTCTACGCGCTGGACCGGATGGCGAAATTCAGCGCCAACTACCACGCTGCGGGCGGCAAGGGCAGCCTGTCCGATTATTTCAGCACCGCGTACGGCAACGCCATGTTCCAGCAGCACCTGAAGCGCAGAGTCGTGTTCGCCGACCACAGCCTGTCCACCGACAGCGTGTTCTCCGAAACCCACTTCGTGTCGTGCCGCAACGTACTGATCTACTTCAGGCAGGAACTGCAGGACAGGGCAGTGGGCCTGTTCCACGACTCCCTGGTCCACCGCGGTTTCCTCGGGCTGGGCGCCAGGGAAAGCTTGCGGCTGACGGCCTATGCCGACCGGTTCAAGGAAATCGTACCGGGTGAACGCGTCTACCAGAGGCTGTGACCATGGGCGAGAACCGACGGATCGACGCCATTGTGATCGGCGCCTCCGCAGGCGGCGTGGAAGCGGTATGCACGCTGCTGGCCGCACTGCCGGCGGCATTCGGACCGGCGGTCGTCATCCTGCTGCACCTGCCGCCGGGACGGCCCACGGCCCTGCCGCAACTCTTCTCCCGGTATACGACGCTGCCGGTAAAGGAAGCCGAGGACAAGGAACGCATCGCGGGCGGCACGGTCTACCTCGCCCCGCCCGACTACCATCTGCTGGTGGAACCGGAAAAATGCTTCGCCCTCTCCGCTGACGAGCCGCACCATTTCTCGCGGCCGTCGATCGACCTGCTGTTCGAATCGGCCGCCTATGCCTACCGGGAAAACCTGCTGGCGGTGGTGCTGACCGGTGCCAGCCACGACGGCGCCGCGGGACTGCAGGCGGTGCGCATCCTGCGCGGCATGGCCTGGGTGCAGGACCCGGCAGAAGCGAACGTGAGCGTCATGCCCGATGCCGCCCTTTCTCTGGCAGGCGCTGACCGCGTCCTGTCCCTCAAGGACATGGCGGACGCACTGCGTCGAATGGATCAACAGAATCATGGATAAACGACATGCCGACAACCCTTGATCAACCGGTCCACATCCTTGTGGTCGACGACATCGAGAAGAACCTTGTCGCGACTGAAGCGCTGCTCACGCGACCTGGCCTGCAGGTGCTGCGTGCCTCATCCGGCGTGCAAGCGCTGGAACTGCTGCTCGTCCACGACGTCGCGCTGGCGCTGATCGACGTCAACATGCCACACATGGACGGCTTCGAACTCGCCGGCCTCATGCGTGGCAACAGCCGCACGTCGTCGATCCCGCTGATCTTCATTACCGCCGCGATGCAGGAGAAGTCACGGGCGTTCCGCGGCTACAGGGCCGGCGCGGTCGACTTCCTGAACAAGCCGGTCGATCCGGAAATCCTGCGCAGCAAGGTCGAGGTCTTCGTGGAACTCTACGTGCAGCGCAAGCAGGCGGAGCGGCAGGCTGCCGCCCTGAAAAAAGCGCTCGAACTGAACGAGATGTACAACGCGGTGCTAGGCCATGACCTCAGGACGCCGCTGCAAGCGGTGCTCAACGGAGCGGAGCTGGTCGTCCATCGCGCGCAGCAGCCGGAAATGGTCGCGGTGGGAAGGCTCATCCGCTCCAGCACGCTGCGGATGACCAACATGGTGAACCAGTTGCTGGAGTTCGCGCGCATGCGTTCCGGCCAGACCAGGCTGAACCTCTCCGAGAGCAACTACACGGAGGTGTGCGAACAGATCGTGCGCGAACATGCGCCTGACGGCAATGGACAGGCAGTCAGGCTGAGCGTCAACGGCGATCCCTCCGGCATCTTCGACTACGACCACGTCTCGCGCATCCTGTCCAATCTGATCGGCAATGCGCTCCAGCACCGCACGGCGGACACGACTGTCGAGGTGGCCATCGACGGCTCACGCACGGAACACGTCACGATCCGCGTGCGGAACGAGGGCTGTATCCCGGAGGAAGAAATCGAACACATTTTCGAGCCCTACCACAGCGGCTGCAGGAACCGTCCCGGCTCGCACAACCTTGGCCTGGGCCTCTACATCGTGCAGCAACTGGTTGCCGCGCACGCCGGCGAGGTAACGGTTCGTTCGAGTCCGGAGGAAGGGACCGTGTTCGATATCCGCATGCCCCGCGTCATCCCGATGACTGCCGGCGCGGCCGCGCGCTGATTCAGTCCGTCCTGGGCGGGCTGAAAAACGTGGTCGACCGCATCATGAGGGGCGTGCCCGGTACGCGCGCGGCGACGAGGCGGCGCGCGACGCCGTTGATGGTGTCTTCGAACGCATGGAAGACATCCATCTTTCCTGCACCCGACAAATCCCTATTCTTGTGGACAGAGAGCTTGTCGAGGGCTTCGTCCGTGATGAGGCATTCGCGGTTCAGCGAATCGACGCGCACGGTAAAGACGACGCCTTGGGCGGTCGACAGCGGTTGTGGTGTGGGTTGTGGTGTGTATTGGCTCATGGTGTGCTCCTGATCGGTCATATGAAATGTGGCGGCAAGGGCCGCCGCTCAACGTGATTGAGTCCTTACAAAGGTTGCTCAATGGGGAGGGAATGGTCCGCAGGAGGCTTTGAGAGAAAACAGCGTGGTGACAGCAGTGACGCGGATTGTTCACCGCATCCCACTATGACACCAAAAAACCGGTTTGGTTTGATGGCGAGAAAAATAATGAGCATGCCATCGCGCAAGCCGGTATGCGGGACGATCAGCACGGTTCAACGAGAAGGTCGGCCACGACACGCAGCACGTCCGGATGGTGGACCATGCCCAGGTGACTGACGCGGTTGACCTCGATGTTGCGGTGACGCCGCGTTTCCCTTCCCAGGCATCCCTGCCACGCAACCATACCGTCCGTCTGCGAGTAAATCGATGCGGACGGCACCGGCGGGTCGACTCGCAAGCGCGCGAGCAAGGCTTCGTCCACCCTGGTGGCGCCACCGTTCAACAGGGTAAGGAGCCATCCCGCATGCGTCGAGTCGTGCTTGTCCCTGAAGGGCGTCGCCAGCGTAATGACCTGCCGTACCAGCCTGGGATATTTCTTTGCGAGCTCGCGGGCGTAAATGCCGCCGAGGCTCCAGCCGATCAGGGAAACGGGGCGGCCATGGCGTGCATGTATGCGTTGAAGATGTGTGCCCAGGCGCAGAAGCCATTCGTCAAAGTCCGCCTCCGGCCAGTTGTTGATGCCTTGCTCCCAGTCATAGAGTTCGTACCCCAACTGCTGCAGGCGTACACGCAAGTCCGCAGTCGCCGCGCCACTGAGGGCAAGGCCGGGAAACACGATCACCGGGCGCCCATCGCCGCGCGGCAAAGACTCCGCTGGGCCGACGATACCGGCAACGTAATCGGAGATTGCCCGAAGCGGTTCAAGCGCGAGAAGAACCGCGTGCGGCGGCTGAAGTTTGAGGTCGTCGATAAGTCTCTCCGTCAGGTGCTGGCTCGGTTGAGCCTTGCCAAAAGTATGCGCCCATTTCTGATGCGCTGCACAATTAATCTCGATGATCCTGCCAGCAATATTCCTCTCCTCCACATTGTCTTCCCGAAGCAAGAGAGTCGATTGTCAAATAGTTATGAACCTATGGCAGATTCCCTACTCGTAAGGGAGCGGCCCATGCAAATGACATGCCTTGCTGCTTTTATTGACTACCGTACTGGACTCCCTCGTGACCACTGCCTCTCCCGCTACCAACGTATTCGCGCACAATCCCTTCCTCGCCGCATCGACAAGAATTGCCAACGTTTACAGCGAAGCCATTCGCCAGAACATGGAATACCTGACCGTCAGCTCGGCCAGGATCATTCAGGAACAGACCGCCAAGGCATGGGCGGATGCCGCACAGTCTTGCAGCAAGGCGCTGGCCGAGAACTTCATGTCCAGCCAGCAGAAAGCAATTGAACGAATGGCGAATGCAAACCAGAAAGCCTTCGGGATCCTCGCCTGGGACCTGAGCCCCTTCAAGATGCAGCCGATGAACCCGCTCGCGTCCTGGATGCCGGCCCTGCCGACCATGGCTGCTTCGCCGAAGTCCGGATCCAGGCGCGCCAGGTAATTCCCCAGCCCGAGAGAACACCATCATGAACATGGAAAGCGTGTTGACGGAAATGCCGCAGGCATTGCTTGCCGACGAAATCGTTGCCACGCTCGCCGCCGTCGTATCCAACGCATCGGCGCCCGACTCGGCAACCAGGGCACTCGAAAAGAGCCGGCAGGATTCCCTTCCCCCGGAGCAGCGAGCCGCTGCCGCGGCGCTGCAGGCGTATGGCGTGCAATGCGCAGCCGACGTATTCACGCCGGGACTTGAGCCGCAGGCAATGGAGCGCGCCGAACAACTCCGCAGGAAGCTGGAGGAGGCGTCCGCGCAGGATGCACTGGCGATGCTCGCGTCGCAGCCGGATGTCGGTGCCGAGTTCAAGTCAAGGATGTGCCATGCTGTCGCCAGCAAATGCGCCGAACTGGTCGCCGCTGAAATCGAACGCGCAAAGAAGGGGCCGATCACCATCCTGAACGAGGACGATGCGAAGGTCTTCGAAGCCCGGCACGCGGAGCACCAGAAGCAGCGCGCGCGTGCCGCGACCGATTTCCTCGCTGCGCTTCCGTCGCGATTCCCGTCATTCGGTGTGGCGCTGTTCCTGGAGATCCGGGAGGATGTCGAGCGTCAGGTCGAGGAAAAGCACAAGCGGCCCGACATCCATACGGCGGTGGCGGCCATGTTTGACGACGCAGTCGAGGCCATGCCATCCGCCATGCGCGAGCAACTTGCACGCCGCAACGTGTCACCAAATGAAAACGGCGGGTGACCCCGCCGCTTCCGATACTCAGTTCCACTGACCTGATGCCTTCTATTTTCTGAAGGCGTCCTTTATCTTGTCTGTCGCCCTGTCGAGCGCATTGGTGACATCGCCGGCCGTCTTCTGTGTCTTGCCTTCCATCTGGGTTTCCACGCCTTCGGCTTCCTGGCGATCGCTTCCAACCATCTGGCCGACTTTCCTTTGAATGTTGCCGGCCGCGTCCTTGACGCCGCCTTTGACTTGATTGCGATTCATATCGTCTCCTTTCTTGCAGAACGTACTCGTTGCACAAGTTCGAGTCCAATCGGGCTGCGCAGTTCCGGGGACAGGTACTTGCCGGCATGTCTGACCACTCGGATAACCTTGCGCTACATCAATCATTTTTCCAGGTCGGGCTTCTACTATTGTTCCAAAGCAATGCCGCCGGCTGCCAGCACGAGTGTAGACCGGACGGCCCACAAGCGGGGCTAACGTGCTTCAAACGAAGTTCAATGAGGAACTGCGGGCGCCTGCCATGGCAGGCGCGCCATGGCTTTCCGGTCTCGCCATCCAGCTGTTGCTCCTCTTCCTGCTTGTCCTCGCCGCCATCTGGGGTGGCGTTCATTTCCAGCTTCGCTACGTGCGCGAGCAGATCGCGAGCACCGCCGAACGCGACAGGAACAACCTCGCGCGCGCGTTCGCGGAGCAGGTCAACGCCTCGCTGCGCGGCATCGACCTTTCCCTGCTGTCCCTGCGCGAACAATGGCGCCAGGACCGCGCCGGCTTCCACGACGCGGTGCAGCGGCAGCAGAACTACTTCGTGCGCGATGTCAGCTTCCAGGTCGGCGTCATCGATGCCGAGGGGCAGATGGTGTACAGCAGCCTCGATCCCCACGCCCGCCCCATCGCGCTGGCCGACCGCGAACATTTTCGCGTCCATCGGGAACGCAGCACCGACGAACTCTTCATCAGCAGGCCACTTCTCGGCCGTCTTTCCGGCCGCTGGACCATCCAGTTCACCCGTCCCATCCATGACCGCGGCGGGCGCTTCCTTGGCGTCATCGTCATGTCGGTCGCGCCCGAGTATTTTTCTCGCTTCTACGACACCATCAACCTCGGAAACAACGGCATCGTCAGCCTGGTCAGGTCAACAGGCGAGATCCTTGCGCGTTCGCCGGACGGATCGAAGGCCGTCGGCAAGTCGCTCGCGGACCGCCCGTTCTTTGCCAGTGACCGCGAGACGGGCACCTACCAGGCAATGAGCAAGAGCGACGACATCGAGCGCATTTACACCTGGCGCAAGATGGGCGATTTCGGCCTGATCGTGATCATCGGCGAAGACGTGGACAGCCTGCTGGCACCTTACTATCGGGAGCGCCGTAACTTCCTGGCCGGCGCCGTGCTCGCCACCGCCTTGCTCGGCTTCTTCGCCATCCTCATCGCCGCCGGCCTGCGCCAGCGCGCCAGGGTGAGCGAGGCGCTTGAACAGAGCGAAGCCCGCAGCCGCCTGCAGGTCGCCGCCCTCGAAGCCGTCGGGAACGGTGTTGTCATCACCGACACCTCGGCCGCGATCGAGTGGGTCAACCCTGCCTTTGAAGCACTGACCGGCTATCGCACGGCGCAGGCCATCGGCCGCCGTCCCTCGGAACTGATCGCCTCGGGCTTGCAGGGTGCCGGCTTCTACAAGGCTCTCTGGGAGGCCATCACCTCTGGCAAGACATGGCGCGGTGAACTGGTCAACCGTCGCGTCGACGGCACGCTGTATGATGAGGAACTCGTCATCGCCCCGGTCAAGGACGCCAACGGCAGGATCAGCCATTTCGTCGGGATCAAGCAGGACATCTCCGAACGCAAGCGCATCGAAAAAGACCTTCAGCAAAGCCACGACCTGCTCGCCAAGCTATCGAGCCAGGTGCCCGGCCTGATTTATCAGTTCCGGCTCTTTCAAAGCGGGCGCGCGGCCATGCCCTTCGCCAGTGAAGGCATCATCGACATGTATGGGGTGACGCCGGAGCAGGTGCGCGACGACGTCAGCGAACTTTTCTCGCACATCCACCCCGACGACATCGTCGCTATCACCAACACTATCGAAGAATCCGCCCGCAGGCTCAAGCCCTGGCAGCAGGAATACCGTGTGATGTTGAACGGCGAGGTGCGCTGGCATTACGGCAGCGCGCGCCCGGAGCGACTCGACGACGGCAGTACCCTTTGGCACGGATGCATTACCGATATCACCGAGCGCAGGAAGGCCGACGAACAACTGCGCGTGGCCGCCGCCGCTTTCGAGCTCCAGGAAGGCATGATGGTCACCGACGCCGACGGCACTATCCTGCGCGTCAACCGCGCCTTCGAACAGGTGACCGGTTACCGCGCCGATGAAGTGATCGGCAAGAAACCCAGCCTCCTGCGCTCGGACCGGCAGGACAGCGAGTTTTACCGCAGGATGTGGACCGACATTGCCGAAACCGGCAACTGGCAAGGCGAAATCTGGAACTGCCGCAAGGACGGCGAGGTCTATCCGGAATGGCTGGTCATCACGGCCGTCAAGGACAATACCAGCAGGATCACCCACTACGTCGCCGCCTTCTCCGACATCACCCAGCGCAAGAAGGCCGAGGCGCAGATTCGGGACCTTGCCTTCTACGATCCGCTCACCGGCCTGCCCAACCGCCGGCTGCTGATGGACCGCACGGCCCATGCCCTCGCCGTCAGTGCCCGCAACAAGCGCTACGGCGCGCTCATGCTGCTCGACCTCGACCACTTCAAGACCCTCAACGATACGTGGGGCCATGACGTCGGCGACCAGCTTTTGATCCAGGTCGCCCAACGCCTCAAAGCCTGCGTGCGCGAGCGCGATACCGTGGGACGCCAGGGCGGCGACGAATTCGTCGTCCTGCTGGAGGACCTTAGTGCGGACGAAACCGCGGCCGCGGCGCAGGCAGAGGCCGTCGCCGCCAAGATCCTCGACGCCCTCGACAAGCCATACCCGCTGCGCGGTATTGCCGGCGACGGCTATCGCAACACCCCCAGCATCGGCATCTGCTGCTTCCTCGGCCACTCCGAACCGGTCGAAGTCCTGATGAAGCACGCCGACATCGCCCTCTATCGTGCCAAGGATGCCGGCCGCAACACCATGCGCCTGTACAACGCCGCGATGCAGGCCGAACTGAGCGAGAAGGCCAGCATCGAAGCCGGCCTGCGCGACGCTCTCGCCGGCGACGGCTTCGCCCTCTACTACCAGCCGTTGATCGACCAGGAGCGCAAGATCACCGGCGTCGAAGCCCTGCTGCGTTGGGACATGCCCGGCCGCGGCCCCGTCCCGCCCGGCTGCTTCATCCCGGTCGCCGAGGAAACCGACCTCATGCTGCAGATCGGCCAGTGGGTGCTGGAACATGCCTGCGCGCAGATCGTCGCCTGGTCGCGCACGCCGGGAATGGCGCACCTCGTCGTCGGCATCAACATCAGCGCCCGCCAGTTCCGCCAGCCGGACTTCGTTCGCATCGTGAGGTCGGCACTGGAAACCAGCGGCGCGAACCCCGCGCGGCTCAAGGTAGAGCTGAAGGAAGGCGCGGTCCTGGCAAACATCGAAGACGCCGTGGCCAAAATGACGGAACTGCGCAAGCTGGGCGTCCAATTTTCCATCGACGACTTCGGCACCGCCTATGCGTCACTGACTTACCTGCGCCGCTTGCCCGTCGACCAGATCAAAATCGACCAGTCCATCATTAGCGGCATGGACGCCGACGAAAGCGACGCCGCGATCGTCCGTACCATTATCGACATGAGCCGGTCGATGGAGATGGAGGTGGTAGCGGGAGGCGTGGAAAAGGATGCGCAGTATGCGTTCCTGCGGGAGCATCGGTGCGAATTGTTCCAGGGGTATCTGTTCGGGCGGCCGATGGCGGTGGGGGAGTTGGAGAACGTGGTGGAAAATGAATTTGCCAAGGGGAAGGTTGGACTACTGAGCGAATGACCGGCACGACATCCTGCCGGATGAGCAATCGGCGCTAACCCTGGGATGAGCGGCACGATGAATGGTAACGATGCGCCGGCCAGGAATCTGTCATACCGCGATCTCCCATAGCGGCGTCACGTTCGTGTCGGCGGCGATGTGCTCGGGGAAGATAAAGCCCCGGTCGTCCCTGGGAAAAATGATTCCCGCCGCCTGAAAACAGACGTCGACGAACTCCGAGCAGATGTAGGCGCGATTGTCGCCGTGATGCCCGAGGCCGAGCGTGACGCGCGCGAGGATGCGCCCGATTTCTTCCTTGTCGTATTTCCTGTTGAGTTCATCTGCCGCCTTGCTCAGGATGCGCTCGCTTGCTTCATTGCTGATCGGTGCCTTGTGCCGCGCCATGAACAAGCGGCCGTCATACCCTTTTCCACAGCATTCGTAGTCTTCCACGTACTGGCTGAGCGGGACCGCTCGCACGCCGTCGTCCTCCACGCTTTCGAGCAGCAGGATGCGATTGTTCCACGGGAAAACGAACCCGACATGGCTGAACATGGAGTCCGAAAAATGGCGGATGATGTGGCTGACAGGATAATTGCCGGACGCAAGCAGCAGGTCGCCCGTGCGAATCTCGCTGCGAATTTCCTGATACGCGCGTCGCGCGATGCCGTCGAAGTGTCGGATGGCCATGCTCCGTCCTCCTTGTGCGATTCCAGGCAGCCGGGCGCGCCCTGGACTCTCCTCAACCTAGTCAAGGACCGTGGGCATTTCAACCTGCGGGTGGCGCAAGAAGGGCACGCTTTGCTGCCGGTCAGGAGGACCGTTGCGGCGCTACCTGCCCGGCGTTGTCTTCGCGACACATACCCGCGGTGCCTGCAGGTTGGCAGCAAGCCCGCAAACGTGCTCCAATGAGGGGACGCACCGTTACCGATAAGCGAGCCGCATCCTTATGGCAATCAACCTGCAGGCAGTAGAGGATCTGATCAAGGAAATCGAACTGGCCGACCCGATCGACTGGGGAATGCTGAACATCAATGAGGACGATGCCGTTCGCCTGATTGCGTCGTCCGTGGTGGAACACTACGAACAGAATATCCGGCCTATGTCGGAGACCGACCGCGAATACATCTTCGTCTCGTCCATCGCCAAACTGACGCTCGAGAATTTCGTGCTCAACGTCAAGCTGGCGCAGGCGACAAAATAGAGGGTGTTATGCACCAGGGAAGCGGCGCCGAGCCCTTCTCGACCGAACGGGACCCCTCTAAGCCTCGGACGGCCGGTCGTTACTCCGGCTGCTATGTCCGCACCACTGTGTCGGGCGATGCTTCCGACCATACGCTGGCGAGTGATGCGAACCTTCACACCTGCGGCGCAGGCGCCCGCGGCACGTCTATTGTGCGCCGGTTTGACGCTGCGCGGCAGTCTATCCCCTTCCGTCACTGCGGCACGATGACCATCCAGCCCATGCCGAACTTGTCCGCGACCATGCCGAAGCAAGGCGAGAAGAAGGTTTTGCCGATCGGCATCTGCACGGTGCCACCCTCGGCGAGCGCGTCGAAGACCTTCCGTGCGCTCTGTTCGTCCGGGAAATCGACGGTGAGCGCGAACCCCTGGAAGCTGCTCGGCCCGGAGCAACCTCCATCCGAGGCCATGACGGTCGAGGCGCCGATGCGCAGGCTGGCGTGCATCACCTTGTTTTCCGAATTGGGTGCGATGGCGCCGGGTGGCGGCGGATCGGGCGCGTCCTTGAAGCGCATCAGCTCGGTGACTTCGGCGCCGAGCACGCGAGCGTAGAACGCGAACGCTTCCTCGGCGCGTCCGTTGAAGAACAGGTAGGGCTGGATTTGCATGGAACTCTCCTCTTGTCTGGTGGTAATGCATGCCTGTGGTCAGGGATGGTGCGCGAAGCCCATCACTTCCACGACGAACGGGGGAGGGTGGAATCGACATCATGCGTGCATTTTTTTTTTCGTCCGCCTGGCATGCACGGCAACCGCCGTCGATTTGGTGTACTTTGATATGTACAAGGAGGCGGTATTGCATGCTGCCCGACAAACAAGGAGACGACATGAAAACCAACGCTTCACTCGACCGGGAAAAGGGGCAGGGCGCCAACGCCGCGCGGTTCGCCACTTTCCGGGAGTTCTATCCCTTCTACCTCAATGAACACGCCAACCCGACCTGCCGGCGGCTCCATTTCGTCGGCAGCACGCTGGTCCTGGCGGTGCTCGTATGGGTGCTGGTGACGCAGAACTGGGCCGGATTGTGGCTGCTGCCGGTGATCGGGTACGGCTTTGCCTGGGTCGGGCATTTCTTCTTCGAAAAGAACCGGCCGGCGACCTTCAAGTATCCACTGTACAGCCTGGCGGGTGACTGGGTGATGTACTGGCAGATGCTGACCGGGAAGATACGTTTCTAGAGAGTGTTGCGCTGCGAAGTAGGGTCGGGCGCACCTGGGTCGTTCCCGCTACGCCACGTGCCGTACGCGCGGCAAGGCATTGCCCGCGTAAGCCTGCAGCAGTGCCTGTTTCGACTGACGGATGAACCGGATCATCTCCTGGTCGTCCGCGCGGCAGGCCAGCCCCACCTTGCGCTTCAATTCGCTGCCATGCCTGATCGGCCTGGCCACGGCATGCACGAGCCCCTCGCAGTGCGATTCCGGCAGCAGCGCGATCCCGACACCCATGTCGACGAGCGCCGGCACGGCTTCTTCCCGCACCACCGACGCGCGGATGTCCGGATGGATACGTTGGCGCGCCAGCGCCTGCGTAAAAACCCTGCTCAGCGGGCATTCCGGACGCGCGATGAAGGGCGCGCCGTGCAGGTCGGCCGGCTCGAGTTGCGACCTGAAGCGCAGCGGATGGTTGCCGGGGATGAGCGCGACATAGTCTTCCTCCCATAACGTCAGCATCCATTCGTCCGCGCGCTTGTGCTGCTCCGACGCCAGCTTCAGGTCGAAGCCTTCGTCTTCCTGCACCAGCCTGAGCTGCATGCCCGGTATCCGCTGATAGAGCAGGTCGATCAGCGGGCCGGCGCGGCGCACCGGCATGTCACAGGCGAGCTGCAGGCGCAGTTCGCGCTGCGGCGGGCTGGTGAAGCTTTGCATGATGGCGTTCGACTCCGCGAGCAGGTCCTTTGCCCGCGGGTAGAGCTTGTCGCCGTCAGGTGTCGGCTTGAGGCCGTTGCGGGCGCGCTCGAACAGGACCGCGCCGAGCGTGGCTTCAAGGTTCTGGATCGCGGTGCTGATCGAGGGCTGGGCGATAAAACAGCGTTTGGCCGCGCCGGTAATGGAGCCTTCTTCGTAGGCGGCGACGAAATACTTCAGGGCGCGGAGGTCGAACATTAGAGATATAGGAAAATTATTGAATGTGCATATATATAAAATATTATGCCTATTTCATGGGCGGCGCTAGAGTGGGGGTATGTGAAGCTCAACTTCAGTTCGCAAAGGAAAACAACCCATGCTCCGATTGCTCGCCGCGATCCTGCTGTCCGCCATCATGACCGCCGCACATGCCGACAACGCACCGCCGACCGTCGGCTTCTCCATCATCAAGACCGGTAGCCTGCGGGTGCGCGAGGCACTGGTCTTTGCAGGCGGCGACTTCGGCAAGGAGGTGGAGACGATCTTTTCCGCGGTGCTGGTCAAGCATGGCGACGACACCTTCCTGTTCGACACCGGTCTGGGCAGCGATATCGCCAGCCAGTACCGCCAGGACATGCCGCTCTGGAACCGCCCGTTCTTCCGCTACGAAGATCCGGTCACGCCCGCGCGCGAACAGCTGGATAAGGCGGGCATTGCTCCTGTCAGGCGCATCTTCCTGAGCCACAGCCATTGGGACCATGCGAGCGGCATCGGCGATTTTCCGGAGGCGCAGGTCTGGGTGCCGGAGCAGGAGATGGCGGTCATCCGCCGGCCGGCATCCGCGCTCGGCGGCGCATGGCCGACGCAGGTCGGTGCGAAGGAAATCGAGTGGAAGACGCTGCAGTTCACGCCTATGCCCTACGAAGGCTTCTCGCATAGCGCCGACCTGTTCAATGACGGCAAGGTCGTGCTGGTGCCGATGTTCGGCCACACGCCGGGTTCGATTGGCATGTTCGTGACGGTGGATTCGGGGAAGCGCTATTTCTTTGTCGGCGACGTGGTGTGGAACGCCGGCGCGGTAAAGGACGGGCGCGCGAAGTTCTGGCCGGCGCGCGTGCAGGTGGACCGCGATCCCGAGCAGACGCTGCGCACGGTGGAACAGGTCCGCACGCTAGTGGAACGCAAGCCGGAAATCGTGGTGGTGCCGGCGCATGACGGTGGCGTGCAGCATGCGCTCGGCTATTTCCCGGCCTGGGTGCGCTAGTTGACCTCGGGTTCTATCGTGCCGACGTGCTCCGCCGGCATTCGATGGAGTGATGAAGACCGTCCGTAGCGTCGTGCTGCCGCGGCTGCAGTGTGGGCTCGTCGAAATGTGGACTGCCGGAAGCAGCCGAAGTTGTATGCCCCTTGGAAACAACGCTGATTTTCTGTCATTGGCGTTGTTTTACGCCTGTTTTTCCCCTGTCGGACAAAACCTATAGAAGAGACAAGTGATTCTCGGCATTATTTGATCTGGAGTAGTGCGGCCGCGATTTTGCCTCGCGATAATTGTTGACGAGCGGTGGGCAACGAGGCATCGAGCCGTTGCCGCCTTAACCACGCAACATCCAGTAATGACAGGAACGACAAGCTGCGGCGCCATGATGCATTTTTCGCATCGCGACCAGCCGGCGCCGGAGCACTGCCAATCATGAAACACATCATTTTCGCCGCGATGCTTTTGCTCGCACAGGGATGGGGCGGCCTTGCGCTTGCCCATACCGACCACGGACTGGCGCCAGTACCCGCAAAGACCCAACAGGCGGCACCCGCGCCCGCCGCGCCGGCGCTGGTGGACGACGGTGCCGTCCAGCCGAACGCCTACCCCGCCACTGCCGCCGACGAGGAGGTGTATCCGGACGAACCCATGGAAATGCTCCACCCCGGCCTGCCCGAGGAGTGGCGCATTCCTGCAGGGATCGTGATGTTCGCCATCGCCATGTGGAGCCTGTTCGCACGTTTCCCCGCGGCGTCTTCACCGAAGAGCGTCAACCTCGCGGCAGCACCTCTGATCGGCGGCGTGGTGCGCTTCCTCAACCGCAGTCCGTATCCGCTGCTGTCGATCAAGGTTGTGTCGGTCGTGGTGTTCCTGATGGTGGTCGCCGCCGGCATCTTCGGCACGGTCCACGCGGAGCACAACCTCGCCACCGCGCTGGTGTGGAACCTGTGGTGGCCGCTGGTCGTGGTGTCGGTGCTCTTCCTCGGCACCGCGTGGTGCGCGATCTGCCCATGGAACACGCTCGCCAACTGGCTGGTGCGCTGGCGCCTGTGGCGCCGCAAGGATCCGCATCCCGGGCGCAACCGCAAGGTGCCGCGCTACCTGCAGAACGTATGGCTGGCGCTGGTCATGTTCATGGGCCTGACCTGGCTGGAGACCGGCATTGGCGTGACCGGGTGGCCGCTGGCGACGGCGCTGATGGCGCTCATCATGCTGGTGCTGTCGGTTGTCTTCATGCTGCTGTACGAACGCAAGGCGTTCTGCCGCTATGCCTGTCCGGTCGGTCGCACGCTGGGTTACTACTCGCGGCTGGCGCCCGTGTCGGTGCGCCCGGTGGAGCAGTCGACCTGCGATACCTGCAAGACGCTGGAATGCTACAACGGTTCGAAAGACATCGAACCGTGCCCGACGCACCTCGTGGTCGGCCGCTTCAGCCAGAACACGAACTGCCTCTCCTGCGGTAGCTGCATGTTGAGCTGCCCGAAGCAGAACGTCACCTGGCGCCTGCGCCCCCTGGGCAGCGAGGCCAAGGACCAGTCGCAGGCGCGTCCGCAGTGGGACGGCGCATGGTTCATGCTCGCGCTGCTGGGCATCACCATCTTCCACGGCCTGACGATGATGGAATTCTGGGGCGAATGGGTAGCCGCGCTCGCCGGCCTGATCGGCGAGACAGGAAAGCCCCTGGTCAGCTTCACGCTGGCCATGCTCGGCGTGTGCGGCGCGGTGGTCGCTGTCTATGCCGCTGCGATCGGACTGGCATGGCTGGGCAACGGACGCAGGACACCGTTCAAGACCCTGTTCGTGTCCTTCGCATTTGTCACACTGCCGCTGGCCTTCGTGTATCACCTCGCGCACAACCTCGACCACCTTTCGCGCGAGAGCGCCGATCTCGTGCAGCTGTTCACCAATCCTTTCGGCACCGGACTGGCGGCGTTGTCGGCTTCCGAAAAGCACGACATGATGATGGCCCCGATCATGCCCGAATATGTGGTGTTCACGCTGCAGGCCGGGCTGATGGTGCTCGGTTTCTGGTTGGCAGTGCAGATCGTCCGCCATCGCGCGCGCGGCCAGCTCGATGCCAGTGCCGGGGTGCGCAGCTGGCGCCTGATACCGCTGGTGGCTTTCATTGCCACCATCACCTCCTCGGCCATGTGGCTGATGGCACAGGGCATGGTGATGCGCTTCTGACGTTCACTGTGCATTCAGGCCTCAACGCCTCCCATGGATATGGGGGGCGTTTGTTTTTGTGAAGCGCGGCTTGATCCACCTCACATCGTCCGCCAATGCGTGTCGCAGAATACGCCCCCTGAACATCGAGGGCGACGCGGATCAGCCTGTTACTGCTTGTATTTGTCGTGCTTGAACGAGCGGATAACGAGACACGTTGACTCCCGGTTCTCGCAGGATCGGTACAGCATCACGCCGTCCTCCATGGAGGGTGCGCTGGTGAAACCGTCAGGGCACGCCTGCGCCATCACCCCAGGGAGCAAAACCGACTCCAAAGGAGGTTTCATCATGTGTCGCCACATCCCCGCGCACAATCCGCTTCTCTGCATCCTTCCGCCGTACATCCTGGATGGAATCGTGAATAACGGAACACAGAAGCAGCGCACGGCAGCGCTGCGCACCAAGTCCACCGATAACACCTTCCGTGCCATGCGCATTGCCCGCCAGGCACCGCAAGCGCCGGCACAACCGTCCTCCACGCCACAGGCGGTGCTCAAGCCGGTACGCACCATTTACCACGCCAGGAACCAGCAGAACCTGCCGGGTGAAATCGTGCGTATCGAAGGAGGTCCTGCGGTGGAAGGCGACGATGCGGCGAACGAGGCCTACGATGGCCTGGGCGCAACCTTCAGTTTCTTTGCCGACGTATTCGGCAGGAACTCCATCGACGATGTCGGAATGCGGCTGGACGCAACGGTGCATTTCGGCGACGATTACAACAACGCATTCTGGAACTCGGTGCAGATGGTGTTCGGCGATGGCGACGGCGAACTGTTCAACCGCTTCACGATCTCACTCGACATCATCGGCCATGAACTGGCCCACGGCGTGATCGAGGATGAGGCGGCGCTGCAATACCTCAACCAGCCCGGCGCGCTTAACGAATCCCTCGCCGATGTGTTCGGTTCCATGGTGCGGCAGTATTCCAGGAAAGAGTCGGTCAGGGATGCGAGCTGGCTGATCGGCGACGGCCTGTTTACCGGCAATGTCAACGGCGTCGCCCTGCGCTCGATGAAGGACCCCGGCTCTGCATTCGACGACCCGGTCATTGGCAGGGACCCGCAACCCAAGCACATGGATGATTATGTGAATACGTTTTCCGACAACGGCGGCGTGCATATCAACTCCGGCATTCCCAACCACGCGTTCTACCAGGTCGCAATGGGGCTTGGGGGGCACGCATGGGATAAAGCCGGACGCATCTGGTACGACGCCATGTGCGATCCGCGCGTGCGGCCCAATACCGGCTTCGTGCGCTTCGCGCGTATCACGGCCGATATCGCGGGACGCCGCTATGGCACCGGCAGCGCAGAGCAACGCGCTGTGTACGCGGGCTGGGATGCGGTCGGCATCGGCTTGCAGGCATCCGACCTGTAAGGCAATGGGAACGGTTCGGCAGATCACCTTCCAGTCGGACCCCCAGGGGGGCGCCTTCTTCCCCGGCCTGGCGAAGCCGGTCGTCATCGATCCGGCTTCGCTGGATGGGGAAGAGGCGGCGCACCTGCAAACCCTGGTCGAGGAGGCGCGCTTCTTCGAGCAGCCGCGCGAGGTCGGCACGCCGCGACCGGGTGCCGCGGATTATCGATGCGAGATGCTGACCATCGACGACGGCGCGACGACGCACACCGTACGCGCCCTCATTCCGATCGCCGACCCCGGACTCAAGGCGTTGTTCGACGCCGTCGGAGCACATGTCAGGGCCATCCGCGCCGCCGCCCGGCGGTAACGCCGAGTAAGGCCAGCGCGGCCTCTGATGCGGCGGCTCGTACCACCCTCGTAATGCCTTCCAGCGCCGGTCCTCGTACCCCATGGTGATGGGATCAGCTGCATGCCGGCGCAGCTTTCACCGCGACGGCATGCAGGATCTGCAGCGACGGCAATGTCAGAACTGATGTCGCACGCCGATGTTGAACTGTCGGCTGTTTTCGCCATTGGCGAAGGCATTCAGGCGCACGCCGGGATCGTTCTCCGTATAGCTGATCGAGGTGTAGACGTTGGTGCGCTTGGACAGCGGCTGGATGTAACCGAGTGCGATCTGGTCGCTTTCGCCCGCGGCGATGTCGCGCACATCGTTGCGGATGAAGGAGGCCAGTACCGTGCCCGTGCCGACCGGCGCCGATGCGCCGACCAGCCAGCTGCGGCTGTCACGTGTCGTTCCCGCCTGCTCGGCGTCGGTTTCGGCAAACCCGAGGTGCGCCTTCGCGACGCCGAAGTCGAAGGTGCCACCAAGGAACGCGGTACGCAGATCGGCGACACCGGTGCCGAGCGCCGCGGTTGTGGCCGGCAGCGTGAGCGTGTTGGCATCGTGGTAGGCGAACTGTACGTTGATCGGACCGTTCACATAGCTGGCGCCGGCGACGAGCTGGCGTTGTGCCGAACGGTCGCCTGCCACTTCACCGAAACCGTAGCCCAGCGTACCGGTGAAACCCGCGATGTTCGGCGAGGTATAACTCACGGTGTTATCGGTGCGCAGGAAGGGATCGGTGATGTAGAGCCCGGTGCCGAACATGCGCTGCGCATTGCCGGCAAGGTTGATGGAGAACGGATCGACTGCCAGCAACGCGTGGTAGACCGGTGTCTGCTGGCGTCCCAGCCGGACGGCGCCAAAGCCGCCGTTCAGTCCGACCCATGCCTGGCGTCCGAAGAAGCGGTTGCCTTGTCCCAGCGTGCCGGTATCGATGTTGAAGCCGTTCTCGAGCGTGAAGCTGGCCGAGAGACCGCCGCCCAGGCTCTCGGTGCCGCGGAAGCCGATGCGCGAACCGGAGTGCTGGCCGCTTTCGAGCCGCCAGTTGTTGTCAGCGGCGGTAAAGTTCTTGTCGTACACGAGGCCGGCATCGACGATGCCGTAGATGGTGAGGTTGGTTTGCGCCGAGGCAGTTGCCGCCATGGCGCCCAATGCGCCGGCGACGAGTAGCGAGAGGTAAGATTTTTTCATTTGATCACCCTTTGAAATATTCATGGAGGACATGTCCGTGCTGGATCCGTTTTCAGTTGACATGAACGCGGCAGCAAGACGTTTGTCCGGGATCAGTTGCATGCCCAAGCAGTGGCATTTTCCCGGTCCGACCGTTGTATTTTTGCGATAGAAAAGGTGACCCGGGTCAAGGAATATCCACGCGTCAGCAATGCATGCGGACATGTGCTGCCAAGGCACATGATGGGCTGGAGTAAGATGCGCTTGTCATCTTGAAAACAAAAACAAGAGAAGAGGCCGCATGAGCTATCGCGTCTGCATCGTCAAAGCGCCAGTCCCGGAGGACGACGAGAAGGCCTGGGCACACCTCGATGCCATACTCGAACGCCGCGACGACGAATCCTGCCTGCCGCCCGATCCGCACTTCCTCACGCTTATCGAGCGGCTCACCGCGCGCTTTCCCTGCATCTGCGAACTGCCGGACGACAGGGAGGATGAAGCGATGTGGTCCGACGGACCGCTGCGCAACAATGCCGAATGCTCCGTCACCGTGCTCGGTCTTCTCTCCGAACGCGTCGACGAGGGCATGCCCTTTATCGTTGAAACCGCCAACGCGCTCGGACTGGTCGTCTTTGACGAGCAGCAGTCCGGTGTCTATCGTCCCGCGCCGTCCGGGCCGCGCTATGCACGCAAGCGCGTGACGGAGCTGGTGAAGGTGGCGATCAAGGGCATCCGTGAGGGCTTCACGAAGGAACAGGCGGCGCATCTGCTGGCGCCGCTCTTCAAGCGCACCGAGGACGAAGTCATGCGTCTGCTGGCGATGGCGAGTCCGGTGGTCAAGTCCGGCGTGTCGCGTGCCGTCGCGCAGAAGTATGTCGACGCGCTGGAACGTTGCGGTTGCGTATGCACGCTGCTGGACGACGGTATCGAGGTGGCGCTGCTGGGTGAAACGCCCGTGGAACAATGCCGCAAACTGGCAGAGGCGGGCGACAGCCAGGCGCAGTTCGATCTCGGCTGCATGTACTTCGATAGCGGAGAACGGGATTGGAAGCAGGCGCTCGCGTGGTGGCGCAAGGCAGCGGAGCAGGGACATGCGGCGGCGCAGTCCAATCTCGCCTGGGTCTATCACGCCGGTGAGGCTGTGCCGCAGGACCTCGTGCAATCCCTCGCATGGGCGCGCCAGGCTGCGGACCTCGGCCTGGCCGGCGCGCAGTTCTTCCTTGGCGAGCGCTACGAGAAGGGCGAAGGCGTGGACAAGGACGAGCAGCAGGCAGTCGCCTGGTACAGGAAGGCAGCGGACCAGGGACACGCCGAGGCACAGTTCCGCCTCGGCGTACTGGCGCTGGATGCGTGGGGCGCAAGCAGCGGCGAGTCGGAGGCGCTGCTCTGGTTCCGCAAGGCGGCGGCGCAGGGACACGCGCCGGCGCAGCACAACCTCGGCGTGATGTTCGAGCGCGGGCGGGGCATCCCCGCCGATGCCGCCTGCGCGGCGCGCTGGTACCGCCGTGCCGCGCTCCAGGGCTATGCCGGGTCGCAGTACAACCTGGCGGTGATGCACTCGGAAGGACGCGGTGTGGCGCAAGACTTCCGGGAAGCGGCGGAATGGTATCGGCCAGCGGCCGAGCAGGGGCATGCGAACGCACAGTTCAATCTCGCCCATGCCTATCGAATGGGTGAAGGCGTGCCGCAGGATGACGTGCTCGCTGCGCACTGGTTCTCGCGCTGCGCGGAGCAGGGCGATGCGGAGGCGCAGGCTGCGCTTGGCGGATATTTTTTCTCGGGGCAGGGCGTGGCGCAGGACCAGGAGCGGGCCGGCGCCCTGTTCTGGAAGGCGGCGACGGCCGGTCATGCCGGGGCGCAGTTCGCGTTAGGAATGATGTGCGAGAACGGCACCGGCCGGCCGAAGGAGCCGGCCGAGGCGCTGAAGTGGTTGTCGCAGGCCGCGGAGCAGGGGCATGTGGAGGCGCAGTACCTGCTCGGCCTGAAGTACTTCACCGGCCTCGGCGTGCCGCGCAATGCCGGAAAGGCCTTCGACCTGCTGGGCCGCGCGGCGGCGCAGGGGCACGAAGAGGCGCGCGCGCAGATGGCATCCTTCAATGATGTGCAGTCCGGGCTGGACATGCTGGATGGGAAAGCGCCCTCGGGATGGAAGAAGTGGCTGCACTGAGGATGCCTTAACACGGAAGAAAGCCCCTGCTATGATGTTTTCCATCACAGCGAGCGCCGCCCACCGGCGCGCCTTCGAAAACGACAACGGGGAAGCGTCATGAATCTGGAAGAGGCCTTGGCCAAGGACGGAGAAATCCGCCAGAAACTCCTTACCGCCATCGCGGAACGGCACCAGCTCGATCCGAAGTCTGCCGGCAAGACGGACGGCTGCATGCTGGGCAACTGGTTGCATGGCGAGGGCGAGCGCCGCTTTCCGTTCGTGAAGAGTTTCCAGCCCTGCGTCGATGCGCATGCCGCCTTTCATTCGGAAGTGGAAAAGGTGGTCCGCCAGATCAATCTCGGCGAATACGAACAGGCAAAGTTGATGCTGGGCAGCGGCACGCCATGCACGAAGGCCTTCATCGCAATGGTCGCAGCCGTCAGGCAACTGAAAACGGATGCGAAGCTGTAATGGGCGCCCTCGATCCCAAACCGAACAATACTTGCCCCTTGTGCGGCGGCCCCAACGGCTGCGCGCCCGCGGCCAGCGGCAGTTTCGATACGCCCTGCTGGTGCACCACCACACCCATCGATCCGGCCGTGCTGGCACGCATTCCCGAGGAGCAGCGCAACCTCGCCTGCGTGTGCCGCCAGTGCGCGACAGGAAAACCTGCCAGGGATTGATCGCCACTCAGGCAATCCCCTCAATCGGACCGATCGAGCAGTCGCGTCAGTACCCTATGCATGCGGCGGTCGATCGCGGTGCGCCGCTTCCTGTTCGAATAGCTGATCAGTTCCCGATCGGTGAAGTACAAGGGCTCATCCCGACCGTTGACGACAACGTGCATCTCGTTGTCATGCGCATCGTCCGCGCTGTCATGACGCTTCCAGTAGTACCGTGGAAACGATTTACGCATCAGCAACGCAATCTCGGTCAGCCGTTCTTCAATCGCCTTCGACCCGAGTTCGATTCCGAGAGACAATCGTTGATACTTCATGATGGGTCGCCCTCCACATCTTGGCCTCGCGCTCTTCTGTCTACTGCTAGTTACAGGATTAAGAAAACCGTAGTGCATTTGACAACGTGGCGCATGTTGGTTCCCGCAAAGGCTAAGAGAATTTCATGGCGTGACGGTAGCGGAGAATGGCGTTGAACAGGCAATGCCATTCCCATTCATCCCGGTAGAGCGCCGCGCTCATTTCCACATACCTGTATTTCCAGCCTTGCTCGCAGCATTCCGGGCAATCGAGGTCGGGAATGGCCATGGCCATGGCGGCGGCCAATCGCTCGAGATCCTCGTCGGTGATTTCCTGATGATCCATACAGGGATGGACCCGCGATTCGACAATTGATTCCATGCGAGGAAATCGTGCCATCCGTGCTTTTCCCCCAGATTCATGGGATACCGAAAGTTTGTAAAACATCGTCTAATCTCGTTCGCCGGGCGCACGCGCGCGCACTCGGCTGTCATTCGTAACGGGAGAATCATGAAACGCTGTATCGCCGTCGCCTTCCTTCTCGTCACCGTCAATGTCACGACTGCCGCCGGACGCCCGTCCGCTGCGGAGTTCGGCTGGCAGCTCGACTGCGCGACGAAGAAGGCACTCAACACCTACAACCCCTATATGCCCGAAGTCAGGCGCGTACGCCGTGCGGTCGACAGCTGCATCTCCGGCACCATGGGCAATGAAGCCCGCATGGTCAAAGTGACCGAACGCACGACGCTGGTCGAGCTGGAAGCGCGCCGCGAAGACCTGGTGGACGCCACCATGCGCCGCCTCCAGCTCTGCCGCGACACCGGCATCGCCCCGACCCGGTTCGCTGCGGCCTGCCCGCAATTGTTCTCGCTCGAACGCGTTTTGTCCGACTGAGGTATTTCCACTAAGCAGCAAGGCAGATTTCTCTCTACAATCATCAGCAAGCATTCCGTACCAACCATACTGATGATTGTCATGAAAGACTTCCCCACCGATATCTACACCGAGCCTTCGAACCTCGACGTCAACACGCTCGCCAACCTCGGCCCGCTGCGCCAGATGGCCGGCGTCTGGGAGGGCACGCGTGGCCTGGACGTGAAACCGAAGGCCGACGGACCGCGCAAGCAGGCCTTCGTCGAGCGCATGGAACTGCAGCCGATCGACCCCGTCACCAACGGCCCCCAACTGTTCTACGGCCTGCGCTATCACACCCATGTCACCAAGCCTGAGCAGGTGAAGACCTACCATGACCAGGTCGGCTATTGGCTGTGGGAGCCGGCGACGGGCACGATCATCCAGACGCTGGCCATCCCGCGTGGCCAGATCGCGATGGCGTCGGGCACGGCGAGCGCGGATGCGACCAGTTTCGAGCTGGTGGCGCAGCGCGCATCGGAGAATTTCGGCATCCGCTCCAATCCCTTCCTCGACTATGCATTCCACACGGTCGAGTACCGCATCAAGGTGACGATCAATGCCGACGGCACCTGGGCCTATGACGAGGACACGGTGATGATGATCCGCGGGAAGGAGGAGCCCTTCCATCACACCGACCGCAACCTGTTGACGAAAGTGGCGGAGCCTGTGCCGAACCCGCTGGCGCGCTCAGAATAGCCGCTTCCTGATCCGGTAGTCGTGCTCCGGCACGATCCGTGTCGATCCGATGAGCGGGCTCAATCCCATCACCAGTTGCGTCAGCGTTTCGCCCGGCAACGCCCAAATTTGCGAAGCCGGCGCTGGCACGTGGGTCGCCGCGGTGATCAGGGGCGCGACCCATTCGGCTTCCGGCGTCACGTCGAGCAGGATCTCGCCTTCCGGGGTGGTGTGCAGGTAGATATCCCCGCCCGCCTCCAGCATGAAGCAGATGCCGTAGCCGACGGCGTTCTGCTTTTCGATCGTGCGCTGCAGGTCGCGGTTGTAATTGTCGATCCAGGCTTCGACGTCGTAGGTTGACTTCAGGTGAATCCAGGGTCGCGCGGCCGGCGCGTCGCGCATGTCTTCGTTGCTGCTGTCCATCGTTGCTCCGCAAGGTCTTTCCGTCCTCCGAATATACACGCATGGCTCCGCCATGACTGCCAGCGTTGGCAGGGGGGGCAGTGACAAACGGGGGAGGACGCGGTGTCGATGCAGCAAAAAAGCCAGCAGGATGAAGGACTTGCGATGGGCTTGCGGAATGGCACGGCCATTGCATCGGATTGCATGCGGTCCACTTTGCGGGAGTCGATCATGCAAGCCTGGAAAATGCTCTTTACTTCGGACGTCGGCCTGTTCACCGTCGCGGTGTTCCTGGTGCTGTTTGCGATGATGGCCTACTTCCTCTGGCTTTTCGCGATTCGCAAGCCGGGTGATGAAAGCTATATCCCCCACGCCACGCACGAGGAACATGCGCACTAGCGATAGAACGCCCCGTAGACGTCGTTATTGCGCGAGCAATTGCTGGGAATCCACGCCGCAACGGCTTTGCCGCTCGCGGCATCCATGGCCAGCGCATGGCCGTTGCCGCAGTTGTACGGCGCAAGATTGACGACGCTGCTCCAGCCGCCGGTCGATGCCGACCAGGTCGCAAACTGCGTGTGCGCGGCGAGCCACACCATCATCGCATCGCCGTTGTCACGCAGCCGCACGAGCGGCATGAAGCCGCCGCGGTTGTAGACGTTGACCGGAGCGCTCCAGGCACCGGCGCCGTTCACCCTGGCCGCATAGGCACTTGCGCTCGATGCTTCGGGCGTTTCCTGTTCCCAGGCGACGAATCCTCCGCCATCGTTGAGCGCGGCGAAGGGCGCGTAGCTTCTTCCCGGCTGGTTGCCGATGGACGCAGGCGCCGACCATGCCCCTCCCGCGAAGCGGCTCACGTGGACGCCGCCGTCCTGCAGCCAGGCTGCCAGCGCATTGCCATTCTGCGCTACGGCCACGGACGGCATGCTGGCCGGGGCTGCCAGGACATCGATCACGCGCGGCGGTGCCACCATTCCCGTGGCGGCCAGCCGCGACACGACGATATTGTCGGCTCCGGAAGCGTCCTTCTCCACCCATGCCACAAGTGCATTGCCGGCGGCGTCGATGCCCACCTGCGGCGAATTTGCCTCAGCGGCCGACAGGCGTGCCGGATTGCGCCACGATCCGGCGGCGAAATAGGCCGCACTGACGCTGCTACCCTCGCTCCATGCCGCAATCGCATTACCTTGTGCATTCATGGCAAGCACCGGGTAGGCGGCGCCGGCAGCAGCGCTGTCGACGCGGATGGGCGTACCCCATGTGTCGCTGGCGCGGGAATAGCTCGCCGCCCAGACGTGCGGGACGGCGCCGGCTGTCGCGCTCCATACGGCAATCGCGTCACCCGTGGCGGTGCTCATCGCCACCTGGGTGGCCGTGTGAAATTTCGCGCCGGAGCGCAGCGAGGGCTGCGCGCTGATGTCCGGGCGGTCGATCAGGCGAGGGCTGCGGATTTCTGCGCTGTTGACATTGCCGTGCACCGCAAAGACAGCGAGACGCGAACCGGCGTGCTGGGCGAACACCGTGATGGTGTCGCCGTTGGCGGCAATTGCGACGGACGGATATTCAGCCTTGCCGGCCTCGTTCTCGAATGGCGCGTCAATGGTCCACGCGGGCGAAGGATTCGTGTTGCTCGACGCAAGCGTGGTCGCCGGACCAGCCGCACCGCTCCCGCCGCCACAAGCGGCGACGAGCATTGCCACCACCGCGCTGCCGGTCCTTGCCCTGATGCCCATGCGTTTCATTGCCTTCGATTCTCCCTGCTCGCGCGTGACGCGCGGAAAATCCCTATCGTACGTTTCACGGACCGCTCGCCGCCATCCGCGTGTGCTGACCTGCGGAGCCACTCGCTTGTCCCCGCAGGCCGCGCGAACCAAATGCGCGCGCGCCTGCCTCATGGACAGGCATGCAAAGGAGTGGACTATGGACACGGACGACAAGCGCAAGCAGGTGGCGGAACCTGCCGAAGAGGAAATCAAGAAGCATGGCGACCAGCTGAAAACGCCGGTCGAAGAGGCTGCAGGGAAAAAGTCTGACGATAAGGAGCAGAAACCGGATGGAAACGATCAGGCTGGCTGAATGGGGATATTCCGCTGTTCCGCCGCGAGCGCCCGCGCCCGCAACTGACCGCAGCCGCCATCCACTTCCTGCGCCGCCGAATCGCGCAGCTTCGCCAGCACACCGCGCCGATGCAGGATGCGGATCATCTCGCGGCAGCGTTCGGTTTCCGGACGGCGGAATGCGAGGTCAGGGACGGTGTTGTAGGGAATGATGTTGAGCACGCCGTACTTGCCCTTGAACAGCGCGACGATGCCTTCGATCTCATCCTCGCCGTCATTGATGCCGTCGAGCAGCGTCCACTGGTACTGCACCGGGTAGGCAGTGGTACGGCCATATTCCTCACCGAGCTCCACCAGTTCCTTCGGCGTCAGCCGTGGCGCGCGCGGCAGCAGCTTCTCGCGCAGATCCGCCCTGGTCGTATGCAGCGACAGCGCGAGCGCCGGCTTGACCGGTCCCTGCGGCAGGCGTTCGAAGACGCGCGGATCGCCGACCGTCGAGAACACCAGGTTCTTGTGCCCGATGTTGCCCTCGGTGCCGAGCAGCTCGATCGCTTCCATCACATTGTTCAGGTTGTGCGCCGGCTCGCCCATGCCCATGAACACGACTTTCTTCACGGCACGCTGGCTGCGCGCCAGTGCCACCTGGGCAATGATTTCGCCGCTGGTCAACTGGCGCAATAATCCGTCGCGGCCCGTCATGCAGAACTGGCAACCCACGGCGCAACCCACCTGGCTGGATACGCACAGGCCGCCGCGCGGCAGCAGCACGCTTTCCACCGTCTGTCCGTCCTGCAGCCCGACCAGCAGGCGTGCCGACCCGGGATCGTCCGCCACGGGATGGGAGGACAGCAGGCGCGCGATGCTGACCAGTTCCGCCTCGATCTCGGGCAGCGCCGCGCGCAGGGCCTGCGGAAGGAAATCCTTCGGCCGCCGCCGTCCCTGGTCCCAGGGGCGGACCTGTACCCAGTCGCGCAGCACGCGCTGCTCGTGTACCGGAAGGGCGCCAAGTGCGCGCAGGCGCTGGCGGATGGAGTCGATGTGCATAAGGCGGGGTGACGCGGGTCGTGCAGGAGGGAAGAACGGATTGTAAGTCCGCCGGGCGATTTTTCCAACCGAACGTTCCGCGGGGTAGACTCGCCCGATGGACCGCCACAACGACCACGCCACCGCAAGCGAACAGCTGCGCGTTTTCCGGAACGCGGCTTCGCTGTTGTCGTCCTCGCTGGAGCTCGACGAGACCCTGGCCAATACCGTGGCCGCCTTCCTCCCCGCGCTGGGAGACTTCGGCTTCTTCGACATGTCGCTGGACGACGGCGTACGCCGCACGGCGCGCGCCTATCGCGATCCGGATATCGAAGCCATGCTCCTTGCCACCCGCTGGGTGCGCCAGGAGCGCGCCGACATGAACCTGTGCGCGCTGTCGACGGGACATCCGGCGCTGCATACGAACGTCGACGATGCCTGGTACCGCAAGGTCGCCGGCAACGACGCCCACCTGGACCTGCTCAGGAAGCTGGCCTTCCGCTCCATGCTGACCGTGCCCATGCGCTTCGGCGACGAACTGGTGGGCGCGCTGACTCTGTTCATGGGCAAGTCGGGGCGCATCCATACCGAGGCCGATCTCGCCTTCGCGCAGGAGCTGGCATCGCTGGCTGCGCCGGTCGTCGTCAACGTCCGCCTGCTGGCCAAGCAGCGCACCGCGGAATCCGCCCTCCGCGTGAGCGAGGAGCGCCTGCGCCTGGCCACGGACGCCGGCCGTGTCGGCATCTGGGACTGGGACATTGCCGCCGACAAGGTGAGCTGGTCGGACCGGGTGTACGACCTGCATGGCCTCAAGCCCGGGGAGTTCGGCGGGAAGTCGAGCGATTTCTCGCAGCTCGTGCATCCCGATGATCGTGCTGCCGTATGGCAAGGGATCGAGCTCGCCATCAAGGACAAGAACATCTTTTCGACGGACTTCCGCACCATCCTGCCAGACGGCGGCGAGCGCTGGCTCTCCACCTGGGCCCACCTGTACCGCGACGCTGCGGGCAGCGTCGCACGCCTCGTGGGTGCGACCATCGACATCACCGAGCGCAAGCGCGTGGAAGAGCGACTCCGCCTGCTCGACGCCATCAGCCTCGCCACCCGTGCCGCGGTGAGCGCCACGGCGGTGATGGAAGTGACCACGCGGCTGCTGGGCGAGCACATGGGTGTCGCGCGCTGCGCCTATGCGGACCTCGAACCCGACAACGACCACTTTACAATACGTGACGACTGGACGGCGGAGGGCGTGGCCAGCACCGCCGGCAAGTATTCGCTCGACCAGTTCGGCACGCGCGCGGCAGCCAGCCTGCGCGCCGGACAGACGCTGGTAATCCGCGACATGGATACGGAACTGCCCGCGGAAGACGGCGGCGGCACCTTCAATGCGATCGGCATCAAGGCGATCATCTGCTGTCCGCTGGTGAAGGAAGGGCGCCTCGCGGCCTTGATGGCGGTACACCACGCCACGCCCAGGCAGTGGACCACCGACGACATCATGCTGGTCGAAGAGGTGGTCGAGCGTTCATGGGCGCACATCGAGCGCGTGCATACGACAGAAGCATTGCGAAGGAGCGAGGCGCACCTGCTCTCGCTCTTCCAGCAAACTGCCGCCGGAATTTGCGAGGCCGACCTCACCGGGCGCATCATCACCGCCAATGACCGCTACTGCCAGATCCTCGGCCGCAGCCGCGAGGACTTGATCGGCCGCTTCATGCAGGACCTGACGCACCCGGACGACCTGCCGGCCAACCTGGCGCTGTTCGGGAACATGGTGCGGACAGGGGAGTCGTTCGAGATCGAAAAACGTTACCTGCGCCCCGACGATGCGCCGGTTTGGGTAAGCGTCACCATGACCCTGATCCGCGTCCCCGGCGAGCAGGCCAGCGACACGGCACTGGCAGTCGTGCTCGACATCGACCAGCGCAAGCAGGCAGAAGCGAAGCTCAAGGAAGCGGACCGCCGCAAGGATGAATTCCTCGCCATGCTGGCCCACGAATTGCGCAACCCGCTGGCGCCGATCAGCGCCGCCGCGGACCTCCTGCAGATCGGCAAGCTCGATGCGCCGCAGATCGCGAAGACCAGCGAAATCATCGCGCGCCAGGTCCATCACCTGACCGACCTGGTGGACGACCTGCTCGACGTGTCGCGCGTCACGCGCGGCCTGGCAACCCTGGACAAGGTCGAGATCGACCTCAAGCGCAAGGTGTCCGACGCGGTCGAACAGGTGCGCCCGCTGATCGAGGCGCGCGGGCACCGCCTCGACGTGCACCTGCCACCGGAGACCGCCTTTGCGCTGGCCGACAGGAAGCGCGTGGTCCAGATCCTGGTCAACCTGCTCAACAACGCGGCGAAATACACCCCTGAAGGCGGCCACATCGTGCTGGCCATGGAAGTGCGCGGCGACACTGTCGACATGTCCGTGAGCGACAATGGCATTGGCATGACGCCCGAGCTGGTGGCGCGCGCCTTCGATCTGTTCGCGCAGGCCGAGCGCAGCGCCGACCGGTCGCAGGGCGGCCTCGGCATCGGACTGGCGCTGGTGAAGAGCCTCGTGGAATTGCATGACGGATCCGTGCACGCGGAAAGCGCCGGCCTGGGCAAGGGCAGCCGCTTCGTGGTCTCTCTGCCGCGCCTGCAGAAGGACCACGACGACGTTTTGCCGCAAGCTGCTCTCGCCCATGCACACGCGGCCCAGGCGCTGAAGGTGCTGGTCGTCGACGACAACCGCGACGCGGCATACATGCTCGGCATGTTCCTGCAGGCCGTCGGACATGAGGTCTTCATCGAGCATGCGCCGGGAAGGGCGATCGAACGCGCACGCCAGACAGCGCCCGATGTCTGCCTGCTCGACATCGGCCTGCCCGACATGGACGGCAATGCACTCGTGCGCCGCCTGCGGTCTTTACCCGAAACCGCGCGTGCAGTCATGGTGGCAGTGACAGGATACGGCCAGGAACACGACAGGAAAAGCGCGATCGATGCTGGATTCGACCATCATTTCGTCAAGCCGGTGGATACGGAGGTGCTGGCGCGGTTGTTGCGGGAGGTGAGCTTGCGGGGGCAGGGGATGGTCGGAAAGGTGCAGGAAATCTGACATTCCTGAATTGGGGTTCTGCAATAGCGTTCGACCATGGCCGGCCGCTCGTGCTTGCTGACACAAGGTCAGGAGCAGATTGGGAACGGACGTTCGTGCCCGGTACCTCAGCGATGGAAGACGACCGATTGTGTTGAAAAACCATGGAGCAATATCGGTCGGCGATTAGTAGACGCGAATTAAGTCACAGAACGGTAGCAAAAGCGCTGTTTTTTTAAGGGATTAATTTGTTCAACGACTCGTCGTGCTGCGGTCCATTCAACTTCGATATTTGCGGCAGGATTTTTCAACAGAATCGACCCGTAGCGGCCAGTGGACAAGGCGCAACGCTGCCATTCGACCGGTTATCCGGTAGAACGGCAGCATGTGGCCGTTACAGCGAGAGCGACATGCGCCTATTACGCTGCTCTTTCCGTAGCGGGCCTGTGGAAACGCCGCGAATGCTGCTCGTACAAAACTTCGGCGATTTGAACAGCATTCAGAGCAGCTCCCTTACGCAGGTTGTCGCCACTCACAAACAGTGCCAAGCCATGTTCTACAGACACACCACGGCGCACCCGACCCACGAAGACAGAATCACGGCCTGCAGCCATTAATGGATTCGGCACCTCAGTGACAGTTACGCCAGGCGCGCGCTTTAGAAGCTCAAGCGCCAACTCTACCGGAATCTCCTTGTCGAACTCGGCATTGATTGACACCGAGTGCCCGGTAAAGACGGGCACCCGAACACAGGTAGTCGATACGCGCAGGTCTGGAATGCCCAGGATTTTACGACTTTCATCACGAAACTTGATCTCCTCCTCGGTGTACCCGTCTTCGACAACCTGATAGTTATACGGGACTACATTGAAGGCAATAGGAGCCTGCCATTTCTTTGGCGTTGGGAACGGGACTGCAGAGCCGTCTGTGACAAGTTTATTGGTCTCACCGATTACTGCGTCGATTTGACCCGCCAGTTCCTCAACCCCCACCAAGCCACCACCGGAGACAGCTTGATAGGTGCTCACAACTAAGCGTCGCAGCCCAGCCGCATCATGAAGCGGCTTGAGCGCAGGCATTGCCGCCATGGTCGTGCAGTTTGGATTCGCCACGATGCCTTTGGGAATTGTATCGAGATCAGATGGGTTGACTTCCGCGACCACGAGCGGAACATCAGGATCCAGACGCCACGCCGAGGAATTATCGATCACCACGGCCCCTGCTGCAGCAACGACTGGCGCCAGACGGCGTGACGTTTCTCCGCCTGCGGAAAAAAAGACGATATCCAGACCGGAAAAATTAGCAGTCGCTGCGTCTTCAACGGTAACCTGCGTCCCCTTCCATTCGAGGCGCTTGCCTGAGGAGCGCTCAGAAGCGAACAAACGGAGCGAAGCCACTGGAAAGTTTCGCTCTTCAAGTATGGAGCGCATCAGTTCACCGACTAATCCGGTGGCTCCGACGATTCCGACATTCACGCCATCCTTGTAAGTGTCGGACCTCATTGATGAAAGGGCGCCCTTCAGCGAGGAATCGGCTGGTGATTGATTGTTGCGATTGCTTGATTGTGATGCCACATTGATCTCCTAAAGAAGTAATCCCACGGGAGACAGGCATCACAGCAAACCCGCCTCGGTGGGCGGGTTGCTGTAGATGAAAAGCGCTAACCCACCAGTGCAGATTTGGTGGTAATAGTTTTCAGCAGGGATGCAAACGCGCTTTTCATGAAATCATGCTAACTAAGGTAGTTATGCCAGTCAATAGCGGAAGCTTTCGGAACGGCCGGAAAAGAGCGATTGCCAGACCTAGCTGCTGCGGCGATGAACCAAACTGTCAGTTGGTTTCCTAGAAAGCGGACATAGCCGTGTCGTTTTTCAACGATTAAGCTGCCACGTACAAATCGCCGTTGTCGAGCAACGGGTCGTGTTCGGAACGGTTTCTTCCGAAGGTGTCCGACGTTTGGGTGCGGAGGTCAATTTAAAAATCTATATGCCGCTCGTTCGTGAAACGCTCGCCGACAACGATAGTGGACTGATTGAACGCCTGCTTCCATGTCGCAGGCGGCATCTTCCATGCTTTCTTATGTTGCGTAAGGCATAAAGACGTTATCGGTAAAAAGGCTCGACCTTTCCTTTTACCTTGATCATCATCGAATTGCCCTTGCGGTCACGCGCCTTGCCGGCGGCAACCTTGATCCAGCCTTCGCTGATGCAATATTCCTCGACATTGTTGCGTTCCTTGTCATCGAGCTTGATGCCAACATCGTGCTCGAGGACAGCCGCATTGTAGTAAGGGCTGCGCGGATCGACCGAGAGACGGTCAGGAAATGGGGGGAGTTGTGTCATGTCATTCATGGGCGGGAATTATCTACCATTCTCTCGCCCAAAACAATTTTCCAGCACTCGCCTGCTTTGCTGACCTGCATTTCCATTTTCTGCCGCCGCGTCGTTGTGGCTGGTATGCGGCGTCGCTCACCATCGCCTTTTGTCCGGTTTCCAGCTAATTGCATCGCAAATCGATGCTTCGTTCTCTGAGTGGATCCAAAAACTCTCAACGAGAAGTGATTGAAGCGTAGATGAATTGGCTGAAGGTGGGCGCATGCCCGCAGGGTCGCAGGACTTGGCATGGGTGTGCTTCACGGCACAGCTATTTCCAATTGACGCGAGGCAAAGATTTTATAGATCTTAGCTGCACTGTGATTATTGGTTAGTTTTATCATGGAAACTTTCCGTAAGATGAGTTCAACACCCGTCTTGAGAAAATTTGCCGTTTACTGGCAGTGGTTCCTGAAGTGACGAGGTCACAAGAATAGGCGGCCCGACGAAATTGTCGGTCACGCTTGCATATCCCGACTGTGCTCTGTTCTGGAGTGGCATGTCGAGGTTCTAGGAGTGGTAACCGCCTTTAAGGCGGGATGCTAACGCGGTGCAGCATTTCGCACACATCATCCCCGCGTTGAGGATTGAGCGAGACAACGAAGATGTTGTTATCACTACCACTATCAATAAGAATAAATCATGTTTACAAATATTCGAATCTGGGTGCGTATGAGCGCAAGCTTTGCACTTGTGCTGGCACTAATGGGATTGATCGCCTTTACCGGCATTAGCGGAATGGACAAGATCGGGGATCGCCTCGATAGCATTGTCAAGACAGACGTCTATAAGACACGCCTCCTGAATGACATGTCCGGCGCTATTCGCGTCGTCACGCAGACCATGCGCGACATCATGCTGACGAAGGAGCCGGCTGCAGTCGCCGCGCAGCAGGCAAAGCTTCAAGAAACCCGCAAACGCTACAACGAGGCGTTTGAAGCACTCCTGGCCACACCCGCTACTGAAAAAGGCCTGGAACTGCGGCAGAAGATCAAAGATGCTGGTGCAGCGGCTCGCCCGCTGAATAACAAGGTCATCGAACTGGTTACCCAGGGAAAGCAAGATGAGGCGTTCAAGCTGTTAATGACCGAAGCCGTCCCCGCCGTTGATAAATGGCAGGCACTCATCGGAGAAGCATTAGAACTGCAGGAAACGAACTCGAAGCGCGCCCACGAAGAAGCGCTTGCAGAGCGTGAGGAGGCGGCGTCTATGATGCTGCTGCTTTCAGCTGTGTCCTTGATTCTCAGCGCATTGGCTGCCCTTATCTTGACGCGTGGCATTTCGGTGCCGCTTAGCAAAGCAGTGGACGCCGCCAATCGCCTTGCCGATGGCGACCTCACAGTACGGATCGACTCCACAGCAAAGGATGAGACCGGCCAGCTGTTGCATGCGATGCAGAAAATGATCGCCAAGCTGTCGGAGGTCGTTGGCGAGGTCAACGGAGGAGCACAATCACTGGCCAGCGCGGCCGAAGAGGTCAGCGCCACATCGCAGTCCCTGTCTCAATCCGCCAGCGAGCAGGCAGCCAGTGTCGAAGAAACCAGTGCCTCGCTGGAGCAGATGACATCGTCGATTGCGCAAAACACCGAAAACGCCAAAGTCACTGAGGGCATGGCTAGCAAGGCTGCCGCCGAAGCAACCGAAGGCGGAGAAGCAGTCAATGCGACGGTCGCCGCCATGCAACAGATCGCCAAAAAAATCGGGATCATTGACGACATCGCTTACCAGACCAACTTGCTCGCACTGAATGCCGCGATCGAAGCGGCGCGCGCCGGCGAGCATGGCAAGGGCTTTGCAGTGGTCGCCGCCGAAGTGCGAAAGCTGGCTGAGCGCAGCCAGGTCGCCGCACAGGAAATCAGCGAAGTCGCCGGTAGCAGCGTGGAACTGGCTGAACGGGCCGGCAAGCTATTGCTGGAAATGGTGCCGAGCATTCGCAAGACATCCGACCTGGTGCAGGAAATCTCAGCCGCATCCAACGAGCAATCATCTGGCGTGGGGCAGATCAATGCAGCGGTTCAACAGTTGAGCCAGGCGACACAACAGAATGCATCGGGCTCCGAAGAGCTTGCGGCCACTGCTGAAGAAATGAGCGGCCAGGCTGAGAAGTTGCAGCAAACCATGGGATTCTTCAAGCTCGACAGTAGCGGCTCATCGGCAGGGCGCGAGACCTCGCGCAATAAGGCTTCAGTCCACGCTTTCGCTGCAAAACCGGCAGCCTTCAAGCCTGCACGCGCCATGGCAGTGGCAAGTGGCATCGACGAATCGCAATTTACCAAGTTCTGACGGGAGCAGCTATGAATGCACTCGTTCAACAGTCGGCGCAGGCATCTACCGAGCAAAAGCAGTATCTGACCTTCATGCTCAACGGCGAGGTATTTGCCGTCGGCATTCTGCATGTAAAGGAAATTATCGGCTACGGCGGGTTGACCGAAGTGCCGATGATGCCCCCCTGCATCCGCGGCGTGATCAATCTGCGAGGCGCCGTAGTGCCAGTGCTGGATCTATCGGCGCGCTTTGGGAGGCAACCATCTCCGCAGACCAAGCGCACTTGCATCGTCATTGTTGAAGCCGAGGCCGGTGGCGTTCGGCAGGACATGGGCGTGGTGGTGGATGCTGTCAATGCGGTACTGGAGATTGCGAAGTCCGACATCGAGCCACCGCCCACCTTCGGCGCTAAGATCCGTGTCGATTTTATTGAAGGCATGGGCAAAGTCGACGGCAAGTTCGTGATCATGCTCGATATTGATTCCATTCTGACGGTAGACGATATCGACGCCCTCCAACAATTATCGGAAACCCATGCGCTGGCGGCGTAATCAAGATCGGGCTAGAGCAGCAGGAGCGGACTTTCAACGCGTCGCTAAACAGCACTTCCCAGGGTCAGCATTCGTTTGTTTGCATGACGTATCAATGATGATGAGGGTGCACTAGCGCATGCCCTTTTCCACGCAGGATTAGCCAGCGATTGAGCGGAAATGCGAGAACGCCGGCAATGGCGAGCGAGAATGTCAGGCTGATCCAGAAGAAGGCAGAATTGATGGGGGCATCCATTGCACCAGGGATCAACATCATTATGCTGTTGTCGACGATTTCCATCACCGTAATCGATGCAGCATCCGCAGCCAGCGCGATCTTGACGCTGGGGATGAAGCCAAATCCCCGGCGAAGAAACGGAATGGTGGTGAGCGCAAAGCCGGATATAAAGGCCAGGGTTACGGCTAGCACGATGGTTTGCACATTGCTCCACCCTAAAGCGGTACCAATGATCAGGCCTGCGACTTCGCCGATTGCACAACCAAGCAAACAATGCAGGGTTGCAACGACGGCCGTGCGGTTTAACGTTTCTGACTGGCTATTATGGCGCGCGATGGTGCCATGAGCATGAGGGTTATGATGTTCATGATGACTGTGGTTCATGATTACACTCCAGGATGAAGTAGGTAGTCTTCATCTTGGACATTCCAATCATGGGAAGGTCAAGCGCTTCTTGAGATATTGGTACAGCCGAGACTGGATAAGCACAACAATCTTCATGGCTGCGCTCGCCGCCAAGCCACGCCAGGCATATCACAAGCTTTCACACCCGCATTTTTGTTGTGTATATGCCTTCAACTCACCGCTTCGTACGAATGCAACCTCAGCAACATCCGCATGTCCATTAACAACACACTACACGTCTAATGTGACCGTTAGTCTGCTGGTTTTCGTTGGAGGTTTCAATGGATCAAGCACGCCACGAGGCCCCGGCCTCGGAACAGGACGCCGCCGAGTTCTTCACATGCATGGCTGAAAAGGTGCGAGATTATGCAATCTTCATCATGGATTCCAGCGGAAGAATTCGCACCTGGAACAAAGCAGCCGAAGTAATGAAGGGCTATACGGCCGAGGAGGCGATTGGCAGTTTCGTTGGTTTGCTCTATACCGAGGAAGAACGCGACCATAAGCGTCCTCAACATAACCTGGATATGGCAGTAAAAAACGGCACCTACCAAGAGGAAACATGGCGTCGAAAAAAAGATGGCTCGCTGTTTTGGGCAATGGTCGAAATTATCGCCATCAAGAAGGAAAATGGAGAATTGAAAGGGTTCTGCAAAATTACACGCGACATCAGCGTGCGCAAAGCCCTTGCCGATCGACTTGCGGCAGAAAAAGAGCGGGCGCAGGTCACGTTGGCAGCGATTGGCGAAGCGGTCATCGCTATTGATACGGACGGAAAAGTAGACTTTCTCAACCCGAAAGCCGAGCAGATGACAGGATGGCCAAGCCCGGCGGCGCTCGGTCGCCCTTTCTCTGAAATTTTTCGAGTCGTCGATGAGGTAACAGGAGAGTCTCAAGAGCAGCAGCTGATTGCTTGGCTCAAGCAAGGAAGCCTTCCCGAAAACAGCTCTTCTGCAGTGTTGATCAGTAGAGATGGCTCACAATACGCGATTGAAGATACCGCTGCGCCAATCTGTTTGGCGAATGGATGCATTGCCGGAGGCGTGATCGTGTTTCGTGATGTCACCGAATCGCGCGAGCTATTCAGAGCGACGACTTATCACGCGACGCATGATACGCTTACCGGACTGGTGAATCGCGCCGAGTTCGAGAATCGCCTTCAGCGCTCACTAGATCATGTATTGCATGGACATTCGCCTGGAGCACTGCTGTATATGGATCTTGACCAGTTCAAGATCGTCAATGATGTCTGCGGCCACCACGCCGGCGATGAATTATTAAAACAAATCGCCCGCCTGTATCGCGGTGAAATACGGGAGCGCGACACATTGGCCCGTTTGGGCGGGGACGAGTTTTCGCTTATCGCGGAACATTGCACCATGGAGGAGGCGCATGCCATTGCGAGAAAAATTCTCCAAAGCACCCGTGACTTCCAGTTTGTTTGCAAAGACCGGGTTTTCAAAATCGGCGTAAGTATCGGCTTGGTCATCTTCGACGACACTGCCCGCAATACGAAAGAGTTGGTGAAGACTGCTGACCGAGCCTGTTACATCGCGAAAGAGAAAGGGCGGAATCAGGTTGTTTTCTTAGAATCAGGAGATTCTGCGGCTGTGCAGTCGAAAAGTGATATCGATTGGCCCAGACGGCTGAGTGAAGCGATGCGCCAGAACCAGCTCAGCTTGCATTATCAGACCATCGCCGATGCGAATGGTGACCAAGGGATCCGTTATGAGGTCTTGCTGCGTTTGAATGACCCGACCGAAGGTCTCATCCTGCCGGAGCGATTCTTGCCGGCTGCCGAACGCTATGCACTGATGCCGGAAATCGACCGCTGGGTCGTGCGGCAGGTGCTGCAATGGCTGACGGACAACCGAATACATGCAGGAATGCTCGAATTGTGCGCGATCAACCTTTCCAATGCGACGGTAATGGATGACTCGTTCCCTGCATATCTGACCGCCCTTCTCAAGCAACATCGCGTTGCGGCTGCAAAGTTGTGTTTCGAAATTACCGAAACGGCGATCATGGCGGATGTGCAGAGAAGTTTTTCCTTTGTCGAGGATCTACGGAACATCGGCTGTAAGGTGTCTCTCGACGACTTTGGAAAGGGGCTGGGCTCTTTCGCTCACTTGAAAAGGCTGCCTGTAGATTTCGTCAAGATCGGCACCTCGTCCGTCTCGGATGTTTCACAGAGTATGATCGACCAGGAAGTGGTGAAATCGCTGAACAATTTAGCTCACCTCCTCGGCAAGAAAACAATTGCGCAGTGTGTCGAAGATCAGGAAACAATGGACGTACTGTCGCATATCGGCATCGATTATGTGCAGGGAAACTGGATTGCGCACCCAAAGGAAATAGCCGGGAGCTTTTGCTGAAAGTTGGCCCGGAGGGAACAGCTGGTCGGGACGTTGTGATGTCTGCAGCGCTTGAACGAGCCTTAAGCAGAATGGGGTTGGCCGCAACTAGATTCTTGTTGCGGTCTGCCACCGCGATACCGACTGGGGCCGCCTCAAGTAATGCATTGAGGCGATGCCGTTCCGCCTCGACCGCGCCGTTCATTATTCTGGAGAACCGGGCAACTGACTCGGCTAGAACCGTAAGCGGTCCATCATCGGCGTCTTGAATCGCGCGGTCTGATTAGTCAGGATATGTCCACCTTCATGGAGGTGGACACCTATGGCAGAGCATGACTCAGAGCTGTTGCAGCGACTGGTCGTCGGCAG
>Ga0196981_1000085_pt1 | contig 102258 bp, 83 predicted proteins | sample S3_2013CmetaG_FD_155462 | JGI IMG/M metagenome (GOLD analysis project Ga0196981, IMG submission 155462) | Soil microbial communities from Anza Borrego desert, Southern California, United States - S3_20-13C | ecosystem: Environmental > Terrestrial > Soil > Desert | place: USA: California...
TGTCGGTCGCCTTCTGTTTTGTCTCCGCCTCCGTTCTCACTTCGACTCCGACAAAACAGCCGGCCCTACGGCTACGCGGGGGTCGTCGCACTTCGCTCCGCTGCCGCTACGCTTCCTGTGCTCCTTCTTTGTTCCCGCAAAGGGGGCAGTTGGCTTTTATGGTAGTATTGAGCGCCGGTTAATATTGGACCAATTCTCTTTCCGGGTTTCGGGATCAACACTCTTTTCCATGAACGAACATACACTTACCCATCTCAAGCAGCTGGAAGCCGAAAGTATCCACATCATCCGCGAAGTGGCGGCCGAGTTCGAGCGTCCCGTGATGCTGTATTCGATCGGCAAAGACTCCGCGGTCATGCTGCATCTCGCGATGAAGGCGTTCTACCCCGGCAAGCCGCCTTTTCCGCTCATGCACGTCGATACGACCTGGAAATTCCGGGAGATGATCGAATTTCGCGACCGCCGCGCCCACGATTTGGGGCTGGATCTTATCGTGCACATCAATGCGGAAGGGGTGGAGCAGGGTATCGGTCCTTTCACCCACGGCAGCAAGAAGCACACGGACGTCATGAAAACCGAAGCTCTCAAGCAAGCCCTGAACAAATACCAGTTCGACGCCGCGTTCGGCGGAGCGCGCCGGGACGAGGAGAAATCGCGGGCGAAAGAACGCGTTTATTCCTTCCGCGACCGGAACCATCGTTGGGACCCGAAAAACCAGCGGCCGGAACTGTGGAATCTCTACAACGGCAAGATCAACAAGGGCGAAAGCATCCGGGTGTTTCCGCTCTCGAACTGGACCGAGCTGGATGTCTGGCAATACATCTATCTGGAGAACATTCCGATCGTTCCCTTGTATTTCGCCAAGGAGCGGCCGGTGGTCGAGCGCGACGGGATTTGGATCATGGTGGACGACGATCGCATGCCGCTGGAGCCCGGTGAAAAGCCGCTCATGAAGATGGTCCGCTTCCGTACCCTGGGTTGCTATCCCCTGACCGGCGCGGTCGAATCGAACGCAGCCACCTTGCCCGACATCATCCAGGAGATGCTGCTGACCAAGACGTCGGAACGCCAGGGCCGTGTCATCGACCACGATCAGGCGGGCTCGATGGAAGAGAAAAAGAAGGAAGGCTATTTCTAAGGCCCGGCCATTGCTTAATCGAGACTTCAGCTAGACCGCGAATCATGTCCCATCAATCCGATCTCATCAGTTCCGATATCCACGCCTATCTCGCTCAGCACGAGCGCAAGGAGCTATTGCGCTTCCTGACCTGCGGCAACGTCGACGACGGCAAGAGCACCCTGATCGGGCGTCTCCTGCACGATTCGAAAATGATTTATGAAGACCAGTTGGCCGCGATCAAAAAAGACAGCGTCAAATCGGGCACCACCGGCGGCGATATCGACCTGGCGCTCTTGGTCGACGGGCTTCAGGCCGAGCGGGAGCAGGGCATCACCATCGATGTGGCGTACCGGTATTTCTCCACGGCCAAGCGGAAATACATTATCGCCGACACGCCGGGGCACGAGCAGTACACCCGCAACATGGCGACCGGGGCGTCCACCTGCGATTTGGCCATCATTCTGGTCGATGCGCGCCATGGCGTGATGACGCAGACCAAGCGCCACAGTTTTATCGTGTCCCTGCTGGGCATCAAGCACGTGGTCGTGGCCGTCAACAAGATGGATCTGATCGGCTACAGCGCCGAGGTGTTCGAGCGCATCCGCAGCGACTACATGGCGTTTATCGAAAAACTGGATATCCACGACGTTCGCTTTATTCCGCTGTCGGCCTTGAAGGGGGACAACGTCGTCAGCCGCAGCGAGGAAATGCCCTGGTACCAGGGGCAGGCGCTGATGGAGCTTCTGGACACCATCGAGATCGCCAAGGACCAGAACTTCACGAATCCGCGTTTTCCGGTGCAGTACGTCAATCGGCCGAACTTGGATTTCCGCGGTTATAGCGGCACCGTGGCCGCAGGCGTCTTTCGCAAGGGCGATCCCGTTACGGTACTGCCGTCCAGGAAGACCAGCCGCATCAAGTCCATCGTAACCTTCGACGGAGAACTGGAGGAAGCTTTCCCGCCCCAGGCCGTCACGATCACGCTTTCCGACGAGATCGACGTGAGCCGCGGCGACATGCTGGCCCATTCCGACGATTTGCCGATGCTCGGCGCCCGCTTCAAGGCTCATATCGTCTGGATGACCGAGGCGCCGCTCATTCCGGGGCGCCAGTATTACCTGAAGCAGACCACCAAGGTCGTGAACGGCTCGGTCTCGCAGATCCATCACCGCGTCGATATCAATACCCTGGATCGGCTTCCGGCGGATCAGCTCAAGCTGAACGAAATCGGCTTGTGCGAGATTGCGCTGAACGCGCCGATTGCTTTCGATCCTTATAAGGCATGCAAAGGCAGCGGTTCGTTTATCGTCATCGACCGTCTGACCAACGTCACCGTCGGCGCCGGCATGATCGTGGATCAGGCGGATGGCGAATCCGGTTTGCGGCGGGTGACGGTCGAAGAGCGGAGCGCGCGTTTCGGACAAAAAGCCGTAACGCTCTGGATTACCGGCGAGCGCCGGCACGATGTCGCCTACGAGCTCGAACGGAAGCTCTTCGATGTCGGGCACGCCAGCACGGTGCTGGAGGCCGGCGCCGCGGGCGAGCCGGTTCGGACGATTGCGGCGCAGATCAACCGCGCCGGACTGATTTGCATCTGCCCCTCTGAAGCGAGCCCCGAGGGCGACGGCGTCACCGAGTTCCGCGCATCGGCCGATGATACGACGGCGGACGATCTGCTCGCGCTACTGAAAGAAAATCGAATTCTCGAATTCTGATCGTTTTCCCGACTATTCCGTTTTGGCCCATTCCGCCGTCGGCGCGGGATGGGCGTTCCAATACCTGCCGCTTTCCTTGCGATAGCTTTCCAGTTTCAAATCGCCCTTCCGGTTGCCGACGAACACGGTAAGGGCGCCCGTTTCGGCGGTATTCAGAACCGGGATGTTCATGTCTCCGTAGCGTTGCAGCACCGCCCGATGAGGAAAGCCGTACCGGTTCAAATAGCCGGCGGGAACCAGGGCGTAGCGAGGCTTCACCGCGGCCAGGAAATCGGAGCTTGAAGAGGTATTGCTGCCATGATGGGGGACGACCAGGATATCGCTGGCCAAATCATTCCCATAACGGTCGACCAGCAAACGCTCCCCGGTTTTTTCGATGTCGCCGGTCAATAGAGCGCTTCCGCCGGTTCCGCTGATTTTCAATACGCAGGAGTTGTCGTTCTCATGCTCGCTCTTCTCGATGGGCGCCAGCATCTCGAACTTGACGCCATCCCATTCCCAAGACTGTCCGGCCTTGCAGCTTTCGGCCTGAGACTTCGGTAATTTCTCCGGCACGCTGGTGTAGATGCGCTCGATGGCAAACCGTTTGAGCAGCGAAGGCGCGCCGCCGATGTGGTCGTTATCGCCGTGACTCACGATCAAGGTATCGATGCGTTCCGCCCCGCGATGGCGAAGATAGGGCTCGATAACGGCGGAGCCGATATCGAACCGGCTTCCGAACCGGGCTCCGGTGTCGAAAATCATGAGGTGTTCGCGGGTCTCGACGACCGCGCCGAGTCCCTGGCCGACATCGAGCAGAGCGAGGCGGAAGCCGGCTTGCGGTGGTCTCTCCGGCTGCGCGCTCAGTGCCGGCACGGCCAGAACGAGACCGAGCCAGCGTGCCGGAACGCCCCTGGGGGAGAGCAGCAGCAGGAAGCCCGCCAATGCGAGCGGAATAGTCCAGAATGGCGGTTCGGCATGGGTCCACTGAGCCGCCGGCAATTCGGACGCCCGTTGGAGAAACGGCCAAATCCATTCGAGCAGGCGCGACGCGAGGTTCAGCAGTCCTTCGCCTGCCATAGGAACGGCCGGCAACAGCAGTGCGCCGGCCAGGCAAACCGGAATCAGCAGCAAACCGATCACGGGAACGGCGAACAAATTGGCGACCGGCGAAATGAGCGAAACCTGCTGAAAAAACAGCATCAGCAAGGGGGCGAGCCCCAGCGAGGTGGCCCAATTGACCCGCATCATGGCCCGCCATCCGCCGGCCTCGCCCCTTCTGTAGCCCACGGCGAAGAGGATCAGCGCGACGGCCGCGAAGGAAAGCCAGAATCCCGGCGAAAGAACCGCCAGCGGATCGTAAAGCGCGACCGCCAAAAGAGCCGTCGCAAGGACGTGAAAACGGTTCAGGTGGCGCTGAGCGACGATTGCGCCCATGACGATGCCGATCATGATCATGGCGCGCTGAGTCGGAATCGCGAAGTCCGCGAGCGCCGAATAGAGGAGGGCGGCTATGAAGGCCGAAACGGCCGCGACGCCCGGCGGCGACCAGCGCATCGCGCCCAGGCCCGACCAGATTCGCCGCACGGCGAAAAACACGAATGCAGCGACCAGGCCGATATGAGAGCCGGAAATTGCAACGAGGTGAGTCGTGCCCGTGCGCCGAAGCACCTCCCATTGGGCGGGCTCAATCTCGTCGTCGGCCCCCATCACCAGCGCCTTGACGATTCCGGCTAAAGGTCTCCCGTCCAGCACGGACGAGAGGCGATCATAGAGGGCCTGGCGCCAGATCCTGAACGAATAGGGGGCGTCTGCCGCGTCGAGCCTTCGGTTGACCGGCGACTCGGCGACGTAACCGACGGCGCGGATTCCTTGCGCGAAAAGCCATTGCTCGTAATCGAGGCTTCCGGGATTCAGCATTCCGTGCGGCGGTTTGAGCTTTACTCTGAACTGCCAGCGTTCTCCCGCTTTCGGCGAAACTCCGCGGTTATACCAGCTCAGCCGGACGCGCGGCGGAAGAGTCAGGCCGACGGGCTCGAGGATTTGCCGAATTTCGAAATCGAAGCGGAAGCCGTGGTCTACCGGCTGGGGAATGTTATGAACGATGCCTTCCACGATAGGCGCTTGCCTTTCGGCCGTCGCCGGAAGGGTTTGGTCGAGGCGAATTCCGGCGTAGGCGAGCGCCCAAAAGATCCCGAATACGAATGAAGCAGGAACGTACAGCCTGAAACAAGCGAGCAGACCGAACGCGAGGATGGCGAGGACGAAGGCCCACGCACCGGGCCAGGATGAAAGTTGTTGGACCGCGCCGACACCGCCGATAAAGCCGAGGGCGAGAGGAAGAGTCAGCGGGACACGGGCCCGGCGATGGAGAATTTCATTCAACTTTGAATTTCAAATCCGTACAATAACGCGTTTTGCATAAAAAAATAGTTCACAATCATCCCAGTTAAGGGCTATGCCTAAGAAGTTTTTTAAACGCTACTTGCCGGACCCGAAAAAAATAAAGGAAATTAAATCGCTGGAGTTTTTGGGGGATAAGCTGCACTCGCCGAACTTGTGGCATCTGAACCGCCGGTCGGTGTCGCGGGCTTTCGCCATAGGTCTGTGGGCCATGTACACGCCGCCCTTGCCGTGGCAGCAAATCATCGCCGCGGTCCTGGCGATCTATTTCAACGCCAATTTACCCATCGCCGTCGCCCTGGTCTGGATTACCAATCCGCTGACCTGGGCGCCGATGTATTATTTCGCCTACAAGGTCGGCGCGCTGGTCATGGGACAGGCGGCTTTCGACTTCGATCAGTTCTCGGAGCTGTTCAGCGTGGAAAAGGCCCTGGAGCTCGGGGCGCCCCTCTTGATCGGTTGCGCGGTCCTGATGCATGTCGGCGCCGTGCTGGGCTATTTCGGCATACTTTGCGTGTGGCGAAGATCCGTGCTTCATCAGATGGAGTTGCGGAAATTCCGCAACGCGGAGCTGAACACGGCCATCATGGTCAGGGAAAGCTACGCGTCGTACAAGAAGTTCCTGGAGCATCGGCACAAGCACCAGGAAAGCCGATCGGCCGGGGCGGAGCGTTCGAACTGATCGCCGCTCCCGGTTTCGACGGGGCGGACGCGTTTTACGGCGTGGCGATCCGCCCGTCTTCCAGGTGCAAGATCGTGTCCATCCGCTGAGCCAGGGACGGATCGTGGGTGACGACCAGGAAACTCACGCCGTTTTCCTGGTTTAGCTCCAGCATGAGCTGATAGACCTGTTCCGCTGTTTTTCTGTCCAGATTTCCCGTCGGTTCGTCGGCCAGAACGCACTTCGGCTTCGTGACCAGGGCCCGTGCGACGGCCGCGCGCTGACGCTCGCCTCCCGATAATTCTCCGGGTTTGTGTTCCATGCGATTACCCAGCCCAACCCGCTCCAGCATCGATGCGGCGCGCTTTCTTGCCTCGTCTATCGGGCGCTTCGCGATCAACAGCGGCATGGCGACGTTTTCCAGTACCGTGAATTCGCCCAGCAGGTGGTGGAATTGGTAGACGAATCCCAGCACCCGGTTTCGCAGCTGGGCGAGCTTGCGTTCGTTCAGCGTTCGAAGGTCTACGCCGTCCAGTTGGACTTGCCCCTGGGTCGGCGCATCCAGGCCTCCGAGCACATGCAAAAGGGTGCTCTTGCCCGAGCCGGACGCCCCCATGATGGCGACCTGCTGTCCCGGTTCGACGGAAAGCGTCACGCCCTGCAACACGTCAACGCTCAGATTGCCTTGGGCGTAACGCTTGTGCAGGTCGCGGCACAGCAAAACCGGCTTATTCATAGCGGAGCTCCTCGGCAGGCTTGATTCTGGAGGCCTGCCAGGCGGGATAGATCGTCGCCAGAATGGAAAGCAGGAAGGCCATGCCGGTAATCCGGTACACGTCCGACCAGATCAGCTTCGACGGCAGCTCGCTGATGTAGTAAACGTCGGCCGACAGGAAATGAACGCCGAACAGCCGCTCGATCGCCGGTACGATGGTTTCCACGTTCCAGGCCAATAAAACGCCGCCGACGCCGCCCAGCAGAGTGCCGAACGCACCGATGATCGTGCCCAGCACGATAAATATTCCCATGACTTCGAGCGGCGTCATGCCCTGGGTTCGAAGGATCGCGATATCCGAGCGCTTGTCGGTAACGACCATGACCAGCGTGGAGACGATGTTGAAAGCGGCCACCGCGACGATGAGCAGCAGGATGATGAACATGACGCGCTTTTCGGTTTGTATGGCTTTGAAGAAGTTGCTGTGCGACTGCGTCCAGTCGGCAATCTGGTAGCGCCCGTCGAGTTTGGGCGCAAGATCCCGCGCCACGCGCTGCGCATGGAACACGTCGTCCAGCTTCAGTCTAAGCCCCGATACGGCGTCGTCGAGCCGGAACAGCTTGGCGGCGTCTTCCAGTTGAATCAACGCCAGGTTCCGGTCGTACTCGTACATTCCCACCTGGAAGACGCCGACCACGGTGAAGCGCTTGAGACGCGGCAGAATGCCGGCGGGGGTTGCCGTGAGCTGCGGCGTGATGACGGTGATCTTGTCGCCCGTGACGACGCCCAGGTAGTCGGCCAGCTCCGCGCCGAGAATAATGCCGAATTCGCCGGGCGCGAGCGCTTCGAGCCGGCCTTCCACGATGCGGTTTGCGACCTCGGATACGCGCGGTTCGTAGTCGATCATAATGCCGCGCAGCATGGCGCCGCTGACCCGCCGGTCCGAGTTGAGCATGGCCTGTCCCTCGACGTAAGGCGCCCAGCCGAGAACGCGGGAATCCTGCTTGAGCGCGTCTTCGAGCGAACGCCAATTCCGGAGTTGGCCGTCGAGGCCGGAAATGGAGGCATGCGAGGTCATGCCCAGTATGCGCTCGCGAAGTTCCGCTTCGAATCCGTTCATTACCGACAGCACCGTAATCAAGGCCGTAACGCCCAGGGCGATGCCCAGAACCGAGGTGAAGGTAATGAACGAAATGAAGCGCGTGCGCCGCTTGGCCCGCGTGTAGCGCAGGCCGATGAAGAAGATCAGTGGCTTAAACATGCGCCGATATCGACCGGGCTCTGCGGAAAGTGAGCTTCATGGGAAAGAAAAAAGGTTGGCCGGAAATTCAGAGAAGCGACTGGCTTTTTTGGCAATCCGCGCAGACGCCGTAAAGGCAGAGCGCGTGATCGGTCAGTTTGAAATGTTTTTCTTGCGCGATTTCGCTTTGGCGGCGTTCGATGACATCGTCGCTGAATTCTTCGACTCGTCCGCATTTGACGCATACGATGTGATCGTGGTGCTCGCCGCGGTTCAGTTCGAAGATCGAGTTCCCTCCCTCGAAATGATGGCGTTTCACCAGCCCGGCCGCCTCGAACTGGGTCAGGACCCGGTAAACCGTGGCCAAGCCGATTTCCTCGCCTTCGCCGAGCAGCGTCTTGTAGACTTCTTCCGCCGTCAGGTGCCGATCCGGACCGCTGCGGTTCTCCAGCATTTCCAGGATCTTGACGCGCGGAAGCGTGACTTTGAGTCCGGCGTTTCGTATGTCTTGACTTTCCAAAACGGCAACCTACGCAGTGTTTTAAGTCTGTCGATCGAGTATGATTGGACGCTGGGTCCGATCCTCCGCAATCATATCATGCCGAAGCGTCTCACCGTAATAACCTACTGTCTAAGTCTGTTTTTCGCCGGCTGTTCCGCCGAAAGGCTCCAAGAGTTCTTGCCCGGCGTATACCGCCCCGACATCCATCAGGGCAACATCGTTTCGCAGCAGATGGTGGACCAGCTTCGGCCCGGCATGACCAAGCGGCAGGTGGCGTTCATCATGGGGGCGCCGCTGCTGGCCGATCCTTTCCACGATAACCGCTGGGATTATCTCTATTCCAACGAGCCTGACGGCAAGCCGCGGATGCAGAAGCGGATTACCCTGGTTTTCGACAAGGACGAATTGATCGGGCTTCAGGGGGATTTCAGGCCGGGCAACCTTCCCGAGATCGAACCCGGCAAGGATGTCACCATCGATATTCCCAAGATCGAGCGCGAGAAAAGCCTGTGGGAAATGGTGACGGGCCTGTTCCGAAAAGGCGATTAGCCATGTGGCGAAGGGGCACGGTTTCGGCGGTTTGCGTGTCTACTTTTTCACCGCCCGCGCACGCCTTGCCTCTTTCGGATCGGCGATCAAAGGACGATAAATTTCCACTCGGTCGCCCGCTTTTACCGGTTGCCCGATGGGGCAGACCTTGCTGAAGATTCCGATCTTGTTTTTGGCCAAATCGATTTCGGGAAAACGGTCCAGGATGCCCGATGCGGCGATGGCGGTTTCCGCGGTTGAATGTTCCGGCACCTCCACCAAGAGAATAACCTGCACGTCCGGTTTGGCGTAAGCGACCTCGACTTTCATGGCGGCTCCGGATCAAATCACGCCGATGGCGCTAAGCGTGACCAGCGCGACGGCCAGGGGAGAAACATAACGGATCGCAAACTGCCAGTAGCGATAGGCGGCTCCCATTTCGAGTTCCGTCTCGGTCGCTTCGCGCTTCATGACCCAGCCGGCAAACAGGGCGACCAGGATGCCGCCGACGGGCAGCATGATATTGGCGGTGAGAAAATCGATAAGTTCGAAGAAGCTCTTTCCGAACCAGGTATTTTCCGACCACAGATTGAACGAAAACACGGTGCCGAGCCCCAGCAGCCAGCAGCTCAGTCCGCTCCAGAGGCATGCCGTTCCGCGGCTCATGGCCCGGTTTTCGGAGAGCCAGGCCACGGCAGGCTCGATCAAGGCAATCGCGGACGTAATCGCCGCGAAAAACACGAGCACGAAAAATATCAGGCCGAACAGCGAGCCGCCGGGCATTTGGCCGAAGGCGATCGGCAGGGTTTGAAAGATCAAGCCGGGACCCATCGTCGGTTCCAGGTGGTTGGCGAATACGATCGGAAAAATGGCGGCGCCCGCCAGCAAGGCCACCAGCGTGTCCGCGGAGGCGACGAATACGGTGGACCGCGAAATCGAAACGTGATCGGGCAGATAGGAGCCGTAGATCATGATGGAGCCCATGCCCAGTCCGAGAGAAAAGAAGGCTTGTCCCATGGCGACCAGCACGCTCTCCCCGGTGATGCGGCTGAAGTCCGGCTTGAACAGGAACGATATGCCCTGGCCGAATCCGTCGGAATTCATCGCGTAACCGTCCAGGAGTACGAGCATGACGAACAGGCCCGGCATCATGAAGCGCGTCGCGCGCTCAAGTCCGCCGCTGACGCCGCGGCTGACGATGGCCATCGTGGCGGCCATGAAGACGGTGTGCCAGATGAACTGGATTTCCGGAGAGCCTTTAAGATCGTTGAACACCCGGCTGGCGTTCTCGGCGCTGACATGGATCAAGTAGCCGCTGCTCATCTTGAAGATGTAGACCATTGACCAACCGGCGATAACCGAGTAGTAGGACAAAATCAGGAAGCCCGACAGCACGCCGAGCCAGCCGGCATAGTGCCAGGCCGGACTGGCTTTCGCTTCGTCCGCCAGCGTCAGCATCGTGTTGATGGGGCTTTGCCGTCCGCGGCGCCCCAGCATGGTTTCCGCGATCATGATCGGAATGCCGATCGCAACGACACACAGGAGATAAACCGCGACGAAAGCGCCGCCTCCGTTTTCGCCGGCCAGATAGGGAAACTTCCAGATATTCCCCAGGCCGATGGCCGAACCGCTTGCCGCCAGAACAAACGCCAGCCGCGACGACCATTGGTTATGCAAAAAACGTTGATCGGTCATGTGTTCTCCGAATTATTGTGCTGAGCCAATCGAAGGTCCGGGCAACCCGAGGATGGGTTAAAATAACAAGATTTTTTCATCGAGTCAGGCAATTTAGTTTTAAATACATGGCCGCAAAGAAAAACAAGGATACAGCCGGAAGTGGCACCATTGCCCTCAACCGGCAAGCCACTCACGAGTATTTCATCGAAGAGCGCTTCGAGGCGGGGCTGGCCTTGCAGGGGTGGGAGGTGAAAAGCTTGCGCGCGGGACGTGCGCAGTTGAAGGAGAGTTATGTCACACTGAAAGGCGGCGAAGCCTGGCTGCTCGGCGCGCATATTTCCCCCTTGGCTTCCGCGTCGACCCATATCGCTCCCGATCCGATCCGGACCCGGAAGCTGCTTCTGCATCGCCGCGAATTGAGCAAACTGATCGGCCACGTGGAACGTAAAGGCTATACTTTGATCCCGCTCGCGCTGTACTGGAAAAGCGGGCGCGCCAAGCTGGAAATCGGTTTGGCGAAGGGTAAAAAGCAGCACGACAAGCGCGCCACGGAAAAGGAGAGGGACTGGCAACGCGAAAAGCAACGCGTCATGAAGCAGCGCTGAAACCTGCTCTTCCTGGGCCGTCCTTTGCCGCCGCAAGAGTGAGCTTCTTGTTTTCGAAAGCCTCCCGGCGCGGGCATGGCCATCATCCTGGAAACGGCTCCCGACGGCTCGGACGCATTCGCGCGTTTCCATGAATTCTGACTGTCTTTCCGGAGAATTGACAATTGCATTGGGTCGAGCGCAATCATCTTTTGATTTTGGCCGTACTCGTTTTGGCGAGCGGTTTTTGCTTCCCCCAGCGCGCGGGGGCCGGTCCCTACGCGGCCCTGGTGGTTGAAGTCGAAACCGAACGTCCCCTGTTCGAGCGGAATGCCGATGAATTACGGCATCCTGCATCGCTGACCAAGATGATGACGCTTTATCTCGTATTCGAAGCTCTGGCCAACGGACGCCTTTCCCGCGACACGGTGTTCCGGGCATCCCGGTTTGCCGTGCTGCGTCCTCCGTCGCGGCTGGGGTTGAATGCCGGCGATGCGATTACGGTGGAGCAGGGCATCTTGGCTTTGGTGACGCGGTCGGCGAACGATGCGGCCGCGGTGATCGCCGAAGGCATGGCCGGCTCGGAATCCGCGTTCGCGCAGTTGATGACCGAGAAGGCGCGCCAGCTCGGCATGGGGCGCACCGTTTACCGTAATGCATCCGGCTTGCCGGACCCGAATCAGGTCACCACGGCCTGGGACATGTTCCGTCTCGGGAAATCGTTGTACAAGCATTTTCCGCAGTACTATTCCTACTTCTCGACGACCCAGTTCTATTTCGAGGGCCGCAGCTTTCACAACCATAATCATCTGTTGAAAAGCTATCCGGGCACGGATGGGATAAAAACCGGTTTCGTCAATGCATCCGGGTTTAATCTCGTGGCGTCGGCGCGGCGCGGCGGCCACCGCTTGATCGGCGTGGTTTTCGGCGGAACCAGCGCCGCGGCCAGGGACGCTCACATGCGGGACATACTCGATGACGGTTTTGCCCAGCTCGAAGGGGTGGAGCACAAGGTTCACACGGCATCGTTCGATCAGCCGGAGCCGCCCGCTTTGCTCGCGCGGCCGAAACTGTCCCAGCGGCCGGCCGAGAGGCGCCCCCGCAAAGAGAACGTCAAGGTGACCGGCAAGGGTAATTCCTTCTCGGATGAAGGCGATGGGCAGGAGAAAGCGGGCGCCAACCGCGGAAAGCCAATCTGGCAAGTTCGCGTAGGGACGTTTCCCCGCGAGAAAGCGGCGGAGCAGCGGCTGACGCAGGCCTTGAAGGTCGCCCCGCACCCGCTCCGCCATGCGCGCGCAACCGTTACCGCACGTACGCAGGGCGGGAAGAAGCTTTATCTGGCCGTTTTCAACGGAATGACGAAAGAGGATGCCGCCGCGGCCTGCAAGGCGCTGAAGCGTAAACGCATGGAATGCGCTTCGGCGCGGTCGTAACACCTCAGCGGGACGTCGATGGCTGATTTGAACAAGTGCCTTGCGGTGGCCGGTATTCTCGGGATCGGCTGGCTGATTTACTTATTGGCCCCGATCTTGATGCCGTTTGTCGCCGGCGCGCTGATCGCCTATCTGAGCGATCCTCTTGCCGACCGCTTGGAGTCGCTCGGTTTAAAGCGTCAGAACGCCGTCATCGTCGTTTTTGCCGTCATCGTGTTCGCGATCGGGTTGGTGCTTCTGCTGGTCGTCCCGATGCTGGAGGAGCAGATCAGCCGATTCATCGATCATCTGCCGGCGTACTCCCGCTGGTTCAGAGCGACCGTTATCCCCTGGCTGCAAAAACATCTGGGGATACGCATCAAATTCTTCGATTTGGAACATCTCGCCGGGATTTTGAGCGGGCACTGGCAACAGGCGGGAGGCGTGGCGGCCACCGTTCTGTCTTCGCTGTCGCGCTCCGGCGTCCTGGTCGTTTCATGGCTGATGAACCTGGTGCTGATCCCGGTGGTCATCTTTTACCTGTTGAGGGACTGGGATGTGATCGTTGCCCGTGTCCACGAGCTTTTGCCCCGCCGCTGGGCGCCCGTCGTAACCATGCTGGCGGCGGAATCGGACGAAGTTCTGAGCGCCGTTTTCAGGGGGCAATTCGCCGTAATGGCCGCTCTCGGCACGATCTACAGCGTGGGGCTGTGGCTGGCCGGATTGGATTTGGCGCTCCTTATCGGTATGTTTTCCGGATTGGTCAGCTTCATACCGTACGCGGGGTCCATCTCCGGCGTGATTGCCGCATCCATAGCCGCGCTCGCGCAATTCGGGGATTTGTGGTCGGTCGTTCCGGTTCTGGCCGTTTTCGGCGTGGGTCAAACGCTTGAGGGAGTTTGGCTAACGCCTTGGCTGGTGGGGAATAAGATCGGCCTGCACCCTGTCGCCGTCATCTTCGCCGTTCTGGCGGGAGGTCAACTGTTCGGATTCTTGGGCGTGCTGCTTGCATTGCCCGTTGCTTCCGTGGTTATGGTGTTGCTGCGCCATATACATAGTCTTTATAAGATGAGCGATCTTTATGCCGGCGACGTTTCCGAGGGGGATTCGGGAAAGATCGGATGACCAATCCCGGAAGCACCGCTGCGGACTCGCGATGTCTCAATATCATTCATGGCTAATCGAGTCGAATTCGTGTATTATCCTGCGCCGCGGTGTACGGTGATCTATCGGATTGGTTCAGGAAAACGGTTTTACCAAAACAAGGTTTGTTGTCCGATTGGCCTGCATTCGTGATAACGAAAAACAGTAGTGTTGGAGGTTATGTAATGATTTTTGCTAAGAAAGCGATGCTTGCCGTAGCGGGTGTGGCAATGCTGGCATCGGCCGCGGTTAATGCGGAAACGATCGAAGTAAAAGGCCAAGGCGTTAAATTCGCGCCCGAGGTTATTCACGCCAAAGTTGGCGATGTTATTTCGTTCCGTAACATGGCGACCCATTTCGTGGAGAGCGTGGAAGGCATGTGGCCGGAAGGGGCTCCGAAAATGCTGTCCGCCATGGGCGCGGATTACGACTACGCCGTCGAGAAAGAAGGGCTGTACGTCTTCAAGTGCCCGCCGCACTGGGGTGCTCGCATGGGCGCCGTAATGGTCGTTGGCCAGCCGGCCGATTTGAACGCTACGGTAGAAAAATACATTCAGGTTGCCGATACCGTAAAAGAAGCCAAGCCTGCAAAAGGTCTTCTGACCAAATTCCAAGAGTCCGAGAAGAAATAATTATCTTCGCCGGCCTTAAATTTAAAGGCGCGCCGGGTTTCGCTCGGCGCGCCTTTTGTTTATCCGGGGTCAGGCCCGGGCCCAGACTCCTGGCTGGCAGTCTCTTGCGTATACGGCATTCTTCTTCCGCGCGTTCGGTCCTGAAAAGGATTAGCGGTGAGCGTACGCGGCCCTTAAGGCCTCGAGGTCCAAGATATGAATGTGCTTGTGGTGAACGGTAATCAGTCCGGTATCTTCCAGATTCCGCAAGGTGCGGCTGACCGTCTCGAGGGCTAATCCCAGAAAATTGCCGATTTCCTGGCGGGTAAGCGTGAGCCTGAAGTCTATCGGTGAAAAACCACGCTTTTTTAGGCGGTCCGAGAGATTCAGAATAAACATGGCAACCCGTTCTTCCGCCGCTCGCTTATTGATAATCACATGATCCGTTTCTTCGTCCAGCTTGGCACTGGCGTGACGGAACAGTTCCCGCAGCAAATTCGGCACTTCGTCGCACAACTGATCGAGTTGATCGGCGGGAAGCTCGCAGTAGCTCAAGGTTTCGAGGGCAATGGCAGAGCATTTGTGGTGATTGGTGGCCAGCGCGTCAAAACCCAACAGTTCTCCCGGCAGCAGGAAGCCGGTGATGTATTCGCCGCCGTAGGAGTCATAAATGACGGTTTTGGCCGTCCCTCCCTTGATCGCGATGACGCCGCGGAATTTATCGCCCTCGCGGAAAAGATGTTCGCCTCGCTGCAAGGTTTTCTTGCGGGCCACGATGCGGCTGATGCGTTCGATATCCTCTTGGGCTAATCCCCTGGGGATGCATAACGAAGTCAGGCTGCAATTCTGACAAGTTACTTGCAGTTTCGTTTTAATATCGAGTGGAGGTGTCGTGGTCACGAGTTCGAATAGAGAGATAAAGCCAAAAGGATGATCTGCCGGGATAAGCCGTTTGTTATTTTGATAAGTCTTCAAGCGTAACGCGGCCGCGCTCTCGATGCGCCGGAAATCGTCCGCCGTATTTTATATTAAATACGTCATCCTGTTAAAATTCGAGCGATTTCTGACATATCGGAACGATGATGAATGCCCCCGATGTATTGACACCTTATCAGCTTATCGGCGGAGAATTCGCCGTACGAGAGCTGGTGGAACGGTTTTACGGATACATGGATGCGACGCCTGAAGCGCGCGGCATTCGGGCGATGCATCCGGCCGATTTGGCCGGGTCGAAAGCCAAATTGTTCAAATTTCTGTCCGGTTGGCTGGGCGGTCCCGATCTCTATTGGGAGGAGTTCGGGCACCCTCGCCTGCGCATGCGGCACTTTCCGTTTTCGATCGGTGCGAAGGAGCGGGATCAATGGCTCCTGTGCATGGACAAGGCTCTCGATGATATGCCCATGGCTCCCGCTTTGCGCGAGTCCCTTGCCCGCGCATTCGCGCAGACCGCGAATCACATGATTAACCGGGACGAGTAACCGCTCATTACACTACTTTCACGCTGCTTACACGGAAAAAACCATGAGAATGAGCCCCAGGGAGTTCCTGGACTGGGAAACCAAACGCATCACGCTGCTGGGCATGTCCGGCGTCGGCAAAACGACGCTGGCCAATAGCCTGCCCAAGAAGACGTGGTTCCATTACTCCGGTGATTACCGGATCGGCACCCGTTACCTGGATGAGCCGATTCTCGACAATATCAAGCGGCAAGCCATGGATGTGCCGTTTTTGCGCGATTTGCTGCGCTCCGATTCGATTTATATCCGCAGTAACATCACCGTGGATAATTTGGCGCCGGTCTCGACGTTTCTCGGAAAAATCGGCGATCCGGCGAAGGGCGGACTCACCCCCGCCGAGTTCAAGCGCCGCCAGGCTCTGCACCGGCAGGCCGAAATCGCCGCCATGCGCGACGTGCCGGAGTTTATCGAAAAAGTCGAGTCGATCTACGGCTACAAGCATTTCATCAACGATGCCGGCGGCAGCGTATGCGAGCTGGAAGATCCGGAAACGATCAGGATTCTCGCCGAGCACACCATCATCCTGTACATCAGGACCACCCCGGAACTGGAGCATCTTCTGATCGAGCGCGCGCAACGGGAACCGAAACCGCTGTACTATCGGGAAGAGTTCCTGGACCGGCAGCTCGCCGAATTCATGGCGGAAAAAGGCTATTCGGCCGTGGAGGCGATTCCGCCGGACGAATTCGTTTCCTGGGTGTTCCCAAGGCTATTCCGCGCGCGCTTGCCCAATTACCAGGCCATTGCCGACGAATACGGCTATACCGTCGATGCCGATGAGATCGCGAACGTTCGGGGCGAGGACGGTTTCGTCCGTCTCGTCATGGATGCACTGGCGCGTTAACCTTGTTCCGGAGAGCTTAGAGACATGCCTTTGGTAGCCCACACCGAATTGCCGACGTTCAAGCGCTTGAGGGAAGAGGGGCAGGAGATACTCTCGGTCGAGCGCGCCCGGCATCAGGACATCCGCGAAATGCATATCGGGCTTCTCAACATGATGCCGGATTCGGCCCTGGAGGCGACCGAACGGCAATTTTTCCGCCTGGTGGGGGCCGCCAATCCGATCGTGCAGTTTCACATGCATCCGTTCACCATCGAAGGCCTACGGCGAAGCGAGCAGGCGCAGAACCACATCGACCGTTACTATGAAACGTTCGAGCAGATCAAACGGGACGGGTTGGACGGGCTCATCGTGAGCGGCGCGAACGTCACTCATCCTCGTCTGCAGGAGGAGGCCTTCTGGGAGCCTTTGACCGAAGTATTCGACTGGGCGAAGCGTAACGTCACGTCCACCTTGTGCTCGTGTCTCGCGACCCATGCGCTGTTCCAGTATTGCCATGGCGTCGAGCGCACCCATTTGGGCTTCAAGCGCTGGGGGGTGTATTCTCACCGGGTAGTCGAGCGGCGCCATCCACTGGTTGCCGACATCAATACCCGTTTCGACGTGCCCCATTCCCGTTACAACGAAATTTTCCGGGAAGACATGGAGGCTGCCGGACTTAAAGTCCTGGTGGAAAGCGAGGAAGCCGGCGTCCATCTGGCAGTGAGCCCGGACCTTTTGCGCGTCGTCTATTTCCAGGGGCATCCGGAGTACGACACCATCAGTTTGCTGAAGGAATACAAGCGCGAAGCGATGCGCCACTACCACGGCGAACGCGAGGACTATCCGCCGTTTCCGGAGCATTATTTCAATCTCGAAGCGGGCGGACTGTTAAACGAATACGGCCAGCATCTCCGAAGCGCCAGGCGCAGCGGAAAGACGCCTCCGGAGTTCCCCGAAGAGGAGGTGATCCGCCACCTGGACAACACTTGGCGGGACACGGCGAAAGCGGTATTCAACAACTGGCTGGGATGTATCTACCAGGTCACCGACCAGGACCGGCGCAAACCGTTCATGGATCACGTCGATCCCGACAATCCGCTTGGCCTGATGCTATGACGGTTCCGCGAGACGCGGGGCCGCGGTCGATTGCGGCAAGGCCGGATAGCGGGGCGCCGGCCGGTCGATGGCGCGCCCGCATAGACAGCGGACGCCGATTTTTCGTAAAATTCCCGGAAAATTAGCGATATCCACGAATAACAGCAACGGGACGGACCATTTGGTCCCTCCCGTTTTGCATGTCTAAGGTGACACAAATTGAACACGCTCGCATTGTTGGCCTTGGAAGACGGCACCGTTTTTCGGGGCACCTCCATCGGAGCAGAAGATTGCTCCGTCGGTGAAGTAGTCTTCAACACATCCATAACCGGCTATCAGGAAATCCTGACGGATCCGTCCTATGCCCGTCAGATCGTAACGCTGACGTATCCGCACATCGGCAATGTCGGCATCAACCGCGAAGACGTGGAATCGACGGGCGTGTATGCCAGCGGCCTGGTGGTTCGCGACGTGCCGGCTCGCTTGAGCAATTGGCGCGCCGAAAAAAGCCTGCCGGAATACCTGAAAGAAAGCGGAGTGGTGGGCATTGCCGGAATCGACACGCGGAAGCTGACCCGCATTCTTCGCGATAAGGGAGCCCAGCGCGGTTGCCTCGTCGCCGGCAAGGAGATCGACCCGGACTACGCCGTGGCCAAAGCCCGGGAATTCCCGGGGCTGCAAGGCATGGACCTAGCCAAGGAGGTCACCGCCCGGCAAAGTTACAGTTGGTCGGAAACGTCCTGGACGCTCGGGCAGGGATATGGCGATCTCGACACGAATCGATTCCATGTCGTCGCCTACGACTTCGGCGTCAAACGCAATATTCTTCGCCTCCTCGCCGACCGGGGCTGCCGTTTGACGGTGGTTCCGGCCACGACATCGGCCCGCGAGGTCCTGGAGTTGAAGCCGGACGGTATTTTCTTATCGAACGGACCCGGCGATCCCGAACCTTGCGATTATGCTATCCAAGCCATTCGGGAGTTTCTGGACATCCGGATTCCGGTATTCGGCATCTGCCTCGGCCATCAGTTGCTGGCTTTGGCGAGCGGCGCGAGAACGGCCAAAATGAAGTTCGGTCATCACGGCGCCAACCACCCCGTTCAAGAACTGGACACCGGGCGCGTATTGATCACGAGCCAAAACCACGGTTTCGCCGTGGACGAAGGCAGCCTTCCGCGAAACGTCAAGCCGACTTACCGTTCGCTCTTCGACGGCAGCCTGCAAGGCATCGAGTTGATCGACCGTCCGGCCTTCAGCTTTCAGGGCCATCCCGAAGCCAGCCCCGGACCGCACGACCTGACGCCGTTGTTCGACCGCTTCATCGAAAGCATGGCTTATCGCCAGGACGGCCGGTCCGCACGCCGAGTACCCGCAGGTTGAGTTTTTAGTGCGGCCCCGAAAGACTTTCGCCCAGACATTGATCAACGACATATCGCTTCATGCCTAAGAGAACCGACATTCAGTCAATCCTTTTGCTCGGCGCCGGCCCCATCGTCATCGGGCAGGCCTGCGAGTTCGACTACTCCGGCGCACAGGCGTGCAAGGCATTAAAGGAAGAGGGCTACCGGGTCATCCTGGTCAATTCCAACCCGGCCACCATCATGACCGACCCGGAGATGGCCGACGCCACCTACATCGAGCCCATCGACTGGCAGACCGTCGCCAGGATCATCGAGAAAGAACGCCCGGACGCGCTGTTGCCGACCATGGGCGGACAGACCGCGCTCAATTGCGCGCTCGATCTGGACCGTAACGGGGTACTGGAAAAATTCGGCGTACAGATGATCGGAGCCTCCAAGGAGGCCATCGACAAGGCCGAGGACCGGGAAAAGTTCAAGCAGGCCATGACCAAGATCGGCCTGGGGTCGGCCCGTTCGGGCGTCGCCCACAGCCTGGAGGAAGCGCTCGCCTGCCTGGACGAGATCGGCTTCCCGGCCATTATCCGCCCGTCGTTTACCCTAGGCGGCTCGGGCGGCGGCATTGCCTACAACCGCCAGGAATTCGTCGAAATTTGCGAGCGTGGCCTGGAACTTTCGCCCACCCACGAGCTTCTCATCGAGGAGTCGGTGCTGGGCTGGAAAGAGTTCGAGATGGAAGTGGTGCGGGACCGCAAGGACAACTGCATCATCATCTGTTCCATCGAGAATCTGGACCCCATGGGCGTCCATACCGGCGACTCCATCACCGTCGCCCCGGCCCAAACCCTGACGGACAAGGAATACCAGATCATGCGCGACGCCTCCATCGCGGTGCTGCGCGAGATCGGAGTCGACACCGGCGGTTCCAACGTACAGTTCGCGATTAACCCCAAGGATGGGCGGATGATCGTCATCGAGATGAATCCCCGGGTGAGCCGTTCGTCGGCCCTGGCGTCGAAGGCGACCGGATTCCCGATCGCCAAGGTTGCCGCCAAGCTGGCCGTCGGCTACACGCTGGACGAACTCAGGAACGAGATCACCGGAGGCGCGACGCCGGCTTCTTTCGAGCCGACCATCGATTACGTGGTCACCAAGGTGCCCCGGTTCGCGTTCGAAAAGTTTCCGCAGGCCGACGATCGCCTGACGACCCAGATGAAGTCGGTCGGCGAGGCCATGGCCATCGGCCGCACCTTCCAGGAGTCCCTGCAAAAAGCCTTGCGCAGCCTGGAAACTGGCGTGGACGGCTTGGTCGGGAAGCTCGACGTTTCCGCCGAGGACGCCGGCAACATTCTTCTCCGGGAGCTTCGCCACCCAGGACCCGAACGCATTTTCTATCTCGCCGACGCTTTCCGGGCGGGATGGACCTTGGACGAGGTGCATGCCCATTGCCGCGTCGATCCGTGGTTCCTGGCCCAGATCGAGGATCTGGTGCAGGAAGAAATGGGACTGGCGAAACGCACCTTGGCCACGCTGTCTTCGGACGAACTGTTCGCCTTGAAGCGCAAAGGATTCTCCGATTCGCGCCTTGCGGCGCTTTTGGGAAGCGCCGAGTCGGAAGTGCGGGCCGTCCGCCACAAGCACGGCATCCGTCCGGTTTACAAGCGCATCGACTCCTGTGCGGCGGAATTCGCGACGGCGACGGCCTATCTTTATTCGACCTACGAGGAAGAATGCGAGGCGAATCCGACGGAGCGGAAGAAAATCATCGTTTTGGGCGGCGGCCCCAATCGCATCGGCCAGGGCATCGAGTTCGACTACTGCTGCGTGCACGCCGCGATGGCGCTCAGGGAAGACGGTTACGAAACCATCATGATCAACTGCAATCCGGAAACGGTTTCCACCGATTTCGACACGTCCGACCGGCTCTATTTCGAACCGCTCACACTGGAAGACGTGCTGGAGATCATTCATCTGGAAAAACCCGCCGGGGTGATCGTGCAGTACGGCGGGCAAACGCCGCTCAAGCTGGCGCGGGCGCTGGAGGCGGCCGATGCCCCCATCGTCGGCACTTCGCCCGATTCCATCGACTTGGCGGAAGACCGCGAGCGTTTCCAAAAGCTGGTCGACCGCCTGAATCTCAGGCAGCCGCCCAACCGCACCGCACGCTCCCTGGAGGAAGCCATGCGCTGCGCGAACGAAATCGGCTATCCGCTGGTGGTCCGGCCTTCCTATGTATTAGGCGGACGGGCCATGGAAATCGTGTTCAACGACGAGGACCTGAGCCGCTACATGCGCGAGGCGGTGAGCGTTTCCAACGAGTCGCCGGTACTGTTGGACCGGTTCCTGGACGACGCCATCGAAATGGATGTCGACGCCATCTGCGACGGCAAGCGGGTCCTGATCGGCGGGCTGATGCAGCATATCGAGCAGGCGGGCGTGCATTCCGGCGACTCGGCGTGCTCGATTCCGCCTTACGACCTGAGCCCCGAGCTTCAGGCCCAGGTGCGCGAACAGGTCCGCCAGCTTGCCGAAGCGCTCGGCGTGGTCGGGCTCATGAACACCCAGTTTGCCATCAAGGGCGAGGAAATTTTCATTCTGGAAGTCAATCCGCGCGCCTCGCGCACGGTTCCGTTCGTATCCAAGGCGACCGGCTATCCGCTCGCCAAGATCGCGGCCCGCTGCATGGTCGGCAAGAGCCTCGACGAACAAGGCATCTTCGAAGAGCGCATTCCGGACTATTACTCGGTCAAGGAAGCGGTATTCCCCTTCATCAAATTCCCCGGCGTCGATCCGCTGCTCGGTCCGGAAATGAAGTCCACCGGCGAAGTGATGGGCGTCGGAGCCACCTTCGGCGAGGCTTACGCCAAGGCCCAGCGGGCGGCGAGCGTAAAGCTGGCCCGCACCGGCAACGTGCTCATCAGCGTCCGGGAGAGCGACAAGCCGAAGGTCGTTCCCATTGCGCAAGACCTTCTGGCCAAAGGGTTCCGGCTTGTAGCCACGCGCGGTTCGGCGAAAGTGCTCGAAGACGCCGGCATACCTTGCATGACCGTGAACAAGGTTTACGAGGGGCGGCCGCATATCGTGGACATGATCAAGAACGACGAACTCCAGTTCATCATCAACACGACCGAAGGCAAGAAAGCCATCGCCGATTCGTTCACCATCCGGCGGCAGGCGCTGCAACAGCAGATTACCTACACCACGACCATTTCCGGCGCCCGCGCCACCTGTTCCGCCCTAAGCGAACTGGATGCCGGCGATGTCAATCGCCTGCAGGATTTGCACCGGGAACTCAGCAAAGTGTGACTTTTGAGGAAACGCGACTATGAACAAGGTACCGCTTACCGCCCGTGGGGCAGAAAAGCTGCGTGAAGAGCTTAACCACCTTAAGACGGTGATGCGTCCCAAGATCATCGCCGCCATCGCCGAGGCGAGGTCGCACGGCGATTTGAAGGAAAACGCCGAATATCACGCGGCGCGCGAACAGCAGGGATTTACCGAAGGCCGGATCAAGGAAATCGAGGCCAAGCTGGCGCATGCGCAAATCATCGACGTCACGACGCTCAATGCCGGAGGCAAGATCGTTTTCGGAGCCACGGTCGAGCTGGAAGACATGGACAGCGGCGATTCGGTGACTTACCAAATCGTCGGCGAAGACGAAGCCAGTATCAAGGAAGGGCTTATCTCCATCACCTCGCCCATCGCCCGGGCGCTGATCGGCAAGCGGGAAGGCGATGTGGCGACGGTTCAGGCGCCGGGCGGCGTGAAAGAATTCGAGGTTTGCTCGGTCAAATATATCTAGTTATTTCTTATCGGGATTTTTCCGATAGAGCGTGACGATATGGCCGAGAGACTGAATCAATTCGGCGCCGAGTTCTCCGCAGATCCTGGCGGTCATCTCGCGCCGTTCTTCGCGATCCGCGGCGTTCACCCGCACCTTGATCAACTCATGATGGTCCAAGGCTAGACCGATCTCGTTCAGGACGGCGGGAGTGATTCCCGCCTGGCCGGTGATGACGACGGGTTTCAGGGAGTGGGCCTTGGCCCGCAAGAATTTCTTAAAATCGGATTTCAACTCGGATTTCCTCGGGAAACTGGAATTTTCATTTAACCGTACAACATGCCTCGCAGTCGAAGCAGCCGGCGTTGGCTGGCCGAACACTTTTCCGACGAATACGTAAAGCAAGCCCAAGCGCTTGGCTACCGCTCGCGGGCGGTGTTTAAACTAAAAGAATTGGACGAGCGGGAGCGCTTGTTCAAGCCGGGCATGGCGGTGCTGGACTTGGGCGCCGCGCCGGGAGGCTGGTCCCAGTACGCAGCGGAGCGGATCGGCAAAAGCGGCAGAATTATAGCGCTTGATCTCCTGCCCATGGAAGCGATTCCGGGCGTTACCGCGATTCAGGGCGATTTCCGGGAAGAAACCGTATTGGAGCAGTTGCAGGCGGCGCTCGATGGCCGGCCGGTCGATCTGGTTTTATCCGACATGGCGCCCAACATGAGCGGCGCTCGCGTCGTGGATCAGGCGCGAGCCATGTATCTCGCCGAACTGGCGCTGGATACCGCGGAGCAGCTTTTGAAGCCGGGCGGTAACTTCGTGGCCAAGCTGTTTCAAGGACCCGATTTCGACGATTTCGTGCGGAAGGCCCGCCAGATGTTCGCCAAGGTCTCGGTGCGGAAACCCAAGGCCTCGCGCGATCGGAGCCCCGAAGTCTATCTGGTGGCCAAGTCCAGAAAGCCGGGTTGATCGATGCTCGTGCAACTTCGGAAGAAGCGGGGATGCCCCGCGCCGCGTCCTATACAAGATCCCGTCCGATAATGCGGCTAATGCGGTTTTCGGCGCTACGCAGCGGGTGCGGCGCACTATCGGTTGCGGCGATAGCACTCGTTTTTGCCTGGATGGCCGCCGAATTCCTGCCCGTGCCTTGGAACTGCGATACGCCGGCCGTTTTAGCGTCCTCCGATGGAGAACGGAATCCCCATGCCATTCGCCCCCAGGCGGCCACACTAAACCAGGCGATCCTAGAAGCCTGCCGCGCCGGCACTCCAACCGTTGAAATCGATCTCTCCCGGCTCTGGGCGGAACCCTGGACCCGGCTGGAGCTTTTCTTTCCGTATCACGGAAATTTCGAGGTCATCCGGCGGATCGGCTTCGATCCCGAAGTTATGGCCTGCACCCGCAGCCGCTTTTACGACGAATGGACGCAGGCCGTGCTACAGGGGGAAAAGGGAGTCATCGCTCTCTTCGATCTTCCGACCGTCCGGTTGCCGCCGGCGATCCGGCGCAGCAAGGCCGTTACGCGAGACAATCCGGTAGTCCGCATGACGTGCCCGGTTTCGCCATAGGATTCCGCGGCGGGCGATTGGGCGTCCGTCCCGCCTTGGGCGAGGCTCAATACCCATCCCGGCTCAGGGGCAGGGCTCGGGGCGTGTCTGCCGGCGGGGCAGGGGCAGTGTCCTCGGGGGGAATGGCCTCTTCGCCCAAGCGCGGCCAGGCCGCCAGTACCGCCTTGACCAGCGTCGCCAAGGGAATGGCGAAGAACACGCCCCAAAATCCCCAAAACCCGCCGAAGAACAAAATGGCCACGATGATGGCGACCGGATGCAGGTTGACCACTTCGGAAAACAGGAGCGGCACCAGCACGACGCCGTCCACCGCCTGAATGATGCCGTAAGCCAGCAGCAGATACCAGAAATCGTCGGCGAGTCCCCACTGGAAGAAGGCCACGATCATCACCGGAAACGTCACCAAGGTCGCGCCGACATAGGGGATGATCACCGAGAGCCCCATCAGCACCGCGAGCAGCAGCGAGTAATTGAGCCCCATCAGCGAGAATGTCGCATAGCTCGCGGCGAGCAGCACCGTGACCTCGAAAAACTTCCCCCGCACGTAATTGCCGATCTGTACGTCCACCTCGCGCCACACGCGGGTCCAGAGATAGCGGTCGCGGGGCATGTATTGGCCGAACCACGCGAGGATGCGGTCCTTGTCCTTAAGGAAGAAAAACACCAGGAGCGGCACCAGGATCAGGTAGACGATCAACGTGATGACGCTGACCAGGGAGGCGTAGGAGTAGGTCAGCATGGCCTGGCCCCAGGCGAGGAGCTCCTTCCGCACCACGCCGGTCAACTCGTAAATTTGTTCCTCGGTGATGAAATTCGGATATTGCTCCGGCAGCTGCATCACCAGCATCTGCCCGCGGTTCATCCACGCCGGCAATTGCTCTATGAGTTGCACGGTCTGCTGATAAAGGAGCGGCAGGAGCGCGACGAACAGAAACAGCAGAAAGGCGAGAAAAAGCACGTAGACGATGATGACTGCGGCAAGGCGGGGCAATTTCTTCCGCACGCCGATCGCGACGATGCCTTCCAGAAGGTAGGCAATGACGCCTGCCGCGAATACCGGCATGAGCATCTGCCCCAGGCTGACGACCAGCAGAAAACCGACAATCAGGAGGATGGCGAAAGATACGGCCTGCGAGTTCGGCAGCACCCGCTTGATCCAGTCGCTCAACCATTCGCGCACGCTTTGCATGGTGACGGAAGTTGCCTTTGTTATGAATTGTTGTTGTGTGTTGGCGGACAAATAGTACAACAAACCCGCTGTACGAATAATGGACGTTCGCCAAGTAGCTTGATTTCAATGCGTTTTAAAGTTTTTCTTGCACAATTTATCCACAAGCTCTCAACAGGGTGAACCACAGGATGTTGTGCTTGACGTCATGATATACCACATTCTATAGTGTTGGCGTTGTACATCCAGCCCATTTTCGGAGGACACGCATCTATGGAAACCGAATCAGTCCGTACCAGCCAAACGACCGCGATTCCGTTGGATATTCCGCCCGTCTCGGCCGATCTGCGCGCGACCGCCCCCGGCGAAATGCGCGTCATCCGGCGTAACGGCAAAGTGACCATTTTCGACGCCGGCAAGATCAGCGTCGCCATTACCAAGGCGTTTCTGGCCGTCGAAGGCAATACCGCCGCCGCCAGCCGACGCATTCACGAGACCGTCGAGGAGCTGACCCGCCAGGTTGCCAACGCCCTGTTCCGGCGCAATCCGTCCGGCGGGACCATTCACATCGAGGACATTCAGGATCAGGTCGAATTGGCCCTCATGCGCGAGGGCCATCACAAGATCGCCCGCGCTTACGTGCTGTATCGCGAGGATCGGGCGCGGCTTCGGGCGCAGAAGGCGGCCGAGCACGAGCAGCCGCAGGAGCCGGCCATCCGCGTGACCCTGCCCGACGGCAGCCAGAAACCGCTGGACGTGGCGCGCCTGAAAAAGATCGTCGAGGAAGCCTGCCGCGATCTCGCCGAAGTGGACGGGGCCTGGATCATCGAAGAAACGCGGCGCAACCTGTTCGACGGCGTGCCCGAGAAAGACGTGGCCCCGGCGCTCATGATGGCGGCCCGCGCCCGGATCGAGCAGGAGCCGAATTACTCCTACGTGGCCGCCCGGCTGTTGCTGGACGCCTTGCGCCATGAAGCCCTGAGCTTCCTCGGCCATGGCCTCCTCGATGCGACCCAGGAAGAAATGGCGGATCGCTACGCGGAATATTTCGCGGATTACGTCAAGCGCGGCGCGGAACTGGAACTCCTGTCGCCCGAGCTGACCCGTTTCGACTTGCAGCGCCTCGGCGCGGCGCTCAAGCCGGAGCGCGACTTGCAGTTCAGCTATCTCGGTCTGCAAACCCTGTACGACCGTTACTTCATTCATCATCGCGGCATCCGCTTCGAACTGCCCCAGGCGTTCTTCATGCGCGTCGCGATGGGACTCGCCATCAGCGAAATCGACCGCGAAGCGAAAGCCATCGAGTTCTACAACCTGCTTTCCAGCTTCGATTTCATGAGTTCCACGCCTACCTTGTTCAACTCCGGCACACTGCGCCCGCAGCTCTCCTCGTGCTATCTCACCACCGTGCCGGACGATCTGGACGGCATCTTCGGTGCCATCAAGGACGACGCCCTTCTGTCGAAATATGCCGGCGGCCTCGGGAACGACTGGACCCGGGTCCGCGCCATGGGCTCCCACATCAAGGGAACCAACGGCAAGTCCCAGGGCGTCGTGCCTTTCCTCAAGGTGGCCAATGACACCGCCGTCGCCGTCAATCAGGGCGGAAAACGCAAGGGCGCGATGTGCGCCTATCTGGAAACCTGGCACCTGGATATCGAGGAGTTCCTCGAACTCCGCAAGAACACCGGCGACGACCGCCGCCGCACTCACGACATGAACACCGCCAACTGGGTGCCCGACCTGTTCATGAAACGGGTGGCGGAAGAGGGCGATTGGACGCTGTTCACCCCCAGCGACACGCCGGATCTGCACGACCTCACCGGCGAAGCCTTCGAGAAGCGTTACGTCGAGTACGAAGCCAAGGCGGATCGGGGCGAAATCACGCTGTACAAGCGTCTCCCGGCGGCCCAGCTTTGGCGCAAGATGCTGTCCATGCTGTTCGAGACGGGCCATCCCTGGATCACGTTCAAGGACCCGTGCAACCTGCGCTACACCAACCGGCACATGGGCACGGTGCACAGCTCCAACCTATGCACCGAGATCACCCTGCACACCAATGACAACGAAATCGCCGTGTGCAACCTGGGCAGCGTGAACCTTGCCAATCACGTCACCGAAGACGGCGTTCTGGACGCGCAGAAGCTGGAAAAAACCATTTCCACCGCCATGCGCATGCTGGACAACGTCATCGACATCAACTACTACAGCGTTCCCCAGGCGCGCCGCTCGAACCTCCGCCACCGTCCGGTGGGGCTCGGCATCATGGGCTTTCAGGACACGCTGTACAAGCTGCGCGTTCCCTATGCCTCCGACGAGGCCGTAAGCTTCGCCGACAAGAGCATGGAACTGGTGAGCTACTACGCCATCAAGGCCTCCACCGACTTGGCCGAAGAGCGCGGCCGCTATTCCAGCTTCGAAGGGTCGCTCTGGAGCCAGGGCATTCTCCCCTACGATTCGATCGCTCTGGTCGAACAGGTCCGGGGCGGCTACCTCCAGCAGGACCGCGGCTTCACCCTGGATTGGGACGCGCTCCGCGAGCGGGTGAAAACGGTCGGCATGCGCAACAGCAACACCATGGCGATCGCTCCGACGGCGACCATCTCCAACATCTGCGGCGTGTCGCAGTCGATCGAACCGACCTACCGGAATCTGTTCGTCAAATCGAACCTCTCGGGCGAGTTCACCGTGGTCAACCCGTACCTGGTGCACGATCTCAAGAAGCTCGACCTGTGGGATGCGGTCATGATCAACGACCTCAAGTACTACGACGGCAGCCTGCAAAAGATCGAGCGCATACCGGAGCATCTCAAGCAGATCTACGCCACTGCCTTCGAAATCGATCCGCGCTGGCTGGTGGAAGCCGCCTCGCGCCGGCAAAAATGGCTCGACCAGGCGCAGTCCCTCAACCTGTACATGGCCGAAGCCTCCGGCAAGAAGCTCGACAACCTGTACAAGCTGGCCTGGATTCGCGGCCTCAAGACCACCTACTACCTCCGCACCATGGGCGCCACCCACGTGGAGAAAAGCACGGCCTTCGACGGCAAGCTCAACGCCGTGAAGACCGACCCCATCGACGATGCGATTCCGGGAATGAAGCACCATCCGGCGGAAGCCGCCTACGCCGAGGCGGCTTCGGGGGTGAAGATGTGTTCGATTGACAATCCGGAATGCGAGGCGTGTCAGTAATTTACTTCCTGTCCCCGTGGGCAGAGTATCTATAAAAGTCAATTAGCCGTCATTCCGGCAGGGATTGCCGGAATCCAGAAGCCATGGATGGCATGAGCGCCGATCACATCCCTGTGTCCTGGATGCCGGCATGACGGCTAGTCTTGATGACGGAGAAGGTTTCGCTACGCGAGGCTTTATTTGACTGTGGGTTCTCGGACCCACGACCGAGGTCCTTTCTTTTGCGCCGCCAAAAGAAAGGACCCAAAGAAAAGGCGGCCCGATTGCCGCTTCTCTCCTCCGCTCCTCGCTTTCGCCGGAGGTTGCCGGAAGGTCCATCCATGGCCCTCCGGCAACGCGCGGAATCCATTCCGCGCCCCTTCGGGCTATTCCCGCCGAAAGCTCCGGTGCTCGGCGCGGCAAACGGGACGATAAGATGAATTTATCACAATCCTTGTTGAGGTAATAATTCTATACCTTTAAAAAGTAACTCATTGAGGTAAGGAACGAAACCCAGCGAAATGGAGGGCGATAGGCTTAGAACCTTAGATAGGCGCGAAAAAGCAATTCGTCGAGCGGTCGCCGGAAGCCCAATCGGCAATCTCGTCTATGCTTATCTCGAAGCAAACTTTTGAGGAGACTCCCAATGGGCGACTCGGTGAGCGGTATCGTGAATCTATCCCAAGCCATGCATCGGTCCAGTTTGCACAGCCAGCTCGGAACGGCTGTCTTGAAAATGGCTAACGACATGATGAAGGAGCAAGGGCAGGCGGCGCTGGAGTTGCTGCAATCGGTTCCCGCGGCGCCGCAATCGGGCGGAAGCACGATCGACGTCTATGTGTAATCCGGCGCCGCATCCGTCGCCCTGTCGCGGGCGACGGATGCGGCGCTTGACGCTCGTCCTTCTCTCCCGAATCGACTTCTTTTTCCGTCCAATCCGGCAAAAAAACGATAAGTTCTCGTAGCCGTCAACACGCGGCAGAGGGCGGTCCCATGCGTCGTCGCGCTTCTTGGATAGGGCTCGTCCGCCGCGCTTCCGGGGTAATCCATGCTATACAGAGCCGGCCGGTCTGAATACTATTAGCCGACGGATGACCTATGGCGTCCGTGTTCAGACACGAGGAGACATCCCATGAAAACAATAACGTTGGGTTTGCTGGTCATGCTTTTAGGGGAGAGCGGCGCGACGACCGCCACCGAAGCGAATATCGACAGCGCTATCAAACAACTCCTGAAAGACACCGCCAGATCGGTGGTTCAGCGCGAGACGCGCGAACGAGTGCACGTGGCTGCCGAAAGCATAGAGAAAGCCAAGAACCTGAGGGAAAGCATCGATAGAGCGTCTGCCGCATCGGAAAAGCAAGTGTTGGACGCCGCCAGGGAATCCGCCGAGGGGCAGTTGAAGGCAGCGGTTCCGGAAGAGATCAAACAGACCGCCAAAGCGGTTAACCACCAAGTCAAAAATGCACCCAAATCGGCTGTTGAAGCCGTAAAGAACAAGGCCAGACAAGAAGCGGCCGAGAAGGCGCTCGACCTCTTGCGTTAACCGGCTCTTCGCGCCTCGCCCTTTCCAAGGGCGGGGCGGCACAACGCCGCAGGGAGGCGAAAGGCTGGCCCGCTGCCGGCGGAATGTCGGAGCGGCCCTTTGCGTTCGCCCCGATTCGTGACCACGCCCTTATCGGGATTGGCGTTCGGCGATTGCGCGATCGCCATGCGGTCGGTCCGGAGGTAACCGCATCCGAGCTGTCTAAAGAGTAGAATGCAAATCTAGACTCGATGTGGACTCGAAAGAGAATCAGGCAGATGCAACGTGGCAACCCAAGGAGCTTGGATCATGGCCGAAAAACTTTTGCGCGACATTAAACCGGTTTCTCCCGAGAACCTGGACGATTTGATGCTGATCATGGCCAAGAACATTGAAGAGTCATTGTTCAAGAGCGGAGCGCGGCCGGGGCTCGATTATTCCATCCTGGACCTTTACAAACTGGCTCAGCCCTTCGCTCTGGAAGTGTTCAAGAAGAACATCAACACCATGTCTTTTACCGTTCAGTGGTAATGCGGCTTGGCCAAAAACCATCCTGAAATTTTCTAAGATCCCCCTCTTTTTTCTTCGAGAACGGCGCAGTTCCGATTCGATCCGTTCCTGTCGCGGACGGCTTCGTACGAACGATGCGCCGCATCCGCGCGGTCGATCGGAACGATGCCGTTCAGCCCGGAAAAGCTGGGAAAGGGATTCGTGGGCAAAAGTTGAACGCCGCATATTGTGTCTCATGTATTTTTGTGCACAATATATAGTGTCTTTTTAATTGGCGGCAGCCGGTCGAGGGCTGCATCGCCCTGTCTCCTGAACACCCAAGGGCCGAAAAGAGGAAAAAGCATGTTGAATTGGGAAGATCCCCTAGCCGGCGTCGCCGGCAAATCCGTCAAAGCCGAATCCAACCCGAATGCGCCCCAATTCGCGGAGCGGGCAGGGGAGTTCGCCGCCGTGTCCGATACCGCCAACATCAGCCCCGTATTTCAGGATTACTTCGCCAAGGATCGATACGAAACGGATCGGGGGACGGCGGCGTCCGGCGATTCCCGTACCGGAGCCACCGGCCTCGAAAGCATCGAAATGGGAGCCCGCCGCATCCAGGTCGACGACAAGCAGATTATCAATTGCCGCGCCGATCTGAATCAGCTCGTGCCGTTCAAGTACCGCTGGGCTTGGCAGAAATATCTGGATGCCTGCGCCAATCACTGGATGCCGCAGGAAATCAACATGAACGCCGACATCGCGCTCTGGAAGAGCATCGACGGGCTGACCGAGGACGAGCGGACCATCATCAAGCGGAACCTCGGTTTCTTTTCCACGGCCGATTCCCTGGTGGCCAACAACCTGGTATTGGCCGTGTACCGGCACATCACCAACCCGGAGTGCCGCCAGTACCTGCTGCGCCAGGCCTTCGAGGAGGCGCTGCACACTCACGCCTATCAGTATGTCGTCGAGTCTCTCGGCATGGACGAGGGCGAAGTGTTCAACATGTACCGCGAATTGCCGGCCGTGGCGCGCAAGGCGGAATGGGCGTTGCCGTTTACCCAGTCGCTGGGAGATCCCTCATTCCGGACCGGCACGCCGGAAGGCGACCGGCGCCTGCTGCGCGATCTCATCGCTTTCTACGTGATCTTCGAGGGCATTTTCTTCTACGTCGGCTTTACCCAAATCCTGTCCATGGGGCGGCGCAACAAAATGACGGGCACCGCAGAACAGTTCCAATACATCTTGCGGGACGAATCGATGCACATGAACTTCGGCATCGATGTCATCAATCAAATCAAGATCGAGAACCCGCATCTCTGGCGCAAGGACTTTCAGGATGAAATTATCGGCATGATTCGCGAGGCGGTGGACATCGAAACGCAATACGCCTACGACACCATGCCGCGCGGCGTGTTGGGGCTGAACGCCGGCATGTTCAAGGATTACCTGGAATTCATCGCCAACCGGCGTTGCGCCCAGATCGGCTTGCCGGAACAGTATCCCGGCGCCAGCAACCCGTTCCCCTGGATGAGCGAAATCCTGGATCTCAAGAAGGAGAAGAATTTCTTCGAGACTCGGGTAACGGAGTACCAGACCGGCGGCGTCCTGAGCTGGGACTGAGCTTATTCGCTTGCGGGGACGATTCCTTCGAGGGCCATCAAGCTTCCCGTTACCGGTTGCCGGCAGCGCAGCGTGATCGATCGCTCTGCGCTGCCGTCGTCCGGCCGGCTCACTTCGATGACGGCCTCGTCGACCGGCGGCGACTCTTCCTCGTTATGGTTTTCCTGTATCGAATAGCGGTATCCGCCCAGGGAAAACCGAAGTTCCAGATAGGTTACCAAGGGCCGGGTATAACGGCTGTAGCGGAATGCGGATTGGCTGCCCGCCTTTTCCTTCGGGAATTCCAGTTCGACCTTTCCCGGATGCCCGAAACGGTACTGGATGTAGCCGGTTTTTTCGCCGAGCGCCTTGGAGCCGCACAACGACAGCAGCTTGCCTTCGTTCGCGGCGATCTTGCAACTGAACAGGACGGTTTCTTCGGCGGTGCACAAGCTTGCACTCCTGCCGGCGCCCGGCGGAGCGCTGCGCCGCCTTTCCGGGGCCAGTTTCCAGTGGCTTGCATCCGCCTGGTGGATCATAAACCCGCGCGGGATGGCGTTCGAGGGCAACCAGACGAACTTGCCGTGCAGGAAACCGGTTTTGCCGCCAACCTCCACTTTCAGCCAATCGCCGCGATGTTCCCGAACGGTCACCGCGGTGTCCGGCTTCAGGACGGAAACGATCTTGAAATGGGTGCCCGGTCCCTCGCGAAGATTGACGTCGCTCTTGGTTTTACCTTTTTCCGACATAGGACAACACTCCGAAGTTGGGGTGCCGGTAAGGATAGCGGATCGAACGGCGGGCGGAGCGGTCCGTAGCGCTATCGCCGGGTATACCGGTGCTTGACGCCCGCCGGGAAATAGTCCGGGTCCTCGAAGGGCCGCAGCGTGACCTCGGGAAGCTGTTTTTCCGGCGGCGTGTAGTTGGCGAATTCGCTGTTGAGCCGCAACAACTGCGTTTTGACGGATTCCGCGAGCATCCGGCGTTTCCGGTCGTCCGCCGCGGCGCCGGGCAGAAGCTCGACGGTCACGCTCAGGTACTTGTCTCCGTCCGCCGACTCTTTCGCTTCGAGCACGAATTTGCCCGTCGCCCACGCCATGATCTCCGGCTGCTCGAGGCCGACCGTCACGTTTTCCGGATAAATGTTGGCGCCGTAGAAAGATACGGTGAAGTCCGCGCGCCCGAACACGTAAACGAAGGGCTGGGGCCTTGAGGGGCGGTTTTCGTCCAGGCCGTAATCGCTCAGCGGAGCCGCGCCCCAATCGCGGAGAAAATCGTGCATCTCGCGGTGGCCGACGATTCCTCCTTTATCGGCGATGTGATAGCGGATCAGCGGGACGCCATTGTCGCCCGAAATCACCAGGGTTTCGTTGTGGACTTCGAAAAACCGGCTGATCGGGTCGTACTGGACCAGCGTCGGCAGGCGCGATTCGCCGAAGAGCTCCTTCGCCGCCTCGGGACGATCCGCCAGAAAGCGGCGGATGGCGATGCTCAGCGGCGTTTCGTTGCCCAATACGCCGGCGTCCGCCGTGCCGTAGAGCGAGGCCGAATCGTAACACGGGGCGTCCGAGCCGACCCGTTCGCCCACCAGCTTCCGCCACTCCTCGCTGAACACTTCGCCGGCGAACACCATTTTCACGCGGTAGCGCGGCCACTCGATTCCGGCGGCAAGGCCCGCATCGATGACGTCCTTGATGAACGGCGGATAGCCGAGCAGCACGGTTTGTTCGAAACTCGGCGCCAGTTCCCGGATCACCCGGAAGATTTCTTCCTTCTTGTTGCCGGGCGTCGCCACCATCAGCGGATACCCCTTGGCGGCGAGATGCCAGGCGCAGGACGTGGTGTACAATCCGCCGACCCAGTTTCCGAGGGCGAAGCAGATCACGGCCAGCGTGCTGCGTTCGTGCGCCCTGAAACTGTCGTGGAATATCTGCTCGAAACGCAGCGAGATATCCAGTTCGTCGACCACCGATCTGGGCCAAAACGTGGGTTTTCCCGTCGAACCGGACGAAACCGCCACCCGGTCGCACTCGGTCAGGCTGCCGTTGCGGCAGCGTTCCGGCAGCGGGTAGACGTGCATGTAATTCGGTTTGTCGATCAGGGGGAGTCGCCGGAAGGCATCGAAAGAACCGACGGTCTCCGGCGCTATGCCGCGGGCGTCGAGGAAAGCCCGGTAGGCCGGCACGCGGCTTGCCGTTCGGCGGAAAAGGTCCAGCACGGCGGCTTCGGCGTCCATGGCGAGCCGTTCGGCCATGAGTTCGTCGAGCGGACTGAATATAAAACGATGGAGCCGGTTTTGAATTTCGGTGGTGCGATGGGTCAACACGGTTTGTCGCGCCGATTAAAATGTCTTGAATTATCCTAGAAACGGCAGTTGGACGCGCCCGAGTGGTGAAATCGGTAGAAGGCAGGACGGTCGGAATTCATAGGGCTTTTTTACTCCATCCAAGCGGCCAACTGCCGTTTCTAGGATTATGATCTCAGGCCACCTTCGGCGCCACTCCTATCGAGGCGCCGTTGCCGTGCCTGACTGGAATTGAAATCGATGAGCAAGGTTTGGGTTTTTCAGCAATCTACATTGGAAGCCGCCCTGGACGAATGGGTCCGGGAGCAACTTGTCCACTACCCGCACAAGGAGGAATTCATCCGTACCGTGGCCTTGGCGGTGCGCGATTTCCTGGATTCGGAGCAGGTGATCGAGCACAAGATGGTCATGGACGTGCCCAATAAACCCTTGTCCTGATTCGGCCGACTTTCAGTCGATGCGCCCGAGACCGGGCGAACGGAGCCGGCGTGTCTTCGGTCTAATAGCCTGGAGTCGCTCCGTAGCCTTGGGAGAGGGCAGGCATGTCGATCGCACGGATCTTCGGCCGTCCGGGGCCGGCAAGTATAGCGCTGTGTTTTATCGCGAGCGCCGCGGCTTTTTGGATTCCAACGGCCGATGCGGCGGAAATTTACAAGTGCCGGACCGAGACCGGGTTGTTATATACCGATGAGCCGGTGCCGGGCGGTTGCCGGCGGATGTCGTTCAAGGTGACTAAGCCCGATCCGAAGGCCATCGCCCGGCTGGAGAAGCGGAAGGAACGGTGGGCCGTCGAGGAAACTCGGAAAGCCGCCGAGGCGCGCGAAGAACGGCTGGTGCGAGTCCGCGAGCTGGAGGCATTGGCGGCATGGCAATCGGCGCGCGCGGCGCTTATGGACGCTCAAGCCGCCCGGTACTGCCAGCGTTTTCAGCCGGTCTATTTTCCGCTATGGACCTATTCCGTCGGAAGCCCCATGTTTCACGGCTACTCGGATTTCGGAAAAGCCCCGCCTTGGCATGAACCGGACGCAAACCGTTACACGCGGTACGAAATGCCGCCCGTTCTCCTGCCTTTTTCGCGGTAGCGCGAAATCAGATCAAACCGATAACGAACGCAATCAGGAACAATCCGAAAAAGACGAGCAGACTCTTGAGGGTAAAATCCGCCACTTTTCGGAAGATTCGATCCCTCACGGCGATCAGCCGCTCGATCGCGTCGATTTGCTGCTGTTCCAAAGGTTCCGGAGAGATGCCGTCGGGGCCTACGGCAAGCGCTTCCGAGGCAATCCGATTCCGTCGAAAGGCATCGAGGCGTTCGTAAGTACGGCCGCATCGAAAAATGAAATCGGCCACGGCTTCCGGAGCGCCGGAACGATCGTTCGACAGCCGCAGCTTGAGGTTTCCGAGCTCGGTCAGGGACTCGGCGATGTCTTCCGGCAGGAGACGGCCCGCTTCTTTGATTTTTCCTTCGAAGTCGGCGCTTTCGATCCGGAGCTGTTCGGAAAGTAGGGTGTCGACTCGGTACAGGCCGAGATCGATAAGGCTTTTGTTGTCTGAAGTTGCCACGAGGTATCGTTCGGGAAAGGGACAGGGCTTAGGGGAAATGTCGTAGCCGGCATCATATCGGAGAGCGGAGCCGCAGTTCCAGTATTTCCGCCCCGCTCGACGCGGCCTTTTCGCGTCATGCGAAAGGGGCGGCGTTCACGCGCCGCCCCGCCGCAGATCCGCCGTCAATCTCTACGGGGTTTGACCGCCCTCGGAGCCGCCTTCCGTGCCGGTATTTCCGCCCGTTGCGCCACCCGGGCTGCCCGTGCCGGGCTGACCTTCCTGCCGCTCCATCCCCGGCTGGCCTTCGCCCTGAGGTTGGTGGCCCGTCGCGGGCTGGCCCGGCTGGCCTTCGCCCTGAGGTTGCGGACTCGTCCCCGGCTGGCCGTTCCCGCCTTCTTTCCGCTTTCCCTCAAACGGCTGAAAACCCTTCCAGCCCGGATAGGACTTGTCGCGGCCCGTTTCGTCCGCCGCGGCGACGGTCGGCCTTTCCATGGACTTCTGCGCCGCCCAAGCCGGATTCAGGGACAACAACGGGCTCAATACGGCGGCCGTCAGCGCGACGGAAATCTTGCTGTACATACATTTCCTCCTGTCTCGGATTTTTCGTCCCGAAAAACGCCTGGAAACACCGGATCAAAGTTAATTAGTAGCACGATTGGCTGTCCCGGTCTCTATGGATGATTACTTGGGAAACGACCCGACGTGGGCAGCCGGGCCGCAAACTCCACCGATCGATCCGCCTCAAAAAAGAACTTCGACCCGCACGCCGCCGCAATCGGAGCGGGACAAACGGACGCGGGCCCGGTGCTGATCGGCGATCTCCTTGACGATCGCAAGCCCCAATCCGCAACCGTCGCCCGGGCTGCCGGGGAGTCGGTAGAACCTTTCGAAAATCCGGTCGGCTTCCGAATCCGGAATACCGGGGCCGTCATCCTCCACGATGAGGCAAGGGTGGTCATCCGCGGCGAGCCGCACCATGATCTGCCCGTGCTCGCGGCCATAGCGGACGGCGTTGTCCAGGAGATTGTTGAGCAACTCGCGAAGCAGGGTTTCCTCGCCCTGCACGTACACCGGCCCAGGCGTTCCGTCGAAGCTCAGATCCATGTCCCGATCCAGCGCTTTCGGCACCCAATCCATACAGGCCTCTTTTGCGACGGCGTTGAGATCGACCGGCGAACCGGGGCGGGCGCCGCTCAAGGCCGTTTCCGAGCGTGCCAGCACCAGGAGCTGAGTACTCAGCCGCGAGGCCCGGTCGGCGCCGTTCCGGATCTGGATCAAGGCAGGACGCATCGCGGCCAGGTCGGTTTCCCGCAGCGCCCGCTCCGCCTGCACCTTGAGGCCGGCCAAGGGGGTTCGAAGCTGGTGCGCGGCATTGGCGATGAAACGCTGCTGGGCGGCGATAGCCGTGGACAGTCTCGCGAGCAGATCGTTGATGGTATGGGTCAGCGTCAGCACTTCGAGCGGGACGCGGGTATCCGGGATCGGCGTGAGGTCGCGCGGCGAGCGCTGTGCGATTTCGCGCGTCAATGCGTTCAAGGGGCGCAGTCCCCGGTCGATGCCTATCCAGATGTACAGGCCCGCGATCAGTACCAGCACGAACTGGGGCACCAGTTCCGCCAGGAGAATATCGGTCATCATGCCGCGTCTTTTTCCAATCGTCTCGGCCACCTGCACCAGGACTTCCTCGGAACTGTCCTTGGGCGTGGCGAGCATGGAAACCACCCGGACCTTCTGCCCTTGAATCGCACCGTCGAAATACGCCGGCTGCTTGCGAACCGCGGCCAAGTCCGGCGGGGGAGGAACGCGCCTGTCGCCGGCCATGAATCCGAGATGGGACGATTCGATTTTGAAGAAGGTCTGGTCCACCTCGTCCCACTGGAAGATTTCCAAGGCGGTGGGGGGCAGTTCGAAAGTCACCTTGCCTTTCTGGGCTTTGACCTCCTGCGCCAGGGAGCGCGCCGAGTCGAGCAGCCAGCGGTCGTAGGCGGCGTTGGCATAGTGAAGCGCGATGTAATAGGAAGCCACGGCGTCGAGCACCACGAAAAGGGCGAGAGGAAGCGCCAGCCGCAGCAGAAATTGGGTTCGGAGGCTTTGGACTCTGGCCCGCATTTCTTACCCCTCTCCAATCGCAAACGGTCGCTTCGGGAGCGCCGAAGCGACCCTTCCTACTGTGGACGCCGATTCACTCGCTGTGGCGTACCGTACTCCCTCTCGCCGGCTCGACGTAGTGTCAGCTACGCCTTCGCCGTCACTCAGTCCGTGCGGCGCGCCACAGCGGCGCCTCGATGCCCTCGCTACGAAGGGGTGCAAGAAATGCGGGCTAGCCATCGGCGTCTTTTTCCATCAAATAGCCGAGGCCGCGCACGGTGCGAATCTTGACGCCGAAGGTTTCCAGCCGCTTGCGCAGCCGATGGATGTAGACTTCGATGGCGTTGTCCCCCAGTTCTTCGCCTCCCGCCGAAAGGCGCTGGGCGATGCGGTCCTTGCTGACCACCCGGCCGGCCTGGATCAGCAGCGTTTCGAGCACGCCGTATTCGCGCGCGGACAGAATGATCGGCCTATCGTCCACCAGCACCTGGCGGTGCAGGGCATCCAGCGTCAACCGGCCGATCTTGATATGGCCGAGCCCGCCGTAACGGCGGCGGATCAGGGCGTGAATCCGCGCCTCCAACTCCCGGAGATCGAACGGTTTGACCATGTAATCGTCCGCGCCCCATTCGAGACCTTTGATTCTGTCGTCCAGGGTGTCGCGCGCGGTCAGGACGAGGACGGGCACGGCATTTTTCCGCGCCCGCAATCTTCGCAATAGCTCGCAGCCCTCCATGTCGGGCAGGCCCAGATCGAGAATGACCAGGTCGAAATCCTGGGTGAGCAGCGCGGATTCGGCGTAAGCGCCCGATGCCGCGCCGGTGACCGCGTAGCCCGACTGGCCGAGCACGTGCGTCAGGCCGTCGGCCAGAACCGTGTCGTCTTCCACGAGCAGAATCCTCATAGCTCAAGCGGGCTTGTGAAAGGTTTGTGAAAGCTTTTCACTATACCATGACGCACGAGGGCGCCCGTTTAATCTGCGTTTGAGAGGCAACCATGAGACCTTTCGAGAAATTATTATTGGAAAACAAAGCTTGGGCCGAAGAAAAGACGATCCGGGAACCGGAGTACTTTTCGCGTCTGGCGAGCGCTCAGAAGCCGGATTTCTTGTGGATCGGGTGTTCCGACAGCCGGGTTCCGGCGGAGATCATCGTCAATGCCCAGCCGGGCGAGATCTTCGTGCACCGGAACATCGCCAATCAGGTCATAACCACGGACTTCAACAGTCTCAGCGTGATCCAGTATGCGGTCGACGTGCTCAAGGTCAGCCACGTGATCGTGTGCGGGCACTACAACTGCGGCGGCATCCAGGCGGCGCTCTGTCCGCAGCGTCCGGAACTGGTGATCGTCAACAAGTGGCTGATGCACATCAAGGACGTGTACCGCCTGCACCAGGCCGAGATCAATGCGCTGGAAACCGACGAACGGCGGGCGGAGAGATTGGTCGAGCTCAATGTCATCGAGCAGATCCAGACGCTCGCGCACACGTCGGTGATCCAGCATTCGTGGAAACGCCATCAGCGTCCGGTCCTGCACGGATGCGTGTACGGCCTCAAGGACGGCATCATCAAGGAACTCATCCGGCTTCCGCCGGAAACCCTCATTCATCCGATTTATCAGTACGCGGATCCGACCGGGGACTGATCGCTCGATCTGTCTTTGGGCGCGCGGGATTTATCTTCCGAGAACCGACAGCGGCATAAGAGAGTCCGAAGAAGAGGAGCGCCGGCCGTAAAGGGAGCTTGCGGGCGGAACCGGAGGCTCGCCGACGACCTCCGTCTCGGAAAGGTCAAACACAGGTTACCGGGATTCGCGGGGAACGGATGCTGCGAAACATGATTGTCGTCTTCATCGGGTTGTGGCTCTCGGCGAGAATCGCCGCCGGAGCCGAGCGGCCGTCCGACCGTCCTGCCTTGCCGCCTAAAACGGTTGCGCAATTGACGATAGACGGTCCCATCGGCCCCGCGACCAGCGATTATGTCGGCCGCGCGCTGAAAGAAGCCGAGGCCGGAAACGCGATTCTGGCGATTATCCGGATGGATACGCCGGGCGGGCTCGACACGGCGATGCGCGACATCATCCGAATGATCCTGGCGTCGCCCTTTCCGGTGGCGTCCTATGTCGCTCCGAGCGGCGCCCGTGCGGCCAGTGCCGGAACCTATATCCTTTACGCCAGCCATATCGCCGCCATGGCGCCCGCTACCAATCTCGGCGCCGCCACCCCGGTCGCCATCGGCGCGCCGGGAGGGAACGGGGGCGAGCCGGGGCCGAAAGATCGGGACGATCGGGGCGTGCCACGCAACGCCGATGACGCCATGTCCAAAAAGGTGATCAACGATGCCGTCGCCTACTTGCGCGGCCTTGCCAATCTCCGGGGCCGGAATGCCGACTGGGCCGAAAAAGCGGTGCGCGAAGGGGTGAGCCTTACCGCCGAAGAAGCGCTCGCGATGCGCGTGGTCGACATCGTCGCGCCGGATGTTTCCGCCCTGCTGGCGAAATTGCAGGGGCGCCAAGTCGACGTCCTGGGACGCGCCGCGACGCTCGATTTGACCGGGGCCGTCGTGGAAACGATCGATCCCGACTGGCGCAGCCGGCTTCTCGCCGTTATCACCAATCCCAACGTGGCCTACATCCTGATGATGATCGGGGTGTACGGACTCATTCTCGAATTCTACAACCCCGGATCGATCGTACCCGGCACCATCGGCGTCATCGCGCTGCTGCTGGCGATGTATGCCTTTCAGGTGCTGCCGGTGAACTATGCCGGGCTCGCCCTGATCGTCGTCGGCATCGGTTTGATGGTGGCCGAGGCGTTCGCGCCCAGCTTCGGCGTGCTCGGGCTCGGCGGCATCGCGGCTTTCATCATCGGCAGCGTCATCTTGATCGATACCGACCGGATGCCCGGAGCGGGGCTCAGTTGGAGCGTGATCGCGGCATTCGCCCTGACCAGCCTGATGTTCTTCGTGTTTGCGATCAGCCTGATTCTGAGGTCGCGCCACAAGGCGGTCGTCACCGGGCGCGAAGAACTGATCGGCGCGGTCGGGACGGCCCTGGAGGATTTCGAAGGCGTCGGCCGGATCCATGTCCGGAGCGAAATCTGGACGGCGCGCACCGGGATTCCGGTGCACAAGGGGCAACGTGTCCGCGTGAAAGGAATGGACGGGCTGATCCTCAGCATTGCGCCGTTGGAAGAACCAAGGGAGCTAGAGCCATGATCACCACGTATTTCGTCGTTTTTCTCGCCGTGCTTTTGCTGATGTTTCTGTTTGCGGCGATCAAAGTGCTGCGGGAATACGAGCGGGGCGTCATCTTTCTGCTGGGCCGGTTCTATAAGGTCAAGGGGCCGGGACTGTTCATCGTCATCCCGGTCGTTCAGCAGATGGTCAAAGTGGACCTCCGGACCATCGTGATGGACGTTCCGACCCAGGACGTGATTTCCAGGGACAATGTGTCGGTCAAGGTGAACGCCATCGTGTTTTTCCGCGTCATCGACCCGGCCAACGCGATCATTCAGGTGGCGAACTACTACGAAGCGACCAGCCAGCTCGCCCAGACGACCCTGCGGTCGGTGCTCGGCCAGCACGAACTGGACGAGATGCTGGCGGAACGCGAGAAGTTGAACATCGACATACAGAGCGTTCTCGATCAGCAGACGGATGCCTGGGGCATCAAGGTGTCCAATGTCGAGATCAAGCATGTCGACCTGGACGAAAGCATGGTCCGGGCCATTGCGCGGCAGGCGGAAGCGGAACGGGAACGCCGCGCCAAGGTGATCCACGCCGAGGGCGAGTTTCAGGCCTCGCAACGGCTGGTCGAGGCGGCGCGGACGCTGGCGCAGGCACCCAGGGCCATCGAACTCCGCTATCTCCAGACCTTGACCGAGGTCGCGGGAGACAAGTCCTCGACCATCGTTTTTCCGCTGCCGATGGAAATCGTCAGTGTCCTCAGAGGCGGTCAAGGCACGACGCCCTGACCGGTCGCGCGTCGTGTGGCCGAACGAGAGCCTGTAAGCGGAACACCGAGCGAAAAAAGGCGACGCGAACGCCGCTTCGCCGCCACTTTGCGGCGGTGCTCGCACTTGAGTTAATCTGATGTCCGGCGATTCCCGATTTGCCAAGTCCGCGGCTCCGTCGCGATCCATTCCAACCATTCAAGCGAGGTGTTACTGACATGCCGTTACTGATTTCGATTTTGCTGACCGTAGGCATCATTTATTGGTATTACCGAACGGCAGAACGGTTGGGACTGAAGTCGTTGCACTGGGGAGCCGCGGGGGCCATTGTCTATCTGGTGCCGGCTTGGGCTTGGATGATCCTGGTTTCCAAGCCGTACCTGTCCTCGCTCCGGGGGGCGGCGAAGACGGGAATGTCGGCGATGTTGATCGGCCACTCGTGGATCTTGATCGGCGTGCTGTGCGCCTTCGCGGTTTACAAGTTTGTCCTGTTGAAAGCCAATGTGCGGGGATCGTGACCGGTCGTTTTTCGGCGGGGACCGGGTCCGCTACGCCCCACCCGGGCGGCGACGGCGCGGGCACGTCTTCCCCATCTCCTTCCCGGATCGGTAGGTCAGGATGAGCGATAGCGCTTTCTGACAAATGCCTCGATAGTCGAAAAGGGATTCCGGGCTTCCAACCGGAATCCCTTTCGGTTTTTACGCGCCGCTACGCCAGGTTTTGGGCGGCAACCATGAAGTAAAGCATCGGAATCGAGAACATGGTATTGAAGCGGCTCGTCAGCATCGCCGTGCGCGCGGCCGCCTTCTTCTCGTCGTCCGAGGCTTCGACCAGCCCCAGCGCTTTCTTCTGGTTCGGCCAGATGATGTTCCAGACGTTGTAGGCCATGATCAGGCCGAGCCACATCCCGAGACCGATATACGTGGTCTGGCCGCCTTTGAAGTAGCCCAGCAGCATGGCCTCGAGAATGTACCCGTTCAGGGTCGCCAGGATCAGCCCGGTGACGACCGTCGACAAGGCGGCCCAGCGGAACCAGAACAGGGCCGTCGGCGCGATGACCTTGCCGATTGCGGGCTTTTGCTCGTCGGGAATCTTGGGCATGGACGGAATTTGGACAAAATTGAAATACCAGAGCAATCCGATCCACATGACGCCCGAAAGCACGTGCAGCCAGCGGAACAGGAACGCGAACCAGGCTTGCGACATCTGGACGGTGCCGGTGGCGAGCGCCAGAGCCGTGGCCAGGACGGCGCCGAAAATCAGCGCTCTTTCCAGCTTGTCCAGGCCGAATTTCGCGAGCGCGTTAATCACTTGAAGCATGACATTTTGCATCGTCGTTTTCCCCTTTTTTGTTAGTGTTGACCAGACCGTGCAAAGTGTGCGCGGGCCCAACAGGGTATTCTTCTCTCGGGCGGCGATCAATGCGGATGAACCGGCGCGGGATGGCGAAAAGGGGCGTTACCGGTGGCCGTTCTCCGGTGCCGGGGGAGATCGCACGGTCCCGCGGCTCGCGAATGACGTTCCGGAACCGTGCGGTCGCTCTTCCGCCCGCCAGATGCGCTCCGGGCGAATTTGTCCCGGAGGAAGAAGGAAACAAGGCGCGGACGAAAGCAGCCGCAGCCCGTTTTTCGACGCGGGTTACTGCATTTCGACCAAATCGCCCGCCGGAATGGCGCCGTCCGAGCGCCCCTTGAGATAGGCATAAAGACCGTCCATGTTGTCGACGACCGCCTTGTTGCCCTTGTAGGCCGGCATGTTCTTCCGGCCTTCCAGAACCACTTGCCGGAACTGGTCCTTCGAGAGATTCTTCAGGCTGTTGAGCAGATTGGGAAAGGCTGGGCCGCCCTCGCCCGTGGGTCCGTGGCAGGTTTCGCAGCGTTGCCGTTTATAGATTTTCCGGCCTTCGAAGGTGGCCTTGTCCACCTTGTTGCCTTCGACCTTGTACGGGGCCTCGGCCCATGCCGTCTGCGCGGCGGCCACAAGCAGGCAACACGCGATAACGCCAGTCGCGGTATGAGATCTCATAATCGAACTCCTCTACAGTCCGTGTTTGAGTAGCGGGCTCCCGGCGATGCGCCGTTCGCGGCCCGAAGCGGAAAACCTAAGGCGCGATCGCTTGCACCGCGGCCGATTCGGTTCACATCCCGGATCATTGCACACAATCCGCGGCAAATGAAGCGGGCGTTTGGGATGGGAAGGTTTTTAAGCCTCTTCGCGGAGACGGCGCATCAGCCATCCGCGAAAAAGCGCGGAATCGGCCATGGTGGGCAGGCCCTTTATCTCCAGGAATTGCTCCAGCTCGGCGGCGGACGAGGGTTCCCGCTCGTGCTCGTACCAAAAAAGATCGAGAAGAAACTCCCGCCCGAATCGTTCGTGCAGGCGGGATTTGCCTTTCGTCCGTTCTCCGAGCCGCTTTGCCCGGAGTGCTTGAAGATCGATTAAATTGGAATTCTCGTCGGCCATGGCCGAACTTTCCCCCGGTCGGATGGGTTGCAGCTGATTTCGCCTTGGATCTTGGAAGTCCCCGGCGCAAGCGCATTGCGCATGAATAAAGGGGATTATCCTAGAAACGGCAGTTGACCGCTTGGATGCACCGGCAAAGCCCGATGAATCCCGAGCGTCCTGCGTGGCGTGAACCTCATCTTTTGGGTGAAGGCGCTACGCACCCGATTGCACGGCGGGCGGGCCGCCTGGCGGCGTTGCTCCTCGTTGCGGGAGACTGCCCCGCGGCCTCGTCGTGCCTTGCCATCCGACCCGCCCGCCGCACACTCGGGCGCGTCCAACTGCCGTTTCTAGGATTATCGCAAACTATCGGTCCGAAAACCGGCGCCGGCATGCAAAATGAAGGATGACGGCGGGAAATGCAGTGAATATCGAGAGGAACTTATCGGCTTGCCGTGGCCCGATTCAGGGATCGTACTCCACGTGAATATGATCCTTTTCGCCGATCACTTGAAAGCCGTCGCCCAGGCTTCCCCGCAGTTCGCGCGTCACTGTCGCGCGGATCGCCGGAACGAAATACCTGGATCGGAGATCGACGGCCAGGCCGACGTAATGCAGGCTGCCCTTCTTGTGCCGGCCGTCCAGCCCCGAGGTAACGACCAGCACCTCGCCGTGCCTGATCCAGATCCGCCAAGCTTTATGGATGGCGGAATACATCCTGGCATCCAGCCCGTGGAGGATAACGCCCTTCTTGGCGGCCACCGCGGCGGGGGGGCTCAGCACCGAGCGCCCGCCGGCGGCCATGGCGAGTTCTTCGTCCGCCGCCAGGTTCGGCTTAAAAAATAGTGCCGCCGACAGCAGTAACAGCACAGTGGCCGTTCTCGTCGGGATTCCCCTTGCTTCCGGTTTCATATCCGGCCCTCCCGGAAAATCCGTTTGCTAGGCAAGATAGGATTAGACGGACCGGAGCTTGCCGCGTTTTAGCGTCGAAGGATTTTTCAGCCGATTACGCCGGTCATAGAGTTCGAAAGCGGCCGATCGATTAAGAAAAAACCGGAAAGAAGCGCGCGCCGATATTTTGCAACCTGACGCAGGAGCATCATGAAAGCCTTGTTATTATTGTTTACCCTGTTTTATGGAGACTTGGCCATGTCTTGGGATACGTCGCAATTCAAAAAGGACAGCAAGGAGGAACTCCGCAAAAAGCTGACGAGCGAACAGTTTAAGGTGACTCAGGAAGAAGGAACCGAGAGGGCATTCAGGAACGAGTATTGGGACAATCGCCGGGAGGGTATCTATGTGGATGTGGTGTCGGGCGAACCGCTTTTCAGCTCTCTCGACAAATTCGATTCCGGTACCGGATGGCCGAGCTTCACCAAGCCGCTGGAACCGGACAACATCGCGTACCGGCAGGATCGCTCCTGGTTCATGGTCCGCAACGAAGTCCGCAGCAAGCATGCCGATTCCCACCTGGGCCATGTATTCGATGACGGCCCGCCGCCCACCGGAAAACGCTTCTGCATGAATTCGGCGGCTTTGCGGTTTATTCCCAAGGAAGATTTGGAAAAAGAGGGATACGGAGAGTACCGCGTCCTTTTCGAAAAGGCGGAATGACGGAACGAGCCGTCATTTCGCCGCTCCGTTTTCGTTCTCGTTTCAGGCGAAGTTCGGATCGGCAATAAGCCGGTTTTTTCCGCGTCGTTTGAATCCGCCGCGTTTTCCGGTCCGGGCGGGAGCGCGGTGCGCTATGATTGCCGAATGAAAAGAATTAGGGGATACACGTTTGATCATCAACCAAGTCAAAGGCATTACTAAATCCACTCGAACCATTCTGGCCGAGCACGGAATATTTTCCGTCGAGGAACTGGCGAACGCCGATGCCGAGCAATTGGTCAAAATGGCGGGATTCAATAAAGCCAAGGCCATGCGCATGATTCGGGCGGCCAAGTACCTGGTGGGCGACATGGAAAAGGCGACCGGCGCCAGAAGTCTGCTGGAGAAACGCGCGGACGGATCGGCCGAACCTCGTCCCGACGGCGAAGCCGCCGCCGGCTCCGTCGATTTGTCGGATGGACAGCTTTACATCAATCGCGAGTTGAGTCTTCTGGAGTTCAACCGGCGCGTGCTCGAACAAGCCGAGGACGAACGCACGCCGCTCCTGGAGCGCCTGAATTTCCTGTCCATTTCCTGCTCCAATCTGGACGAATTCTTCGAGGTCCGCACCGCCGGTTTGATTCAGCTCGCCGATCTGGGGGCTTCCCAAACCGAGCCCGACAGCCTGGCGCCTCAGGAAGCCTTGGCCGCGATCAGCGCGCGCGCCCACGAACTGGTGGGCGAACAGTATCGGGTATTCAACCAGGTGATGCTGCCTTTGCTGGAAGAGCAGGGTATCCGGTTCATCCGCAGGAGCCAATGGAATTCTTCCCAGCATGCCTGGCTCAAGAAATATTTCGAGGAGGAACTGCTGCCGATCCTCAGTCCGATCGGCCTGGACCCGGCCCACCCGTTTCCGCGCATTCTGAACAAGAGCCTGAATTTCATCGTGCCGCTGTCCGGCAAGGACGCTTTCGGGCGCGACATCACGCTCGCCATATTGCAAGCGCCGCGCGCCTTGCCGCGCATCATTCAACTGCCGCAAGGCGAAACCGAGAGCGGCCCGTACGATTTCGTGTTCCTGTCGTCCATCATTCATGCCTTCGTCGACGATCTGTTCTACGGCATGAAAGTGCGAGGCTGCTATCAGTTCCGGGTGACGCGCAACAGCGAAATGTACCTGGACGAGGAAGAAGTCGACGACTTGCTTCGGGCACTGGAAGGCGAATTGAGTACTCGCAATTACGGGGACGAAGTGCGGCTGGAAGTGGCCGACAATTGTCCGGACGCGATCGTCGAGTTCCTCCTGAGTCAGTTCGGGCTCACCGAGGACCGGCTTTACCGGGTGGACGGCCCCGTCAATCTCAGCCGAACCCGCGAAGTCTACGATTTGATCGACCGGCCCGATCTCAAGTACCCGGCGTTCACCGCCGGATTCCCGGGCCAGCTTGCCGGAGGACGGGATATTTTCGAGGCGATCAAGAAACAGGACATCCTCCTGCATCATCCCTACGAATCTTTCACGCCCGTCATCGAACTGATCCGGCAGGCCGCCGACGATCCGCAGGTGGTCGCCATCAAGCAGACTTTGTATCGCACCGGCCCGAATTCGCCGGTCGTGGACGTGCTCCTCAAAGCCGCCCGCGCCGGCAAGGAAGTCACGGTCGTGGTGGAACTTCGGGCGCGCTTCGACGAGAAGGCCAATATTTCGCTGGCGACGCGCTTGCAGGAAGCGGGCGTCCAGGTGGTCTACGGCATCGTGGGATACAAGACTCACGCCAAGATGCTGCTGATTCTCAGGCGCGAGGGACGGCATTTGCGCTATTACGCCCATCTCTCCACGGGCAACTATCACCCGCGCACGGCCCGGCTCTACACCGACTATGGGTTATTGACCGCCGATCAGGAGTTGGGAGAGGACATCCGCCGGGTTTTCGTCCAGCTCACCAGCCTCGGCAAGGTGGGGCGGCTCAACAAGCTGCTGCAATCGCCGTTCACCTTGCACCAGACCTTGCTCAAGAAAATCGACCGTGAAATCGAGCATGCCCTGGCCGGCCGTCCCGCCCGCATCGTCATCAAGGTCAACTCGGTGGCGGAGCCGCAGTTGATCCAGGCGCTTTACCGCGCCTCCATGGCCGGCGTGGAGATCAAGCTGATCGTCCGCGGAATTTGCTGTCTTCGTCCAGGCATTCCAGGCGTATCGGAAAACATCGAAGTCCGCTCGATCATCGGGCGATTTCTGGAGCACAGCCGTGTCTACTGGTTCGAAAACGGCGGGCATCCGGAAACGTATCTGGCGAGCGCCGACTTTTTGCCCCGCAACATGTTCCGCCGCGTCGAGATCTGCTTTCCCATCGAGAACAAGAAATTGGCGGACCGCATCCGGGCCGATCTGGATCTTTATCTTCGGGACGACAGCCAGGCTTGGCGGCTGGCTTCCGACGGAAGCTACCGGCGCCCGCAGCCCGACGGTCCGCGCGGCGTTCAGGCGCAGACCGTTTTGCTGGAGCAACTGAAGAAAACCGGCTGACGGCGGGAGGGATGCCGTGCCCGGAGATCAGAGATAAGTCAACTCGATCCCGGCCGCGCCGAGATTGCCGGCCTCTTGCTCCAGGTCGGCGGCGGTCAGGGGATGGCTCTCCAGCCATCGCCTCGGGAACCGCAGATCGACCCTCGAATCCGCGAGGCCGAGCCGGATATCGGGAGGCGGATTTCCGTGCCGGCTGCGGTTCAGCACGATGGCGAGCCGCAATAGCACCGCCAGGGGGCGAGCGGCATCGTCCCACGGCGGGGTCAATTCCTTGAAAAGTTTGAGTTGGAATTTTCGCCGGTGGACGCGCACCAGCGTCGCCAGGAGCACTTGATCCTGGCGCGAGAAGCCGGGCAGGTCGGCGTTCTCGATGATATAGGCGCTATGCTTGTGATATTGGCTGTGGGCGATGTCCAGGCCGATTTCATGCAGGCTTGCGGCCCAATTCAACCATTGTTCGGCCGTTTCCCGATCGATCGCGCCGATCGACGGAACCTGCTCCAGAAAGGATTTCAGAGTCTCCTGAATACGGCCGACCTGCTGCAAATCGACATGGTATCGGGTCGCAAGCGCCGCCACCGTGCGGCTCCGGATATCGTCTCGATGGATTCGGCCGAGAAGATCGTGCAGCAGGCCTTCCCGCAACGCTCCGTCCGAAACCAGCATATGTTGAATGCCGAGAGCCTTGAAGCTTGCGTGCAAAATGGCAACGCCGCCGGCGAAAATCGGGTAGCGGTCCGGGTTGAGGTCCGGGAACCCCGATTTATCGACCCGTCCTAGGCTCAAGAGGGCATCGACCAGCCGGTTGAGCCCGTCCTGACCGATGCCGTCCTTGCTCCACCCGCGCCCGACCAATATTTTCCGGATCGCCCGCGAGGTGCCGGATGCGCCTACGGCTTCGTCCCAGTGGTCTTTGCGAAAGGCGTATTCGAAAGGCTCCAGTTCCTGCTGGGCCGCGATGACGGCATTCTTGAAGCGTTTTTGGGTAATCCTGCCGTCGGGAAAGTGCGCGAGGCTCATGGATACGCACCCCATCCGCAGGCTTTCCTTGCGAAGCGGAACCTTGTCCACGCCGATGATGTATTCGGTGCTGCCGCCGCCGATGTCCATCACCAGCCGCCGCTTGCCGTCGGTCGCAAGGCTTTGCGCGACGCCGGCGTAGATCAGCCGCGCCTCCTCGATGCCGGAGATAATGTCGATCGGATGTCCCAGCGCTTTTTCGGCCTGGATCAGAAACTGCCCGGCGTTGCGCGCGGTGCGCAAGGTGTTGGTGCCTACGGCTCTCACGCTGCCCGGCGGCAGATCCCGAAGCCTCTGGCCGAAGCGGTCGAGACAGGCCAGCGCCCGCTGCTGCGCGTCCGGAGTCAGATGGCGCTGGGCATTGAGCCCCGCGCCGAGGCGGACCATTTCCCGCAGCCGATCGACGATGATCAGTTCGCCGGCCCGGAGTTTCGCCACCACCATGTGAAAGCTGTTGGAGCCGAGGTCCACGGCCGCGACGTGCTCGGGAGGATGTTTTTGCGATTGAGTCATTGAACCGATGGTGGGGTAAGAAGGGACTTTAGCGAGGGTGGTATTTGTTACAATCTCGCGATTAACGAGGTGCCCGGTCAACGATTCCAAAGCAGAGGGCCTCGCGATACAGCCGTATTTTCACAAATATCGCCGGCAAAAACAGCCAAAAATGAACGCGCTTTCCATTCGTAATCTGCGAAAAACCTACAAGAACGGTTTAGAGGCCCTGAAAGGCATCGATCTCGACGTGAAAGCCGGAGATTTCTTCGCGCTATTGGGACCCAACGGCGCCGGGAAATCGACCACCATCGGCATCATCAGTTCGCTGGTAAGAAAGACCGGCGGCACGGTCGAAGTATTCGGCCATGACCTGGACAAGGAGCGGGAAGCGGCCAAGCGCTGCATCGGGCTTGTGCCGCAGGAAGTCAATTTCAACCAGTTCGAAAAGGTTTTGGACATCGTCGTCAATCAGGCCGGCTACTACGGCATAGGGCGGAAAGAGGCGTTGCGGCGCGCTGAAGAGTGCTTGATCCAACTCAGCCTGTGGGACAAGCGAAGCACTGTGTCGCGCCATCTTTCGGGAGGCATGAAGCGGCGCCTGATGATCGCGCGGGCTCTGGTCCATTCGCCGAAACTTCTCATTCTCGACGAGCCCACGGCCGGCGTGGATATCGAGATTCGCCGCTCGATGTGGGAGTTCCTCCGGAAAATCAACCAGGAAGGCACCACGATCATCCTGACGACCCATTACCTGGAGGAAGCGGAAAATCTGTGCCGGCACATCGCCATCATCAATCACGGGCAGATCGTCGAGCACAACGCGATGGCGGATTTATTGCGGAAGCTGCACACCAACCGCTATATCCTCGAACTCCGAAAACCGGCGCCGTTCGTCCCGGCCATCGAGGGCTACCGGCTGGAACCGCTCGAAGACCATACCCTGGCCGTGGACGTACCCATGGAGCTGGGGCTGCACGGCTTGCTCGATCAGCTTGCCGCGCAGGGCATGGAAGTGGTCAGCCTGCGCACCGCCGCGAATCGGCTGGAGCAGTTGTTCATCGATCTGGTGGAGAGCCAGCGCATGGACCCGGCGCGAAAAACTGCCTGACCGAGCCGTCGTCAGGCCCGATTCCGCCTTTCCTCGTCATCCGGGAAATAAACAGCCACATGTATTACCTGATTGCCTTCAAAACCATTCTGTTCAAGGAAATTCACCGCTTCGTCCGGATCTGGCCGCAAACCATCCTGCCGTCGGCGATCACCACCTCGCTTTACTTCCTGATTTTCGGCACCTTGATCGGCGGGCGGGTAGGACCCATGGCCGGCATGTCTTACATGGACTATATCGTGCCGGGCGTCATATTGATGTCGGTCATCACCAATGCCTACGGCAACGTGGTGGCTTCCTTCTATTCCACCAAGTTCCAGCGGAATATCGAGGAGTTGTTGATCTCGCCAATACCCAACTGGATCATTCTGGCGGGTTACGTCGGCGGAGGGATAGCCCGCGGGCTGGCGGTGGGCGGCGTGGTGGGCGCCGTCGGCATGTGTTTTACGGATGTTCGCCCGGCTCATCCGGGTCTTATCGCAGGCGTGTTCTTCATGACCGCGACGCTGTTTTCGCTGGCGGGTTTCATCAATGCCGTTTACGCCAACAGCTTCGACGACATCTCCATCGTTCCCAATTTCGTCCTGACGCCGCTGGTTTACCTGGGCGGCGTCTTCTATTCCATCGAACTGTTGCCCGAGTTGTGGCGGAAGATCTCCCTGGCGAATCCGATTCTCTACATGGTTAACGCCTTCCGTTACGGGTTCGTGGGGATTTCCGACGTGGACATCCGGACCGCCTTCCTGATCATCGCCGGCTTCATTTCGATTCTCATGGTCTGGAGCCTCGTATTGCTGCGGCGCGGCACGGGGCTTAAGACCTGAAAATCCGACGCCTACTCCACGCGCAATCGGGGGCGCCAGCGGTTTTCAGGGTCAATGCTGGCAGCTCGGACACCAATACGTCGAGCGTTGCCCGAGCCGCTGGGTTCGGACGGGCTCGCCGCATCGGCGGCAGGGGAGGCCGGTTCGTCCGTAAACCCGGAGGGTCTGCTGGAAATAGCCCGGATTTCCGTTTTCGTTGACGAAGTCGCGGAGCGTCGTTCCGCCTTGCTCGATAGCTTCGGAGAGGACCGCGCGTATCGATACGGCTAGTTTTTCGTAGCGGGTCAAGGCGATGCGGCCGGCCTGCCGGCGCGGATCGATGCCGGCCCGGAACAAGGCTTCGTTGGCGTAGATGTTGCCAACACCGACCACGATGCGGCTGTCCATGATGAAGGACTTGACGGCCGTGCTTCGGCCCCGCGCCTTGCCGTGAAGATAGGGGGCGTCGAAGTGCTCGCCCAGGGGCTCGGGTCCGAGTTCGGCGAGAAGTGGATGAAGGAACGGGTCGCCTTCCGTCCAGACGACGCAGCCGAAACGGCGCGGGTCGTGAAAGCGGAGACAGATTCCGTTGGCGAGGATAAGGTCGAGGTGGTCGTGCTTTCGGGGCGCGCTGTCCGGGGCGATAATGCGGAGGCTTCCGGACATGCCCAAATGGACGATCAGCGTTCCGCAATCCGTGCCGATCAGGATGTATTTTCCCCGGCGCTCCACCGCTCGTATGGCCAGCCGGGCGAGCGCTTCGGGCAGATCGGCGGGAACCGGCCAGCGCAGCCGCGGCTCGCGAACGACCGCTGTCCGGATGGTTTGCCCGATCAGATGAGGCCGGATGCCTCGGCGCGTGGTTTCGACCTCCGGCAGTTCAGGCATCGGCTTTTATCGGGACTTGCCCCGTCGCCAGCAAGGAGGCGTCACTCGGCTGCCTCGTCGCCTGATTCTTCCGGCTCTTCCTGTTCTTCCGCATCCGCCGGAGGCTCTTCGTCGGTTTCTTCGTTATCGGCTTGCGCCGGTTTCGGCTCCTCGGCCTTGAGTTCCGGTTTTTGGAGGCTGAGCAGCTGTTTTGCGGCGTTTCCGGTCACTTCGTACTGAAGCCCAAGGTCCGGCCGGACCAGGAGAAGATCGGGCTCGCGCTGCGCAATGTAGAACTCGACCGGGCTGCCTTCGGCCAGCGCGATTCGGATCACGTCGCCTTGAGGCGGCTGCTCCGCCCGCTTGACGTCGATGGCGCGCGCCGTGTTCCAGGCGTTGAGGAGGTCCGAAATGCTTTGATTGGGTTCGGCAGGCGGCTCCAGGGTCCATTTGCCGTCCTGCCCCAGGGAAGCTTTCAGGCCGGGTATGAAAATCTCTTTGATTTTTGCGTCCTCGGGCAAGAGCTTTTTGTCCACGTAATCCGTCGCGGATGCGGTGAGGTGGTGGAAGAAATCGTCGTTGACCAAGTGCAAGGTGTCGCCGATCTGAACGTAGCGCCGCATGTTGATCGGATCGGAACCGCCGAAATTCATCGTCGTTGCGTCCAGGATCAGCGTGGCTTTCGGCTTGTCGAGCTCGAACTTGGCGAGTTCTTCGGCTTTCACCGGATATTGCGCCTCGCTGTTGGCTTCGGCGATGCCGATCAATTGCCGGATGCGAATGTCGTTGGCCGGGGCGCTGAACGGCTTGCTCAGGTGCCAATGGCCGTTCCGCTTTTCGAACGTAATGGTGTCCTTGTTTTGCAAGGTGATGGCGGTAAGCGCATTTTCATCGACCGATGCGAGAGGCGTCGTCTCGGGCTTTTTCTTGCCGGGCTCGAAAAAAGCGACGGCGGCAAGAACGGCTATGACGATCAAAAGCGCTAAGTTCAGGATCAGTCTCGATTTCATTAACGTCTCCGGCGTCTAAACCAGATGGCGGCTCCCGTGCCGATCAGCCCCAAGGGCAGGGCGATCAGGAAACCGACGGCAATTGCGCCGGAAGCGACGGGCGACAGTTCCAGCTTCCGGTCCGGCGCCGTCTTGGCGGGAATATTGATGAAAGCCTCGTTTTGGCTCAGCCAGTGGATGATGTTGAGTCCGAGATCCAGATTGCCGCCGTTGCCGAGAAAGGCGTTGGACAGGAAGTCGCCGTCGCCGACGACGACAACCCTCTGTTCGGAGGGTTTCTTGTCGGCGTCCGCGGTCTCGGCTTTCTGTTCGACTTCCGGTTTTGCGCCTTGTTCGGTTTTCGGTTGTTCCTTGGGCTTTTCCTCGGATTTGCCTTCCGCCGGTTTGATCCGGCGGGTCAACGCGTAACCGATTTGGAGCGGTCCCTGGCGCTCGCCTTTATCCGCATCGAACTGGATTTTGCCTTCGATCGCTCCGCTCTCCGTCCAGGACCGGCTTAGCGTGCCGAGGAGAGGTTCCCGCTCGAAGTCTCCGCCGGTTTCCTTGTCCAGCGCCGCCGCCGCAGGGAACAGCGTCATCGTCTGAAAGTTGGAGGTGATCGGATGCGCGGGATATTCGGCGACCAATGCGAACGTGGGATCGTCGATGCCGAAAAGCTGAGTGGACGCATCCACCACGGTTCCCGGCAGGAACTTGATTCCGAGCTGTAGGGCCAAGGGGTCCAGGCCGTGCAGTTCGCCGGGATCGCCCAGCCATAACAGGTTTCCGCCCTTTTTCACATAGTCCTGGATCAGCGTCATTTCGCCGGGAAGGAAGCTCGCGCGCGGCCCCGCCAGGACCAGTACGTGGGTATTGTCCGGAATGTCGGGCGTCACCGCCAGGTTGACCAGCGATACCGTGATGCCTTTCCGTTCCAGTTCCTCGCCGAACTGCCCCAGGTCATGGTTGGCTTGGCCTTGCGGCGACCGCTCCCCGTGGCCTTCGAGGAAGACCACGTGCCTCTCCTTGGCCACGGCCAAACGCTGCAAGGCATTGGTCAGCGTGTTCTCCTCGGCGTTCTGGATTTTTTCGGTGCGGCCCTGGTAATCCACCATCATTTCGCCGTCCATGGTGATGCCCAGTTCCCGGATTTTATCGGGTTGGGTATCCGGATTGACGAAATTCAGGGTCAGGTCCGCCTTGTAGCGGCTGTAGCGCCCGACCTGGTCGCGGATCTGGTTTCGCAGTTGGGCGTTCTCCCGAGCATACGCGGTGACCGTCACCGGCTCTTTCATCAGGTCCAGGACCTTGCGGCTCGCCTCGGAAAGCGTGTGGCGGCCTCCCGCGGTCCAGTCGAACTGGGCGGTGTAGCGCGTGCTCAGCCAGGCGACGAGGCCGACGGCGGCCAGGAACAGCAAGGTGAAGAGAAGGTTTTGCAGGCGTAGTTCGAGGTGCGTCTTGCGGTTGATCTTCATTTTTGCAGGCGATCGTTATCCAGACGATGGACGCTCAGAACGAGAAACGTGAGCGCAAAAAGCAGGAAATAAATCAGATCGGTCGTCGATACCAGACCTTTCAGCAAACTCTCGTAATGGCGCAGGAGCGAGAGATATTCGAGCATGCCGCCGGCGGAGTTGCCCGTCCAGTCGATGATCCACAGAAGCAGCAAGGCTCCGAACGTGCCGATTGCCGCGATGGTGGGTTGACTCGCGAGCGCCGACATGTAGAGCCCCACGGCGGTGAATCCGGCCAGCAGCAGTACGAGGGCGACGATGCAGGCCGCCAGCTTGCCCATGTCCAGTCCGCCGCCGATTAAGAGCGACAGCGGCATCAGTACGATCATCGCGACCATGATGAGCAGAAAGGCGAATACGCCGAGGTATTTCCCGAGAATGATCTCGGTCATTGACACCGGAGCGGTAAACAGGAGGCTCAGCGTGCGGTTGCGGCGTTCCTCGCTGATCAGCCGCATCGTCAACAGCGGCGTCACCAGAAGGAGGATCACGCCGGCATTGCCGAACAGCGGGACGGCGATCAGGTCGGTGACTCCGGGCGCGTCCTCCATGCCGGCCATACGGGCTTGCAGCATCACGTAGTAATCGAGCTGCGCCAGAAACATGTAGCCCAGAATGATCTGGATAACGCCCAGAATCGACCAGGCCAAAGGCGAAAGAAACAGCGTGCGGAGCTCTCGCCCCGCGATGACGAAGGCCATCATGCGGCTTGCTCCTCCATAACCGGGGTGTGTTGGGTGATGTCGATAAAGATTTCTTCCATGCTGCGCCGTTCGGGGGTCAGTTCCAGAAGGCCCCAGCCGAGCGACACCGCCGTTTCGGAAACCCGTTCGGCCGGGTTTTTGTCCTTGTCGTGGAAGATTCGATAGCGCCTGTCGCCGAGATCGTCGATCTTTTGAACGCCGTCGACGGCATAGAGCTTCATGAGATCCGCCTCCTCGCGGGTTTCCAGCACCATGCTGGAAGCGCGCATCTGCTGTTCCAGCCCCTCGATGGAGTCGTTGAGCACCAGCTTGCCCTTGTGAATGATCTGCACGCGGGTGCAGGATTCCTGAACCTCGGGGAGGATATGGGTCGAGAGAATGATGCCGTGCTCCTTGCCGAGTTCGCGGATCAGCTCGCGGATTTCCCGGATCTGGATCGGGTCCAGCCCCACGGTCGGCTCATCCAGGATGATGACCGCCGGAGAGTGCAGGATCGCCTGGGCGATACCCACCCGCTGCTGATAACCCTTCGACAAATTCCCGATCAGCCGTTCGCCCACGTCGGCGAGGCCGCAGCGCTCCTTGGCGCTGTCGACCGCAGCCTGGAGTTTCTCTCTCGGAATCCGATGCAGTTTCCCGCAGTAGTCCAGGTATTCGTCGACGGTCAGCTCTCGGTAAACCGGGGGAATCTCCGGCAAATAACCCAGCTCCCGCTTGGCCTCTCTAGGGTTGTCCAGTATGTCGATCCCGTTGATGAGGATTTGCCCGGAGGTCGGCGCGAGATTGCCGCAGATCATCTGCATGGTGGACGACTTGCCGGCGCCGTTGGGGCCGAGAAATCCCAGGATCTCTCCCTTCTCCAGGGTGAACGTAACGTTGTTGACGGCGCAGTGATCGCCGTAATAGCGATAAAGTTGTTCGACTTGAATGAGTTGAGTCATAGCGCGCGTAAGATACAAAAAATTTTCCGAATGGCAAGATACGGGCTACCTGGGCACCAGGTGCCGTGCGCCGCGGAAACCGGTGGAACCCGATAACGGTATCACAGAGCGGTCCTCGCCGTCCCGATACTGTTATTGGAAGGGTTGCGATTAAAGCAACCGTTTGCGATTGGAAGGGTCGTCCGGGTGCTCCCCGGATGACCGTTTGCGATTGGAAGGGCTGCGATTAGGTCGGTTTCGAGCCGGCCGGTCTGCCGCGATTCAAAATTCGGTAACACGGTTGCCGCAAGCTTGAATGGCGAATCGCCTCCTCGGATCGTCGAGGGCGAAATAAGTTGACCTCTCCCGACAATTACTTTAAGAAGAAGAGGGGGCTTGAGACCGGGCCAGAAAGTTTTGTCAATCGTCTAAAGTGAAGATTGTGAGTTTCTCGTTATTGCACATGAGTAAGTGAGTGATTTCCGTTCCGTAAGGAACGGAACTTTTGGCGCCCTGTTTTCTCCCTCTTAAACGAAAAACAACGCTCGTAATTTTTGCGCTCAAGAGCGCTAGGAGGAGTACGTTTTATGCGAATTGGGGTTCCAAGAGAAATACACGCCGGAGAGAAGCGTGTCGCAACCGTGCCGGAGGTGGCCGAAAAACTCATGAAACTCGGTTTCTCGGTAACCGTGGAAACCGGAGCCGGCGAAGGCGCCAATTTCTCCGACGACGCCTACCGCGAAGTCGGCTGTGAAATCGCCAAAGACGCCAAATCCCTCTGGGCGGATTCGGACATCGTGCTCAAGGTCCGGGGACCTCAGGTCCATCCGGAATTGGCCATCGACGAAGTCGAATACCTGCGCGAGGGCGGCCATCTCATCAGCTTTATCTGGCCGGCGCAAAACCCCGATCTCATGGAACGGCTCGCGGCCAAGAAAGCCACTGTGCTGGCGATGGACAGCGTGCCCCGCATTTCCCGTGCGCAGAAGCTGGACGCCTTGAGTTCCATGGCGAATATCGCCGGCTACCGCGCGGTGATCGAGGCGGCCCAGCATTTCGGGCGGTTCTTCACCGGCCAGGTAACCGCCGCCGGCAAAGTGCCGCCGGCGAAAGTCTTCGTCATCGGCTGCGGCGTGGCCGGATTGGCCGCTCTCGGCGCGGCGAACGGCCTCGGCGCCATCGTCCGGGCCACGGATACCCGCCCCGAGGTCAAGGATCAAGTCAAGTCCATGGGCGCCGAATTCGTGGAAGTCAATTACCAGGAAGAGGGCACCGGCGTCGGCGGATACGCCAAAGTGATGAGCGAGGGCTACCAGAAGGCGCAAAGGGAAATGATCGCCCGCCAGTGCATGGACGTGGATATCGTCGTCACAACCGCGCTGATTCCGGGCAAGCCCGCGCCCACCCTGATCACCGCCGGAATGGTGGAATCCATGAAACCCGGCAGCGTCATTGTGGATCTGGCGGCCGAGCAGGGCGGCAACTGCGAGCTGACGGTTCCGGGCGAAGTCGTCGTCCGCCACGGCGTCACCATCATCGGCTACACCGATCTGCCCAGCCGGCTCGCCCGCCAGTCCAGCACGCTGTACGCGACCAACCTGCTGCGTCTGCTCGAAGAACTCACTCCGGCCAAGGACGGCGCGATCGACGTCAACATGGAAGACGAGGTCATTCGGGGAACGACGGTCATCAAGGAGGGAAATATCACCTGGCCGCCGCCACCGCCGAAAATCTCCGCCGCCCCGGCGGGCGCCACCCCGGCGCCGCCGGTCGAGGTCAAGAAGGCGGAAAAGAAGCCGCTGCTGCCCGCGTGGGCGCAAACCGGCCTCATGCTGAGCGTGGCGGGCCTCCTGTTCTACGGCCTCGGCGCCGTGGCGCCGGCGGCGTTCATGTCCCACTTCACCGTGTTCGTGCTGGCCTGTTTCGTGGGCTACATGGTGATCTGGAACGTCACTCCGGCCCTGCATACTCCGCTCATGAGCGTCACCAACGCCATTTCCAGCATCATCGCGATAGGCGCTTTGATTCAAATCTCCTCGCCCGGAGCGTTGATCGCCATCCTGGCGGGGCTCGCCATCGTGCTGACCTCGGTCAACATGGCCGGCGGGTTCTGGGTTACCCAGCGCATGCTGCGCATGTTCAGAAAATAAGCGGAGAGAACAACAATGTCAGAAGGATTAGTTACCGTTTCCTATATTGGCTCGACGATACTCTTCATCTTGAGCCTCGGGGGACTATCCAACCCTGAAACCGCCCGGCGCGGCAACTTCTACGGCATCCTCGGCATGTCCATCGCCATTCTGGCGACCGTGTTCGGACCGAAGGTCACCAGCTACGTACCGATCATCGTCGCCATGCTTTTAGGCGGCAGTATCGGCGTCTACGCGGCGATCAAGGTCAAGATGACCGAGATGCCGGAACTTGTCGCCCTGATGCACAGTCTCGTGGGTCTAGCCGCAGTGCTGGTGGGATATGCCAATTTCATCGATCCGACCGCCACATTTACCGGAGTCGAAAAGACCATCCACGAGGTGGAAATCTATCTCGGCGTTCTGATCGGCGCCGTGACCTTCTCCGGTTCGGTCATCGCGTTCGGAAAGCTTTCCGGCAAGATCGACGGCAAGCCCGTGCTGCTGCCGGCCCGTCACTGGCTCAATCTGGGGCTTCTGATTCTGGCCATTATCCTGGGGGCCGGCTTCATCAATGCGCAGTCCACGGCGGGCGGGTTCGTTCCCTTGCTCCTGATGACCACCATCGCGCTGGCTTTCGGCGTGCACATGGTCATGGCCATCGGCGGCGCCGACATGCCGGTGGTAGTCTCGATGCTCAACAGCTATTCGGGGTGGGCGGCTTCGGCCACCGGCTTCATGTTGTCCAACGACCTCCTGATCGTGACCGGCGCCCTGGTGGGTTCTTCCGGCGCGATTCTTTCATACATCATGTGCCGCGCGATGAACCGCAATTTCCTCTCGGTCATCGCCGGCGGGTTCGGTACCGGTACCGGCGTGACGCCGGCGGCCGGCGCGGGCCCTCAAGGCGAAGTGCAGCCCATCACGGCGGAAGAGACGGCCGAACTCCTGCGCAACGCGAGCCGCGCCATTCTCGTGCCGGGTTACGGCATGGCGGTGGCTCAGGCTCAGCACACGGTATTCGAAATTACCCGGCTTTTGCGCGAAAAAGGCGTCGACGTGCGTTTCGCCATTCACCCGGTGGCGGGGCGCATGCCGGGGCACATGAACGTGCTCTTGGCCGAGGCGAAGGTCCCTTACGACATCGTGCTCGAAATGGACGAAATCAACGAGGACTTCCCCGAGACCGACGTCGCCATGGTCATCGGCGCCAACGACATCGTCAACCCCGGCGCCCAGGAAGATCCCAACAGCCCCATCGCCGGCATGCCGGTCCTTGAGGTCTGGAAGGCGAAAACTTCCATCGTCATGAAGCGTTCGATGGCGTCGGGTTACGCCGGCGTCGACAATCCCTTGTTCTACAAGGAAAACAACCGGATGCTGTTCGGCGACGCCAAGAAGATGCTGGATGAAGTGTTGAAGCACCTGCAAGGCTGACAGGCCGGCGCAGGACACAGCGGGCACTCGAACCGCGTCGTTAATAAACGACGCGGTTCGGGCCGATGCCGTTGAAAGAATCGATCCGCGAGCACCCGCCCGGCCGCCGGTTACCACACAGCAGGCTCGAAGCTTCCGTCATTGCGGATTTCGAGATGATCGGATCACGGACAGTCCCTGGCGGTAGGCGTGGCGCCCCACGTAGTCCGGAACACCATCGCCGCCACGTGCCCATCGCGCGATTGTATCGCCATGTTTTTTTACGCCTTTTGATGACTGGGAGGTCCCAAAAGGTTTCGTATTCTGGACCTGCCCCCGTCGTCGTTTACCGCGGAAACGGATCGTGATGCGGGGATCCCGATTTTCTCGGTAGCTCCAGCCTGCCGGAACACGGAAAGCCGGCGCTCCCAAGGCCGCGTTTCCAAGTCGGGACCTGGAAACGCGCATAGATTGAGCTACGTTGCTCTGCAACCCAACCTGCGTGGCCACTTCATGAATTGGCGGCAAAACGGCGATTCATAGGGATCGATCGGTTACACCGAAAGTCCGACTGACTGCCGGGAAGCTGGATTTCCTAGCGTTAATTAGGCTGGGGAGGATAAAGTCCCTGTACCGCAATACATGCGGTCAGGCCGATCTGGGGAGGGAGGTTGGTGAATGGGGCGCTGGTACCGCCGGCGCTGGAGCCACCGCCCGATACGCCGCCGAGCGCTACCTGGGGGCCGCCGATCGGGGCGTAAATGTTGGTGGTAATGCTCTCGCGCCCATAAGTACTCGCCGCAGCCGCAAGCTGCACGGTGCTGCTCGGCACGTTGGTGGTGCCCTGATTGGTCGTTGCCGATACCTGTGCCGGGCCGCCCGACGAGCCGGCCGGCGGCAGATTCGCCGTTTGGAGCGTCGAGGTTTCCTGCCCGCGCAGTTGTCCCAAGATTATGGCGGAAATAGAGGTACCGCCAGAGGTGGTTGCTGTGGTCGTACCTACGGGAGAACGTCCCCGCAGATCCGGCAGCGCGAAGGTGGTGCGCCCATCGCCGCCGTAAGTGTTTCCGAGAAGTGAATACAGGGCCTGATTATTGTTGATGGGCATAATCCGCCCGTCCGTCGGGAGGTAGCCGTCAGGGCAGAACCTGGCGGCGGTAAAGCACACGCTGCCGATGTAAGCCTCCGGGGCGCAGGCCGAGGCCGTTCCGGCCCCCGCCACCGTAGTCAGGGCGGCCAGGGCGGCCAGGGTCACCGCGCCGGGCCGACGAGGTATTTGGTATTTCTGGGTCATGAGCACACTCCAATGGTTTATTGGTGTTGTTTGGATCAGAGTTCCGTCGGCAATGGACAGTTGGAGCCATTGCCGGCGTGCCTTGTAGAGTCGGGTGCGAACGCGCGCCGCTTTTTGCGCCTGGCAGATCTGCCTCCGAACCACGCCGACGCAAGAATAGACGAGAGCAAGAAAAAAGAAAGGAACGGAGCATTTCGTCCAGCGAGTCGGGGGCATCCGCTCCGGCGATCCCGCCGGCGCGCAGAACGAGGCGCTAGCGTTTCGGTTTCGGCAGCGAGCGCTCGACTGTCATTCGGCTCGACGATTAGACCGGGCGTTGGTCCCAGTCTTCTTCGCCGCCAGAAAGACAGCTTCCATTTTTGAACTATATTTACCCGTCTTGATTTACTAATATTGCGCCCCTTGCCGATCTGTCCCGGCGGGTCGGCAAGGGGCATTCGGGATTTGGCGCGGTCCGCGCCCGCCGCCAGCAACAGCAACAACAGGCAAAACTGGAGACGACACCATGGGATTGTTCCAACGCCGCAACGGCAAGCTTCCCCTCCGAAACGACAACACCGGCTGCGAAACCGCGGAAGCATCCCCCGGCCTCTACGCCTTCGTCCTGGAGCCGCGCATGATGTTCGACGGCGCGGCGGCGGCCACGGCGGCGGAAGTGCAGGACCCGGCGTCTTCCGATCCGCAGAACGCGAGCGAACCGTCCGCAACGGACGGGCAGCAGGCTCAATCCTCCGCGGATACTCCGGCCAGCGCCGAAGCTACTGCGCCAGCCGTGCCCGCGCCAATCGAACTGCGTCCGGCCGATCCCGAAGCCAACGGCGGCAGACGGGAGGCGGCCTTTATCGACACCGGCGTTGCCGACTGGCAAACCCTGGCGGACGGCATCCGCGACGGGGTCGAGGTAGTGCTGATCGATTCGAGCCAGAGCGGGCTGGCGCAGATTGCGCGCTGGGCGGAGACCCACTCCGGCTACGATGCCATCCATGTGCTGAGCCACGGTTCCGAGGGCACCCTGCATCTGGGGCGCGATACCCTCACCGATGCCAATTTAGGCGATGCCGCTATTCAGGTGGAACTAGCCCAGCTCGGCCAGGCGCTGACGGCGGAGGGCGACCTGCTGGTTTATGGCTGTAACGTCGCCTCCGGGGAGGCGGGGCGGGAATTCATTGTCAATCTGGCGGCGGCGACCGGCGCGGATGTGGCGGCGTCGGAGGATGCGACCGGGGCTGGTAGGTTGGGAGGCGATTGGAATTTGGAAGCTGCAGCCGGCGCCATCGAGACATACGAAGTCCTATCGCGGGATTTCATGACTTCTTACGACTACATTTTAGCGCTCCCTTCCGCGACACAAAACTTCGGCGACGCATACTGGACCAATAATACCGGCGGCAATACCGCGGATGGTTTCAGCCTCGCGGCTAGCCCCGGAGCAACGCGGCAATCTTCTGCAAGCTCTTTGTATTTTTCCACTACAACCCAAGATGGCAATGGCAACTATTACTATGAAGTAACCTGGACGGCCGATAACACGGATTTGGGAACATTCGATCTCAATGCTTTCAAGATTCAAAACTTTGGCGGTCCTTTCACTCTGCTATTCACCGGCAGCAACGGCGCAACGCAGACTTACTCGTCGGGGGCAGCCGAAACTGTCACTATCGATATCAATGAAGCGAACTTCAACGACATAACGTCTTTTACGATCAAAGTCACGCAGAATACGGGGGCTGGTACCTTAAATATGGACTTGCAACAGATGGTTCTAGCGGACCTCAAGGCGCCAGACGTCACCGCCCCGACCTTCGACACGGCGCCCGCCGCGTCCAGCGTCACCACCACCGGCTTCACCGCCTCGGCGAGCATCGACGAGGCCGGCACGATCTACTACGTGGTGGTTGCCGACGGAGCGGCCGCCCCAACGGCGGCGGAGGTAGAGGCGGGCACGGCGTCCGGCGGCGGCGCGGCCCTGAAGTCCGGCAGCGGAGCGGCAAGCACCAACCCCTACGATGGCAGCTTCGCCATCACTGGGCTGAGTTCGGGCACCGCCTACGACCTTTACATGGTGGCAAAAGATACGGCGGGCAACCGGATGGCCTCGCCGACCAAGGTGGATGTTACTACCACGGCCGCTTCCGCCGCCCCCACCCTGACCGCCACCGGCGGCACCGTTACCCACACCGAGGACGGCAGCGCGGTCGACCTGTTCAGCGGCGTGACCGCGGCCGTCAACGACGCCGGCCAGACCTTCAGCGGGATGACTCTGACGGTCGCTAACGTGGGCGACGGTTCCGCCGAAATTCTGAGTATCGGCGGTACCGACGTGCCGCTGACAGCAACCGGCGGCACCCCCATTGCCATTGCCGGAGGTGGCAGCGCGGCGGTGACGGTGGTTGGCGGAACGGCCACCGTCACCATCACGGGGATGAACCGCGACGATGCGGCCATGGGCACCCTAATCGACGGTATCACCTACCGCAACACCAGCCAAACCCCGAGTACCGCCAGCGACCGCGTCGTCACCATTACCCAGATCGCCGATAGCGGCGGCAGCAATAACACGGCCAGCCCGAATATCGCGGCCACCGTCTCCGTCGATTCGGTGGCCGACGTGACTTCTGTGTCCATCGCCAACGGCGGCCGCGCCGGCAATACCACCTATCGCGCCGGCGACAACATCGACGTGACCGTCAATTTCGATCAGGCGGTGACCGTGGCCGGCGGCACGCCGACACTGGCCCTGGACGTCGGCGGTGTTTCCAGGACCGCGGCCTACGTCAGCGGCAGCGGGACCACTGCCCTGGTTTTCCGCTACGCCGTGCAGGCCGGCGACGCCGACACCAACGGCGTAGACGCCGCCGCCAACGGAATCGCGCTCGCGGGCGCCACCATCCGGGACACCGCCGGCACGGCGAACGACGCCGCGCTGAGCTACTCGCTGGTCAACAACGCCAGCGCCAAGGTGGATACCACGGCGCCGTCATCGGCCACCGGCGTGCTGAGCATTGCGGAAAACGCCGCCAACGGCAGCGCCGTGGGGACCGTCAGCGCGACGGACGCGGCCTCGGTTACCTACAGCCTTACCGACAATGCCGGCGGCCGCTTCGCCATCGACGCCAACACCGGCGCGGTGACCGTGGCCGACGGCAGCCTGCTCGATTACGAGTCGACCACCAGCCACAGCATCACCGTGCGCGCCACCGATGCGGCAGGCAACACCACCGACACCGGCCTAACCGTCACCGTCACCAACGTCAACGAAAACCCCACCGGCAGCGGCGCGCTGACCGCCACCACGCTGGCCGACAACGCCGGAGCGACCGCCCTGTTCGGCAGTCTCGCGGTCAGCGACCCGGATGCCGGCGAAAACGATCTGAGCCTGACCGTGACCCTGAGCAACAGCGCGGCGGGGACTCTTTCCGGAGGCGGATTCACCACCTCGGACGGCGGCACCACCTACACGTTGACGGGCCTGAGCGTGGCCGCCGCCAACACCGCGCTCGACAATCTTCGGTTTACCCCGGCCAACAACACCGGCTCCTCCGGCTCGTTCACCACCAACTTTACCGTGACCGTGAACGATCAGGGCGGCGGCGGCGAGCGGACCGTGCTCGCTGCCACGACCGTAACGGTGAACCGCGTCAACGACGCTCCCACCGTAAGCGGCGCCCCCACTTACACGACCGACGAAAACACGGCGGTCGCCATGCAGGTTTCCACCATTCTTGGCGGGGTGACGCGCAGCGACGCCGATAACGACACACTCGGCATCGCCGTGACCGCCGCCAGCGGCAACGGCACGTGGCAATTCTCCACTAATTCGACCAACGGCGCGGATGGCACCTGGACCGCTTTCGGCGCCGTCGCCGACGCCACCGCCCTGATGCTCGCCCCCGCCGCCTGGGTGCGCTACGTGCCCGACGGACAGAACGGCGAAAGCGCGGGATTGACTTTCCGTGCATGGGACCAAACGTCGGGCAGTTCCGGCACCAAGGCGGACGCCACCAGTAACGGCGGCGCCACCGCTTTCTCCTCCGGCGCCGTCTCGGCCAGCCTGACCGTCACCGCCGTCAACGACCTGCCGGTCATCGACCTCGACGTCTCCAACGGCGGCAGCACCGGCTTTGCCGCCGCCTTCTCCGCCGGCGGCAGCGCCGTGGCGATCGCCAACGGCGACGCCACCGTGCTGGACGTGGACACGGGCGACAACATCGAATCGCTGACCGCGGTTCTCGACATCTCGCCGGACGGCGCCAACGAAACGCTGGGCCTGAATGCGGGAGCCCTGGCTGCGGCAACCGGCGCCGGGCTGACCGTCGGCTACGATGCGGGCACGCGGACGCTGACCGTCAGCGGCACCGCTTCCGCGGCCACCTACCAGACGATCCTGCGGGGCCTCGTCTACGGCAACACCGACGCGCCGGCGTCGGTCACCACCGGCGCGCGCAACGTCACCGTGACGGTCAGCGACGGCAGCGGCAATTCCAACACCGCGACCAGCGTGGTGACCGTCGTCACCGCGCCCATCGTCGATCTCAACGGCGCGGGTGCAGGCAACGACGGCACAGCCGGGTTCACGGAAGGCGCGGGGGCGACCCTGGTGGCCGCCAGCGCCGGCCTCACCGATCCCGACGGCGACAACCTCAACCAGTTGGTCATTCGACTCACCAATGCCCAGAACGGAGGCGCCGAGAGCATCGCTCTGTCGGGCGGCGCCGGGGTACGGGGCGGCATCACGGTCACCTACGACTCGGCCACCCAAATCACCCTGAGCGGGGCGGACACGGCGGCAAACTACCAGGCGCTGCTGCGGGAACTGCAATACAACAATACCTCGGAAGCCCCCAATACCACGGATCGGACCATCACCGTGCAGGGGCGGGATGTTTCCGGTTACACCGGGGCAAGCTCCGCCGTGACGGTGTCGGTCACAGCGGTCAACGACGCACCGACCTTCGCCGGTCTCGACGGCAGTCCGAGCTACACGGAAAACGGCGCCGCCGCGGTGCTGGACGCCAACGCCACGGTCGCCGACACTGAACTGGACGCCGCCGATAGTTATGCCGGCGCCACTCTGACCCTGGCCCGCAACGGCGGCGCTAACGCGCAGGACACCTTCTCCGCCAGCGGCCTTCTGGGTACGCTGACCGAAGGCGGCAACCTGGTTTACTCCGGTTCCACGATCGGTACCGTGACTACCAACTCGGGCGGCACACTGGTGCTCACCTTCAACGCCGACGCCACCGCCGCTCAGGTGGATGGGGTATTGCAGTCCATCGCTTACGCCAACAGCTCCGACGCGCCCCCCGCCTCGGTACAAATCAATTGGACCTTCAGCGACGGCAACGGCGGCGGCCAGGGCAGCGGCGGCGCTCTCGCCGCCACGGGCAACACTACCGTGTCCATCACATCGGTCAACGACGCGCCCACCAGTTCGGCGGCGCCGGCGATCGGGGGCGGCACCACGGTGGGCGGAACGGCGTTCTCGGCGAGCACCGGCACCTGGTCGGACGCCGAGGGGGACACGCTGACCTACAGCTATCAGTGGCAGCGGGCCGACGACGCCAGCGGCACCAATGCCGTGAACATCGCGGGCGCCACCGGCAGCAGCTACACCGCCACCGGCGCGGAAGCGCACAAATACCTCCGTGTCGTGGTGACGGCCAACGACGGCCAGGGCCACACCCCGAGCGCCGCGTCGGCCTGGACCCTGGTCACCAACTCGGCGCCCGCCAATACGGCGGCGCCCGCCGTTACGATGGCCACCGTGGGAAGCCAAGCCTCGGTGACTTCCGGTACGTGGTCGGACGCCGATGCCGACGCGCTGACCTATACCTACCAGTGGCAGCGGGCCGACGATGCCAGCGGCACCAACGCCGTGAACATCGCGGGCGCCACCGGCAGCAGCTACACGCTCACCGGCAGCGACGCTCACAAATACCTGCGGGTGACGGTCACCGCCAACGACAGCCAAGGAAGCAGCGACCGGACCGCCCATTCGGCCTGGACCCAGGCCACGAATTCCTTGCCCGCGCTGGGCGGCACCTTCACGACGAGCGGCGCGGTCAACGACAACGCCACTCTCGCGCCGTTCGCCAACGTGACCGTTTCCGACGCGGACGGTGACGTCCTCAGCATCGCCATCGCGTACACCGCCGCCAACGGTACTCTGAGCGGTGCCGGACTCTCGGGCAGCGCTGGCAACTACACGCTGAGTGCATCCGATCTCTCCACGCTTCAGAGCCGACTGCAAAGCTTGGTGTTCACGCCGACGTCCAACCAAGCGGCGCCGGGCGGCACGGTCGCGACCGTCTTCACGCTGACGCCCGGCGACGGCATCGGCAACGGCGCTGCCAACGCATCCACCCAAGTGACCGTCACGTCGATTAATGACGCGCCGAGCGTGGCCGCTGCGCTGGCCGACCAGACGGCCAACGAGGACCAGCCATTCAGCTTCACCGTGCCGGCCGAAGCCTTTGCCGACGTCGATGCGGGTGACAGCCTCACTTACACGGCCACCCTCGCCGACGGCAGCGCCTTGCCCGCCTGGCTGAGCTTCAATGCGGCCACCCGCGCTTTCTCGGGCACCCCCGCCCAGAGCGACGTAGGCAGCCTGAACGTCAAAGTCACCGCGACCGATGGCAGCGGGGCGAGCGCGAGCGACACCTTCACGCTGACCGTGGCCAACGTGAATGACGTGCCGGTCATTTCGGTTCCCGCCAGCCAGACGGCGGACGAGGATGCCGACCTCGCGATCTCCGGAGTTTCCATCAGCGATGCGGATGCGGGGACGGTGCGGGTGACGCTGAGCGCCGGCCACGGCGTGATGACGCTCATTTTCAAAGCCGGGCTTACCTTTGCCGACGGCGACGGCAGCGCCGATGCGTCCATGACCTTTACCGGCACCGTGACCGATGTCAACGCCGCCCTGTCCTCGCTCGTTTACCGTGGCAACGCGAACTACAACGGGGCGGACGCCGTCTCGATTCAGGTGAACGACCTGGGCAACAGCGGTTCCGGCGGACCCAAGACCGCCACCGGCAGCATTGCCGTCACGGTACGGGCAGTGAACGACCTGCCGACCGGGGCCGATGCGAGCATCGAAGCCACCGGGGGACAGTCACGCACGCTCCAGCTGCAAGATTTCCCCTTCGCCGACCAGGACGGCGATTCGCTGCAAAGCATCGTCATAACCGGGTTGCCCGATGGCGGCCGGTTGACCTTGAACGGCGTCGACGTCACGCCGGGGCAAACCGTCAGCGCCGCCGATCTCCAGGCCGGAAACCTGGTTTTCCTTCCCCGCGGCGGATCGTCGGCGGCGAACGTGGCGCTCGTTTTCAAAGTCGGCGACGGCAAGAACTTCAGTTCCGAGAGCCATACCTTGCACATCGGTGTACGGCCGGGAGGGACGCAGATAGCCGTCAACTCCGTTCAGACCGTGGAGTTTAATAGCTCCACGTCCAACGGCATTCAAAGCCTGGGAGAGCCTGCCTCCGGCAGAACGTCCGGAGATAGTTTCCCCGGCGAAACCAGTGGATTCTCCGATGGTGGAATCGGTGGAATCGGTGGAATCGGCGGGGATATCGGCAGCACCGGCGGACAAGGCGGAGGATTGGGCGGCGGCGTTGGTGCCGAGGGAGGATTGGCCATGAGGTCCGGCGATTTCGGCAATGGCGTAGGCAGCGGATCGAACGGCCAGCCGGCGGTTACGACGAGCTATACTTTCGCTGCGGAAACCGCGCCGGGCGACGCCATTTCCTTGCCGTCCGACGCCCTAGCCAACCTGGATGGGGCGGCGGACGTCCAATTCGACGCCGTTCAGGAGAACGGCGAGGCCTTGCCTTCCTGGATTCGCTTCGATTCCGAAACGGGCGCCATAAAAGTGCTGGATGGGGCCGATCAATCGACGACGGTCGTGATTACGGCAATCGACGGCAAAGGCAACAAGGCGGTCATCCGAGTGGTCGTCAAAACCAAGAATTCGCCTAGCGCATTCTGGAACTGGCCCGGCGAGCGGGCCTATGTGGCCGACGCCACCGTGTCGTTTACCGATCAACTTAGGGACTATGCCGGTCACAGCCGCGAGCGGGGGACGTTGCTGGCCAGTTTGGCCCAGATTTCCGCCGGATGAGATCAAGGAAACTCTGAACAAGTCGATTCCGTTCATGGTTCGACAAGCTCACCACGAACGGAATCAATATGTTACCGTTCGTCCTGAGCCTGTCGAAGGACTTAATCAGAGCTTCCTCAAGGCGTTTTTACAAAAGAATCAATAACAAAAATAAGGGTAACGAAGTACATGCGAATCAGGTCGAAGCAAGGACTCAGGGGGACGGCGGCAGGGATGGCGCTGGCGGTGGCTGCGGGGGGACTGTCGGGATGCGGCTTGAAGCCGAAGCCCTTGAGCCTGCAAGAGCGTCAAACGGTGGTGACGGAAGATCAGGCCGCTTTGTTCGCCCGGCAGGAGCCGGTCGCGCAGGCCCTGACCCTGTACGAGGCGATGGCGCGGGCGCTGAAATATAACCTCGACCATCGCGTCAAGATGATGGAAAAAGCGGTGGCCGAAGGAGGCGCCACCCTGGCGAGATTCGACCTGCTGCCTCAACTGATGGCGGACGCCGGCTACCGCAATCGGGACAATTTCAACGCATCGAGCAGCAAGTCGATGGACACCGGCGAGCAATCCCTGGTGACCTCGACTTCCCAGGACCGCACCCGCTACCTGGGCGACCTGGTGTTCCGCTGGAACATTCTGGATTTCGGCGTGAGCTATTTCCAGGCGCAGCAGGAAGGAAACCGCGCCCTGATAGCGGAAGAAAACCGGCGGAAAATCTCCCACAAGCTCATGCAGGACGTGCGCAACGCCTATTGGCGGGCGGTCAGCGCGCAACAGACCGAACGCGAAATCTTGCCGGTCCTGGAAGAAGCCGGCAAGGCTCTGGCCTTGTCGCGCGAAGCGGAACGGGCGGAACTGCAATCCCCCTTGGACGCGCTGCAATACCGCAGAACCCTGGTGGAAATCGTCCGTCGCCTGGAAACCCTGCTGGAACAGCAGAAAATGGCCAAGGCCGAACTGATGGGGCTGCTCAATCTGCCGTTGAATCATCCGGTAACGCTGGCCGAACCGGAAAATCCCGATGAATTGGCCTTGCCGGCGCTGGACCTGTCGATCGCCCGGATGGAGGAGCTGGCCTTGCAGCTTCGCCCGGAATTGCGCCAGGAAATCTATCAAACCCGCATCAGCGTGGCGGAAACCCGCAAAGCGCTGCTGCGCCTGCTGCCCGGCGTGGAAGTCAGCTTCGGCGGCCATCACGACAGCAACTCTTACCTGCTTAACCAGAACTGGGCCGAAATCGGCGCGCAAATCTCCAAGAACGTCATGGAGTTGCTATCGGCTCCGGCGGCCATTGAAAACGCCGATAATCAAAAGGCGCTGGCGGACGCCCGCCGGCTGGCGGCGCACATGGCCATACTCACCCAGGTGCACCTGGCCCAGGAGCAGTTGAGCCTGGCCAAGAAACAATACGAGTGGTCGGCGGAACTCGACGATTTGACCCAGAAGATCAACCGGCACACCGAAAACAGCGTGATGAACGAGGCCATGAGCCCGTTGCAGCGGATCCGCTCGTCGGTCGACGCGGTGCTGACCAAGCTTCAGCGCAACCAGGCGTTTGCCGACGTCCAGGCCGCCAACGGCCAGTTGTACGTCTCGCTGGGCATCGACCCGCTGCCGGACGCGGTGGACGGGCACGACGTCAAGTCGCTGGCCAGGGCGCTCAAGGCCGTCGATTCCGAATGGATACGGGGACATTTTCCAGAGATTCAGGCGGCTCCGCCGCTAACGGACAATAACGGCGCCAAGGCGAAGGAAGAGGGCGGCGCCGATAGCGCTTCGCCTTCCGAACGGACGTCCGGTTAAGGGAGGCGAACTTGTCTTTGCCTGCCCGCACCGGTGCGCTCGCCGCCGCCCTGTTGACCGTTGCCGCCTTGCCGCCGTGCCGGGCGGAAAGCGGCGGCGCTCTGCCCGAGATTCGGGCCCAGCTTCATCCCCGTCACAGCACGACCTTGTCTGCGGAGCTGCCCGCCAAGATCCTCCAGTTGACGGTGCGGGAAGGCGAGCGTTTCACGCGCGGACAAACCCTGATCGGCTTCGATTGCGCCGTACAGCAGGCCCAGCTGAATAAAGCCCAGGCGGTGCTGCACGGCGCGCAGAAAACCTACGAGGTCAATTCGCGTCTGGCCAAGCTGCAATCCGTCAGCAGCCTGGACGTCGAACTGGCGGCGGCCAAGGTGGCGGAAGCGCAGGCCGACATCGCCTTGAACAAGGCCTATCTGTCGAAATGCCAGGTGACGGCCCCCTTCGACGGCCGGGTGGTGCAGATTTCCGCCCATGCCCACCAATACGTGAAGGTCGGCGATCCGATCATGGAGATCCTCGACGACCGCCAGCTGGAGCTGCGCCTGATCGTGCCGTCGGTGTGGCTGCGCCGGCTCAAGACTGGCGAGCGGTTCAGCGTCCAGGTGGAAGAAACCGGCAAGGACTATGTGGCCGAAATCGTCACCCTGGGCGCTCGCATCGACGCCGTGAGCCAATCCATACCGCTGGTGGCCCGGATTACCGGGCAGCCTCCGGAATTGATTCCCGGCATGAGCGGCAAAGCGATCTTCGATTTCCCGCGCCCTTAGAGTCTTTCCGTGAATGCGGCCAATGCCGAACAACGCCAGCTTGCCGGGCTGACCACCCTGCTGCTGCTGCAAAAAAAGGCGCGCCATGCGGCGGAACCGGCGGAACTGGCGTTCATCGCGGTGAACGACACCCGTCAGTTGCTGGACTACCGGCAAGCGGCGCTATGGCAGGGGCTGCCGCATTCCAAGATCGCCGCCGTGTCGGGGATCGCGCTGGCCGATCCCCACGCGCCTTACGTGGTGTGGCTCCAAAAAGTGGGAGAGCATCTTGGCCGGGAGCGGGGCGCGCATGCCTGGGCCTTTCAAGCCGAGGATCTGCCGCCGGATCTGCGGGAGGATTGGGGACGATGGCTGCCGTGCCATGCCCTCTGGCTGCCTTTCCCCGCGGGCGGGGGAACCTTGCCGGGCGCGCTGATCGTGGCTAGGGACAAACCCTGGAACGACGGGGAAATCCATGTGTCGGGCGAGCTGGCGGACGCCTACGGTCACGCCTGGCGGGGCTTGCTGGAGCGAGGCCGGCGGTGGCGGGACATCCGGATCGGGCGGAAAGCGCTTGGGCTGGCTGTGGCCGCGGTTTTGATTTTCTGCCTGCCGATCCGCCAATCGGTGCTGGCGCCGGCCGAAGTGGCGGCAGCCGATCCGACCATCGTGCGCTCTCCGTTGCAGGGTGTCGTCGATCGCTTCCGGGTCGAGCCCAATGCGCCGGTGGAGAAGGACCAGCTCTTGCTGACCCTGGAAGACACCGACTTGAAAAACCGCCTGGAAGTGGCGAAGAAGTCGCTGGCCGTCGCCGAGGCGGCTTACCGCCGCGCGGCCCAGTCGGCCCTGTTCGACGACAAGAGCAAGGCGGAATTGACGATTCTCAGGGGACGCATGGAGCAGCACGTGGCCGAGGTGGCCTACATGGAGGACCTGCTGGTGCGCTCGCAGGTGAAGGCGCCCCACGCCGGCATCGCCATTTTCGGCGACGAGCACGACTGGATGGGACGCCCGGTGGCGATCGGCGAGCGCTTGCTCATGGTCGCCGATCCGCGCGAGGTGGAATTGGACATCCGGCTGCCGGTGGCCGACTTCATTCAGCTGGAGGAAAACGCCGAGGCCGCGATGTTCCTCAACATCGCGCCGCAACGCCCTATCGGGGCGCGGCTCTATTCGGCGAGCTATCAGGCCGAGGTCACGCCGGACAACGTCCTGGCCTACCGCCTCAAGGCCCGCTTCGATCCGAACCAGACCCTGCCCCGCATCGGGCTGAAGGGAACCGCCAAGCTGTATGGCCAAAGGGTCACCTTGTTCTATTACGTCTTTCGCCGCCCCCTCGCGGCGCTCCGGCAATGGCTGGGGTTGTGACGGCGGTGCCGCCGCTCCGCGAAGAACTCACGCTCCTGCCCGGTCCGCGCCAGGCCGGCGGCGCGCCGACCTGGACCTTACACGATCCGGCGGCCAACCGGTTTTTTCGCATCGGCTGGCGGGAGTTCGAAATGTTGTCCCGCTGGCACTTGGGCGAACCGGGCGCCGTCGCCGAAGCGGTCAACCGGGAGACGACGCTGACCGTCAACGCGGACGACGTCGGCGGATTCGCGGAATTTCTCGGACGGCACAGCTTGTTGCGGACGCCTGGCGGCGATAGCCGCCGCTTCCTCGAACAGGCGCGAAAAGCCCGGAAAAGCCTGTGGGCCACGCTGTTGCACAATTATTTGTTCTTCCGCGTTCCGCTGTTCCGTCCCCATCGCTTTCTGGTCCGGGCCTATCCCCGCATCGCCTGGATTTACAGCGGGCGCGTCGCCTTGACCCTGATCGTGCTCGGGCTGATCGGCCTCTATCTGGTATCGCGGCAATGGGAGCGGTTCGTCGGCACCTTTCTCCATTTTTTCGACTGGTCCGGTCTGGTTTATTACGCCGCCGCCATCAGCGCGGCCAAGGTCGTCCACGAACTGGGGCATGCCTTCACCGCGTTCCGCTACGGTTGCCGCATTCCCACCATGGGGGTGGCCTTCGTCGTCCTGTGGCCCATGCTCTACACCGATGTCGGCGATGCCTGGCGGATCGTCGCGCGCCGGCCCAGGCTCGCCATCGCCGGGGCCGGCGTCGTCGCGGAAACGGGACTCGCGGCCGTCTGCACCCTGTTGTGGAGCTTTCTGCCGGACGGCCCGGCGCGCAGCGCATCGTTTCTATTGGCTACATCGAGCTGGCTGTTGACCTTGGGCATCAATCTGAATCCCTTCATGCGGCTGGACGGCTATTACCTCCTGGCCGACTGGCTCGGCGCGGATAATTTGCAGCCGCGCGCTTTCGCCTACGCCCGCTGGCATCTCCGCCGCCTGCTGTTCGGCCTCGCCGCCGCCCCGCCGGAGCGGCTGCCGCCGCGCCGGGCGCGTTTCTTCGTGGCTTATGCCTGGTGCACCTGGCTGTACCGGTTCTTTCTGTTCCTCGGCATCGCCCTGCTGGTCTATCACTTTCTTTTCAAGCTGGCCGGCTTGTTTCTCATGCTGGTCGAAATCGGCTGGTTCATCGTACTGCCCGTGGCGCGGGAGTTGCTGGTCTGGCGGCAGTTGCCGGCCCACGCCTGCAACCCCCGGCGCACCCGGATCGTCTGGGGATGCCTGGCCCTGTCGGCGGGCGTGCTGCTCGTGCCTTGGCGCACCGCTATCGAGGCTCCCGCGCTGCTGAAAGCCGAAAACTATGCCGAAATCGTCGTTCGTCACGCCGCGCGCCTGGAAGCTCTGCCGGTCGACAACAACCAGAGCGTCGCGGTCGGGCAGCCTCTCGCGGTGCTGAAGTCCGCCGACCTCGACCACAAGCTCGACGAAACCCATCGAGAGGTCGAGCTGCTCCAGTGGCAACTGGCCTATTTCGGATTGGAGATGGCGCTGATGGACCAACGCCGGGTGATGCTCGAGGAACTGGAAACGTCCACGGCCAAGCTGGCCGGCTTTCGCGCGCAGCAGCAGGAATTGACCGTTCTCGCGCCGATCGCGGGAGTCGTCCGGGATATCGGCGATCAGGCGGATGTCGGGCAATGGCTAGGCGAGGGGGAACGCTTGATGGCGATCGTCGATCCGGCTCGCTCCACACTCGAAGCCTATGTCGCCGAGGACGAATTGCTGTTAGTCAATGAGGGAGCGCCGGCACGGTTCTATCCGGAAGATCCGGATCTTCCGCCGGTGAACTGCCGCGTGATCCGGGTCGATCACGCCAGCGCGGCCGCGCTGCCTCCGTATTTCGCCTCGCTCTACGAGGGGCCGTTGCCGGTCCTTCAGTCGGGCCGGACGGGTTCCCCCCTGGTTCCGGAAACGGCGGTCTACCGGTTGATTCTCGAACCCGACGAGGGCGGTTTTTCGCCGATCGGCCTGCAACCGGCGATTCGAGGCACGGCGCGGGTCGAAGGCGCCGCCCGCAGCGTCTTGGAACGGGTGTGGCGGCAAACGGTCGCGGTATTGATCCGGGAGTCGGGATTCTGAATCCTGCTTTCCCCGGTTGTTGAGGCGTTGTCGCGCCGACGGTGACGTGACGTCATACGCCGCATAGAACGCCGTTCCGCGTCAATTATCCAATCCTTCCAGGGTCAGAAGGGTTCGGGCCACGTCCGCGATGCGCATATTGCGGCTCATTGCCGTTTTGCGCAGCAACTGATAGGCGTCGTCTTCGCTCAATCCTTTTCGCTGCATTAGAATGCCTTTCGCCTTGTCCACCACTTTCCGGTCGGCGAGCTGGTTCTTGGTTTCCTGCAATTCGCGCTTGAGCGCCTCGAATTCGCGGAAACGGGCCATCGCCACCTCGACGATGGGCATGATGCGCTCCTGGCTGAGGCCATCCACTACATAGGCGCTCACGCCGGCCTGCACCGCCTGGCGGATGTAATCGCTGTCGCGCTTGTTCGAGAACAGGATGATCGGCTTGGGCTGGTCTCGGCTGATTTCCCGCATTTGTTCGAGGGTATCCCGGCCCGGCGCTTCCAGATCCATGATGACGATATCCGGCTGGCATTCCTTGAGTTCCCGAAGCAGGTTGTGGCCGTGCTTGATCCGGGCGATGACCCGATGGCCGGCATCGTGCAGCGCTTGCTCCAATATGGCGCTTCGCGCCGAATCCTGATCGACCAGAAAGATTCTGAGGCTCATGGATTGACCTTGGCCAATGCGTCCAGCGAAACCTGCCGATTATGCAGCTCGAAGCGTTCCAGATAATCCACCGGGCGGAGCGGATCGAAGACGCCGCCGTCCAAAAAGCGGTCCGGCCCCATCGTCATCGGCTCCGAGGCTTCCCGGAGCGTCCAGTGTTCGCCGTGCCGTCCTTCGGTTTTATAGTCCGCGGAGGGGCAGGGCAGGCCGAGTGCCTCGGCGGCCTCCCGGTAGAGATCGGGACGATAGACATCTTCCGCAAGCTTTCGCATGTCGGCCGGAATACGGAGCTGGCCCCAGCGGTACATCTGGGTGATGAACCAGACGGCGTGCGAGCGCCAGGGAAACGTCGCCGCATAGCGGAAGAACACGTTGAAGTCCGGAAGCGGCGCCGGCGCTCCATCGTGCCGATAGTGAAACGAGCCGATCATGGACATTTTCACCACGTCTGCGGGTGCGTTGACATAATCCTCACGGGCCAGAATATCGGCCACTTCGATACGGTTTTCAGGTTGATCGATCCATTGCGCCGCCTCCAGGAGCGCCATCAGCAAGGCACGGTGAGTGTTGGGATATCGCTCGGCCCATTCCCGGTTCACGCCCAGCACTTTTTCCGGCTTGTTGTTCCAAATCTCGTAATCGGTGACCAGCGTTCGTCCGACGCCGGTCGCCGCGGCCTGCGCATTCCAGGGCTCTCCGACACAGTAGCCGTCTATCTCCCCGCTGCCGAGGCAGCTCACCATGTGCGGCGGCGGAATGACGACCAGGCGCACGTCGCGGTCCGGATCGATGCCGCCGGCGGCCAGCCAATAGCGCAATACATAATTATGGGTGGAAAACGGAAATACGGTGGCGAAGCACAAGGGTTCGAGCCCCCGGTTTCGCCTGGCCTCGATGACCTTCTTCAGTGCGCGGGCGCTCGTGGGCCGGTCGGCCGCGGCCTCCAGGTCGAGTTCGGCCATGCGCCGGTACAAGTCGAGCGAAACGGTGATGGCGTTGCCGTTGAGATCCAGGGACAGCGCGGCGATAGTCGGCTTTTTCAGCTCGCCGAGGCCCAAGGTCGTGGCGATGGGCATGGGCGCCAGCATGTGGCCGCCGTCCAGCACGCCGGCAAAGACCTTGTCACGGATGTTGGCCCAGGACACCTCCCTGGAAAGCGTGACCTGGAGCCCGTGCTTGTGAAAAAGCCCTTTTTCTTGGGCTATGACGAGCGGGGCGCAGTCGGTCAGCGGGATGAAGCCCAAGCCGAGGCTGGTCTTTTCGAGTCCTTCGCCGCCCGCGGCATGAACGCCCGATCGCAGCCATTGGGGAACCGCGGTCATGAGTTAAGAGCCTCCTTGTTCGGAATTCTCCGGGTAGTTACGTTAAATGGGATTGCTTCCGATAACGCTTAATCGCGTGATGCAAAAAGCGCTGTGCGAGTTGATTAGCACCGAATATGCCAGCCCCCGATGTCCAGGCCGGGGAACTGCGAACCAATACGAGGCTGCATCGGCGCATCCTTCCTCTCTGGGAAGGCTTAAGCGTTAGTCGCCCGCAACAGCGACTTGAGCTCGGGAATGCAGGAACCGCAATTCGTGCCGGCCTTGAGCGCTGCACCAATTTGTTCCGCCGTGGACAGATTTTGCTTCTGAATGGCGCGTTTCAAGGTATTGACGCCGACGCCGAAACACGAGCAGACGACACGCCCATGATTCTCTTCCGCCGAAGCCGGCTTTCCGGCCAAAAGACTCATGCGGGTTCGATCGGGGACTTCATCCAGGGCGAACAGACCGGCCAGCCAACCGCGCGGCGGCAATTCGAAGCTCCGGTCGATGAAGGCGCAAAGCTGCAAGCGCCCGCCATGGAGAAGCGCGCAGCGGTACCGGCCCAAGTGCGGATCGGAGAATTCCGCCCACTCCTCCTTGCCGGGCTCCGGTTCGGCGGGGGAGGTCCGGCGCGAATGCGACGGGCGGGCGGGCAGTCCTCGCGCCCAGGACCCCCAATCGCGCGGCGGCTCCGAATGCGCCAGCTCGTAAAGCCAATAACCGTCGCCTCGTATCGTGACGCGGTACTCGGCTTCGATCGACGCTAGCGGTTCGCGCGACAGCACGAAGCCGTGCCATGCCGGCCGATAGGGCTGAATCCGTATCGGCGTGTGCTTGGATTCGGGTTCGCCGGATACGGGATCGGTCGCCGGGTTGACCAGCGCGTTCGCCAAACCCTTGCTGGCATAAGGGCCGCTCCAGTGCATCGGCACGAACACCGAACCGGATTGCTGATCTTCGGTGACGCACGCGCGGAGCAGGGCTTGTCCGAAGCGGCTCTCCAGCCGAGCCAGCGCGCCATCTTGAATGGCGACGCGGGCCGCATCGTACGGGTTTATCTCGGCGCAGGGTTCGGGCGCATGATGGGTCAGCCGGGCGGTTTTGCCGGTGCGGGTCATGGTGTGCCATTGATCGCGAATGCGTCCGGTATTGAGCACCAGCGGATAGTCCGCGTCGGGCGGATTTGCCGGCGCTTTGGGGGCGATCGGCACCATTCCGGCGCGGCGGCCGGGGAGCAAAAACCCGCCGGTATCGAACAAGCGCCGGACGCCGTTCGGATGACGCTCGTTCACGGGCCATTGGACAGGCTTCAAAGCGTCGTAGCCGGCTTGATCGAGTTCCGCCAAAGCGGAGATATCGAACGCGCGTTTACCGTCGTTTTGAAGACCGGACAAGCGGGCGTGCTCCACGAAGATTTCCCAGGGCGACCGGTAGCCAAAGCCTTCGCCGTATCCCATCCGCTGGGCGACCTGGCTGACGATCCACCAATCGGGCTTGGCTTCGCCGGGCGGCGCGAGAAATGCCCGCTGCCGCGAGATGCGCCGCTCCGAGTTGGTCACGGTGCCGTCCTTTTCGCCCCAGGCCAGCGCAGGCAGGCTCACATGGGCATGGGGGCTCAGGTCCGTGCCCGATTCGCATTCCGACACCACGACGAATTCGCAACGGCGGAGCGCATCCCGCACCGCGTTCGCATCCGGCAGGCTGACGGCCGGATTGGTGGCCATGATCCAGACCGCTTTGACGCGTCCTTCGGCGATCGCCCGAAACAGCTCCACGGCCTTGAGTCCGGGCTTCTCCGGCATGCGCGGAGCTTTCCAGAATGCCTGGACCATCGATCGATGTTCGGGATTCTCGATATCGAGGTGCGCCGCGAGCTGGTTGGCGAGTCCGCCGACCTCCCGTCCGCCCATGGCGTTGGGCTGGCCGGTCAAGGAAAAGGGTCCCATGCCGGGTTTGCCGATTCGTCCCGTGGCCAGATGAACGTTGATGATGCTGTTGACCTTGTCCGTTCCGATCGAGGATTGGTTGACCCCCTGCGACCACGCGGTGACGACTTTTTCGGTGCGCGCGAACCATTGGTAAAAGGTTGCGAGATTCTCTTCGGGAATGCCGCAGATTTGGGCTGCGGCGGGCAGGGAAGGAGCCGTTTTGCGCGCGTTCTCGAAGGCTTCGGCGTAATGACCGAGATGATTTTCCAAAAAAACGAAATCGACTTTGTCGTTCTGCCGCAGATAATTCAGGAGTCCGTTGAACAGAATCGCGTCGCTGCCCGGCCGTATCGGGAGATGCAGATCGGCGGACTGGGCGGTTGCCGTTCGGCGCGGATCGATGTTGACGATCTTCAATCGGGGATTTCGCCGCTTGGCCGCGACAACGCGCTGAAACAGCACGGGATGGCACCAGGCCGCGTTGGAGCCGACCAGTACGACGAGATCGGCGAGTTCGAGGTCTTCGTAGCAGCCGGGCACGACATCCTCGCCGAAGGCCCGCTTCTGCGCCGCGACCGTGGACGACATGCAGAGGCGGGAATTGGTGTCGATATTGCCCGAGCCGATGTAGCCCTTCATCAGCTTGTTCGCAACGTAATAGTCTTCGGTCAAGAGCTGGCCGGAGACGTAGAACGCCACCGCGTCCGGGCCGTGCGCGCCGACGATCCGGCGAAAAGTGCCGGCGACTGTGGCCAGCGCCTCGTCCCAGCTCGCTCGCCGGCCTCCGATCTCGGGATAGAGGAGCCGGGTTTCCAGCGACAGCGTTTCACCCAGGGACGAACCCTTGGAGCAGAGCTGTCCGAAGTTGGACGGATGCTCGGGATCACCCTTGATTTCGGCGGATTCCGGGTCCAGCGGTCTGGCCAGTACCCCGCAGCCGACGCCGCAGTAGGGGCAGGTGGTGGCGATAGGTGCGTTATCCGTTGTCAAAGACGGATTTGAGAGCGGTGCAAGACTCAAATTTTTCTCCCTCTTAATATCCAGTTTAGCCGTTCCCGGCATTTCTGCTCATTCTGGCCTATCGAGTTGCACCCATAGTCTTTCCCCTTCCGCCTTCACCGGAAAACATGCCGTCCGTCCCTCGTCGGGCGCGGCCGCCTCTCCGGATGCCAGGTCGATCACCCAGTTGTGCAGCGGGCAGGTCACTCGCTTGCCGCAAACGATACCCTGGGAGAGCGGTCCTCCCTTGTGCGGGCAATGGTCGCGAACGGCGAAGATATCATCGTCCACGGTGCGGAAGACGGCGACATTGCCGGCCGGCGTCGCGACGACGCGAGAACCTTGCCGGGGAATGTCTTCGATTCGGCCGATTTCGATCCAGTCGGTCATGGCATTCATCCTACTTTCCTCAAGGGCACGAAGTGACGGCGTTCGGATTCCTTGGCAAGAACCGCCCACGGGTCGATCTGGGCGGTTTTCTGCGATTCGAGAAACCGTTCGTATAAGGCGCGCCTGCTCGCCGGGTCCGAAACGATGCGCTCCTGGACATAAGCGAGCCCGACCCGTTCGATCCAGTGGGCGGTCCGCTCCAGGTAGCGGGCTTCTTCACGGTAGAGCTGCATGTAGGCGCCGCAGTATTCCTTCACGTCCTCCTCTGTATCGACCTTGCAAAGAAAGTCGGTGGCGCGGACTTTGACGCCGCCGTTGCCGCCGACGTGGAGTTCCCAGCCGGAATCGACCGCCACCACGCCGAAGTCCTTGATCGTGGCCTCGGCGCAGTTGCGCGGACAGCCGGAGACCGCCATCTTCACTTTCGCCGGTGTCCATGAGCCCCAAGTCATTTTTTCGAGCTCGATGCCCATTCCGGTCGAATCCTGAGTGCCGAACCGGCACCACTCCTTGCCCACGCAGGTTTTGACGGTGCGCAGGGACTTGCCGTAGGCGTGCCCCGAGACCAGGCCGTGCTTGCCGAGTTCCGCCCAAACCGCCGGAAGCTGCTCCTTGGGAACGCCCAGAAGGTCGATGCGCTGTCCGCCGGTAATCTTGACCGTCGGAATCTTGAACTTTTCGGCCACGTCGGCGATCGCTCGAAGCTCCCGAGGGTTGGTGACGCCGCCCCAAATGCGCGGAACTACGGAATAAGTGCCGTCTTTCTGGATATTGGCGTGAGCCCGCTCGTTGATGGGGCGCGATTGCGGATCGTCCCGATACTCGTTCGGCCATTGGCAGAGCAGGTAGTAATTGAGCGCGGGACGGCAGGCATGGCAGCCGTCGGACGTCTTCCAATCGAGTGACCGCATGACTTCGGGAATCGTTTTCAGATTTTCGGCGCGAATGGCCTCCCGCACCTCTTCATGGGTGTGATCGGTGCATTTGCACAGCGGCTTTTTGGCCGGGCTGACCGAGTAATCGCTGCCCAGGGTACTTTGCAGAATCTGTTCGACCAATCCGGTGCAGGAACCGCAGGAGGCGGATGCTTTGGTGTGGGTTCTTACATCTTCCAAAGTGAACAGCTTTTTCTGAGCAATGGCGTCGACGATGGTCTTTTTGCATACGCCGTTGCAGCCGCAGACTTCGGCCGTGTCCGGCATGAGCGCCGCGCGGTTTTCCGCTCCGTGGCCGGCATCGCCCAAATGCGCCTGCCCGAACAGAATGTTTTCCCGGAAAGCGGAGATGTCGGTGCCGTCGCGCATCATCTGGAAATACCAGGCGCCGTCGCCGGTGTCTCCGTAGAGCACCGCGCCTTTGATGCGGTTGGATTCGACCACCAGCTTCTTGTAGATGCCCCGGGAAGGGTCTTGAAACAGCAGCTCCTCGTATCCCTCGCCGCCCTGAAAATCGCCGGCGGAAAAGAGATCGATCCCGGTGACCTTCAGCTTGGTGGATGTCACCGAGCCTTCGTAGCGGGCGATGCCGTACTCGGCCAAATGGTCGGCGCAGACCTTGGCTTGCTCGAACAGAGGGGCCACCAGGCCGAAAATCTGTTTCCGATGCTGCACGCATTCGCCGACGGCGTAGATGCGAGGATCGAACGTTTGCAGGGTGTCGCTCACCAAAATGCCTTTCTCGCAATGAATGCCGGCACTCTTGGCCAGTTCGATGTTGGGACGGATGCCCACGGCCATGACCACCAGATCGGCCGGGATTTCCGAGCCGTCCTTGAAGCGCACGCCGGTGACACGTTCGTGGCCGAGAATGGCTTCGGTCTGCGCTTCCATTCGGAAATGGAGACCGCTGTCCTCCAGCGCACGTTTCAAAAGGTCCGCGGCGGGCTTGTCCAATTGTCTTTCCATCAGTGTGTCGAGGAGATGCACGACGGTGACCGTCATCCCCTGTTTTTTCAGCCCATTGGCCGCCTCCAGCCCCAAGAGGCCGCCGCCGATGACGACCACGTGCCGGTATTTCCGCGAAGCCTCCAGCATCAGGTCAACGTCGCGGATGTCGCGGAACCCGATCACGCCCCGAAGATCTCTACCAGGCACCGGCAGCATGAAGGGCATGGAGCCGGTAGCCAACAGCAGCCGGTCGTAGGAAGCTTCCAGGCCGTTCTCGGCCCGAACCAGCCGGCGCCGGCGGTCGATTGCGACGACTTTTCGTCCCTTGTGCAGGGTGATGCCGTTCGATTCGTACCAGTCGTCGCCGTTGAGAATGATGTCGTCCAGCGTCTTTTCTCCGGCCAAAACCGGGGACAGCAGAATACGGTTGTAATTGCAGTGCGGTTCGGCGCCGAACACGGTAATGTCGTAGGCGTCGGGAGCGATTTTCAGCAGTTCCTCGACGGTGCGTATGCCCGCCATGCCGTTGCCGATGACGATGAGTTTCTGTTTTTTCATGGCTTACCTACCTTTTGCGATAAATCCCGCTTGTCGATTCAAATTTGTAGGATGCGTGAAGCAGCCGATACGATTTATGAACATCTAAATCCTCCCGTGCGCCTGAAACAGGCACGTCATCAGCAAACCGAACAGGAGCAACGCGGCTAGCTGCCAAAACAGAACCGGGTTGCGCTGGTAGAGAGAGACTGGGCGACTGGCGATTCGCTTGCCGCCGCCTTTGGCCAATCCCGATTCCAGTTCGAAGGCCAGTTCGATGGCATCGGCAAAACGCTCGCCGGGGTCGGCCGCTAGTGCGCGCGCCAGGACGGCATCGAGCCAGACCGGCAGATCCGGGCGGCGGCTGGTAAGAGGCTTGGGTTTCCCGAATCGGGGCGTGCTGAACGGCTCGATCTCGCCGTAGGGATAGGTGCCTCCGGAGAACAGGCGGTAAAGCGTGACGCCCAGCGCGAACAAGTCGCTGGCGACGCTGCCGCGCTCTCCCTGAAACAATTCCGGCGCCATGTAGCTGGCGGTGCCCGGTATCGGATCGGCTTGGTCCTCGTCCCAGGCCGGCAGCCGCGCGATGCCGAGATCCAGCAGTTTCAAGCCGCCATTGTCCTGAAGCAGGATGTTGTCCGGCTTGATGTCGCGGTGCACGATCTGCTGACGGTGCAGGGCGTGTACCGCCTTGCACAGTTTGAGGGCGAGATCGATACCAGGCTCCAGCCCGACGCCGGCGTTCCGCCTCAGGTATTGTTCGAGCGTAGTGCCCGGATAATAAGGCATGACTGAATAGAGACGGCTTTGCCGCCCGGGCGCCTGTTCCAGAATCTCTGCCACCCACGGGCTTCTTACCCGCGCGCCGATCCAGGCTTCCCGAATGAAAGCATCGTGATATTGCCGTTCGCTGGCCACCCGCGGATGAGGGAATTTCAGGGCTACAGGGCTGCCGTTGCGACGGTCGATACCCCGGAACAATGCGCTATACCGCCCGGAAGACAGCGGCCGTTCCAAATCGTAGTCGTCCACCGTATCGCCCGGACTTGGAAGCTCGAGGACAGGCAAGGATTCGATGATTTCCCGCAGCGATTGCCGGTCGATTCTGGGGAGGGAGATCACATCCACTACCAGCGCGGTGATGTTGTCGTTGCCGCCGCGTTCGAGCGCCAGGTCGGACAAAGTGTCCGCACTGCTTTGGGGCGTGGCCCGTTCCAGCAGGATGCGGGCGATCTCCGCCGGTTTGAGTGCGCCGTAAAGACCGTCGCTGCACAGAAGAAAGCGGTCGTGAATTTCGAGCGTGTGTACCGCGTAGTCGGTTCGGAGTAGAGGCTCCAGGCCCACGGCACGATACAGGATGTGATCGAGTTCGGGGCCGTTCAGGGTATGGTCCGCCGTCAGGCGCTCCATCCGTTCGCCGCGCAGCCGGTAAATGCGGGAATCGCCGACGTGCACCAAATGGGCGCGGCGGCCGCGAAGGATCAAAGCGCTGAAGGTGGTAGCCATGTGGGCGAGGTTCGGGTCGCGCCTTCCCATGGCATGTATCCAGCGATTGGCGGCGTTTAGGCTTCGATCCAATAGCTGCTCTATCGTCAAGGTTTCGGCAAGGCTGTAATAGGTTTCCATGAATGTGCGGACACACAGTTCCGCAGCCACGCGCCCCCCCTTGGCGCCGCCCATGCCGTCCGCCACCGCCGCGACGACGCCGCGGCAGGCCAGATCTTCCGGCGACGGTTGGGCGATGCCGGCGTAGTCCTGGTTATCTTCGCGCCGTCCTTGACGGGACGAAAAGGCGGCGCTCACCGTGAGTTTTCCGTCCGTAGTCATGATGTATCTCGGTGCCTTACCCGCACTGCGCCGGGCTCAGACCCGCGCGCCCGACACGGCGCCCCAGGTGGTGCGCCAACGCTTCTTCACCATGACCAGGCCTAAGAGTCCCAGCAGGGGAAGTACCGCGAACACGCTGAAACCCAGGGCGAAGCCGTGTTGTACATCCCAGGACCATCCCAAGGCTTTGGCCAGGAAAAAGCCGCCCACGCCGCCGGCGCAGCCGACCAGTCCGGTAATGACGCCGATTTCCTTGCGGAAGCGCAGGGGAACCAGTTGGAATACCGAGCCGTTGCCCATTCCCAAGGCCATGGTGCCGAAGAAGAAAATGGCGACGGCGATCCAGGCGATGCCAGGCAGTTCGGACAAGGTCCATCCGGCGATTTTGGCGGTCGCGGCCTGAGCCGGCGCCGGTCCTTCCGGCAGAAACGAGATCGCGAGATAGCTCAGGGAGACCACGACGAACAGGTACTGCAAGGTACGGATGCCGCCCAGCCGGTCGGCCAGCAGCCCTCCCACCGGCCGGAACATGGAGCCGGCGAACACGACGATGGCCGCCATCATGCCGGCAGCGATGCCGGAGACGTGATACCAGTTGGTGAAGTAAAGGGGCAGGGCATTGCCGAGACCGACGAAACCGCCGAACGTTATGGAATAAAAGAACATGAACCACCAGGTGTCCGGGTCCTTCATGACCGCGGCATAGTTGGCCAGGGTGACCGGCGTGCGTTTGTCGGGGGCGTCCTTGACCAAAATGGCATAGACGATGAGCACCAGTACCAAGGGAATAAGCAGGAATCCGAACACCGCCTGCCAGCCGAATCGTTCCGCCAGCCACGGGACGATCATCGAGTCCAGTACCACGCCCATGTTGCCGGCTCCGGCGATGCCCATTACCACGCCCTGGTAGCGTGGCGGATACCAACGGCTGGCCTGGGGCAAGGCCACGGCGAAGCTGGCCCCCGCGATGCCTAAGAGCAGGCCCAGGAGCTCTGCTTCCAGCTTGGAGTGCAGGCCGAAAACGAACACATAGGCAAGTCCGAGGATTACTTGCAACTGAGCCAGGATGCCGGTCAGCTTGGGGCCGACGAAATCTGCCATCGAGCCGAGAAAGACGCGGAACACGGCGCCGGACAGAATGGGAATGGCGACGATGGTGAACTTCTCGCTCACCGGCAGCCCCAGGTCCTTGGTGATGTACAGCGACAATGGACCGAGCATGACCCAGACCATGAAAGAGACATCGAAATAGAGGAACGCCGACAGCAGCGTCGGCCAATGGCCAGCTTGTTTAAATTCTTTGAGGTTCATCGTTCAAATTCCATTCGTTGATTTCGCGTTGATCGGAACCAAAAAAAAGGCGCCTGGCGGCCACCGGAGGGGGAGGTGGCCGCAAGACGCCTTTGTCGAGTTTCCCCATGCCGCCGTTGGCGTGCGGAAACTGCCGTTGCTAATGGTAAAGTAAAGCCCTAAAAATCCGTTTTTCAACCACAACCGGTCGCTAAACGGCGACTCTTCCGGTTGGGATGGCGCAGGGGCGAGGACGCCCCGCATAAAGCTTTGCTTTCTTAGCGTTTATGTGTTTTGCAAGTATAGTGCCATGCCTTGGTTATGCTGTACTCCATTGATTTTATTGGTCTCTGTTGAAGCATCTCCTCAGTGTGGGGCGAAACGCATTCATTTGCGCACCAATTAGGGGAGTTTTTGGCTTATAATTGACTAGGGTTGGGGCGGCGGGGAAACGTGCAATGTGACATCCATTCGCTCGTTTTTTTGATATAGATCAAAGTTCGCCGATTTTATTGTCCTATAGTTTTGTTACAGAAATGTAACGCCATAAGAAGAGTCGGTGTTTCAAATCGTGGCGGTTGTCCGCCGAATTTACTGGGGAGGGTAGTATCATGTCGAAGATCAAATATTTTCTCATCACTCTGTTTCGGAACGAGGAAGGCGCCAGCGCTCTGGAATACGCCATTATGGCGGGGACAATAGCGGCTGCGCTCGGTGGTGCCGTAGGTGGGCTTACTACGGATCTCGGCACTGCTTTCGCGAATTTGATACCGTAGGTGAGATTGCTCGCCTAATCAGCACATGCAAGGTGTGTATCGCACACAGTAACCGCACCGGGGTTAATGAATGGTGTGTGATGCGTGCCTTGCTTGTTTCGTCTGGCGGTCGGAGTTGAGGGATGGTGCAGTGGCCGTATCTTGTAATCGCCGTTTGGTCGGTGACGCTGTCCGTCTACGATCTCAAGCAGCGTCGCCTTCCCAACATACTCACGTTGGGGGGCGCCGCTTGTTCTCTGGTCTACCTTTGGGTGCTGGGTTACAGCCCATTGGGTGCATTGCCGCCCTCTGCGTTGGCGGCTGGGTTAGGCGCGGCGGTCTTCCTGCTCCCGTTCTACGGCTTCGGTTGGCTCGGTGCCGGGGACGTCAAGCTGATGTCGGCCATCGGCTTTATCGGCGGCGTCAAGGTGCTCTTGGTTACGTTCGTTCTGGGTAGCCTTCTGACCTTTCCCTATGCGCTCTGGCTATGGGTTTCCGCCCGCCGTCGCCGGGAAAATCTGGAGAGCGCGACGAGGCGAATTCCTCAGGGTGCTTTTCTTGCTGCCGGACTTCTGCTTGCGATGGCCGGCGCCGGTTCCGGGTGATTGCGCCTGTTCCGTTTGTTACAGCCCTTTCCCATAGGCCCTCGAAATCCAAATAAGCTCGGGACGAACGGACCCCCGGGGGGGCAGACGCTCAAACGAAGGCTTTACATTCTTATTTTTCGGGAGACGTTGCGTGAGCACGTACACGATAAAGCCTTGTTTTCCCGCCGCTCGCGATCCAAATCGGCAAAGTGGCTCGTCCACTATCGAGTTCGCCCTGGTGTTTCCGCTGTTTTTTGCCGTTTTTTACGCTATCGCTGCCTATAGCCTAGTCATGGCGCTTGAGCAATCGCTGACCTATGCCGCTGCCGAGGGAGCGCGCGCCGCCGTTGCCGTTGATCCCACGGACTTTAACAATGAAGGCGACTATGTCAATGCGATTAGAAATAGGTCGTGCGTGGTTGCGACCGAAAGGGCGGGATGGTTATCCGAGCCACCGGCTTGCGCCTCCGAAGTCGCTGCCGACGCTGGCGATCCGGACACGCGGACTGTTACGCTTACCCTGACATATCCCTACGCCGCTTCGCCCCTGGTGCCCGTCATCGACGTTCCACTTATCGGCGAAATCCCCGCTGTGCCGGATGAACTGGTCGTGCGCGCCGTCGGCCGTATTTGAAGTGACGCCAGGAGTGCATGCGCTCACTATGCGGCCGTTCCCGATTTGAACACGGCATGGAAAGTCTGTGACTCTACTCAAGCTCGGAATTGCGCCTTCCATCGATCGGCGGCCGATCCGTCATAACGGACAAGAGTCATATCAATCTTTAATTAGCGGTTTGATTGAGAAGGCCGAAATGAGAATTGCGGCACCCCATGCCCGGGATGAAATTGTTCTGGATCTCCGAATATAATGTGCCGACAGTCTGACGCGGGGTTCCGAAAGCCTGAGCGGCGGATCGATTCGTTAATTCGAATTTGATGCTGCCGAGAAGACATCCTTAAATCAATAATATACGCAATCACGAATTGGCGCCCGCGACGTTCCCCCTCCGATTCGTCCCGCCGCTTAAGAACGACAACGAAAAAGCAAGCCCTCGATGAATAGTCAGATGCTGAAGTATCTCGCCATCGCCATGATGGTCGGCTCCGTCATTCTCGCGTTCGCGGCCTTGCGGATGGGGCGCGAGCCGGCGCGGGTGCCTGCCGTCGCTGTCGCGCCGGCACTTCCCGAAACCCCGTCGGTCCGCATCGTGGTCGCATCGCGTCTCATTTCTCCGGGAGAGGAGATTCGCGAAGCGGATATCGACTTGAAGCCTGTTGGCAGCGTACCGGAGGGTGCTCTGACTAACGGCGGAGAAGTGGTAGGCAAGCGGTCATTGGTGGCTATCGACGCGGGCAGCCCGGTATTGCGCAAACATTTCCCTGCCGGAAATCCGCTGGCGTCGGTTTTACGCGAGAACGAACGCGCCGTGGCCGTCAAGGTTGACGATCTGATCGGCGTGGGCGGTTTCCTGCGGCCGGACGATCGGGTGGACGTGCTGGTCTATCTCCGTGGCGACAATCAAACCAACAAAGAGAGCAAAGCGCTGGTGGCGGTGCGTTCGGTGCGCGTTCTGTCCTATGGGGACGATGTGGCGTCGCGCGCCGCGGATGGAAAGGAAAGCAAGAACGAGAAGAGCAGGAGCAAAGGGGCCGGTACGGCGGTGCTCGCAGCCAGCCCGGAGGACGCAGTTCGCTTGGCCTTGGCGGAGAACGCCGGCGCGTTGCGGCTGGCGCTGCGGTCGGCTCGTGGCGGGGAGGAGGAAGACGGCGCATCCGTAAGCTTGAGCGAGTTGAGCGGCATCGCCGCCGGGGGAGGCGGCGATGCCGACGCAAGGGAAGCGAAAGGTCCGGCAGTGGAAATCTACTGGGGAACTGAAAAAAAAGAATTCTATTTCCATGACTCATCGCAAAAACAGAAAGCTCATTGATCCGCAAATCTGGCTCGCGCTGTGGCTGACGTTCTTCTTCGCGTTCGGCGGAGCGGCGCTGGCGGCGGGTAAACATAAAAAGCACCGGACGATCCGCTATAAAGTGATTCACGTCACCGAAGGCCAGCAAAAGGCGTTGAATTTTTCCGAGCCGGTGGCGCGCGCCGCCGTGGGTAATCCCGAGGTGGCCGACGTTGTGCCGACGCGTCCCGAGGAATTGCTCGTCAGCGGCAAAAAGGTCGGGACAACCAGTCTTCATGTGTGGTTAGACCCGGACGGTGCGCCGCGCCGGTACCGGGTGAAAGTCGATCCCCGCTTGATCAAAGGCGATTTTCAGTCGCTCACCGAACATGCTGCCAAAATACAGGGGGATAAGCCGAACCCCGCCGATGCGACGACCGTGGATACCGGCGGCACCCAGATCCAGGCCGATATCAAGGTCGTCGAAGTCAGTCGGACAGGCCTGAAAGAGGCCGGGTTTTTCTTCGGCAAGAATTCCGCCAACACCACGCTGGCGGTTTCTCCGCCCAACGCTTTGTCGGGTGTCGAATCTTCCGCTGCGGGCAGCCTGATTCTGGAAAGCGCCAGCGGCTTTTTCCCGTTCATCGAAGCCTTCAACCTGGTGTTCGGCAACTCCAAGCAAGGCTGGCTCAGTTCCATCAGCCTCCTGGAGCAGGGCGGCTATGCTTACACTTTGGCCGAGCCCAGCCTCACTGCCATGAGCGGTCAGACCGCCACATTCCTTGCCGGGGGCGAGTTTCCGATCCCGGTGCCCCAAGGCGGTACATCGAACGCGGTGACGATAACCTACCGCGAGTTCGGCGTGCGCCTGATGCTGACACCCACACTTCTCGACTCCAACCGCATTGCCATGAAGGTCGCGCCCGAAGTGAGCGAGCTGGATTTTGGCGCCGGCATTCAGAGCGCCGGCGTGAGCGTGCCGGCCCTGAAGGTACGCCGCACGGACACCACCATCGAATTGGGCGACGGCGACAGCTTCGCGATCAGCGGCCTGATCAGCCAGTCTACCGTCGCGAATGAGGACAAGCTGCCCTTTCTCGGCGACGTTCCGATATTGGGTGCATTTTTCCGTTCCAAGCGTTTCGATAAGAACGATAAGGAACTGCTTATGATCGTGACGCCTCACATTGTTCATCCCTTGAGCCGGGAGGCGGAACTTCCGCCTTTGCCCGGCGAGGCTTACCGGCGGGCAGACCCCGATTACGCCGATTTTCTCTTCTACAAGCAGGAACTTTCTTCCCGGCCGCGCGGAGCGATGGAAGGGTTTTCTCGATGACCGACGGCAAGGACGAGCATCCGCCTTTCCTGCTGGTCAGCGACAGCGAGGCGGCGTCGCGCCGGTTGATGGATGTCGTCGATCGGCGGGGCGATCTGTTCGTCTCCGAGCCCGATTCGCTCGACCGGGTGCTGCAAATGATCGACTCGGTAGGCGCGGTGCTCGCCATCGTTCACGTTACGGTGGAGGGCCGCGGGCGGCGGATGGCGTTGGTGGAGGCCTTGCGCGCCGCCAAGCCGCTGCTGCCGGTGCTGGTGCTCGCCGACAGCCTGGACTCCGAACTGGTTTTGGCAGCCCTGCGCCTGGGCGCGAACGACGTGATCGCAAGAGAGGCGTCAAAATCCGAGATTCGGGAGCGCCTGTATCACGCCATGGAGACTTGCGCTACTCCCGCGGGCGCCTTGCAAAAACGTGCCCGAGGTAAAATCACCGCGATCGTCAGCGCCCGTCCCGACGCCGATTGCGCCATACTTGCCCTGCATTTGGCGCTGGCGGTGCAACGGATCGACGCTCGGGGGAAAGTCCTTTTGCTCGACTTGGGAATGCCCTTGGCCGATTCCCTTCTTTTTCTCGGCTTGCGCTCTTCCTATACTTTCGTCGACGCCGTGCGCAGCACCCGCCGTTTCGACGAAACCCTGATCGAATCCGCCTTCGTCAAGCACGCCAGCGGCCTGACGGTGCTGGCCATGCCGGAAGACGACATCGTAACGCCGGAGATTACCAGCAACGACGTGGTCGTCCTGCTCAACATCCTGCGCACCTACTATAATCACGTGGTGATGAACCTGGGCGGAGCGGTGCGCTCGGATTTTCTCGCCCTGATGACGTCTCACGCCGATCATGTTTTTCTGCTGTGCGAGCAGACGGTGCACAGTTGCCGCAGCAACAAGCGCCTGATGGAGTTTTTCGAGAAGCATCAGCTTAACGAACGGATTCGCCTGGTGGTCGACCGGCACCTGGAAAAGCAGGATCCGTCCGCTCCGGAAATCGCCCGGCGGCTAGGCATTCCGCTCAGTACCACCCTGCCGCCGAGCGGCATCGCACGGCTCGCCATGAAAAACAGCGGGCGCACCCTGTTCGAAATCGCTCCGCGCGACAAATACACGCTGGCGATCGAAAATATGGCCGAGTCGGTGGCGGCGGAGCAGCCGCCCGCGGAAGAGCGCCGCAGGTTCGGATTTTTGAGTTCGCTTTTTCAACGCAAGCGTTCGGGGTAATTTCCGGTGAAGTTTGTGACCACGCCGAGTTTCAATCTCGCCGAGGAGATCCAGGAACTCAAGGGAAAGCTGCACCGCCACTTGCTCGATCAGATCGAGGCGGTGCCGGAGAACGGCGAGGACGAACAGCTCAACCGGTTCGTCTGGGAGAAAGTGACCCAGTACATCCGAGCCTCGCACATCGCCGTCAATCAGCGCGAGATCGAGCGCCTAGTCGAGGATCTAATCGACGAATTGACCGGCTTCGGTCCCATTGACCCTCTGCTGCGCGACGACAAAATCAGCGATATTCTGGTCAACGGGCCTTGCCACGTTTACGTGGAGCGCGGCGGCAGGCTGGAGAAAACCGACCTGCGCTTTATCGACAACGCCCATCTGCTCCGCGTCATCCGGCGCATCCTGGCGCCACTGGGACGGCGGCTGGACGAATCCAGCCCGATGGTCGACGCGCGCCTCCCCGACGGCAGCCGGGTCAACGCCATCATTCCGCCGCTAGCCATCGACGGCGCCTGCCTGTCCGTCCGCAAGTTCCGCAAAGAGCCGTTCACCGCGAGCGATCTTCTCGCCTATGGGACCTGCGACGAAGAAACCCTGACGCTTTTGCGCCAGGCGGTTCAAGTCCGCTGCAACGTGCTGGTGACGGGATCCACGGGCGCCGGGAAAACCACCTTGCTCAACGTGCTGAGCAGTTTCATCGGTTCGGACGAGCGCGTGATCACCATTGAGGACGCCGCCGAACTCAATCTTCGCCATCCCCATGTGGTACGCCTGGAAACGCGTCCGCCGGGCGTCGAGGGGAGCGGCGAAATCACGGCTCGGGCGCTGGTGCGCAATGCCTTGCGAATGCGTCCCGACCGCATCATTCTGGGCGAAATTCGCGGCGCCGAGGTGCTCGACATGCTGCAGGCCATGAACACCGGGCACGACGGCTCGATGGCCACGCTGCATGCGAACGGTCCGCGTGACGCCTTGAGCAGGCTGGAACTGCTGGCGGGATTCGCCGGCTACACCGGCAGCGAAATCACGCTGCGCCAGCAAATTGCGGGTTCCCTGGATTTCATCGTTCACATCGCCAGACAGAGGGACGGGCGGCGCCGGGTCACCACGGTGGAAGAGGTTGTGGATGTCGCGGACGGCCATTATGTGACGCAGAGCCTTTTCAAGCACGAGCCGCTTTCCCGGCTCCGGCCGAAGACCGACAAACTGGCCCATTACAAGTTCGACCTGCCGGCTTCGCCGCGCCGCGGGTATGCCGGATAAAGCCATCTACGTTGCCTTGGCGGGCGTCCTGATGCTGGGGGCGTCGATTGTATTGTTCGTCACCGGTCGGAGGCGAGCGGAACGGGAAGAGATTCTCCGGAGGCTGGACGAGGAGGTTCGCTTCGGGCGCGGTTCCGGGCGAAAGCGCTATCCCTTCGGGCTGAATTGGGTATACCGGAGCCTGCAACGGGCTGGTATCGTGAGTCGCCCCGCTCATCTCGCCGCCGCCGTGGTGATTTCGGTTTTTGCCGGAGCCGTTGCCGTATGGTTTCAAGGCCTGTTGGGTTTGCTGACGGCCGCCGCAGCACTCGCTGCCGGGTTTTATCTATTCGTAAACTGGCGCGTAGCTCGGATCAGCCGAACTTTGCGGCAGCAATTGCCCGCATTCATCGACCAGATCATTCGCATGCTGAGCATCGGACGCGGTTTCGACAACGCATTGCTCCAGGCGATCGAAACCAGCCCGCCGCCTTTGTCGGAGGCAATGAAAAGCGTAGTGGTCGAAAATTCGCTAGGAGGCGATCTGGTCGAGGCTTTGAGCGAAGTTGCGGAAATTTACCGGATGAAGGAATTGCACCTCCTCGCGCTGGCCTTGCGCGTCAATCGGCGTTACGGAGGCAGCATCAAGGCATTGCTGGAAAACATCATCACGCTGATTCGTCAGATCGAGCAGGCGGAACGCGAGCTGCGCGCCCTAACCGGAGAAACGCGGCTCAGCGCGTGGATCCTGGGAGGGTTGCCCCTGGCCATGGCCGTTTATATGATCATCGCCAATCCCTCGTACATCGATTTTCTGCTGAAAGATCCGAGCGGCCCGGCTGTCGTTCGCACGGCGCTCGGGTTGCAAACGGCGGGGGTCTTGATATTGTGGCGCATGATGCGAGGAGTCCGGTGAGGTGACCGCCGCGCCCGGATTTTATTTATGGCTGTTGGCGATCGGTCTGGCCGTTTTCGGGTTCGGCCTGGCGATTCTCCTGCTTCGGCAGGCGCGAGCGTCCATGGGGCCCGCCGAAGCGCGGCGGCGGTTCGCGCAGGCATTCGGTGATGAAGCCGACGCGCTCCCGTCCCGAGGCGCTTCGGGGTGGTTGGAAAACTTCGGGCGGCGCCTGCTGGCGCGGAAGGACAGTCCGTCCGGCAACGAAATCAGGCTATTGCTCGCCCGCGCCGGCTGGAAACGAAAAACCGACCTTGCCATATTCTATGCCGTGCAGACGCTCCTGCCCGTTCTGGTCGGCGTCGTCTCCGGCTACACTCTTTTAGCAGACGGCATCAGCACGCGCGATTGGACGAACGGTTTTCTCGCCTACGGCATCGCCACGCTGGCACCCAAGCGGATCGTCGCCTACCTGGCTTCGGCCCGGCAAAAGCGGCTGGCCGAACAAGCTCCGATCATGGTGCATCTATTGCGCGTGCTGCTGGGTACGGGCCTGAGCGTGGAACAGTCCTTGCGTTCACTGGTGGCCGACACGCGGACGCTGCTGCCCGATTTGACCGTCGAACTGAACACGCTGCTGCGCCGCATCGACATCGGCGAGGATATCGCATTCGCCATGCGCGACATGGCGCGCCGCATGGACGTTCCGGAACTGACCGACCTTTCGATGATCCTGGAGCAGACTTGGCTCATGGGGGGCAATGTCATGAAATCCTTGAGCGATTTATCCGCCTTGATCGACGACCGCAGGCAGACGAGCATGAAGGAAAAAGTGTCCAAGCTCTCCGGCCAGATGACTGTCGTCATGATGGTGTTTTTGTTTCCGGCGCTCCTGGTGTTTTTGGCCGCGCCGGGATTCCTTGCCATTGCCAGGAGCCTGAAGCATGCGCTGGGTTAAAATGCTCGCGTTTGCCGCGGTGGTGGCACTGACGGCCGGCTGCGGCGCCATTCCGCGGATCTTGCCCGCGGACTCCGCCGGGCCGCCGACCGCCGTCGCCTCGGCTCCGCGGGGCGAGCCGCCTTTTTCGCCGCCCAGGGCGTGCGGCGGAATGCTGTCCCCCGAGCAGCGCATGTACCTGGATCTGGTGTACGAAATGGTGAGGCAGGGGCAATATTACGCCGCTCTCGCTCACCTCGACCAATTGGAAAAGAAAGCGCCGCCCGCGCCGCAGAATGTTTATCTTCGCGCCGAGGCGCTACGCGGTATCGGCCAGCCGGATCAGGCCGGAAAACTGTACCGGTCGCTGCTGGAAGGCTGCATGGCGGGTTACGGCCTGCACGGGCTGGGCCTTCTGGCGGCCGATGCGGGGCGCCTCGAAGAGGCGGAAGACTTTCTCGTTCGCGCCGGCCGCGAGAGGCCGGCAAGCGCCGACGTACACAATGACCTCGGCATGGTGCTGCTTCTCGAAGGCCGCCGGGCGCTGGCCCGCCGGGAGTTCCTCACCGCTGCGGAGTTGAACCGGGCCGATTCCTTGCCGGTGGAAAACTTGATCGTTTTGGCGCTGATGGACGACAATCCCGAGGAGGCGGAGCGTCTCGCGAAACATCGCAGACTGACGGACGATGATCTCGATCGCCTGACCCAACGCGCCCGCCGTCTGGCGGAACAATCCAAAACCGGCGAATCCGCCCCCATGCAGGAGTAAATCCCATGCGCAGCCTTCTTTTCGCCTTATTCATCATGGCCGCGGCTTCGGCCGGGGCGGTGGCGGACGATTCCGCTCCGGCTCGGGTTTTTCCGCTCGATCCGGCGGCTTCCGAGTCGTTGGCGCCGCCGGGCATCGCCGCGGATACGGAAACCGGCTATTGGCTGCAACTGCAAAGCTCGGGACGAATCGCCGGACCGCGTTACGCCCTGCCGGGGCAGGCGGCCACGCATGTCTATCAGCGCTATTTGAAAAGTTTCACCCATCGCATTCCCGAGCAGTTCGACTTCAAACGAAGCTCTGTCTCGCGCTCCGGTTCAGGGACAGGTTCCGGAACAGGCCGTTGAGGGAATGCCGATGCCGTCCTTTCAATCTCCTTCGCCGCCGCAATTCCGCCGTCAACGCGGCGCCATCAGCGTCTTCGCCGTACTGACGCTGCTGCTGGCGGTCTTGTTCGCGGCGCTGGCGCTGGATACCGGGCGCTTGTTCCTGGAGCAGCGGCGCCTGCAGAACACCGCCGATCTCAGCGCCCTTAGCGCCGCCCGTTTCGCCTGCGGCGGCGTTCCCGATCTGGCGGCGGCCACGGCTCAAGCCAATGCGGCGGCTGCCGCCAACGGCCATGCCGGGGATCTCGGCGTCGATTTCGCTCCAGCCGGTGACGACTCCGCCGCGCGCGTCACCGCCAGCGGGGAGTATCCCACTTCGCTGCTCGCGGGCGGAGTCATTCCCGGCACGACCCGGCTCCGGGCAACGGCGGCTGCGGTGCAAAGATCGGTGGCCGGAATCAGCGCCGGCAGCTTTCTCGCCCGGCTGGATCCCGCCGGTTTGAATCCGTTGCTGAGCGGCCTGCTCGGCAGCAACGTGAATCTCGGCTTGGCGGATTACCAAGGCATCGCAGCCGCGAATCTGACCCTATTGGATCTGATTCAAGCCCATGGTGCGGTGGCCACGGTGAACGATCTGCTGGCGCTGCAAATGAACGTCGGCGCGTTCTTCGATCTCATGGCGACCGCGCTGGACAACAAGGGCAAGGCCGATGCGGCGGGGGATCTCAGAAACCTTGCGGCCGGCGCATCGGACGCACTCGTGCTGACGCTCGGCGATCTGCTCAAGGTGACGGCGGACGATCCCGAAACATCGGCGGAAGCGGAAGTCAATGCGCTCGATCTTTTGATGCTGACCGCGGAAATCGCCAATGGTCAAAACGCCATCGCCATTCCGGCTGCCGGCGTTGCAATTCCCGGCGTCACGAACATCGGTGTGAATTTGTGGCTGATTCAGCCGCCTCAGATTGCCATCGGCCCTGCAGGGAGAGACGAAAACGGGAACTGGAAAACCCAGGTTCAAACCGCTCAGGTGCGGCTAGGGGTCAATCTGGCGCTGACTCCCGTTCCTTTGGGCATACCGGGGATATTGACGATTCAACTCGCCAATCTCCAGCTCGCAGTCGATGCCGCCCAGACAACCGCCTGGCTCGAAAGCATCGGCTGCCCGTCGCCAGGCAATCCCGACGGATCGGCCACCATGGGCAGCCAGCCGGGCATTCTCAACATGGCCATCGGCAATCTTGACGCGAATGGCCAAGTTACCGGCCCTGCCAATGTCGCCGCCGTTCAGCTCCTCGGCGGGTTGGGCGGCCCAGCGGTCACGGTTGGCGCGAGCGCAAACGCGAGCCTCGAAAGCAATCCCCAATCCACGCCATTCGAAGGACCGTTTCCTCAAACCGAGACCGTGGATACGCCTCCAGACGAGGCATTGACCAATGCCTTGGCGGATCTGGCGAACAGCCTGGATCTTCAGGTTACCGTGGGAACTCTCAATCTGATGCTTCTCAACCAGGTTATTGGCCTTTTGAGGCCGGTATTGACTCCCATCATCACATTACTGGGAGATGCCCTTCTCACTCCATTGTTGGATGCGCTGGGCGTGAGCGTGGGCGGAGCCGACCTGAGCGTTTTCACGATCCGGGTCGACAGGCCGGCACTGGTCCTTTGATGCGCCGAACGCGACGGGCTTGTCTCTGCTTCCAGGCGGATTCGAAAGATCGGTGATCGCATGATCGGACGCGATTTCAAGCTCGCTTGCCTCGCGCTCAACTTGGCGCTGCTCGTCGCTTTCGGCACCGCGCTGGGGTTCGGCGCGCGGGCCATTGTGACCGAGAGCGCACGAGAATGGGACATCCAAGCGCAGCAGATCCGCCAGTACGCCTCCACCGGCCTCGAATGGTCGCGCGGCAATGTGCGGCAGTTGCGCGACTGGCTGGCGCCTCTGCCGTTGGGTTCGTCGTTCGCCGGGATCGAGATCCGGGGCAAGTCGGGGATTATGCTCGATATCCGCTACGATGTTCCGTTCGCGCCGCCCGTCTGGGCCGACGCGCTTCCGCCGCTCGGCCCCTCCGTTCTGGAACTGGCTCTGGATGCCAAAAATTCGCTGGTTCTGCGGCTTGTTCCGGCGCCCTCGTATCCCGCTTCGCGGCTTGCGGAAGCGATGTATCCCGCTGTTACGGGCGGTGCGGCCGCGATCTTGGCGGTCAACCTGTTTTGCTGGATTCTTTCCAGACGGAGGGGGATAGCCAGGATAGAGCAAGCCCATTGGGAGAGGGCGGTCTCGCCGCCTCCCGCCGAGGAAGCCCCGGACGTCCCCGTTACCCCTGTGTCCCCGACGGATTGGCTGGAACGATGTCCGGACGCGATCGTCATCTGCGACGCGGAGCGCCGGGTGAGCTACGCCAACGCGGCCGCCCATGCACTGTTCCGCCATACGCCGGCGATCGAACCGGGCGGCGCGGTTATCGAATTGATCGTACCGTGGGATCGCGCCCGGTTTGCGGAGGCGTTAGATGCCCGTGACGACGCGGGAAGCGCAACGCCGATCGAGCGGTTCCATGCGTTGACCGCGCAAGGCGGCGTTCGCCCCGTCGATGTCGCCATCAAGCCGCTGACTGCGAGAGGCACGGAGCTGATTCTTAGCCTGCGCGACGCCGGTGCCGCACAGGCGCTCGAAAACAGCCTGGAGCTGCGCGGCCGGCTGCTGGATACGATTACACTTGGGTTGGCCCTGGTGTCGTCCCGCGACCATGGCGAAGTTCTGTATTCCAACGAGGCATTCCGAAGTTTGCTTCGGTTCACCGCATCGCCTCGGCGCGTAACCTTGCCCGGCCTTTTGTCCGCCGGGAGCGACGACAGCACCGTGCGGGAGATCGAGGCCGCCGTCGAGAAAACCGTGCCGGTCCGGTTAAGTTTGCCCTGGCGGACCGGCGACGGCGCCTCGGCCACATTGGAAATCCGGCTCGTTCCGCTGTCTCCCGACCCGACCGGTTCATCCTGTCTCGCCGTTATCGTCCGTGACAGGACGGAAGAAGCCGCCGCGCGCGACCGTATCGACCGGGAGCTCGCCCTTAACCGGACGATTCTCGAAGACATGCCGCTGGGCCTTTGCGTCGCCACCGCCGAAGGCAAGGCGCTGGCGGTTAATGCCCGGCTCGCCGAGTTGACGGGGCGGCCGCGGAGTCAGCTCCTGGATTCGGAGGTCGAGGAATGGCTGCCGCGAGACCCGAAAACGAAAGGACGCGTTTTATACGGAGAGTTCACGATCAGGACCGATGGAGCCACCAAATCGATAAAGGTCCATACCTTGGCGCCGCGGACGGGTGCCGGCGAATACGTTTATTTCCTCGACGATGTTTCGCTTTACAGGCAACAGATGCAAAGCAATGCCGACGAGTCGGAACGGTTGCAGTTGATTCTGGACAGCATCGGCGAAGGCATCATCGTCACGAACAAGGACGGTTTCATTCAGTATCTGAATCCTCACGCCAAATATCTGACCGGCCTGGAGGAGCAGCAATACGAGGGCATGCCGGTCGGAAAAGTTCTTCATCTCATGGACGAAAGAAAGCACCGCCCGTTGGCCGATCCGGTGTTGCGGGCCATGAGCATCGGCAAAACCGTCAAGTTCAGGCAGGACGTTTTGCTGCTGAGCGAAAGCAAGCCCGAACTGGCGGTGGAAATTTCAGCGACGCCGGTTTTCGACCACAAGCAAGCGCTGATCGGATGCGTGGTCGTGCTGAAGGATGTGTCGGAACAGCGGCTGCTGGCGCGGCAGATGAAAATGCGGGCCAGCCGCGATCCGCTTACCGGTCTTGTGAATCGGCGCGAACTCCTGTCCATCCTGGAAACCTTGCAATACGAAGTCGACGAGTATCATAAGCAGCATGCGCTCTGCTACATGGATCTCGACAAATTCAAGGTGGTCAACGATACCTGCGGCCATCACGCCGGCGACGAGCTGCTGCGGCAGGTTTCCCACATGATGAGCGAATGTCTCCGCGCCCAGGATATCCTCGCCCGCATCGGCGGCGACGAATTCTGCGCCGTTCTGCCCAGCACCAGCCCGCAAGACGCCGAAAGCGTGGCCGAGCGGATTCGCGAATCGGTGAAATCCTTCCGGTTCTCATGGGACGGCAAATATTTCGAAATCGGCATCAGCATCGGCATTACGGAACTGAAACCCGGCCTAGGCGTCGAGCAAAATCTCGATATCGCGGATCAGGCGTGTTACACGGCCAAGGAAAAAGGACGCGATCTCGTTTATATATCCACCGGGCAGGAAGAGGAGGGTAAATCCGTGCTGTCGCCCTGGAACGAACGATTGTTCGAGGCCATGGAGCACGACTACTTCCAGTTTTCCTTCCGGGAAGCCCGCTTTTTGCACGGAAGCGCCAGCTCCGTGCCGGCCTTTTGCGAAATCCTGCTGCAATTGTGCGAGCCCGACCAGACGCCGCTGGCCGCCTCCGCCTTCATGCCTAACGCCCATCGGCTCAATCTGGTTCCGGTCATCGAACGCTGGGCCATTTGCAAGCTGTTTTCGTCGATTCACCTTTTCGCGCCCGCCCCGTCGAACGATCTCCGCGTCTACGCGATCTCCCTGTCGGCGGTGACGCTCTCCGAAAGCAGCTTCATATCGTTCTTGATCGAACAAAGCGAACGGCATCGCATTCCGCCGTCGTCGATCTGCTTCGTGATCGCCGAGAACGATCTCGTACAGAATTACAGCCTGGTGCAGGACTTCATGTCGAGATGCAAGGAACAAGGCTATCGTTTTTGTCTGAACCAATTCGGAGGAGGCGTCTCTTCCTTCGCTTACGTCCGCAACCTGCCGCTGGATTTTCTCAAGATCGACGACGGTCTCACCCACCGGATCGAAGTCGACGGTATCGACAAAGCCATCGTCTCGGCCATTCAGAACATCGCCGAAAACATGAACATTCTTACCATCGCCCAAAACGTTAATAGCCCGAGCAGGCTGGAACGCCTGCGGACCTTGGGCATTCACTATGCCCAGGGCGCGGCCGCGGAAGCCTCCGTTGCCGAATCGAGCGCGGCTTAGTGCTTTTTCGATTCGATTTTACGGTGTAGGGGCGAATTGATTCGCCCCTACATACGACGATTGCGTCGCCATTTTTGGCAAAACCTTTTGGGACCTCCGAGTCACCAAAAGGAGCCAAAAATTGGCGACGAGTAGTGCCTTCGGCGGCCCGCGTTCGTCCTGCGTCCGCCACGCCGGCGTACTCCG
>Ga0196981_1000086_pt1 | contig 101449 bp, 157 predicted proteins | sample S3_2013CmetaG_FD_155462 | JGI IMG/M metagenome (GOLD analysis project Ga0196981, IMG submission 155462) | Soil microbial communities from Anza Borrego desert, Southern California, United States - S3_20-13C | ecosystem: Environmental > Terrestrial > Soil > Desert | place: USA: California...
AGCCGGTTCTGATCCCTGTTGGTCAGGAGCTGGAAGCAGTATTCGCAGTGATGGGCGCTGTGGTCGTAGATCGGGCGCTGATTGCCGCAGCGGGAGCAGGGGCGGGGTTTAGCTTTTGGAGGCATCGGTTTCCTCCTGCAGGATGTTCAGGACCTCATCTATCGCTGCCGGCCGATCATAGCTGTGCCATTCGTCCTTCAGGTGTTGGCTCGCCCGCTCAATCCGCCCCTCCAACTCCCGGATCCGGGCCTGGGCGGCGGTGAGGGGGTCAATTGGCCCTTGGCCTTTGCCGGTGATGAACCAGCCCACCTCACACCCGTAGAGCTGCGCGAACTGCTCCAACTCTGTCGCCCGCACATTCCGGCGGCCGGCTTCAATCTCCGAAACGGTCGGGCGATGCCATTGTAGGCGCCGGGCCACTTCGCTCTGAGAGAGCTTGGAGGCCTTGCGGGCAAGGGAGATACGCTCTGCAATCGCGGCTTTATTCATCGTCGTCATCGATCATGTCCTCGATCATCCAGTTCAGTTCGTCGCAGCAGTCCTTGCACATAGGGTCAAAGGGGCACTCCGGGCAGTCGTGGTCCGTCTGGGCCTTGCATTGCCTGCAATGCCGCCAATCTGTTTCTTTGGCTGTTTTACTCATGGCTCAGGCCCTCGATCTGCTCGATCAGGGCCAGCAGAGCGGGCATACGGTCTATAGCCAGCATCCAGAATTTCTCCTGATAGTAGTCGGCAAGTTCTTCAGTCAGCATGGTGTGGCGCTTGGACTCCGCTTGCTTCAACTCTTCCACCACCGGCCGCGCCTCAGCGAGCAGGCGGCGGATCTGCTCCCGCTCGGATTCGAGGGTGGCGAGGCGGGAATAAGCGGCGGTCAGTAGCTCGGCTTCGGACTCAAAGGGACGGGCCTCGTGCCGCTTGCCGGTATAGTGTCGCCATGTCTCCCCATCCAGCACGATGGGATCCTCGCAGGTATGGCAGGTAGATTCAGGCAACCTGTTTGGGTTTCGGTTTGTCCCGACGTCGTTCATCACCAATCGCCTCCGTCGTTTTCAATCTTGACCGTCGCCACCACATACTCCTGATCCATGCCGCCTGTGGGTGTGGTGGCTCGTTGTCCGTTCTTTTTCTTGCACACGCTCAAGCCTATGCTGCCATTGGCGAACAGCCACAGGCTTTTGGGCCAGGTCTTGGCGAGCCTCTGCAGAGCGGCAATGGCCTTTGTCTCGGCGGGGGTCAAATCAGGCATTCGGGGCCTCCTTCACAGGTTTTACGATCTTGCCGCAGAAGAAGCAGCGCACCCGCTTCTGATCCACGGCATGGGCGGTCAGGGTGTCCCGATACTCGCCCTGGTTATCCACCAGCCACACCTCACGGCTATCCGCCTTGCGAGTGAACAGGCGCTCATTGCCGCACTTGCAGCGGTATTTGGGGTTCGGCTCGGCTCCGACGTGGTGGTGATAGGGGAGATTTCCATCAAGAGGCTCCTCAAACATCCCGCTTCATCTCCCTTTCCGCCACGCCCTTACAAGCGTCGACGATGGCGATGCAGTCGGGGCAATCAACCTGCGCGTCTGTTTTTCGGGTGAAGGTGGCAGATGCGCCGCAAAGGGTCATGTCGTCGTCGTAGGTGCACTCAAAATGGGTCAGGGAGCATTCTATTTCCAGCCCCCGATCTTCGAGGCATTCATACTCGATGTGCCTGAGCTTAGCCATCCTTCCCCTCCTCCTCCCTCTGCCGCTCCCAATCCAGCCGCCAGTCGATCATCCAGGCGTAATTCGCCAGGTGGCGCAGATGGCGCTGAGCCTGCTCACGATCTCCGATGGCATGTCCATCCCGCGCCGCTTCGAGATGCCGACCTATGCGGCTCAGCAGCTCCTCCGTCGAAGCGGCCGTGGGATCCTCGCCGGTCAGGTAGCGCTGGCACTGCTCCCAATTACCTTTGGTGGGCTCGTATTGCTTCTCCATCAGCAGTCCTTGCAGTTTTCGGGCAAATTTCTGCAGCGGCGAATCCGGACCGTCATTCCATGATCTTTTACGCATCTTTCACTTCCTCCTGTGCTTCTTTCGTCTGCTCCCCCACCAGCGCCTGCAGCTCCGCGATGCCGGCGAGCAGAGCCTCCAGTTTGGGACTGAGATGCTCACGGGTTTCCTCATCGGGGATCCATGCCTGCTCCAACTCTGCCGCCAGCGGGGCGAGGGCAGCGAGGCGCTCCCTGATCGTGGCCAGATGGGCGCGGGCTTCGTCACGCTGGATGGCCACCATTGTTGTAACGCGCTGCTCTTTGTAGATGAATTCAAGAGCCGTTTCAGCGCCCCTTTCCAGCCTTTCCACCTCGGCCGCCAACTCAGCCACCCGCTGCCGCTCTGCTGCAAGCTCGGCGTGGGCCTGCGTTAACTCAGCCGAAAGCCCATCCCGATACGGACTCAGATCAGAGCAGGCCATATGCCCGTAGGTATCGCTGGTGTACTGGCATTTCACCACCCACTGATTGCAAAGGAAATCGGGATAATCCATGACCAGCAGCATTTGCCGATCCCGATAATCCACCAACATTCCGGGGTGTATCCATACGTACTCTTCCGGGCAGGCTGGCCCGTTACTTGCTATGCCACTCATTGCGAATCCTTTCCATCAGTTCCAGTCGTGTCTCGTAGCCCGGCGTGTCGGGGGTGAGGTCGATGTAGCCGGCGGCTTTCACCAGCAGCGCGTCGAGGCGCTGGATCTTCTGCTGTGCCGCTTCAAGCTGGGAGCGGAGGCTGTCGGCTTCGGAGGGTGGGGCTGGATGTGGCGCTAAGTCAGCGCAGCGCATCGAGCCTTTGATATGGGATTTGCCCTCCGTGACGCCGTTGATCACCTGAACTTCCCATTTGCCCCGGACAATGGCCGGCTTCCCGTCGATCACATAAGGCTCTTCGCGGCCCGTTACCCAGGCCCATGTTCCCGGCTTCATCCACCACCACTCTTCCGGGCAGGCTGGCTCAGTGCCCGTCAAATTCGGGGAGTCGGTCATACTCGCGCTTCGTCCTTTCTACGATCTCAAGGGTGACTTTTGTTCCGGGCTCGGCGTCGCAAAACTCGCCGTCGATGATGTTGCTGATTTGATCGAAAGGTTGCAGGTAGGTTCCGCCGCCTTCGACCGTGACCTTGACGAACAGGCCAACCTGATCGCCTTCGGCTTTGACGCGGGCCAGGGCGTCCTCTGCGGCAGCCAGAAGAGGCTGAAAGGCTTCCGGGCAGGCCGGCTCAGGCCCTGCGGTGGGGGTGTTACTCTGCATGGGATTTCCTCCTCAGAATCACGTATCTCGAATGCTCATCTCGGCCAAATTTGGCAGCGTAGCGATCGGGGCAATGGAACACGTCCGTCCAGGTGAATCCCCATTTGCCAAATTCAGCGAACCCTTTATCGGGGCGGTTCATGGCCATCGGCTGGCCTGCATTGGTGGCGCCGTCCTCTATCTCGCGGATATACAGATCGTCCGCAAAACTAGCGGGCACCTTCCCTTTGAACTCACCGTTGCCGAAGGGGCAATTCTGACAATCGCCGCCGTTTGTACAGTAGTCGTAGGAGTCGCTCCATTGAGCCCGGCTTGTGTCGTGAGCCTCCCACAAAGCCGCGTAGGTGCGGGGCTTAAAGGCACAGCGAGGCTGTGGGCTGATGGCGTCCACACGCAAGCGATTGCGGCCTTGGCCGTCTGGGCCACTGGGGTTGTAGGGGTCGTAGGTCAGATAGATCGGCATCCCTCACCTCCCGCGCGCGTGCTGCCGCCGGGCTGGGCTGCTACCAGCGGCCGAATGCTGAGAATCGCCCAGCCGTCCTGTAGCCCGTACGCAGGCCCTGTCATGACACCGAGAACCAAGCAGACTATTTCGCGGCCGGTGTAGACCAAGGGCTTGCCCTGTGCCATCTCCCCGCCCGTGTACAGGGTTTCTTTCAGGCGCAGTCCGTCGTTCGGCTTGAAATCCCGATCCGCCTTGCGAATCTCAAAGGTCTTGGTGCCGTCTAAGACTTGCTGAAACACGGGGGAATCGGTTTTGAGTTCGTGGATATTCATGCGTTGCTTTCCTCTCTGTGATTTGTGCCGCCGGGCTGGGTCTGCTGCTGGCCCGAGGGCTGAGCTTCTTTTGGGTCATCGCCCTTCAGCAAGCCCAGGTAAGTCTGATACTGCTCTCTCAGCCCCCTGTGCCGCTCTATATTTGCGGGCGTCGTGGTAATGCTCACCTCGCAGTAGAACGCTTCAAGTAGTTGATTGGCTGCTGCAAACCGTGCCTGATAATCGCCGGCCACCTTGCGGGCGTGGTCCTGGCCAAAGAGAGCCTCGTCCCGTTCTCGCTCCAGGGTCCGCACCAGGGCGAGCAGTTCCCGGCGATACTCCCAAAAATGATTGGTCATCTGCCGCTTGAGTTGAGCATCGCCAAGAGCAGACGGAGAAGCATTGATCCATTGCTTCTCCAGATCTTCGAGCATGATGATGTAGTCGGGGGTGGGGGTGGGGTTCGTCACGCTATAAATCCTCCGTTCATCAAATCCCGTGATTCCGGGGTGCTGTTGTGCTCTTTCCAGCGCTCGAATTCCTCTTGCAGGCTGTCGAGCCGCTCCTGCAGGTCTTCCTTGTCCCGCCTCGCCGCCGCGACCTCGTCCCGCAGCCGGCGCAGGAGGGGCAAGCCATCGTTTCTCAGGCTGATCAGAAGCTCGGCATCATTCATCCCGATGTTCGATACCTCGACCACCACAGGCTTTGCGGCAGATGCGAAATACCCGAGGGCAGAGTGGATCACCTCAAGCCTCCACGGCCCCGGTGTCGCCTCTGCGTCCAGGGCCTCGAAGCGGGCGATCGCCTGGTCGATGTCGTCGATGGTCATGATTCCTCCTCCACGTGTTGATGCCGGCGCCGATACTCCCAGCTGTCTTTCTCGGCGAAAAACGCCTGCAAGGCGAACCCCAGCACCATGAAAATCATGTTGTTGGCGGGGCTGGCGGTGCCTGCCCACAGCTGCCAGGTGTGGTACACCACCCCGACAGCCGAGAGGCAAACCATAAACCCGGCGGCATAGAATCCAATGGCGGCCATTATTGGTATAAAACATCCTTTCGGTCATACTCCTGCAGGGCCTTCTCACTGCCCGCCCCCACGGCGATTTTCAGCCCGCCGTGAATGCTCAGCCACACCCCGGAGTGCCAGCACTGCACCATCACCGCCCCGCTGCCATCGGTGGACAGCTTGTAGGTGTTGATGTCCACTTCCAGGGCTTTGACCAATTTACCGGCGTCGTAGAGCTCGAGCTGCCCGTAGACCTTTTCCTTCGGCGGCGGGGAGGCCATGGGCAGGCGTTTGATCTGTAGGGTGGGTTCCGGGGGCGTGTCGAGTCGAATCAGGCGTTTCTTCGGGGGCATAGGGCATCCTTCAGGGATGATGTTTGCGGATCAAGTGGGCCAGGGAGATCCCCACGGGCCGGGAAGGGGTCTGTTCGATCTCTCATGGGGTGGAGGAAGGGGAGGGGGCTTCTTTTTCGGTGCCGCCTTTTTAGGGGCCTTTACGGGCCTCTTAGGGGGATCGACTTCATTCACGATGCCGCAGGTTTTCTTTTTGGGGGCGAGACGAACTCCACAGTTCCAGCAGTAGATTTGATTGGTTGTTTCGGACGTGGTCTGAGTGTAGTTGGCCCAAGAAGTGCGGGGGCAGTCAAGGTGAGCCGTGACACTCACTTCCGGTAGCACCCCAAGGCGGCATAGAGCAGATACAGGGGCAGCGCCAGCAGGGCAATCACCAGCCAGGGGAGATGCTCCCTGGCGAAGGCCCACTTTTCCGGCCAGCCCCAGGGGATTTCCTTTCGCTCGAGTTTGCCGCGCAGCCGCTGGAGCTCCAGGCCCCGCTGCGCGATTTCAAGAAGCAACGCCTGAACATTCGACGGTGTGGGAAGCATAGGAAATGTCCTTTCTGATCGAAAAAGGCGCCCTGATCAAGGACGCCTCGAATGATGAGCAGAGCTCAAACCTGGATCAACAGGATTTCTTCTTGCCGCCCATTTTGGGCGGGAATTTGGGCGGCTGCTTGGAGCCGGTCTTGGGTGCGGGTTTCTTCTTGTCGGCCATGGGGAAGGACCTCCGGGGTGGGGATCCTTTTAGCCTACCCGATGGGATCGGCAAAAACAAGCTAGGGGTCGAACAAATAATCAAAGCGCTCGGAGACCACCGGGGTGGGCTCGAGCGGAGTGTCGGGATGGATGTCCAGGTAGGACCAGATCAGGGGCGGGAGCTCTTTCGTGGCCGCTTGTTTGGCGGCTGTATGGACTCCCTCTGCCGGCCAAAGAGGCTCTTTCACCGTCAACAGGGTCCGGTTGGGGCGGATAGCGTGCAGCACCTTCCCATCCAGGCAAAAATACACCGGCACGAAGGTGAGGGCTTTGGTAGCTTCCTCCCGATGCTGACGGGAGTGTGCCACGATCCGTTCCCGGTTTTGAGCATACTCCGCATCGGACAGGTTGCGGAGGGTCTCAGCGACAGTCTCTTCAGCGAGGTTGACGGGCCTCGCGGTCAGCGGATAAAGCCGCCCTGACGTGACATCCCTAGCGGTCAGCTGATACTCCCCTTCCTCCGGCGGCGCAGTACGAAGCTGCAGGGCCTCCAACCGGTCCCGGATCTGCTCAATGGTGATCCCGGGGACCAGGGTGACCCGATCGCCGCAATGGGGCTCGGCATTCTCCCCTGTGGGGGCGACGATCTGTGCATGCGGCCTACGGCTAGAAGCCAAGCGTCTAAATTGCCGGCCACCCATGAACGTGTGCTTGCCCACGAAATCTTCCCGCTCGGTCACCGCCCGGTCAATCAGGGACTGCAAAAAAGCACTGACCGGCAGGTTGGTGAGGACTTCGAGGTTGAGGACATCCGCACGGGTCAGGCAGTCTCCCGGGCCCCAGGAAAAGTCGATCACGACCCGGACCTGGCCCTGGGAATTGTAGCGACAGTCGGTGCAGTCCACCGTCAGGGTGAAGGCGGGCTGCAGGATCCGATTGATCGTTTTTGGGCCCAGATCCCCTACCAAATGCCCGCGCAGTTCCAGTTGAGCGGCGGTATAGGAGAGAATCTTCCCCCAGGCCGCGCTATGGTGGTCTCCCATCAGGGTGGGAAGATGCGTTTCGCGGCGGCTGGAATAACTTCCTTCGAACTGGAGCAGGATCTGGGCGAGGGTATCGTGGAAGTGGAAGTCGAAGCGGGTGACGTTCATCGATCCTCGTCCTGCAATAAAATCTGCCTCAAATACTTCGACAGGTGCTCAAGCAACTCTGCCGCCCGATCTCGGTCTTCCAGGTCAATGTAGCCACAGCCGCGCTCCCAATCCTTGAGCTCGAGAAAACGGTAATCCTCAGACGTAGTGGACATAGATCAACTCCTTTTTCACGGCCTCGTAGTCCTTCTCCCAGCGCTGCTGCACCAATTCATGATCCCCCTTAAAGCGACTGTAATAGGACACCTCTTGCGCGCTCCAATACCCATTGTCTTTTTCGTAATTGAAACGCACACGGTATTCATGATCGTAATCCTTGCGTTCATCTGCCTGGGATTTAATCCGCGCTTTTAGATCTTTAGTGCTCATGGGGATTACCTCTGGGGGTAGAATGGATCGGATCCGGGGGAGGGGTCAAGGGGTCAGATGCCGAAGCGGCGAGGCGGCCCACTAAACGAAGAGGTTTGCTGCGTAGCGAGAAACGCATCGATGGGGTCTCGGCCTGTCGCAATCGCAGCCTGTATTAGGCCTCGCGCAACAGAATCTACGTTCCGCATTCCTGCCCACTCCAAGCGTCGTTTGAAGTCATCGAACAGCTGCCGCATAGGTTGCGTCATATCCGGGGCGTCGGGGTTGTACACCCCAACAAGCGTATCCAGGGCTCGTTGAAAGGCCCTGAAGTGGTAAGTGCGCTGCACCGCCATCTGAGAAGCCACCAGGTGCCCTCTCGCTCGATTCTCCCGGTAGACCCGGTAGACCCGCAGCCAGGCACGGCGGGTGGGGTTCATCAAATAAAATCCATCAGAAGATCACAGTAAACCGGAAGACGCTCTACGGGTGTCAGCACCTCTGAGACGTACTTCCCCACTGTATGAGCATCGTAGCGCAGCACCTTCATCCTACCGCCTTTGGTGAGAATAAACTCGACCCGATGCCGATTGGTGTCGGCTTCCTTGAAGGCATTCGTGGCGATATGCTTCCAGCCCTCGGCCAGCAGCTGTTTGAGTTTGGTCATCGGTAGCTCCTTACATAGTCTCGTGCCGCGGAGCTGAGCTCCGCGCGCACGGTGCTGAATTCGGGGTAGCGGCCTTCGAGATCCGCCAGGCGTAGCTGAATGTGCCGGGCCGTCAAGCGGTGGTCGCGGTTCATCTGGGTCCGGGCCTGATGGAAGCTTTTATGTCGCTCCCGAATATGCCAGTCCAAAGCCTGAGCGAACTGGGTCGAGGGACTTCTGTCGTAAGGGATCCAGCTCTCCGGGTCATGGGGACTGGGGGCGCCATGAAAGAGCCGATCGAAGGCTTCGGTCTCAGCATAGTACATCAGGACGAAGAACTCCTCCCAGTCACGCTCGGAGGGTTCAATCGGCCTACGCATCTCTCGCGGCCGCAACACTCCCCATTGCTCCCCGTTGTGAAACGGAACTGTCTCTTCGATGATCATGTAGTGAAGAGTTCTAGAGCGTATGGACATCCAAGGTCTATGCCGCCGCGGGCGGCGCGAGACGAGCACCTCTGTCAGCTCATTACTCAACTCCATCCAAGCGTACTGAAACGTGTAGGGAGAGCGGCTTGACGGATGAAATTCAATTCGCCCCGTACTATCTTGTCCCGCTGCCCAGATCGCCACCCCGTCCCGTATGAAAATGACCGCCACGCCCGCAGAAAGGGAGGTCGTGATCTGGAGCTGCAGCTCATTCTGCAGCCCGGCCCGGACAATCTTCCGCCGCAGTTTTTTGGCCTCGCGGTAGAGCCACGACCGGGTCATGCAGCCCTCCGTTCTCGTTGCCGCGCAATAAAGGAGTTCAGCAGCTGATCGGCCTGGGTGAAGAAACTTTCCAGCAACGTCTCGGTGGAGGTGTAGTCCAGATCGAAGGGTCGGCGACCCGTGATGGCGCTGAACCCGCTGGCCGAAATATCCATATCGCACTCCGACAGCTCACTCGTATGGCGGTAATTCCCCATCGGCCGGCTGACCGTGATCTGCAGGCTTCCAGGGTGGATAGATATCCGAAGCTGCATCTCCCGCTTCAACCCCGCGCGGAAGATCTTGCGGCGGAGCTTCTTGGCCCGTTTGTAAAGGCGGCCGAGGTTCATTTCCTATGCCGCCCCACAAGGATTAGAAGCAATGCATCCGCGGCATCGTGGAGGCTCTTGAAGCCAGGCTCCAAATCCTCAGAGTCTGCCAGCTCATACCCGTACCCGCCGTATTCCAGTTCAAACGCGCGACCCAAATAAGTATTTGCCTCTGAAATCAGGGGCGCATCATGGTCCCCAATATCATAGAGCGACATCTGAAAGGCGTTACCCAAGGAATCCTCATCTGTCTGCCACATCCAAGATTCCGGCTCCTCGTACCAACGAATAGGTTCGTCTACTATTATCTCCTCCCGAATCGGGTAGCGAGACAAATCCGCAGGACCTGCCAAGGTCTCCTCTAGGAAAGCGAAAATCGCGGGAAAAAGCGAACTCAACGCAACTCCAGGCGGCAGCTCTATCTTTTTCAACTCCTCGAATTCCCGCTCTAGGTTTTCACGGTTGATCGTCATGATCCTGTCCTTTCTTCTGCGCCAGGGTGGCTTCGACCAGGGCGAAAATGAGGGGGAACTCTGACTGATCCCGTCCATCATCATCCAGGGCAGTAATCAGCTCCCACTTCTCTTTCTCCATCGCCGCAAAATCAACGTCTGAATACACGTCCAGGACCCACTGCCACTCGTCCTCCAGCGGAGGTGAACGACGGGCAGACAGTTTCTCGCAGCGGCTGCACGTTGCCACACCCGTGGCGATCGGGGGCGGGGGTTTCATGTCTTGAATGTGCCCGCAGTGGGGGCATTTGGCTTTCATGCGTCCGCCCTGCCGCCAAGATAGCCGTTCTCTTTGAGCAACCCGACCACCGTGGCGATGTTGCCGGCATCGGGATTTCCGGTCCACAGCTCGCGGCTGATCTGAAGCAGCAAATTATCCAGCCGCTCGACCTTGGCTTCCAGTTCCTCGGGGGTGTCTTCGTGCTTCAAATCGGCGAACATGTCCTCGACCGAAGCATAGGACGTCAGGCCAATGCCCTTGTCACTGTCCTCGAGAGCCTGGATCGTTTCGGCATTGGGTTCGTGGGAATGGGGGCAAAGGACTATCCAGTTCCACCCGTGAGGTTGGGGATCGACAAAAGGATATTCGTGACAAGTGGGACACTGCCGGCGATTCACCACAGCTGTAGGGGTCGCGGGAGTAACATCGATATCAGAGACGGTATCACAATAGGGGCATTGGGCTCTCATGATTGCTGTTTCCTTTCGTCGACTTGCCGCAGGGCCTCTTTCAGCATCGCTTCAACTTCGTCCAGGGTGTCGCCGGCATAGAGGGACTGTGTGTAATACCCTTGTGCCGCGATTTGACTGTCTTGGTCGGCAGTAATCTGGAGCTTCCAACAGAGGAGTTCAGATTGCCCCTCGGGTTGAACGGAATACAGGGAGACGTGGGTCATAGGCTTCCTCACATGCATAGGGATCTAGTTTAGCCCCTCGAAAGGGGCAAGAGGTATCTGGACCCTCTCAGGGGGCAGAGGGGCCTTCTTGGACCTCTGAGAGGCTCTGGTGGGGCTCCCGGATCGCTTCGAAAAGGACCAGCAACAACCGGTAAGCTGTATCCGGATCGCCGGTCATCTCTCGCAGGTACTCGGTCCAGTAAATCGGGTCAAAGGGCAGCTTCTCCCGCCGCCTGAGGCGATAATGGCGCCAGAGCGACTTCCACTGCACCCGGGCCCGGTAGGACAGTTCCGCAGGGTCAGGTCCAACGGGTTTGATGATCACCGCCCGCCGCGGCTGGATAATGCCAAACCCACGGTGCGCAATCCAGGTAGGAACGACATAGGACAGTTCGGGGGGCTTTGAAATGGCGAATTCGCGGGGCAAAATTAAATTCACTAGCGCCCCTCCTTGAGATCGGTGATCAGCATAGCCCAAAAGCAGACGGCTTCCCGCTGCTCATAGGGCATGTTCTTCGTCACCGGCTGAAAGGCCTGCATCTGCGCACGGAAGTAGGCCTCCAGCATCGTGTCGTAATTCGCTTTGCTGCTGGCGGCGCAATAAATATCCTCGCAGTGCATCAGCTTCTCGCGGGTGAGAAGGTGGGGGAATTTGCGGTGGTACTCCGCCAGGGCGTTGGGGGTCAGGCTCATATCAGCTCCCAGGAGGGATCTTCAATCCGCACGATGAACCTTGCGACTTTCTCCGCGGAGGCTTGAAACACATCCATCGGCATAGCAGGTAACTCATCCAGCCGGCGGGAGGGGGTGTACCTGCATTTCTGACAGGTCGCCACCCCGTTGAAGACGGTTACCGCAGAAGGTTCACCGCAGTGCGGACAATCCAGGTAAATAGGGGTATGTCTCATACCAGGTCCCAAAACTCCTCATCAACCATGTTCACAAATTCAGGCGGGCAGTCTTCCATCCCCGCCGCCAACGTATGGTAGAAATCGTGCAGGATCTGCAGCTGCTCGGCTTCGGTATAGCGCAGCACAGGTTTTGGCTGTGGCGCAGGGGTGGCGATGTACTCGGCAGGGGTGGACCGCTGCGACGACTGGACCATCTCCTGCAGCCGCTTCAAGGTCGCCGGATGGGTGGTGTGCGCGTCGATAATGTGCCCCTCGGAGGGGCGGTAGGTCCGGGCAATCACGCAATGCTCCATTTCGTCAGCTCGGGCTTGGTGTCGAGAATATCGACCTCCTCGGCCGTGGCGGGATCCACCTGGTCGAGGATTTGCTTGCTGCGCCGGCGGTAGTGACGCTTGGCTTCCGCCTTGCGGCGTTTCATTTCCGTGCGGCCAATGCAGACCACATCCTTAGCGCGTTTGGTATCCTGGGTCACTCGAAACTTTTCGCGGGCCATAGACTCCTCCAGGGGATTGAGATGAAAAAAAGCCGGGGGAGGAAGCAATTCCCCCGGCCCCGTCGCAAACAGAAAGGCTACTTGTACGCCGCTTGCAATTCAGCGGCAAAGGCGGCCAGGGCCAGGTACTCTTCCTCGTGAATGACGAGGATATAGTCACCGGTGTCTTCTTCGGCCCAGGGCTCGCCGATAATTTGCCGGGCACGAGCACGCACACCCGGCTTTTCCAGATGGGTTTCGATTACGGCGATGGCGGCGAGAAGCTTGTCGAAGGCATCATCATCGCCGCTTTCAGCAGAGGCGCCCCCCTCTTCGACAGCATCCTCCTCGTCCTCATCGGCACTCAGCAAGATGCCCTTCCAGGGCCAGATGTTGGAGCAATACTGCTCGGGCACAAACTGCCAGACGGTGAACATAAAGTCGATGACCCGTTGGTCTTGTTCATCTTGTGCCGCTTCCAGGTCTTGCGCCGAGGGCACAGGAACCTCTTGGACAACGAGCTCATCGGCACCGGTGCCGGTATCGACCCCCATCGTATGGGGGGCATCGGGATAGGCAAAACGTCTCGGGTCAGTGGTCATCGGAAGACTCCTTCTTACGTGTGGATTTGGGGTGAATCGGCCGGTTGCGTCCCAGCCCGGTCTCGAAGCGTTCGATCAGGTTGAAGCTGCAGCGCAGGCCCAGGTACGCATCGCAAAAGTCCTGAAAAAGGAGGGCATAGACTTCCTCTTCAGGGCTCACGAGACTTTCTCCAGCTCAGCGACCTCGTGGATTTCCCGCTTGATGCTGCAGCCGACCTGCCACTCTTTGAGGCAAAGCTCCCCCACGGGCGGATCGTCCTGGATGCGGGCGAGAAAGGCCTGCCGGGAATCGGTCACGAGCAGGGCCCGGACCAGGGTGAGCAGAACAATGGAGTAGGGGGTGGTGGGATCGTGGCGCAGGAGGATTTCCTGCTGCCGCTGAAAGGCCCGCTGGGCGGTGTGGGCACTCATGCCGAGGCCCACCTGGACCTTTTCCACCAGGCAGAAGGTCCAGTCCTGCTGGACGAGGTAGGCCTGGAGCAGGTCGACGAGATCATGACGCAGCGTACTCATACCCGAAGGATTTCCGTCTCAAAACGGGCGTGCAAGTGGTCGACATAGGCCTGCGGCTCAGCCGAAGAGATGGGGCGCTTCGCAGCCAAATAGGCCCGTAAGATGGCCAGATAGTTGATGGCGTCGAGGAGGGTGTCGTCGAGGGATTCGTCCGTCACCGCCGGCGCTTTGCCGCCGATCAAATTGCTCAGGCGGGCGAACTTGTCGCATAAGCGAACCATGATGCCGGTTTCCACGGAGGTGAGGTCCAGGTGGCCGACCAAGCGGAAGTTCTTGAAGGGGTCGGAATCGGCCCCGTAATCCTGGTTCTTCTTGGTGACGATGGCGAGGGCCTCGGCGTAGGTCTTTTCTAAGTGCTGGACGAATTGGGTTCGGTTCATTCTGTCTCCTTGGGTTGCTGCTCGAGTTTAGCGAGGCACTCCGCATGCAGCTGGGCCAATTGCTTGAAGGCAAAGGCCATCCGCATGGGGGAGTAGCCAAAATGAGGGATGATGGTGAGTTCGTCGGTGAGATGGGAGGGGAAGTAGCGTTCCCGCTCGGCTTTCTGTGCCGCCACAAAGTCATTCAGCGGCGGGGATTGAAACATGCCGTGGGTCTTGGCGTGGTGGTTGAGCAGCGGTTCAGCCATAGGAGCATCCTTTTGGGTGAGGGATCCTCCTATTCTGGCCGATTGCCGCGGGGGAATCAATGCATTTTTTCGTGCCAGGGTTCCACCTTTTGCTTCCAGAGTTTCAGCCACTGCCGCACGCCTGAGCCCAGCGGGCCGCTGACATCCGCCCAGGGGTTGTCAGCAGGATGTAGCTCGAGGTGGTGGAAATGCCGCTCGATTTGCCCCTTGAGATCGTTGTAGAGAATCTGGCGGCAGTAATCCCCCAGCGCCTCGAAGTGGACAAAGAGCCAGTCCGCGGTGTGTTCCGAAATGCCGCCGGATTGGCGAGCAAAAGCGTGGCGCCAGGCGGAGATCAGGACATCGTCGGGGACAGCCGAGAGGGTGTTGTGGGCGGCAGGAAAGGTCATTTTTCAAGCAGCCCCCAGTCCTGCAGCTTGTAAATCATATCGCCACCGATGTCTTTGCACAGTCGGTCCCGGACCTGGGCCGGCAGGACGTCTTGATCGGGATACGGCCGTTTGGCGGCGGCAAGGGAAGCGTTCACCATCGCCACCAGCTCGTCGAGAAGGGCCTGGGCATCGGGCATCTGCGGCAGCAGGATCACCTGTTTCGTGGCGTGGAAGAAAATCTGGGGTCCGTCGGTGGACGCCAGCACCCCCAGCAGCTGCGAGGAGATCTCGCGGATCTCCCACACCGTGCCCGAACCGGGGAGGGTGAATCGCCGCCCGATCAGGGCCGTTCTGTACCGGTCGATCAAGACCTGAATCGTCACGGGCTCAGACATGGGCCTGCTCCTTTTCGATAAGTTTAAACCGTCCGTCGAGGCTGCTGAAGCTGCCTTGGATCAGCTCGGTGCCTTGGCGGTCGCTAAACTGGACTGAGGCCATCTGAGACACGGAGCTTGTGGCTTTCACCACCCCTCTGCGGCCGCAATACAAAATCTCATCGCGCGGCTCGAGGATATGAAAGGTAACGGTTTCAATCTCTCCGACTTCCCCGTTGCAGCGCTCAGCTTTTTCAAGAGCCTCTTGCAGAATACCGTCCGCCTCGGGGCACTCCCGCAACCAAGGACCATAAGGATTTCCTGGCCGATCATGCCAGTGGATGCGCTGCCAGGTGTGATGTTTCATAGGGTTTGCTCCTTTTGCTGAACCTCTTCATAGATGTCGCGCGCCATCAGGATGCAGATGGTCCGCTTGGTCGTATGGATGGAGTCTTGTCCGCCAAAATCCACTTCCAGCGCCGTCTGGTGTTCTACAAAGCGCCGGGTGAATTCTGTTCGATCCATCTCCAGCAACGTGTCGACCAAGGCCTTGTGCAGGTCGGTTGCCGTCGGGGCTTTGAACCACAGGTGGACCAAGACCGTGTATTCAAGCTCCGTGAGTCGCATCGGCGTGCTCCTTTTGCCGCTCGTGTGCCCATACCTTGCGGCGCCAGTAATTGTAGTTCTGGCGCTCCAGATCGAAGCCCACCGGATCCATCTGCCGCCACTGTGCCGCACCGGTAAAAACGGACGGCCACAGGGCCTTTTCGCGGATGTAGGCTTCAAAGGCGTCCAGATCCAAATGCGCCGGCGGCGGAATGATCTTCTCCACCGCTTCCCGGCAGTGCACACAAAACACCCCGGGACGCTCGGGATCCAGGGTAAAATCGGATTCGTCCTGAGCATCCCCTTCGCCGGTTTCTCCGTCCGGGTAGACCTCAATCTCATAGAGCCTGTGCTCGATTTCGAACTGAAAGAAATGCTCTCCGTTATCGCATTTCAGGCAGTAGTACTGGGGTTCAGGCATCGCTTTCCTCCTGAGCGTCAATCTCATCCGCCGGCGCATTGCAGTGGCGACACAAAACCCCACTGCAATCAATAGACTCCTCGCTCTTGGTCGTGATGTACTCACCGAATTTATCGACAATATTAATCTGCCGCACGGTATCGTCTTCCCAAAAATCGTCACCGTTGTGACAACGGTGACAAAAATACTGTTTATCCGGCATAAGCGTCCTCCGGTCGTACCACTTCCCGGATTTCCGACAGGAAAAGCTCGTCCAGGATGTCCTGTTTGCTTAGCTTGTCCAGCTTTAGCTCCGCCCGATGATTCGCTTCGTCTTGGCTCTCGGCGTCCACCGTGATCTGAAGCTCATAGCTGACGATGTACCGTTTCATTCCTCTTCGTCTCCTTCTTCGAAAATGTTCCGGCCGCAATTGTCACAGTAGACCTCCGTACCCTCTTCCAGGGTATCCACCATCATGCTTTCAACTTCCTCGACATAATCCTCGAAGGCATCGAGAACCCATGTCACCCGCCGTTCTTCGGTATCGGTGCGGATAAAGCGTTGCTGTCCGGGGCAGTGGGGGCAGGTATAGCTCATTCTTCTTCCTCGCTTTCGTCATCCCATTCGCCGGTTTCTTCGTAGAACTCTTTCGCCGCCAGGGCGGCCATATGCCAGGGATCGTTCGGATCCTCCTCCAGGTAGTCTCGAACCTCGCCGGGCCCATCGAGCAGAACGCAGCCGGCAGAGCAACCGAATGAAATCGTCTCGTAGTTCTCGAGGACCCCTTCCACCCGATCCGGCTCGAGCGCACAGAGGGCGAGCGCCTGCTCCTCGGTCGCCTTCACAAGGACCTTGCCGCCTTTGGCGCGGACAAGGACATGCACCCACTCGGGATCGTTTGTACATTCGGAGCTTGGGTCCATCATCGGCAGCTCCCCACCGGCAGGATCAAATCGTCAACTCGCCGCACCCTGCATTCGATCTCCATCTGCCGGATATCCACATCTCGGAACGCGGTAGGAGACCCCGGGACAAACGGACACGTCCACTGCCCCTCACTATCCCGCATCAGAATCATGCCGGCGTGGTAAAGCCGATCATAGCCTCGGGTCAGGACATAGATCGGCGGCGGAGAGGGAGTTTCTGAAACCCCGACCAGGTCTCCCAGCAACTTCTCGGTCAGATCGTGATTGAATTTCTGCCGCAGCATCCCAAAGACCTCATAGAAGCCCCAGAGACAGGCCTTGGTTCCCGGGGTAAATCGGACCGAATACGTATCGAACCCTTCGCCGCCACAAATGCGAAACTCGCCGACCTCGGTCTTCCACTCCTGTAGGGGCGCAACAACGATCATTTCGTGCGTCAGTTCACGGCCATCGCGAAAAACCAAGGTCCGCTGGATCAGATCCCCAACTTCATTCTCTACGGCGGAAACCACCTGGGCCAAATCGAATTGCCAGGTCATCTCGATCTCATCGTCCTCGGTGTGCTTCTCGAGCACCAGGGTTTTAATGTACATATCTATCCTCCTTTAAGATCTTAAAAAGCCCCGCTGGGGGGGCTTAGACAAACTAAACGATTCGATCAGCTTAAGCTTTAAACTTCTTTCAGACGCAGTAATTTAGCCGCCTTACCTTTTCGCCGTAATTTTTCAAGTAAAAAACGACCCTCACGCATATGGCTGAACCATCCGGCTATATACCAAGTAGCCTGGGCGAAATCATAAGCAACGACAACAAACTGTAACATGGTCTGACTGATTCGCCGACCGAGCAAAGTTTCCTCAAACATCACCCAATGCGCATGGTCGCCTGCTCCGATCGCAGACCGGTAGCCCTGTATATCTACTAAGTCTTTTCCCATACTACCTCAGTTCATTACCACGCTCGTGGGGAACAGACGATGCTCCCGCCACGGATCCGAATCAGCAGCTTGAGCGACCCTTCCACCCGGGCCCGGTAAATCTTTCGCCGGACCTTCTTGGCCAGGCGGAGCAGGGAATTCATGCCAGCACCTCGTCCTCGAGCTTCAGGATTTTCAAAAAGTCCCACAGGGCCTTCTTGGTGAAGGTCTGCCAGTGGTAGTCCCCAGGCAGGAAAAGCGCAGGCCGCCCCGACTCAGGAATCATAAATATCAGCTCCCCCTTGCCTCCTGGCATCCACGGCTCTTCCGGGACGATGTAGGGGATGCGCCAGGACAGTCCACCGGAACGAGGACGGACTTCTTTCCGCACCTCACCAGCGGGCAAATAACTGAAGGTTTCATCGCCGCGGCGACAGAACCAAAATTCAATTCGATGAGTGCTGTGCTGCTCAACTGCGTTGATCATAGGGTGCCTCCTGGGGGATCTTACTAGTATAGAAAATTTCTCCAGACCAAAAGCCCCTGTGTTCCAGGGGCTTGAGCAAAGTTTGTGCGGGGGTCAGGCGGGTATGAGAGCCCGCAAAAGCGCATAGACAGGGGTTCCTACCTGCCTGTGAGAGCGTGTGGAATGATCCAAGTAGCCGGGATGGTAGTTGGCGCTTTCCACAAATTCCAGGGCATAGGCCTCGGGGATATAAGCGAGGTGAATATCGACCGCTCCGGGGCTGATGATGAGGTGCTCGACGAGCTGTTCCAGCTGTCGGTTTTTTTGCTCGGTGGAGAAGTCGTCCCAGTGGGCCAGGACCCGCTGGGCACTCTCGACGGCAGCGGAGGTCGCGTAGGACTGGGTGCGCAGATGGGCAAGCTCGCCTTCGAGGCGGGGGATTTCCTGCTCGAGGGCTTTTTTCTGGGCCTCGAACTTCGCGTCCATCGCAGCGAAACGCTCCTCGCTCCATTTGCCCGAGAGAAAGAGCTGGAAGGTTTTTTCCTGGTCTCTGAGGGTCTGAGCCAGGTCTTTCTTGGCGCCGGCGAGCAGGGTTTCCTTGGCCGTGATGTGGGTCTCGAGCTGCTCAATCGGTTGGGTCAGGGCTTCCGGGGCCGCAAAGAAGGTGGTCAATCGCTGCCGGAAAATCGCTTCGAGCACGGTGAGCCGGATCTGGGTGTGGCAGGCCCGGCAGCGGAATTTTTGGGTCTTGTGCTGCTTGCGGTCGTCGCAGTACATCTTCTTGCCGCAGTGGCATTTGACAAAGCCACTGAAGGGGTAAACCCCTTTCTTGGACTTCGCCGGCGGGCGCTTGGTGTAGTCGGCCATCAATATATGATAGGTGGCCTGCCAGAGCTCCCGAGGGATGATCGGCAGGGTGGTGTGGTAGAGCCACTCCGCTTCGGGCTTGGGGAGGCAGGTGCTGGTTTTCAGCCCGCGCTTGAGGGTCGAGTAATTCGCCTTGCGCCGCCCGATGCCGGTTTCGTCCAGCAGCAGGTAGCGGACCGAGGAATCGCTCCAAGCCCCGCCGCGCTGAGTTTTGTAGCCGCGGCGGTTCATCTCGGTCGCCACCGTGCGGCAGCGGCGGTGCTCCAGAAACAGGGTGTGCAGTTCGAGCCGAATCGAGGCCGTGGGCGGATGGGGCACCAGGACCCCGTCCTGCCATTCGTACCCAAACGGCGCTTTGCCGCCGAGGTGCTTGCCGAGCTGGGCCCGGACCTTGACACTGGCCACCATGCGTGAGCGGATGTTCTCCCAGTCCCACTCCGCCAGCACGGCGATGATGCCGTAGAGCATCCGGCCGTGGGGGGTGGAGGTATCGAGGTTCATGTCCAGGCAAATCAAGGCCGCATTTTTTTCCTGGCACAGGTCCGCGACATTCAACAGCACCTTGCGCCGGCGGGCGAGACGTTCGAGCTTGGAGAACATCAGGCCCTTGATGCGGCCGGCGGTGATATCGTCGACCATGCGCAGGTACTCCGGGTGCTCCTCGACGATCATGCCGCTGACCCCGTCGAGGACATAGACCGCGGCCACCTCGCGCTGGGAGCGCTCGGCATAGGCTTTGCACGCAATCAAATGGTGCTCGAGGCTGTCGGAATCGGGATCATCTTTCGAGACCCGGGCCCACACGCCAACGGGAATACTCATGGCTGCGCGTGCCTCCCTGCATACGCATTGAGATCCGGTGTGAAGCTCGGCAGCCAACCATCGAAGGCCGCATAATCATCGGGCCCTTTGATCCAGTCGTGCCGGCTTTTATTCATCCCCATCGGGTGCCTTCCGGGTCGGCCCTTCAATTCCCAGAATGCTTGCCAAGCATCCCCGATGTACAGGATGAACCCCACCATCTGACCCCCGGGCCAGCGCTCCTGGTCGAGCGTCAGCATGGCGTCGGGTTCCAGCCCATGCAGTTCGCAATACCGAAGGTAACGCGGGTTCCAGCTGCTCATGGTTGCCTCCGCAAGGCTTCGGCCGTCGTGAGGCGCAGCTGCTCCGCCCGGCGGGCGGCATCGGGCGGCCTCGAAAAGGAAATCGTCACGGTAAATCCCTCGATCTCATCGGTGATGGGGTCCGGAAGGATTAAAACCGGCGCAGGGATGGCTGTCTGTGATTCAGGGGTCTGTGAGGGTTGCACAATCGGTCACCTCATACGGAGAAGAGATGACCCTTGGAGCAAAAAACACGAAAAGCCCCTGCCGGATTTTTCCAGCAAGGGCTTCTGTAAAAACAGCCCTGACTAAGGGGCTTCAGGGCTCTCGATAATGTTAGATGTCTCTATTCTATCACGTAGTTTGGAAACCGCCCCTTAGCCGCCTCCAGCGTGCCCCAGGTCGAGACATAATCCAGCGTCCCGCTGGCGTACTCGATCTGGGGGTTCGTCGGCGGGCTATGGGGGTTCCACCAGACCTTGTTGGCGTCGTCCCAGTGGGCCGTGGTGTACTGGCCGGTATCCTGCCGCCTCAACAGATAACGATCCCCCTCCTGGGCGATGATTTCGACGGTGGTCTCGGCAAGCTCCTTGCCCAGAAATTTGGTAAAGGTCACAGGTCCAAACATACACTCCTCCTGAAGATGCCCCGAAGGGCGAATCCCCACATGCATGAGGAAGGGAGATTACTCCTCTTTCACAAACCAGTACCCGTCGTACTGGAACGATCCATCGACCCTGTAGCAGGCCGTGAACTCTCCCCAGCCGCTCAGGGTTTCGACCCGGGTCACCGTTTCGGCGGAGGCCTGGACGGTCTCCCAGGCCACCTTCCGGCCGGTGGGTTCGTAGCGGCCCCGATCTTCGGCCACCAACAAAGCATAGTTCTGAGACATAGCGGTTCTCCTTTGGACAAAGTGAATCGACCCGTGAGGGCTGTAATCCGTGATTGTGTTTCAATCCTCGGCCCGAGGGGCCGCTATGCCTGTGGCAGGCGATCCGATCATACCATGGAACGGGAATACTCCTCCCGGGCATTCAGCCATTTGCCGTTTTTATAGGCCACAATGTAGCTGCAGTCCTCGAGAATGATGCTCACCACCATGCCCACGTTGAAGTGATCGAGAATGTACACCCACTTGATCTGCCGGAAGGGCTCCTGAAAAACGGCAACGGCCTGTTCCACAACGCTGTACTGCGTTTCATTGTCGCCGGCTTCGTAAAGCATCTGGCCCCAGTAGGTGTGGTTCTCTTCATGAAGCTTGCGGCCTTGAAACGTCCGCCAGGCGCGAATCCCGTTTTGCCCCCGGCCCTCGACTTTCTCGGCCACCTCGAAAAACGTCTCTGCGCGCATACCATCCTCCTGTAAGTAAACGTCCCCATGGAATGGGGAAAAGAGGATCGATCAGATCGTATCATGAAACGGCGAAACCCTCCGGGAGGATCTTTCGATCGCCGGAGGGCTTCAGGAGAGCGCCGAAGCGCTCAGGGGTGCTGCAGATGCGCGGGAGGAGAGTTGCCCCTCTCCCGGGGCCGGGCTGAGCCCATCCCACACGGCCGAAGCCGGGGAACAAACCGCCTGACGCACACCCTTGGCCGAAGCCACTATGCCCGCCGGAGCGGGTTTCTGCCTGCCGGGCAACGGGTCCCGGGGTTAACCGGAAGGCCGCCGGCAGAGGAGGGAGCCATCTGCAACAACTTCATCATAACCTAATCTTAAACGGATGCCTAGTCCCCTAGCTAAAAATTTTTGAAAAAAGTTTAGGGGGCACTGAAAAGGGTGGGGGTTTTGGTATCGTCCTCGAGCAATTCGAAACGACCCTCGGCGGTAGCCAGGTAGACGACCACGGGCTTTCCCTGCGCCCGCAGCTTGCAGACCGTATCGTAGGTGCCGCGGCTTTCTTTGAGGGGCTTGTCGACGATGGCGAGGCCGGCATTGGCATCCCGGGCGATGAAGGTGTTGCGCTTGAACCCCGCCACCTTTCCGTATTCATCCCACTTAGCCGGGTGGATAATCGGCGGCTGAAGGGACAGACTGGTCGTCAGAGGCATCGTAAAGCCATCGGCTCCTCGAGCTCCTCCAGACACCAGCTGGGTTGTCTCGGGGAAGTGCTGCTTCACCGCCCGCAGGGCCTCGACCACATAAGTGGGAGAGACGGTGCGGGATCCGATCATGGCGAGTTTCACGATCGCTGCAGCTCCTTCATCTGATGTTTGTGAATGCGGGATAAATTGATCCGGTTCACGCCCAGCTCCAGAAGCCGGGCGGTTTGGTAGCGCAGCAGCCGCTGGGGATTTTTCCGGCCGCTGGCAATGGCGCTGACCGAGCAGCCGATCAGGCGGGCGAACTGGGCATCGCTCAGGCCCAAGAGCTCTTTGGTATAGAGGGCCTCGTCCCACGAGTAGGTCAATTGCAAGGGTTCACGCATGTAGGTATCTCCGCTGATAGGTGGATAGTCTTAGTGTACTTCGGTCAGTGGGGGAAGGGGAGAGGGGCTAGGTTGTCTCCTTTTCTCTGTACCAGATCCCCACCGAGACGTTCCGACAAAAGCCTTTGTGCATCGATTCGGTCTGGTGGGTACGAACGATCTCGATGGGATTCTTTTTGAGCCAGGCGTCGATCTGCTTATCGATAGGGGCGGGGCAATAACGTCGCACGACACGGCCAGGCTTGTCGGCGGTGGTGGTCTTCGTGCGCTGGTACATCTTCTGGAGGGTCTTCACATGCTGGGTGAGGGAGGCGGGGTCGAGGGGGTTCATTCTGCCGCCTCCGGATGAGCGTTTTCCCATGCCGCCACTTTTTGACAGATATCCGCCATATAGGACCGAACCACCGCAAGCGCATCCCTGAACTCGTCAGCAAACTCGTAGTTGACGCCGACTTGGGCCAACGCCAACTGCCGCTGGCTGCCTTCTGTGGTAATATCCAGCAGCAAGTCCTGGAGCGCTTCAAGGGCATCATAGTTGTCCAGGGCTTGCTGGGCGGCCTCCCAGACCCCTTCGACCGCGGCTCGCTGCTCCGGGGAAACTTTGGGGGCGGGGTTGCAGACTTCCTGAAGTTTCTCCTCGGCCACCTGAAGGATCATAAGATTCTGATTGGCCCCGAGCAACGTCCGAAGGGTTTTCACTTCGGCGGCGAGCTGCTCTTTTTCCTGTTGATTCATTCTTCCTCGTCTCCTTCCACGATGCGAAAACCAATATCTATCTTGTCCTGGACCTCTTCGACCAGCTGATCGTAGATCCACTCGTCTTCTTTTTCCTCGGGCACGTCGTCAGGAATGTCGAACTCGGATTCCGCTTCGTGCTCACCTTGTTCATTGATCCAGGAATACGACCAGCGCACCTTGACAGTGCGGGACTTCTGGGCTTCCGCCTCACATTCGGCCTCGATATGGGAACGGATATAGTCAGAGGGGGGCATCAGGTACTCTCCTTCTCGCAATAGGTTTTTTCACGCTGCTCTTGGATCTCAATTGTGGAGTGATACTCCAGCTGATGCAGGAGCTGCTGTACTACCAGGCCGGCTTCCCGGGCGGTGGGGCCCAGGTGGATGGCTAAATGGGACTGCGCCCCGTCGCCGCAGAGATAGTACCCGTTACTGTCTTTCTGAAGTTCAGGCATTATTCGTTTTCCTCCTCGTCTTTCAGTCCATGGGTTTTGACCAGCTCGCGGCAGAGGGCGAGCAGTTCCTGCCGCGCCGCTTTTTCGGCCGGCAGGATATGGGGATCCGCAAGATGGCCCCGGCAGTCTTTTAGACAATCCAGGGCCAGGCGAAAACGGAGATGAGATTCATTCATATGGGTGCCGCCCGGAGTTCTTTCAACCCATCCAGCAACCCGCGAACGGTCCAATACCACGAAAGGTCGGCTTCCTGAAGCTCCACCAGCTTTGGTTCCAGTCGCTCGAGATGCAACCGCAAATCATAGGCGGCATTGATCAGAACTTCCTGGTCATCAAGCGTCTCCTGCAGCTCCTCGAGCTTTCCTTCCAAAACCAGAATTTGGTCCTTGAGATTTTCAACCGAGGCCAGTTCTTTCTTTGCCGCTTTTTGTTCTTTGAGTAAATCGTCGATCCGCTGATTGAGACCGGTAATCTCATCCTTCAGATCCTGGATATCCCCTTCGGCCTGGAGGTAGAGGGCTTGGTAGTCCCTCTCGCCGCGTTTAAAGGAGTCAGAAGGGGTGTCAGGCGCTGCGGAGGGGGTGGGACCCTCCACTGCGTACAAGACGCCTGTAGCGGCCTCCAGCTGCCCCAGGATGTAGGCGAAGGGCGGGTAGGGGACCTCCAATTGAAAGGCCTGGTTGACCAGGGGGAACCCGCAGAGGTTGGCTACCTGCTGCGTCACTTCCGTAATGGCCCCGTTGATCAGTCCGTAGCAGCGGAAATAGCCGGTGGTCTTGGTGTGCGCGATTTTCGAAATGAAGAGTTGGTCGGTATCAAGGTTCAGCATGTGATTGCAGCTCCTTCAGTTGAGTCAGGCATTCCTGAATACTTTCAATCAGCTCAGCATCGTCTTCGGGATCCCAGAGCTCTGTCACATCTTCCTGAAGGCAGGTTTCGATTTCCCGGATCATATCCTGCACGCCGCAGACTTCCTCTTCGGGTTGCACCGTGAGAACGGTATCTTCGTCCTCAGCGGTTTCGGCATACCGCAGTTGACGGTAGCGCATGTAAATTTCAAGGGCCTCATAATTATCAGCCACCGTCGCCAGAGCCTGACGATTGTCTTCGTCATAAGATGCCCAGACATACAACGTCTTGGGCAGCCGGAGGGTAGGATCCAATTCTTTCGAGATGAACCCGTTCAGCGGGGGATCCTCGGTCTGCAGCAGGACGATCGCGTTCTGGAGGAAGCACAGGGCCTCCTCTTTCGTGCGCCCGAGGTTGATGAACTGGGAGGTTCCGAAATCCGTGTGACGGACCAGGTCGAAACCGATCAGGGGGTTGTTGTAGAGTTTGATTCGCATGGCCGCTCCTTAATTGTGATGGGGTTTTTCGACAGGGTTCCGTTCGGCTTCGAGCATGGTACGCAGCTGGATGGTGGAGCCATAGGCTTCGCCGGCAAGGTAGAGAGCCCCGCTGTAGGTTTGACCCATAGGGGCGAGCTCCCGTTCTGTCTCTTTCCAGATCCCCAGTGCGCGACATTCTTGTTCCTGCTCGCCCATCAGCTCCTCGAGCTTGGTGTCCGGCACGAGCACGAGACCTTCCTGCTGCAGCTCCTGCTTGAGAACCTCTTCACTTTCGCTCAGGCGGGAGAACAGGTTGGCGACCACGCCCCGGAGGAAATCGCGGCGATAATTAGGTTCCAAAATGGCCCACTCCTCCTCGGTGTAATGGGACGCCAGGCCCGATTCGGTCACGACCTTTTCAAACAGAAACTGGTACTGCCGCAGCAGGAAGACAAACAGCTGGCCGGCAATTTTCACATGGTGCGGCAGACCAAACCCCACCAACTGCGTGTTGAGATGTTGATGGTGCTCGTCCGGCTCGAGCAGGTTGAAGCGGACGTGGAAGAAGGCGATCAGCACCGGGCAGACGTACTCCAGCTCGAGAAACAGATGCTTGCCCTCCCAGAACAGCGCCTGGACGAATTCCTGCGGCTGCTTGAGCTGGTCGAGAGAAATCGAGTATTTCTCGATGAAGTACTGGGCCCGTTCCATCGCTCGCAGGGCCTCGTGCGGGTTATTTGATTCGGACAGATTCAGCAGGGCCTGAATCTTCTTGATGACTTTCTGTTCAGCGTCACTCATAGCAAATTGAACCTCGCGAAAAAGGATTGGGATGTGGTGTGGGCGGCCTGGACCCGCTGGGCCAAGTCTTTCAGCTCGGCCATGACCTCTGCAACCAGCTGCCGCCGTGCCGCTTCTTGGTTTTCCGGCCAGCAAAAGACGTAGGCGAGGTAAACCGGGCGGTCCATTCGCAGCACAGTGTGCTGAACCTGACCCAACGACGCGGTCAGCACACATTTCAACGGGACGTTGTAGGGATAGGTGGACAGGATCTGGCGGCCCTGGCATTCGCGCAGCACAGGGTTTTCACTGCGCTCGAGCGACGGAAAGGCCTCCGGATCCGACAGATCGATCCGTAAGGAATAAGCAATCAGCATGGGGACTCCAGAGAAGGGTAAGTTAGGCCTGAACGCTGCCGGCCCAGAGATATGTCAGGCCCGCCAGAAGGGGCCGGCAGCAGGGGTTAGCGGTAGTACCACATAATCCAGATAAAGATCACGACAATGAAGAGTTCCATCCGCGCCACCTCCTCTCTATTTGATCATATCCCCTCGATCGAAACCAGGGCGAAGTCCTCGATGACGGCTACAATCTCGAGCCGCCAACGGGTTTCGCGGGTGAACTTCCGCAACGAGGCCGGGGATTGGATCAGGGAGTAGGGGACGAGGAAGTAGGTTTTCATCCACGCCGGCGCCTGGCGGCGGATGGCTTCCATGTGCCGTAGCGCCACCTGGTGGCCGGTGTACTGCAAGGGGCCCAGGCGCGAAAGCGAAGGCAGCGACGCCCCCACCGGGGGCCGACACAGCAATACATGACCCGGATCAGGTTCACCGACGTCGTAGACGTTGAACGCATGGGTGGAAATATCGAGGTCCGACCAGTTCGCTTTGGGCACCAGCACCTTGCCGATTTGCTGCTTGAAGGGATCGGGCTCGAAGCACATCAGCTGAATCCGGGCGGGGAAATTGGCGACGATATCCCCGATGCCGGCCCGGCCCACGATCAAGCGGGTGACGGACTTAAACACCTCGACCCGCGCCAGCAAGGCCGGCACCCGCGGCGGCAGGGAATCGAACACATCCGGGGCTCGGGTGAGCAGCTCGCATTTCTCCTGCAAAGTGAAGCGGTACGTCGGGTCCGCCGTCTTGCAAATCAACTCGTACAGCATAGATCCTCTTTTATCAGTGGTTTCTCAAAACGCAGCCGAAAAAAAAGCCCCGGACGAATTGTCGTCCGGGGCCACGGTTTACATACAATCGGATCATATCATCGCGCGCATGTCCGCGGCGAAGGCTTGCCAGGCACGGTCATAGGCCGTCAGGTGCGAGGTTTTCTCGGCCTGGTAGTAGAACTGATAGGTTTCGCCCTTTTTCATTTGCAGGCTCTTGTTGACCCGCAGCATGGGCAGCGTATGGTCCGGCGCCTTCGCGGCAAACGCTTCAGTAACGGCGCTGACCTTGTTGGTCTCTTGATCGTCGACGAAGAAGATATCTTTGAAGGCCAGATACAGACACTTCGCCGCTTTGTCCCGCAACCGGGTTTCATCCGCCGGTTTCACAATTTCCAGACCGGCCGCCCAGTCCTTGATGTGAACGTGCTTTTCTTCTCTCAGCCGCGCGTAAAAGTCCTTGAGCAGGATGTACGCTTCCAGTGCATGCTGGGTCTGATACCGCTTGTGAAACTTTTTCACGGCGGCCATGAATTCCAACGGGCTGCCGGTTTTGCAGTCCTTGGCCAGCTTCGCCATCAGCTCCCCGCGCGGAATGTCGAAGAGCTTGGAGAGGTTCATGATCCACTGCGCGGTGATAATCCAGCCCGCTTTTTCTTTGTGCCATTTTTCAATGATGGTTTTGTGGTGGCGGTCTCCCACTTCCACGCTGACGGGGTGGGCTTCGCCATTGTCCAGAATAATGTAGTTGTCTTCAAAGGGACTGAAGTACTGGTGCAGCTGCCCGCCGTCAGCAATTCCGGCGGCTTGGCGATGCTTGCCGCGGTACACCACCACACGGGCCCGGATGTTTTCCGCCTTGGCCGCGTACCCTTCCAAGGTGACTTTGGTGTAACCGGCATCGGCATGCAACTGGAGCCATTTCTTCGCGCCGTCGCTGACAAAGGTCCCAGACGTGATGAACTTCACTTTCTTGGTGCCGTCTGGCTTGGAGATTTCCACGCGGCGACGGCGACGGCGGCCTTTCCGTTTCTCGCCGCACTCGGCACTGTAGCGCCAGTAGTTTTCAATCTGACTGTAGCTGCCGTTGGTCAACAGGCTGTCGAGCTGTTTCATCGACAGCGCGCGTTGGAGTCGGGCCACGGTCACCTCTTGCGGATAAACAGTATAGGCAAACTTGTTCCAGTTGAGAAAGCACTCAATCGCTACCAGCGTGGGGGCCAGTTCTTTCAAATTGCCGTAGTGAAAGTTATCAAGCCCGAAAAGTTTGGCCGGAAACACGGCGTTGTCTTCACTGTCGACAAACGCAATCATTGCCTTGGCACCTTTGGGATCTGAGAAAATCGGTTGCATATGTAAACCTCTCCTTTAAAAAAGTAATTCACCCGGGATGTGGGAGCTTTTTCAAGCACACACATGCCGGGCAGATACACACGTTGTCAGCGGATTTTTTTTATCGGGCTCTGAAATTTTTCTGACCCATAGCTTTACCTACAGGCCATCAACTTTTTTTTTGCAGAGCCGGATTTTTTTTCTGAGCACTGACTTTTTTTTGAGCCGGCTCAGATTTTTTTTCCGCCTAGGGGTCCATATGGCTATGGGGTCCCTAAGTCTATCTTAACATTAAGAATCTTAAATCCCAACCAAGAAGGTTAAGGATAGGTCAAGGAAGAGATTAAGCTTCGGTTAAGTTATCATATAACGTCTAGGTTATGAGCGTTTTCGCTCGATCGGATTTCTTTTTTGATCCCATTCGCTCCTGTTCGATCCAATTTGGATCTAAATGAAGAAAGGCTCAACCAGTACCAGTGGTGAGCCTATTCTTCAACCTAACAGAAAGGAGGTGCCAGCTGTGAACTGGATCCCTGTTGTTGCTTACGCCCTTCTGCTGACCTACTACAGCCGTTAGTATACCCGGTTATGGTCGGGTTTCACACCCAAGACGTCGCTTAAACCGGAGACGACGCCGGGGTCTCTTGCGCCTGATACTGATTCAGCCGCTTCTGCTGCGTCAGGATGAACAAATACATCGCCGCCATATCCAGCACCACCAGCATGTTTCCATGCTGGGTGGCCCGGAGGATGTTGGAACACAGAATCAAAAACCAACCCACCACCATAATCCGGCTCCAGTCCGCGGGGGTCAGGGTAAGTTTCCAGTTAAAGGTCATAAGGGGTTCCTTTCAAAAGGGGGAAGTCCTTTTACTATGCCAGGTTGTCGACTGAAAATCGATCCTGCGGCAGGACAAAGCCCGGGGCCGCTTTCTTCGCCGGCCCTTTGGCCGTCAGCGCGACGATGACGCCCTGCGGATCAAGAAAGCGCAGGTCGTGGGTATCCCCATCGATCACCCGCCGGCCCAGAAAGGTGGTAGGAAAGGGTTTGCGATCGAAGACCACGGCCAGGTTCATACCGGTCCGATGGGCCTCAGTCACCATCTGCCGCTGAAAGGACACGGTGGCTTCGGAGTAGGAAAGGGTCAGGTAGTAGTTCTCCGGGACCTGGCGGCCCCAGAGCTTGGTGTAATCGTAGAATTGCAGCTCGGGGAAGAGCTGCAGAATGGTTCGGTTCGTAGTGGGATCTTTCAGCCGCTCCCAGAGCAGATCGGAGGTCCCGTTCAGCCGAACGGCCGGGATCTGGTTGGCCATCAGCGCCTGCGCCATCAGCGCGTGCAGATCGGCTTTAAGCATCGCGAAGAAGATCGCCGGCTCGAGGTAGAAGAGCAGGGTCTTGCGTATGCGCGCCAGCTGGGTTTTGTGGTAGCGGCCACGACCGGCACGATAGAGGCACAGGCTGGGGCAGCCGGCTTCGTGCGCGCGCGGACAGAGATTGAGGCCGGGGATCTCGGTGTTAGGGGCCAGGTAGAGAATGCCCGTCAGGTAACCTTGTTTCTCGCCTTTGATGGTCTTGGCGTTGTCACGGGTGAGAAGCTCTTCCAGCCGCCCGCGGAATCGGTGGCCGGTGAAGGTCTCGGTGACGGTGTTGAGGGCATCGAGCGGGTGCTGGGTGGGGCGTAAGGCCTGGTACTGGGACTGGATGTCACGAAAGTGCATGGGGTCTCCTTTCCAAAAGAAAAGGCCCCTGACCAGGGGCCGTTCGCCTGCAATGTTACGAGAATCATTTTGAAAAGGGTGAAGCCCCCGTCTCTGGCAAGTGGGGGGCTTCATCGAAAGGACTACCCTGCGTGGGCGCGCATGGAACCTTTACCTTTTCACTGTACGGGATTGTGAAGCGGGTCACAAGCCCTAAGAGCCGGTTTTTCCGCGCTCGACCTCACAATCTTCAACCAGCTCCTGGGCTGCGAGCAGGGCCACGGCGAGGTTGGAGTAAGCCGTAACACGATGGCACATGGCCGCGACCTGGCCCGGGGTCAGGACCTGGCGCTGGTCGGGCTCGACCTCGTGCTGGAGCTGGGCGTGCTCCTGCTGCTTGAGGATCCAGAAGATATAGATCTCGTCCTTGGCTGCCGCTTCATAGGTGGTGTACTGATCGCCAATGCCCGGATAGGAAATGGCACACAACCGCACACCGGTGGTCCCTCCAAGGACAATTTCTTCGACCAGGATCAAATGGTCGCGGGTGCTGATCTGGGAGCGGTACTGGACGGTGGGGGTCTGAATTTCTTCGCCGGTCAGGGTTTTCAACATATCGACTCCTTAGTAATGAGGGTAATAATCACGGGTCGGTTTGGACGGCAGACCGAGGTGGTCCCAGCGCCGCTGGATGTCCTGGCGCTGCTGATCGATCTCGGCTATCTCTTCCGTCCGCCGGATCCGCCGGCCAAGGGGGGTCTTGCGGACCGGGTCCTTGCTTTTGAGCCGCCGATCCGGCCGGGTGAGGTCTTCGTCCAAGCGCTGGACCAGCAGGACCAGAAAAAAAGCCACATCAAGATCGGTGTCGGTCGCCTCCTGCATGAAGATGGTGGATGCAAAGCAAAAGACCCGCATCGATTCCTGCAGCCGCGCGCGGAAGGCCCGATCGGTGCGCTCGGCGTGGAGAATGCGGGCAAAGAAAAAGCAGACCTGCCCCTGGAGAAAGTAGGGGCAGGAAGTGGCGAAGGCGCACTTGCTGCACCAGGGGGAATCGAAGTAGGGAACGGCTTTCAAGGCGGCCTTGGGGGTCAGGTTCTTGCCCTTGAAATGGGTGCGGAAGTTGAAGCGGGGTTTGGGATCGGGCGTGTGGATAAACTTGCGGGCCACGTCCAGGACGCAGTCCAGGTAGCTCAGGTGAAAGGCCTGGGCCAGCACCGAGCCGGATTTTTTTCCGTGCAGCGCGTAATCGTAGCGCGGGATGCTAGCTAAACCGGGATGGATCGAAAGGGTCCGGCTCGCCGGCAGCGCCGGGATCATCCGTGTCTCGTTCCGATAGCGGAGTGGTGGGGTAGATTTCGCCATCGTCATCGTCCTCAAACAGATCTTTCACTTTGTCCTGGGTGGCCTGGGTGGGCAGCACCGTCTTGGCACCGACCTTGGGCATGGTGCGCTCGACCTTTTCCAGCTGCCCGAAGGCATTGGCCATCTTGATGAAGGTCCCGAGCTCCTTGCTCAGGGCCGGATCAAAACTGCCGCCGGTGCGGGCCTCGATCATGGCCCCGTGGTGGATGCGGTTGGCCTGCAACGACGAGAGAGCCCCGAGCACCCCCTTCATGTCGTTCATGGAGCCGATGGAGACCATGTTGGCGTAGTAGCAGCCGGCATCGGGCTTGTAAGCTTCGCAGGCAGACGGCGCATCCCCCAGCGGCCGCAGCTGGCAGGTATTGCACTGCCGCGGCATCAGCATGCGCGGGTCGATGTACGGGCTCAGGCCCTCGGGCAGCATGGTCTGGATCGGGGTGTTGCGAATCATCTCGGCGCTGCGGGCCACCTGGGTGTACTGGGCCTCGGCATCGGGGGTGACCCCCAAACCGAAGGTCTCGATCATCAGATCCTTGGCCTTGGCCTGCTCGGCGGCGGTGAGCCAGTAGGACTGGACGATGTGCAGCGCGGCATAATCGGCATAGCATTTCCAAGCGTGTGCGTTCATGGTGTGCACCGCAGCGGAGTCGTCCTTGAAAATGCCCTCGACATCAAGGCCCGCGGCGATGAACTTGTGCCGGTACTTGTTGCGGATCTCCTCTTTGTGATCGGAGTTAAAAGCCTGCAACCGGTGGTTGTCCCAGATGTAGGTGACCCCGTACTTGCCACCGGCGAGCCAGGACGCCGAGTCGACGGAGAAGTAGGGCGAGCGGTTGATCGAGCCTTCATCAACAGCCCCGTGGGCATGCATCAGGATGCCTTTGTCGGCGAAGCTGCGCTGGAGCCCCTGCAGCTCGGGGCTGACACTCTCGGTCAGCTCCGGGTGCAGGGCCACGACCGGGAACTTGTAAAAGCCGTGCTCCTTGAGGGCGCCCAGATGGGCCCGGCGCACCACGGGCACGACCCGGATGCCGTTGTCGCGCAGCTCGTCGAGGTGGTCCTTGCGGAACTGCTCGGACAGCTGGCTGGCCAGGTCGACCTCGAAGACCCAGGTGAAGACCTCGGCCATCTCCTGCACGTACTCGAGGTACTCAGCGGTGTAGGCCTGGATCTCGGCGACGGTGGCCGGCTTGCCTTTTTTGGCCTGCTGGATGTAAGCCTGCCCGCCGGCATCGAGCAGCACATGGTCGAACTTCGCCAGCTGCTGTTTGACCTTGGTCGGGTTGTGGTTGCGCAGGTAGAAATAGGAGACCAGGATATTGCGGATCCCGGCTTTGTAGGCGTAGCTGCGCAGGGTGTCGTTCTCCGCGCCGCCGAGGAAAATCAGCTTGCCGTAGACCTCGTGCTGCAGCGGCCGCATCTTGGGGTACTCGGCATTGAAGTCACGATACATGGATGTGCTTCGTCGCCTTGTCGTAGAAGTCGAAGCTCAGCTGATCGGGATCAGCATCGCCGGGCTCGATCCGCGTGTAGCTGAATTCGGTGTTGGCGACCAGGGCCTGGGCGACTTCCTTGCGGAAGGCCTCGCCTTTGCGCCGCATGCACAACGGATCCATCGCCTGGGCCGGGGAGACGGTGATCACCTTCTCGGCCGCAAACTCCGCATTTTTAAGACTAAGCCGGACGAAAACCGGGGGGGACATCGGCAGACCCTCCTTCCGCAACAGGCTCAGCAGCCGCACTTAAAAAGGCGTGCTTAATATCCTTCCCCTGGAGGTACACGAACGGGTACGGGGCCGGCAGATCCAGCAGCAAACTCTCATTGAACCGTGACGCCCGCTCCAGAAAGTCCTTTACCTCCTCCACCGCATCCAGAGGAAGGGGGATCGGATCCAACCAGACCCCGGGCTCGGAAAAGACATGCAGAAACAGCATGGTCAACGTCCTTTCTGATACAGCGGCGAAGCCGGCTCATGGGTTTCGAAGTAGCGCATGACCTTGTCCAGGCTCAGGTTGGCGCGCATGGCTACCTGACCGGCGGTGAAGGGAAGACCCTTGTGGATCAAAACCGACACCGCGCGGGCCAGGACCTCTTTTTCCGCCGCGGTCAGGGGGCCCACCACAGAGACCCCCAACGCAGCGGCCATCCGGGCCTGGGCAAAGGTGTCGACCATGCCCAACCGAAGCTGACGCGCGACGGCCAGCACATGCTCAAAGCGATTGTCGGACATCGGCTCAGCGCTTCTGCAGGATGATTTCCCAGCAGAAGACGGAGACCTTCCCCTCGCCGCTGCGATCGGGGGCTTCGACGAAATACACGTCGAGCAGGAAGTAGATGCCTCGCTGGGAGAGCTGAGACTTGGCCTTGGTCAGGGACTTTCCGGCCTGGTTGACGGCCTCCTGGCCGATGCAGCGGATCACGTAGCGGTGATCGGGATAGCCCTGGACCACGGCGGAGATGGCAGCGGCCAAGCGGGGCACGCTGCTCGAGGCGGTGGCTTTGAGAGAAACGGTCCCGTCTTTGATTGACGGCACGAAGCGAGGGTCATCCTGAGGTAAGGTGGTATCGTCCATTTTGGTGCTCCATTGATCTTCCAATCGGTAGAAGGGTCCGTGTGCGGACGGTGGTGCCAGTAGGGGCGGCAAACAGACAAAAAATGAAAACAGCGAAAACGGACGTATCAACGGGTGAACCAGTGCGCCTGGGGGTGTGTCTGTTTCCGATACTAGCACATCGGGGAAGGTGTGCCTATAGGAGGGGGCCTTTGACACAGGAAAAATAGCATGTCGTGCCGTTTTCGAGGATATAAACATTCACGAAACTGTGATCGATCACACTGTGACGAAGATCCTGTATCATTCCGAAGTCACACAGCACTGTCACCACCGTGCCCGGTTTGAGAGCCGTGAAAAAACGGCGGTACGGCTCGCTGGCAACAATTTTCAGATCCTGCGGTTCGAGCGGAAGGAACACGTTGCTGTGCCGGGTATCCAGCGGCAGGCCTTCCGGATGAGAGAAGATATGAAAGAAACCCCGGTAGGTTTTCAGTTTCTGCCGCTGGGTGGCATTGCACAGAACCAAGGGCTTCTTTCGGAGGAACATCGCCTGGGTCACTTCCTGGCGCAGGTCCTCATCCGAGAGGATCGTTTTGAAACACGTCGGGCGTGTGGAGAATCGTTCGGACACTGGTTGGCTTCCACTCTTTCTTTCCTATGATCTCACACATCCCCCAGTTGGCCAATGCCAGGGCATCAGTCATGTTATTGTCAGCGAGGGGAATGCCGAACTTGATGCTCATCATGCTTATCATCAGTTCCTTGCCGGCTTTACCATTGCCCTTGCCGCAGGTATACATCTTCAAAGCAGCGGGAGCGATAAGGAGGTGCTCCCCAGGATACTGCGTGAGTAACCGTCTCACATCACCCCCAATTTCGGCCAGATCCAGGACGGAGCTTCCTTTCGCCGCGAAGGCGTAATCTTCGTGTACAATTTTCGCCGGTTGGTACTGGCGCGTATAGTACGCAATCGCATCCAGCGCATATGCATGAAGCTGCTCAGAGGGAACCCGGGGAATTGCACCGGGCTTCCGTTTGCCTGGATTTTTGGGTTCCTTTTTCGGCGGTGCCTCGGAATAGACATTCACAATATACACCGACCAATCCGGCAGGACATAGCACAGGCTCGTCCCCCGCAGGGTCGTATCATAGCCTGCCATGATCGCCTGGGGCTGGAACGGAGTGTCAAAATACGACGCACAGGCTGCGTTGAGTCTGTCAGTGAGATGTTTCATGATACGTCTCTCCATTTACGCTGTTGTTTCCAGGGGACGGATGACTGACCGGTACGTTGCATGTATCGCTCGGCCGCCTCAATGTCAGCCAGCTTGACATACAAAACATTGCGAATCTTGACGGAGTCGATGTACCCATCACGGGCAGCGTCCCCAATCGTATTCCCGGAGGCATGACCGTATCCGAGCCGTTTGGCTGCCTGCCTGGCGGTCAAGGCCGGCCAGGGGGCGCGGGTACGCAGATAGATCTGGATCAAAGGCTCAGCGGCATCCAACGGGACCATCCAGCGCCGACCGATTTTCTCCGCCTGAAGGAAACCAGTCTCCACCCGGTACTTCAAAACGTCCTTCTTTATGTTCAGCATGTTGGCCAACTCAATCAAAGTGTAATGGGTTGGATAGCTCTCGAGTTCGGTACACCCCAGAACCCGTGCGGCTCGCTGGATGGTCGAGACATTGTACTGCGTCCCGAATTTCATATTGAAAGCCTCGGTACAGCCCTTACGGCCCCGGCGCGGATATTCCTTACGCACGAAGGCTTTCATGGCGTCACTCCAGCGCGACGAAATCGAGTGTGTCACCCGTCGAGGACCTCCGCCCAGGTCGTTCCGTTGGTCCACAGCGCCCCGTCATGCCAAAAATAGGCATGCTGGTACAGGTACTGGACCTCAGCCTGGCGGGTAGGAAACGCCAGGATCGCATCGGTGCACTCGGTATCGTACCCGTAGTCCTGATAAATCACCACCTCAACCATGCGCCACCTCCGCATACCACCTTGATAAGAGCTGAACCACGTCTGCCCGGGTCAGGGGTTCCCAGTGAACCGGAAGAAAGCTTTGGCAGCGGTAAGACTGCTGCCGCCCGATGAGGAGGGAGTCGGTAAACACATCGGGCACGGCAGGGTTTCGCAGATGCAGGTCCATCATCCCCCTCAGCTGGAAGGGTCCGCTCCGTGGGTAGCGGAAGTACCAGCCGAGCAGGGTGTCGTACAGGGTCCGCTGGGTGATGCGGACCAAGCGATCGTCGGCATAGAGCAGGTAATGCCGGGGCTCCAGTAACAGGAACACCGGCTTGTAAGGGTTGGGATGGTCGATCAGCACTGCATTCGTACCGGGTCGCACATACCGCCGCTCAGACATTTTCCATCCCCCGGCGTGACATGTCCCGCGATAAGTGCGCCGCCAGTTTTTCAACTGAGGCATACTTGCGTTTGAGGCTGTTGTAGAGGATCTCGTACTCGAGCTCGAGCTCCTTGATCTGCAGCAGGGTGGGATTGTCCTGGACATAATCCTTGGCATAGGTGGGCTTCACCTCGCCGCGGTCGACGGCGGCCTTGGCCAGCTGGCGCTCGTACTGCTTGACGGTCGCTGAGACGGTCATCAGGCGCCCTTCCGCACGCGACAGGGAATCCGAGAGCCAAACCCCATAGGCGACCACTTGCGAGGCGTACTGGCCCAATTCCGGCAGCGTCAGCTCGGTCACGTCGAGCTTGACCGGCAGCTGGAAGCTGCCCGCGAAATCGACGTCCTCGTAATTGAACTGGGGCAGCTGGTACGCGACCTCGGCCACGAAGCGGTCGACCTGCTCGGCGGTGTAAAAGGACAGGGGACTGTAGGCAGCGGGTTCAGGCATCGTCGTCCTCCTCGGGCTCGCAGGTCTCGATTTCGATGTGGCCACACAGCGGACAGTCGATCGTGTAAACCTGACGCTCGCTGACGTAGGTCAGGGTGGCCAGCAGCCCCATGGCGCAGTGACCACAGTAGACCTGGACGCTTCGGTTTTTCATGCACGTGTCTCCTTGTCGTAGGCTTTGCAGGTGTCTTTCATCCAGCACCAGTCTTTGTAGCGCCCGTTGGCGCAGAGAATATGCTCCGTCGGCAGCGCAGGGTGTTCCTTCGCCGCCCACAGATAGGCCGCTTTCTCGCGGATGTAGTCGATGATCGCCGGCTGGTAAGGAATACGGAATTCCTTGTAGCGGGGGAAGGCCTTGCAGGCATAGAGCAGCACGGCGGACCGGGTATAACCGGTGATCCACATGTAAATGTGAACCTGGAGGACGTGCTCGGGCAGAGGCTCGCGCAGCCCGTCGAAGTAATCGATCCGGAGGGTCTTGATCTCGAAGATCTCCGGGTAATCCATCAGTTGGATCTTTCCGTCGCGGCTGCCGGAGAGCACGAGCCGAATGGTGCCGTTCATCGCAGCAGCCCAGTCGGTAAAGGAGGCCAGCACTCCGGCAGTTGCCGTGGCTTTGTCGAGATAAATGTCCCCAAGCTGAGCCACGTCCTCGGTGGTGGAAAAGAACCAGGCCTGATACCCCGTGCCCGTGGCAACCACGGCGGCCCGGAGCACATACCGGCCCCGAGGAGTATCGACTTCCATCCCACAAAGCCAGGTTTCCTCCCCGGTCAGTTTGCCGGTCTTGCGGAGCAGGCCCTGCAGCTGGGCATGCTTGCTGTGGCCGTCCTCGAAAATCTGCAGGGTCTGGGTATCGGGAACCGGTCCATCCTGGCCGCGGGCATGCTGGTGCAAAATTCGCGCGCAGCGATAAAACTGCGAGGCGTGAAAGGCCCCGTCCCAGACCCGGTGCTCGTACTGGGCCTCCAGCTGCTGGCTGAGCAGGTCAATCACACTAGACATGGTCGAGGGCCTCCGTATGGGCCACCACAGCCGAGTAGAGCGGCATGTCGATCCGCTGGGCCGCCGGCAGGCTGTTGAAGGTCACCCGGTCGTACTCGAGTCCGCAGCGCGCAAGCCAGGCCAGGGTCTCGTGCAGGAACTCGATCGGGCGCTGGGCATCAACCACCAGCTGCCGCTGGTGCAGTTTTTTTGCGGCGTTGAGTTCGGCGATCAGCAGATGATCCGGTTCTGCCGCGGCGTACTGCGTGGCCGTGAAGCGCTGACTCAACCGGGGACTGTCCGGGTGCAGGGCCAGGGTGTGGTCCAGCAGCACGGCGATCACGGGGGCTTCATACGGCGCGCGCAGCTGGCGGTTGAGCTCGTAGTAATCGATCCCAAAGGGCTGTAGCACGGCCTCGCCGAACTTTTTCAGGTGCGCGTAGAGCTTGACCGTGGCAAAGTAAAACTGACTCAACAACTGGTCGTTCGGGTTGAAGTCCACCAGCCGCGCCGTGATGGGATCGGAGGTATAGACCTCGCGCCAGCTGTGTGTGGGCCGGCGGTCGAAGAAGCGGGAGTCGTCGATCTCGAAGAGAATCCGGTCCTGATTAGGGCCGATCAGGCGCAGGCGCAGCTTGGCGAAGTGCCGGTGCAGCACACTGGTCCCGTTGAGCTGGGCCACCACGGCGGTCAGATCGAGCAGGGCCTCGGCCCCGTCGAGCTGGGCGATCAGGGGCACGATCGCCACGGCCGGGCTGAGGTAGGGGTAGTCCTGCTTCCAGGTGGTCACCCACTTGCTGACGAAACTGTGAAAGACTCTATCCACGCTGCGCCTCCAGCATCTGTTTGAAATAGTCGTAATCGTGCCGCGTCAAGGCATACAGCTCCAGCCCGCTCCCAAAAGTAATGACAAGCACCGGGGTCTTGGAGACTTGGCTGGCTTCCTGAATGACCTTGGTGAACCAGGCCTCATGCAGGGTGATGGATTTGCCGCCGCAGTCTTTATGCTCAAGCAGCACCAGATCGTCCTGCATGTCCCCCTTTTTTCGCAGCGCCCCGCTTTGCTTTGTCAGATGCATGTTGAGGCTTTTTGCGAGCTTTTTTTCCTGCGTCTGGCTTTCCTGCTTCGTCGTCCGTATACTCTGATACCGTTTCATCCGGGTCCTCACTGGGGGGAAAATTATAGGTCACGCCGTCCTTGTAAACCATCTCGTCCATCTTGTCGTACAGGTACGTGAGGAACTTAGCATCCTGTCGCACCCGCTCCATGAGCTGTACATCGCCCTGTACCTTCAGACCGTCGATGGTGTACCAGGTCCCGGTCTTTTGGATCAGACCCAGATCCTTGCCCGCGGTGACAAGCGACTCTTCGCGATCAAAACCGAAACCCATGAAGGCATTGGGGGAAGGGTATTTCAACGCGGTGGTGTACAGGTCGGCATAGGTTGTCCGCCCTTCGTAGGGGCTGCGAACCTTCTGCATCTCGTAAGCGATCCGCTTGCCGATGCGACCGCCCATGATAAAAGCCCCGGTCTGGTCATTGGGGTCATTGGGGTCGTACCAGCCCTTGTCAAACTGGTATGTGAGCTCCTTTTCCACCGACAAAATGATCGAGGTGTCCACAAAGAAATTCACCGACTTGGCGCTGGCAGGTTCCCGCCGGGTAAAGGTCATGCCCCCAGGCCCTTTGTACATGCCCGTCCGCAGCTGGTTGATGAACACCACCGCGGTCCGGTTGGGCATCACTTTCTTTTTCACCGGGTCATAGTACGTCTGCAGGCTGACCATCAGCTGCCGGCAAAAACGCTCGAGCAAGGCCGCCCGCTCCGACATTTTGGCGGAGGCCGCCAGGGACTTCTCGGTTTCCTTTTCACCGATCAAGCTGGCAATGTCGTCCACCACGATCAGGTCAACCAGATTGGCCTTGGCAAACGCAGCCGCCTGGTCCAAACCCAGCTCATGGGTTTCGGCATTGATCAGGTGAATCCGGTTCAGATCAACTTTGTACTTCTTCATCAGCTCGACCTGGGCGGTCCATGCATTCTGAATATTCACCACCACGGCGAAAAAATCGGCATTGATCGCATGGTTAAAGCCGATGGTCTGCATCACGGTACCGGTTTTTCCAGTGGCATACTCCCCCGAAATCATCGACGCCTGGCTTCGCAACAGACCACCGTTGAGGTAGAGATCCAAGCTGGGAATCCCGGTCGGAATGTACCCGGGCTGGATCCCGATCAGCTCACTGCCGCGGACGACCGACCCGGGTTTCTTACTGTGAAAATTGGCAATCAAGGCATCAATTTCATTGGCTTTGGAACTCATGTCCATCCTTCTTTCTGTTAGTTCTTGTCGGCCCAGGAGCGGCCGATGGTCGGAATGGCTTCGAGCGGAACCCGCAGTTTGTATGAAGATTCCAGGATCTGCTGCATCACGGGCGCGATGGTTTCAGCGTCGTGTTCCCAACACTCGACGATCAGTTCGTCGTGCACCTGGAGGACAATCCCGGCACCCGGATGATGGGTCTCGAGATAGGCATCCAGACGGATCATGGCCAGTTTCATGATGTCGGCCTCTGAGCCCTGAATATGACAGGCAAACAGGGAGCGTTCCGCTGCCGCCCGGCGCCATTTCAGCTTGTCGTCGTGCCCTTTGTAGGTGGCATCAAGATCGGTGATATACCGGCCGGCCAGGGTCTGCGTCGTGCCGTGCTTGTTCATGGTCCGGTTATGTGCCGCAACATAGTTGGCGGCCACCGGATGCACCACGCGCCAGCCTTTGATGAAATACTCCGGCACGCCCAGCGTTTCCGCGCCTCCTTGAAATAATACGCCGAAGTTCACGTTTTTCATCGCTTTTCGCCATTTTTGAAACTGACCCAGCGGAGCGATTTCACCCATCTGCTGCAGCTTCTCCGCGTGCTCTTTCTCGGCCTTAAGGCCAGCGAGAAAGTCGTCAATCGGAATGCGATGAATCTGGGCGGCCCCAATACTGTGCAGGTCCTTGCCGGTGTTGAAGGCATCGACCATCACCGGATCCTGGCTGAAATGGGCCATGATGCGCAGCTGCAACTGACCATAGTCCGCCATCACGAAAACCTTTCCCGGAGCTGGCACAAAGGCCGCGCGGAAGCGAGGATCCCCAGGGATGTTCTGTAGATTCGGTTTGTCACTGGACAAACGGCCTGAATCGGTGCCTACGTTGTTGTAGCTGGTATGAATCCGGGACTCGTGATCTACCAGGTAAGGCAACTTGCTGGTGAACATTTTGATGAAGGTCGCCGCCCGAGAAAATTCCGCCAGATGTTTAGCGATCTCATGGCCTTGTTTGGCGAGCTGATCGAGCGTTTTCAGATTGGTGGCTTTCTTGCCCCCATCCGTGTAGTTATCCGTGTGCAGTTTCAATTTGTCGTAGAGGATGTAGCGGAGCTGATCGCCGGAGGTAATTTTGAAACTCTCGCCGGCGATCTCGAAAACCTTCTCCATCCGCTCGCGCTTAATGGCTTGGGAAATTGCTTCGAGCTCATGGATCATGTCAGGACGAAGGCGAATTCCCCGATGCTCCATCCTCGCCAGCACACTGATGTAGGGCAGCTCAATCCGTGTGTAATGCTCAAGCAGGTTCCGCTGCTTGAGCTTGGGGATAAAAGTCTGATACATCTTGGGCGGCAGCTGAACGTCCTGGACGGTGTACTCGACAAACTCCGGCGCCCAGATATCCGCCGGGCATTTTTTTCCGAAGCTCTTGAGAGAAATGGTGTCCTTTGTTAGCCGCTCGTGAACCGCCCGGGTCTTCAGACCCTTGGGGGCTTTCACATCCACCAGGTAACCTGCCACCTGGGTATCTTCAATGTTCGCCAGGTTGATCCCCAGCCGCCACATCGCCCGCTGGTCAAACCCGATGTTGTGTCCAAGGAAGGTCTTGGCTGGGTCCTCGAAGAAGGGCTTCAGATCCCGCGCTATGCACTCGCGCGGGATGTTGACATCAAAGAGTGTCCGGTGTCCGATCGAGACATAGAACCCGTGGGTGACACATGGTGCAATCGGCAGAATCGACAGACCCACGACCTTGGCCCAGGCCTCGAGCCCCTCGGTCTCTGTGTCAAAGCTGAAGAAGGTGTACATCGACAGCATCAGCAGCATGACGTGAAGCATCTCCTCGGTCTGCACGAGCACTTTGTCGATGAAATCGGGCTTGTTGTACTTCTGCTGGTACAGCGAGACACAGCCGGCACAGCGGATCTGGTTCTCTTCCGAGGCCGCTTCAAAGACGGATTTGGTCTGGCTCAGGTCATCTTTGGCCGCGCCACAAAGATTTCGGCGCTCAGAGGCCGAGTACAAATGGCGCGCGCGGATCGTGGTTAAGTAGCTGGGAGCCGTAACGGACATGGGACACTCCTTTCGATAACTGGGATCCGCTTGAGGGAAGCGGCATGTGAACCGGTCACCACCTCCGTGAAGCGGACAAAAACCGGGGGCCCAGAGGCCCCCGGGACGTATCTGTAGCAAACAGGTGAATCAGAATGGGCTAGTCGATAACCTCGGCCTCCTTACAGCGTGATATACAGGGAGTGCTCGGAATCGCGCGCGTCACCCGTAAAGTGCTGAACGGTGTATCCGACCTCTCGGAGCCACTCCGCGACATCGACCATGGCCTGGGCATTCCAGGCTTTTTGCGGAACAAAAAGGGTCGTTTGTCCCCGCCGCTTGGCGTCGATCATCCAGTCCTGGACCGCGGTCTTGAGCTGAACGAAGTCGGAGTCCTTCGACTTCCGGTACTCTTCACTCGCCGCCGCCATGCGGGCGCGAAACTCGTCGTTGGATAACATGACCGGCATCCCGCCCCTCCTAGACATACTTCGAGGCCGGTTGATAGGCCGGATCGATCGGCTGCGCTGGAGGAGTCATGATGGTGACCGGCGGCCCCTGCACAGGGGGCACCGGGGCACCCACCGGGGCCTGGCCGGGCTGGATGAAGGCTCCACCCTGCGACGGCGACACATAGCCCTGCTGTGTACCAGTCTGTGGCCAGGGCGGCACGCTGCCGGGGGCCGGCACCGGAATCTGCACGCCAAGGACCACCGAGGGCTGTGTCGGTCCCTGCGGCTGGGTCAGATCGGTCTGGGTGCCCAAGCTGTTGCTGGCCTTGGCAGCTTCCTGCTCGCGCTGGCGGCGCAGCATCACACAGAAGGCCTCCATTTCCTCGGCCGTGGGGGTGCCGAAATCCATCTCGGCGTCCCAGTTGATGGTCTGCAGCTTGGCCAGCAGCTCGTGGTCGATCGGCTGCAGCTGGCCGGGCACGACCCCGTCCATCAGCTTGGGCAGGAAGGAGTATTCCTTGCTGTTGGAGTTGTCAGCGATCCGGGTGACGGACAGGGGAAACTGCATCATCGAGCCGTAGTTCTTGATGACTTCGAGCATCTTGTTGAGGCAGAGCATGCTGATGCCACGCCAGATCAGAATCTGATTGTCCTGGCTGTACTGCTTGCCGGATTTTTTGGAGGTGTAGACTCCGCCGATGTGGCGCCCTGCAATAAAGCCGACCGTGCGCGGGGTATCGTGCTCCTCGTCGCAGGCCCGGCAGGGTCCGACATAGACGACCTTGGAAGGATCGCTGGGGTCCGACTGGGCAGACTTGGTGCAGGTCACCTTGTCCTTGCCGTTGTTGGTTTCGTGCTGACGGTACTTGCCAAAGCACGGCATCAGGAACTGCATAATCTTGGTTTCGCCAGGATTGAACCAGGTGTAGCGGAAGTTCTTGTTTTCGTTTTCTGCCCGCTCGGCCTGGCGCTTGGCCTGCTCTTCGGCCTGCATCTGGGCTTCCGCCTGGACTTCGGCGATCACGTTCATTCCGAATGAAAGACTGGACATATTAAAGGGTCTCCTTGGAAGGAAAGGTTAAAGTTTTTGAAGCTGGGACTTGAATTCCGGCAGCAGGGTCTCGCACAGCCGCTCGAAGTTTTCCTTGAGCTTGCGGTGCTGGAACGCGCTGTGTTCGGCTTCCGGGGTTCCGACGTCGCGGGCGCGGCGCTCGGAGAGCTCGAAGCTGACATAGTGATGCTTGCGCGGATCCGGGGTGTCGATCGCGAAGGTGCATTTCATCACGGCGGTGGACTCGATCAGATTGCTCTTGCCCGCCTCGTCGTAAATGCGGTTGGCGTCCACCAGCCGAATTTCCTTCGGTGTGGTGGTCACGGTCTCTTGTAAAATCGCCAGCTGCTCTCCCAGGGTTTGCACCTGGGCGTGGAGTTGCTGCAGCAGGGCGAGCTCTTCGGTATGGGGAACGGTCTCTGGGTTCATGGGGTCACTCCGTAAAGGGATGGCTTTGGTACAGGGCACGGTTGGTTTCGAGGTAGGTGCGAATATCCTCCTTGAGCGTGGTCCAGGATTTGTCTTCGAGCTCGGCGTCCTCCAGCGCCGCTTCAATCGCATCGCAAATCAGGTGGTAGTCCGCATCGCCGTAGCCGTACTGGTAGCGGCGGAACTTGGTCGGAGCTGGAAGAATCCCCACCCGCTTGAGCTGCTCGACCTGCTCGAGGCTCAGGCCGGTGGTGGCGGAAATGGCAGCCAGGGTGAACACGTCGTAGGAGAGCGTCACCTTGTCCGCCGCGGCCTTGAGCTTGCGCGAAAAATAGGGGTAGCTGATCGGCACCTCGACCGGTTCGGTATGCTCGCCGGCGGTGGGGTGGACATGCCCGTTCTTGCGCGTGCCGATCGGTTTCCCCAGGGCGGTAGCGCGGGCTTTCTGCTTTTTCCAGGCATTCCTTAGCGGGACTGACATCCGAGCCTCGCATAGACCTGTTTGCGCTTGGCGCCCATCTTGATCAGCATGATGTTGCCGGTGTCGGTCAGATCCACCACCAGCGGCGTTTTCTTGTTGGGCGCGACCCGAGACACGCGGCCGAGAACCTGCTCGACCAGGCCGTGCGAGGAAAAGGGTGAACCGAAAATCGCGGTGTCGAGCTCGGGCAAATCCAGTCCCTGCTTCACAATTTGCAGCTGACCGAAAATCAGGGGCTTCTCATAGGCCTCCTCATACTCCCAGGGCTTCATCCCGCCGCGAAGAAACCCATAATCCACGGGACCCCAGGCGGCTTCCACGAGCTCCACGAGACGCTCGACATGGGCATGGCGCTCGACAATCACCAGAATCTTTCGCCCGGCCAGCAGACATTTCCGAATCACATCCGCCAGAACATCATTGCGACCCGCATCCAGAGCCATTTCGGTTTTGGTCTTGACCAGGTCCAACTCGCCGCCGCGTTTGGTTTTGAGATAGGCCGTGCTGCGGTGGGAGAGATGGACCACCTCCGGCACAAGAATAATGCCGGCATCGACAAGCTCCTGGTGGCTGATGCGGTAGCTGATCTCACCCGTACCATAGACCATCACGGGCTCGAGGCCGTCATCGCGTGGCGTGGCGGTCAACCCCGTCCGGCGCGCAGCCGGCAAAGGCCACAGAGCCTTTTGCCATTCCATCGCGGCGATGCCGTGGCACTCGTCGGTGATGACATGGCCGACATCCTGCAGCTCGGGATACTCCTCCGGGGGTTTACCAGACAGGGTCTGAACCATTGCCAGGGTGATGTCCCGCACGTCCCGCTTTTTGCCCTTGATCAGGCCCGGATCGTAGTCCATGAACTTCTGCATCCGCCGGCGCCACTGGTCGAGCAGCTGCTCGGTCTGGGTCAGAATCAGGGTCTTGACCGGAATCCGCTCGATCAGACCCAACCCCATGGTGGTCTTGCCCGAGCCGCAGGGCGAGCAGAGAATCTGGTCGCCGGGGTTCCAGACGACATGGTTGATGCCCGAAAGCTGGAAGGCATGAAAGGTGATGTCCAGTCGCGGGGGCGCAATGGGAGCTCCCACGACCGTCCGGTCCTCAAGCCGGGCATAGGGGAGCAGGGACCGGATCGGGTAGTTTCGGGGCAGCCAGTACTCGTCCCCCATGCGGTGGATGTAGCTGAGCGTGGGCGGCGCGGTTCGTTGATGCGCCGCGGCCTTGTTCTCGACTTCGAAATGCGAGAGCATGCTGTCGGGCAACAGCTCGCAAGGGATACGGAGCACAGAATCCCGAAGAATCGTGTTAGAAAGGGTTCCAAGCACAAAGAGCCTCCAGTTGATGCATGCGGACATCCGCGATGTTGATCGCCAAATCCAGTTGGGCCCGGATCTGGTAGTAGGGAGTTTCCCCGAAGTCTTTTTTGCCCGCCGCCATCGGCACGAAAAAGAGACGCAGGTTTTCGCTCTCGAGCGTGCGCAAGGCCGGACCGAAGGTGCAGTCGTAATAGTCCCCAGCGGGTTTCAGTTGCAGGCTGGCCCGCTGTCCTGCCAGGTCGTTGTCGAAGGCCAGGTACAGGGTGGTCACGCCCATCTCACGCAAATCTCGCAACTTCAGCGGCGTGATCGAGAGGCCCAGCGCAGCAGCTGCAGGAAAGCCTGCATAGTGCACTGCCAGATAATCAAACGGACCTTCCACCAGCACGAGCGTGTCGGTGGCGGTGTGGTGGGTGAAGAGATGGGCATCTCCAAAGGTGCGGCCTTTGCCGGTGAGGTATTTTTGGACATAGTTCTTGCCGCTCCAAAACATCAGGGATTCGGATTCCGCGTGGTAGCGACAATCCATTGGCAACCGGCCGACCTCTCCCAGTCGCCGCGTGAGATAGTCGACGGCCGCCGGGTATTTGGAAATCGGCTCGCAAGCATCGAACAGGCGCTCGCCCATTTCCAGGGTTTCCTGCTCGGGCACGAGAAACTCGTTGAAGGGAATGTAGGAGGTCTCCGTCACATGCACGGCGGTCTCGGCAAAGCCCGTGTCCCGGACGCCGAGCTTCTTCCAGAACTCCCTGCCCGAAAGCCCGTGCCGGGGACGCCCCGCACTGTCGTGACCGAAGACACAGCCCCCGAAGCAGTAGAACAGGTGCTTGTGCACCGAGTACCGGGCGGACAGCCGGCGGCCGGAGTTGGCATGAAACGGACAGGGAAAGGCGTACTGGGGATTGCTGCTGCCCTGGCCCTCCAGCTTCACGTTTAAGATGCCGGCGGCCGTCAGACGACTCAGGATATCATTCACGGTCCTTGAACCTCTCTAAGGCCAATTTGCGGATGCGTGGGGGGCATTCCCGCGGGCAGAAAATCACATCCGGCTTTTTCTTCATCCGCCCGACGCGATCGGGAATCCTGGCCGGGTGGCCCCCCATGTACAAAAACACGTTGTTGCGCAGCTGCAGCACGTAACACTCCGGGTGCGCGACCCGGGTCGGGAATAAATCCAGATCCACCAGGCGGTGGATGATGGTGCGGAACATGGTCTTGTTCCGACACACCACGACGATATTGAAACTGGCCGGGTCGGAGTACTTCCGGCAGATCCAGTACAAATCGTCGAGGGTGTCGGCCAGGGCCATCGTCAGGACTGGTCCTCCCGCGACACGGCGAACAGGGGCATCCCATGCCCGTCGGTTTGCTCCATCCGTGCCTGCGTCTGCGACAGATCCGCCCGGTAGCCGAAGGCCATGCGCTCAAAGTCCCAGTCGCAGGTCCATTTCACCCGTCGCTGAAAGCCGTCGCGCAGCTTGATCGCCTCGATGCCCATAAAGGGCAGGTCCCCACCATCAGACACCAGACGCAAAACCACCGAAGCATCGTTGACATAGGTCGGGGAATTGGCCGCGGCGGTGGAGGAGCCCTTGGACCCTTCCTGGTTGGTGACGATGCCGGGGATGTTATTGAGCATCAGCGCGTCCTTGAACCCGCCGGTGAGCTCCCCTTGCTTCTCCCATTTGTAACCGCCGGCAAAGAGATAGCCCCCGTCGAGGCCGACGATGTCGGGCTTGATCGCCCGGATCTTGGCCTGCATCAGCTGGATGCCCCCGCTGTCGGAGCCCTGGTCGATATAGAAGGGAGACAGGTTGCCCGATGCCCGCTTGTGGGCCAGGTCCTGCAGGAAGGCGAAATACTCCGCTTCCTGGATCGGATCGAGCTCGCTGCGGGCCAGGGCCCGGTACGGTAGGCCCGACATCAGAGCATCGAGGCGCAGACCCAGCTGCCGGATCGTCATTTCCTTGGTGAAGAGCAGGACCTTCTTCCCCATGCGGCTGGCGTGGACCAGGCACAGCAGCATCAGCCAGGTTTTTCCCAGGCCGGATTTGCCGAGAATCGTCACAAGATCGCCGCCCTGAAAACCGATGATCTGCTCGTTGAGCGGTTCCCAGGGTGTGGGGATGAAGGTCTTGCGGATGTACTCGGGATCCTTGCGCCGCTGGTAATCCTGGTCTCGGACCTGGATATTGGCCGTGACGTCATCCGTCTCGGACTTCGCCAGCGACAAGGCATACTGGCTGGTGAAGTCCATTACGAGCTTCTCGAGATCCGCGACCAGCATCTGCTGCTGCGGAATCGGAGCCGCCTTTGCCGCCTCATTTTTGTCGATGATTTCCTTGGCCAGCCCAAGAAGGGATTCCTTGCGCTTGCGATCCTTGACCCGGTCGCAGTAGAAGCGCAGGGTTTCTTTCGGCGCGGCATAGAAAAACCCGAAGCGGGCCTGAACGGTTTCCGGGTCCGGGACCTTACCGAACTGAACGTAGAAATTCTTGAGGAAGGTGAAAATATCGTCGTAGGGCTCCTTCAGCCAATTGGGCTCGATCTTTTCCTTAAGCGCGAGCGCGATATCGTTCTCGGCGATCAGGCTGCAGACGAAGCCCTTGTCGATATCAAGGGGTTGGACAGGCAGTTGCAGAGACATCAGTGCAGTAACTCCTCGAAAAGTGCTAGGGCCCGGGCCCATTTCGGGCTGGGCTTTTTGATTTTGGCCTTGACCTTGGTCACCAGCCGGCCGGCCCGGTGGGCGGCGGCCCAAACCGGATCGGCGGTAAAAAACACCACGCACTCGACCCGGCCGAGGTGGTAGCGCTCGCACACGAGAACCGTCGGTGCGATGTCCTCGAACAGCGTGGCGAGCTCGTAGGAGGTCACCACGACAGTGTTCTGGTCGTAGAGCTTCGCCGCGTGCTCGAGGTTGTTGAGAGTGATCGGGTTCCAGCGGAAGGCATAGGGAGCGAGCCGGGGACATCTCCGCAGCAGCCAGCGCAGCAGCTTGGGGGTGTCCGTGTCGATGAAGAGACGGTAGTCCCAGGCCGCAGTGTGGCCGAAGTCGTTGGAGATGTCCCCGTGCTGCATCAGGCGATGGCCGTCGCGCGGGTACGCTTGCCCTTCTTGTCCTGGCCCAGCAACCAACCGGCGACGTTTTCCTCGACATCGACCCGGAACTTGGGATTGAGGTTCTGGGCGAGCTCGGTGACGTCGTAGACCAGGTCGTAGGCCCCGATCCGCTTTTCGTCCTCGAGCCCCTGCGGCACCCGCTTTTCGTAGATCGGCTCTTCGATGCTGCGGGCGAGGTCCTTGGGAATCCGGCCCAGGAACTGGTTGAGCACGGCCTGGGCTTCGTTCTTGTTGTAGAGCACCTCTTCGGTGATCAGGGCGTGCATCCGGTCGATGATTTCGCCGCTGCCACCGTTGGCGAACCAACGGATGGCTTTGGCGATCAGGATGTGAATAGCGTCCTCGGGCACGTTGATGTTCTTCTGGTTGAAGAGCTCGACCGCGCCGATCAGATCGACCACCCCGTTGAGACACTGCACGCACGTCCAGCTCGGTGAGAACTTGGACTTGCAGTAGTCGTTCTCGGAGTTCTGGAAAAAGATGCCCGGCCGGTAGACATGCCGGTTGGGCAGAATTTTTTCCTCGGCGCCGCCGAGAATCAGACGGAAGCTCATCATGTCGGCGGTGAGGTGGGCCTTGAGAACCTCATAACTACCGCCGCGCTCGGCCAGCTCCGACTTGAGGGCCTTGAGCAGCTGCAGCTGGGTCATCTGCTTTTTGTTGTGGGTCGTGATGCCCCGGACGATGTTTTCCCCGCCGACAGAAATCGTGCGCAGCGTCAGCGTCGGATTTTCCTTGAGCTTGTTCTCAAGGATGTACTGGCGCATGAAGGCCTTCTGCTCGCTGTACCAGCCGGCGGGAATGTTGCCGGCGGACGTCAGCAGCTTGCTCTGCCCGAAGCTCGACAGCTTGTAGCCTTCGCCCCTGCAGATCAGCAGATCCACCGGCTGGCCATCGATGTCCCGGCTTTCGACCCGGACATCGTCGACATCGAAGGTCCGCTCGCGGGTATTGGCGTTGAGCTCCTCGGCCACGAGGATCATGTCGTCGAGGGTGGGATTCTGCCGCCCGTTGCCGTAGTAGGTCTGCAGCAGGTTGTTGCCGGTGAGAATATCCACGGGCTTCAGGCCCGGTCGTACACTGGATGCCGGGGCCGGCACAGTATCGAGGAAGGCCGCGGACACCGGATCGAGAGCCGGGGCATCGAACGTGTCCGCCTCGATGACGACGTCGCCGCCCTCGAAGCTGCCGGCATCGAAATCGGCCGGGGCCTCGGTCGGTTCGGCGTAGCCCGTCTCGGGTGCGTCCAGGGTCGCGGTGGTATCGGTGAAGTGATCGGGATTGAAGGTAAAGGTCATGGGCAAAGATTCCTTTTCAATGTTTTTTTGTGTGGGTCAGGGTAAAAGCCAGAGACTAGCGACTGTGACCACCTCCCATCAGTTTTTTCATCACGGCTTCTTTGGCCCGCGGCCGGTAATCGACCTCGGGCAGTTCCACCGTCACGTTCAACGCAAGGATCTCGTCCAGAAGAGAAGCGCCCAGCGCACTCTCGAGCTCGGCGTGGGTGGCGGAGGTGACGAAGAAGGTGATTTTTCCGTTTTGACGCCGGCGCTTGAGCACATAGGCGACCAGCTCCGAAAGCGGCCGGGCCTTGGCTCGTGAGGCATCGAGCAGCCGGGGAAAATCGTCCAGGATCAGGACCGAGCAGGTCAGCAGATGCTGCACCCGTTCTGTCTGTGCCTCGGAGCTGTACTGAAAAACGGTTTCCGCCACGGCATCGAGATCGACGCATTCCGGCTGCAGCGCGTAGGTCGCGCACAGATGCTTGGCGATGATCGACACCAGGGTGGTTTTCCCCGATCCCGGGATGCCCGTGATGGTCAGGCCCGTCTGCGTTGGGATCATGTCGGTGAAATTCTGGACGTAGGCCCGCGCGACACGCTGGGTCAGTTTATCCTCCAAGCTCTCGAAATCGAACTTCAACAGATCGAGCCGAAAGCCGTGCTGAGTCAGGGCGTTGTACACCCACGGGGGCGTTGGGTCGGTCATGGTTTCCTCCGTAGTCATGGGGTTTCAAAATCCTCCAACGAAAAATCCGCTCGCAACACGCGAACCGGTCCCCTCGTCCCCGTCCGCGTCGGGTGACGGGTTTCCAGTTCCGCGGCGACATGGGTGACCATCTGCACCAGGCCACCCAGGGTCGGCAAATCCCAGCTCAGCCGCTCCATGCACTTGAGGGTCTTGAACTGGGTGATCCAGAACGTCACCAGAGCCCGGGAACGGACCACATCGCCCTGGTAGGCGGCCAGAAGGACTTTGGCCTTACCGACCTCAGCCCCGCGGCTGGAAGCGGCCTTTACGGGCAAATGGGGGTAAGTCTCGAGAAAGACCTGGTAATAATGCTGAACCAGCTCGGCCGCCGGGCTGGGGGGGCGGCCGGTTCGGGGGGGCTTTTTAGCGGCCGCATTCGAATGCTTGACCAGAGCGGCTTCTTCCGCCTGTTTGATTCGGGCCAATTTATCAGCGGCGGAGGGTTTTTGACCAGACGGAGAGGGAGAGTAGCCAGGTGAGTCTTCAGCCGCTCTTTTTTGCTCTTCTTCCAAAGGGAGAGGATACCGAAACCCTTCTCCCTCTTCCTGGTTTTTCTCCTGGTCCGACTTTTCTGCTGCAGAAGAAGAATACGTAGTATTCTTCTTCTTTTCTTTTAGTAATTGTTTATTAGACTGTGTATGGTCTGCCGACAGTCGGTTTTTCCCGCGTGTGGGTAAATCATACACACGGCTCGACCCGCATGAATCCTGGGGTTTAGGCTTCGGGGGTTTCAAAACCCATTTTTTTCCGCAAAACTGCTTTGTTTCCGGGTGTAGCTTGTTCTTGATTTCGAGCAAGTCGGCGTCTTTGAGTTCCTTGGTGGCCTTCCGCACCAGATGGTCGCTGCCTAAAAAGCTCTCGAGCACCTTCCGCTTGATTTCCCAACGGGAAATATTGGAGTTGAGATAGCCATACAGGGCTCTGGCTGCCAGGCTCAAATCATCTCGCATAAAGATGACGCGAGGCGTCATGACGAAACCTTCAGAGCCGCAGCCGGATTCGTTTTCTAGTTCAATGCTTTCGTCATTCGCCATCGTTATGTCTCCATCAGGGTTTTAAAAGTGATTTGCTCGGTCTGTCGATCGCTGGTCGAGGGCTGGACCCTATAGATCCGCAGCGGCGTGTGCGGCGCGAGGGTATCCGCCAGCACAGCGACCCTCGCCACGTCGCGCCAGATAGGCCTAGAAGCGTCTTTGACCACCCGGGAGGGGACAGATATCTTCGGGGTGAACGGCACCCCTTCTGAGCCCTCCCAGAGGCCCAATTGAAGGCGGCAGGTTTCGCCCTGGTTTTCGAAGTGCAGCAGCAGGAAGGTGTACCAGCGGGTGCCGGGGGAAAGGGCGGCCCCGTGGGAGTAGATGTAGGGCTTCTGATCGCAGTGGCGAAAGACCAGGGTCTGGCCCGGAGCCCCTTCCTTGGGGCACTCCGTCGCCGGCCGCAGGCCGATGGATTCGGCAATCGCCGGCAGGAGCTTCTTGCGGGCGCTCCAGCGGTGGCGGGAGTAGTCCTGCCCCCAGTACAGGACATCGGCCAGGGTCCAGGCCGGGGTGTCGGTGTAGGGGTCTGTCGAGTGGACAGTAAAGACCAGGCCGAAGTCCCGTTTGACCTTGCGCAGCTGGCTCAAAAAGGCGGCATGGCGAACGCTGGGTAATTCTGTCTTGATCCACTGCTTGCGGCTGTGGGGAACCTGCTTGAGGCTGTAGCCGTAGAAGGTGTTGTTGAGCTTGTAGAGCAGCCAGATCGTAAAGGGCCCGCTGTGGCGGTAGACCAGGTCGAAGTCCTTGCTGGTCAGCAATTTGTACTGGGCGGCAGTGGAAGCTCGCCAGAGTGGCCGGAGCCAGGGGACCGGCAGGCATTTCAAATACTTCTCGAGCAGGGTGTAGAGCCCGGTGAGGTCGGTGGCGAACTTGGGCCCGCCGTTGCGGAGGTTGAAGGAGTAGGGAAAACTTTCGTTCACCGGCATCACCCAGCTGGTGTGCGCGCTGTAGTGCTCATTATGCGGGTCGGTGGTGTAGCGGTAGTTCCGCAGGGAGGTGGGGTGGGTATGGATCTTGGTGAAGCAGAGCTCGGCGATGGCGAGCAGGTTCTTCAGGGGCAGCTGCTTCCAAAAAGCGGCGGGAAGGTGGCAGGGGGTTCCCCCGGATTTGAACAGGACCGTGGCCAGGCCCCAATCGGTCAAGGCCCGCTTGGCTTGAACCATGCCAGCGGCACAAAAGGTGTGAAATTTCCAGATACGTCGGTCGCGCGCGCCCATGAGAAGGTGACCATGCCAGAGAGGATGGTGAGACCTGTGATAGCTAAGTAGCTACGGGGTAGACCGATGTGACCTGCAAGCAGATCTGAGACCAGAGGGTGACCCAATCAGCAAAGCATGCCCTTTAGGCTAAGTCAATACCCTCGTTCAACCCTATAGGGTGGAGCCTATGCTTTACGATTTGCGGCAGCCTCCGGTGACACAAATGTGTATCCTTCGAGCTCCTGGTCTGTGTCGAGGTATGTTTTAGCCAGTATCCTATGGCTCGTAAATCCCAAATATTTTTTGGCAGCTTTAAATGTGTGGAAGGCGCCTACGAGTTCAGAACCTTTATACACAACAACTGGCTTGAAATTTTTTGAATAGTTTCCGTACCATGTGGTTACCCGAATGTTATCTAGACTATATCCTTTGGAATCATCTAGGCGATCTAGGCTAGGTTTGAAATTTCTGTTTTTATCTCCATCTAGCCAAGTCGTGTAGATCTTCAGATATACCGGATCGTTCAGGTACCGGTCTATTAGTTCTGCCAAGGTATATGTTGGTGGAGGATGTCCCCTTCTTTTACTATTTATTACTTGAGCGCTGAACAACATATGCAAGATTCCTTTCGGAGTCTCCTCCCACTTTTCACCATAGCCCAGCTCCTTAACCGTGTTACCAAGGGGAAGTTCGTTGGTGCACGTCGGGGGGTATTTGACTGAGGGGTCCTCGCCGTACCTTGCTACTTGCCTCAGCCAAGCATTTCTTCGTCGTGTCTCATTTCGTTTGATTTGTGCTGCTATGACTAGTTGATCGCGACCCTTATCATCCGACATAAGTTTCACCTTTCTGGTTTTAGCTATTCTTCGTCAAGATCCATTACTTTAAGGGGGTCGGATGGTTTGCATGGGTTAACTCTCTCCTTCGGTAGTCATGAGTTGTCGGTACATCTGCCAGCGTTTTTCAACGTCGGCCAAGTAGCGGTTGAGCTGGTCGAAGCTGTGGGGTTTGGTTTCATCGCCTTGATCCAGCAGCTCGTCCAAAAAGGCGGCAGCAGAGGACAGGGCATAGTAGAGCTGCTCCGCGATCGGGTAGACGGAAACGGCGTTAGGTTTCATCACAGTGGGGCTCCTTATTCAAGATCATGTGGATGTAGCGGAGCTCCTCTTCGAAATCAAGGGTGAGGAGTTTAGTGAGGCCGTGCTGTGCCGCCTCCAGGGTGGGGTACGTTTCGAAATCACCCAGCTCATACCGCCCATCTGGTTCGGCGTTGTAGAGCCGGGCCTGGACGTTGTAGTACCAGCCAGGATCAAACACCGGGTCGGTTTCTTTCATCAGGGTGCAGATGTCGAACACCCTGCCGGGTTTAGTTGGGTGTGGAATATGGGCCCGCCATTCCGTCCCTGGTGAGGACTCAGTCCAGATAAGTCCCATGTAGCGACGCGGAGAATCAACCTGTGACATGGAAGATCTCCCACTGCTTGGCTTCCTGCCGCTCTTTTTTAACTGCTTCAACGACCTCGGCCAGCTCTTCTTTCAGCCGCTCCTCGGCATACTCCTGCCCGACATAGCCCCAGCAGGAATCCCGGTCCTCGCCATCGACTTCGATCACCCAGCCCCAGCAGTTGCCATTGCACCAGTCGCTGTACTCCTGCAGGCAGTGGGTGATTTGCTTTTGCAGCCGCTCCTCGGGGGTGACGGTATCCCAGGGGTCTTGCTTGTAGGCCGCGTGGTCCTCGATCAGATTGGGGCCGAGGATGAAGTAGCCGGCGAAGGAAACGTCCCATTCCCGGTCCGGGTAATCGCCCTGATCGCGCAGTCCGTAATGCACCAGCCCGTGCTCGTAGCGTTCGATCGGGAAGGCCAACGGATCATCCTGGTACTGCTCCAAAAGGCTGTGGTTGTAGTTCATCCGGCCGCGCTCGAAGAGCTTCAGCTCTCCGTCGTCACCCAAGGGGCAGGAGCAATCTGGGTCCTGCTCGAGCCAGCCTCGGATGGCAACCCCTTCGACAATGATCGTTTGTTCGCATTCACGGTGTACCATCTTCCCAAATCAGTCCTTTCGCAAAGTAATAGCCGTCCCGGATCGGCGGGCCGTGGAAATCCGTCTGAATGTTCGGAGCCCGGTCCCCGCTGTAGGTTTTTGTCTTGCTCTCCGGGTGCTTGGCGAAGAGACAGTAGTAATAGACCTCATAGCCGGAGGCCCGGTTGACATAGCCCGTGACGCGGAACCCGGTCCAGACCAGCTCATTGGAGGCTTTGAGCAGATCCTTCAGGTAGGCCAAAATGGCGAGTGGGTCCGCGTCCCGTAGCCAGTTCAGGTAGTTTTTGGCCTTAGGTAGATGCCTATCCCCGGCGGCCTTGCGCTGCTCATAGGGGAGCCGGTCGCCGTAAGCGTTCCAGAATTTGTCCCGTTCCTCATAGATGTCGGGGAACTCGAACTGGCGGATCAGCATGTTGTTCGCCGGCCGCGGGTTAGAGTAATGCATCGCCCCAAACCGATACGGTTCAGCATGGCTAACTCGACGTTCCATCTCCCACCTCCTTTTCGCACAGATCTTGCAGGGTGTGAAGAATCCGCTCGGCCCAGTCATAGGCGCAATCGGCCTCTTCCTGGTTGCGGGCATCGCGTTCCCATATCGCCAGAATGCGCTGAAACCGTTCCAGCGGCGGCAGAGGAATCCGCCCATCCGCCAATTGCTCCAACTCGAGCTTGATGCACAGCCACTCAAACTCCTCTTCGACGGGCGAGTAGGTCTGCTCCAGCCCGGGCTTGGTGATATAGGTCCGGCCGTAGCCATCGAGATGCGTGAAGTGTTCCCCCCGCTCGGTCTGGCTGGTTAGGTGGTAATGGAAGCGCAGGGTCGGCATGGGCGGGGCCAAATGGGTCGGTCCCCCGGGCGTGAGGGTGTACTTTTTCTGCGCGACGGGTTGAATGTTGTCGACTGTGGCGCGCACCAGAAGCTGCCCCACCTGTCGTTCATAGTAAATGGTCTCGGCCATAGGGATCCTCCTTGGTGAGTTCGGTTTCGATCAGGGTGCGGATGTCTTCGAGCCTTTCTGCCTTCAGATTGAGCAGCTGAATAGGCGTGAGGGAGGAACACATTTGCGGCGGCATCAGGATTTGAATCTGCCGCGCCAGGGGGGGCTCTTTCAGCCGCCGCTGGTATTCCTCCCAGATGAGATCGCTGACAGTCTGGATAGCGTCAACGAAATCCGTAGAGAGGTCTTCCGGCCCTTCGTCTTCCAGGGTGCTGTTGAGCCGCAGGCGGGCTTCACAGAGCATCTGGAACCAGCTTTTGGGCCGGTACAGAGCCAATGTTTCGGTGAAGCGTTGTTCAGCGAGTTCCCGATCCTGGCGGCAGTACCGGCCCTCGAAATACTCCGAGGACTGACAATTGAACTTGTAGACGTGGTAGTCCCGGCTTCCGTCTTGTGCTTCCCAGTAGAGCAGCACCAGCCAGATTTCCGGCCGGGTTTCGATCTGCGCCTTTCGGAGGATATTGGGCTGGTTAAGGAGTGGGTGCATCAGATGTCTCCTTCGTCAAACAGATTCATGGGATCCTCGCACCACAGAACCGGGGGATCCGGTAGCGGAACCCGCGTGGCCTGGTGGTGGATTTTCAGCTCCGTGTAGGCCGGGCCCATCGGGTCGAGCATAGAGCCGTACTCACAGGTCGAGACCTGGAAGTTGCCTTCGCGGATGGCGAAGGACATTTGCAGCTTCTCGTTGTAATTGATGGGCCGCAGGGTTTTGTCGCGGGGAAAGGTGCGCCAGAGGGCTCCGTCTTTCCAGACGAATTCCCCGATGCCGCCGACGATTCCAAACACTGCTTGGAGGCGGTGCTGAGGCTGCTCGGCCAGCATCCGCCAGGCCTCCAGAATGGTTGTGACATCCGAGCCGAGCGAGGGAAGAGTTGGCTTAGTCATCCCAGCCCTCCTCTGCCCGGATCACCGGGTCATCGAAATAAAACCGCTCCATGTCCATGTAGCACAGCTCCGTGGCGAGGTTGTAAGGCAGCACGGGCCGCTGCGGGGCGTTGTTGTCGGGCAGAATCAGAGCGAAGCGGGAAAAAGTTTTAGCTCTGGGCATTCGTTTCCTCCTGTAAGGCCAGAGCGGCCAGTTCATTGCGGTACGTGTGCAGCAGTTTCGTGCCCCGCGCTTTTTGTCTTTGGCGGGCAGTAAGCTTCCTGTCCTCGGTTTGTGTGAGGAGGTAGGCATCGAGCTTGGTGAGGGTGTCTTCGAGAGCCCAAACCATTTCTTCAAGCGTTTGGCGGCGAGACATCAACTGTCTCCTTTCAGTGCCGCCAGCGCCGCTGTCAGCTCGGGGTTTTCAATCAGCCCATAGAACTCCTGGCGGCGCAGAAGTTCCGCATCGAACTCCGCCTGGGATCCTGCGAACCAATGGCTCGTATCCCCCTCACAGTAGGAGAAGAACTCCAGCGTGGTGGGGTTGTACATGTCCCGCAGCAGACCTGGGCATTCGCCGGTCTCGAGGTCGATAAACCCGGGCAGATCGAAATCGTGCCCGGTGAGCTGAAGCGTGAAGCCGGTTTTGCGAATCATACAGAAACCTCCGTTTCAACTTTGATTTCAGCGCCGAAGGCATGGCAGACAATCGGCCCGCCTAGTTTCTCCGGCACCAGATTCCAGTCGTTCGGGTAGGGGATCAGCGGAAACTCGTCCCGCTTGGCTTGCTGGATCCGCCAGGCCGGCGGATCGTCCAGCAGGACACACACGCCCAGGTAGCCGTCCTCGGTGAAGTAGCCCACCGCCGTCCCGCTGCCCAGGCCGTTGAAGCAGACCCGAACCCGGCTCCCGATGGCGGGAATCCCGGCGGGATTCGACCACTTCAGCGGCGGCACAGGTTCGCTATGCGCAAAGTACTGGGTGCTCATGCCAGCGCCTCCTGAATGAACTCGGGCAAGGTATCGCCTTTGCGGCGGCCCAAAAATTCGAACTGCGTGGCCCTGACATAGACCTTCTGGCGGCGCTGGCCGTCGTTTTCCCAGCTGTCGATGCGCAGGCTGCCCATCACCGACAGCAGCATGCCTTTGGCGGCATACTGTGCCAGGACTTCGGCCTGGCGATCCCAGAACTGGCAGCCGACCCAATCCGTAATCTGCTCGCCGTCGCGGGCATTGCCCGGGCGAGGAACGGCCAGGCGCAGCTCCACCACGGCCGAGCCCTCGACATAGCGCAGAGTGTCACGGACCTCATTTCCGACGTAGCCGATCAAGACAACTTGATTGTTTGTACTCATGCTGGCTTCCTCCTCAGGGCACCGCATGCGCGGCAGCGTAATTGCTGATCTCGTCCATCGACGGCATCCGTGGCCGCACTTTGTCGTCTCCGATTTCGACCTGGTCGAGCCGGTAGCGGCGCACGACATCGAAGAAGACCCGGTAATCGTCCGGGTGGGCATCTTCGAGACATTCAATGAAGTAATTTTCAGATGCCTCATCGTGGTCGATGGTGCCGCCGAGATGGTGCCAGGCCAGGGCGTATAGCGCCTTGATCAGGCAATCGTAACTTTTGCGGGCGGTTTTGGTGAAGGTGAAGGGTTCTTCATTTTCACGGTAGTCAGGGTTTTGAATCAGCAGATCTTCGTGCGGACCCATGACGTGGATGCGCTCAAGAGGATCGCCGTCCTCCGCCGGCCACAGCTTCCAGCGGCAGCACTCCCTCACGGCCTGCCCGTCCTGGTAGGCATCGTAGAGAGGATCGCCTTCTTCGCGGAGGGCCATGAAGGTCTCGTCGGCTTCGGGCACCTGAAAGGCTTTCAGTATGTCCAAGGCGGCGGCATTGAAAGCCGCCATTGTCTCCGGGGTCTCGGTCCAATTACTGTAGTACGCGGTGTATCCCATAATCGTCTCCTTTTTCAGTGGGCTCAAAAAACGGCAAAAGCCCGGAAGGGAATCCCTTCCGGGCTTTGTCCGGGTCATAAGCGCCAGCGACATAACCAACGATACAAAGCGATGTTCACAGTTCCTCCTGCAAATCGACAGATAAAAAAAGGGCCCGGAGCTCACTCAAGCTCCGGGCCCGAAAGGTTTACATAGGAATATTTTTTCTAAGGGGATCCGATAGACAGTTCTTGGGAAACGGAATGGCGGCTCAAATAACGTACACGTTATTCAGATTTTTTTCCGAGCCACTCTTTTTTCTACAGGCTCCCTATAAAAATCAGCCGCTGCATATAACAGCGGCTGATTTTTTCTGCCACGGGACCGCCCTGTGGCCTAGAGAATTCAAGCACTTTCAGATTAAGAGCCGTTTATGATAGGGTTATCAAGGTTAAGGTTTAGGGTTAAACTTTGGTTAACAAAACCCATGGCCTCTAGGTTATGCGGCTTTTTAGGCGGCGACCAGGAAATCGGTTTTCAGCTGCCGCTGCAGCGCGGATTTTTTATTGGGGGCCGGGATGAAGCTGTAGCCCGTGCACTTTTCCAGAAAGGCCAGGTCCATGTCCACCGGCCGGTTGATCAGCAGCCAGGTCTGCATTCCAGGGTGCCGGCGAACCAGCTGATCGGCCAGGGTCTTGCCGGTGAGCTCGTCCCCGGAGATGTAGAGATCGCTGATCAGCAGGCTCAGGTGCTCTTCAAAGTCGGGCGAGGACAGCGTAAACAAGGCCGCCTGCGCCGAGGTAAACGCCAAGACCTTTATCCCTTTGCGTTCAAACCAGGTGCGAATCAGCCCCCGGGTTTCCGAGCTCGTGTCAATCACGGCGACCAGGGCATTTTTGTCCAAATGCATCATCCGTTGGGGCTCCTTTTCTCCGGATGCTTGAGTTCCCAAATGCGATCATCGAGCGTCTTGAGGCGCAGATCGGTTTCCAGTTTTTCCGCCTTGTGGTTCCAAAGGTTGTGCTGTTCCATTTCGAGTCGCGACAGCCGTTCGTCGGTCTTGGTCTTGTACTCGCTGGTGCTGGTCGCGGAGGCCTTGCCTTCGAGGTCCTTGATCAGATCCATCTCGAGTTTGTCGATCGCGGTCTTGAGATCCGACAGCGGCTCGACGATTTCTTTCTTGATCCACCAGCCGATCAAGGTTGCAAGGGCCCCCAGAATCACCAGTGCCACCGGCCAAAAGGTCCGGATCAACTCGAGCCAACTCATGGATTAATCTTTCTATTTTTTAGTATAACCACTTGTTTTAACATTCTCAAGACTCGCTCTGTCTATTTTTTAAGACGTTCTTTACGCTTTCGTTTTATTACATCTTTTTTCTTATAAAAAAGGCCAGGAGCGGAGGCCCCCGGCCAGTGGATGGAAACACCCGGTTACGAGGTCAAGGCCTGCACGACCTCTTCCTCGGTCAGGTATTGCTTTTCAATCAGCAGGTCGATCAGTTTGGGGGCATTGTCCGACGTGATCTTGAGGGCCTGCGCCAGCTGCCAGGCCGCCTCAAGGGCCACTTCGTCAGCCACGGTGTCCAGCGCGAGCTGCTCCATTGCTGCCCGGTCTTCGGCCGAGGCCCATTTGTCCGCCGGCAGTAGGGGCTCCCCGGCATCGTCGACGAGCTCGGGCCCGTGAAACAGGATCCGGATCTGACTCAGGGGATCGGGGTGCGTGTGCAGGCCGTTGTTGCAGCCCACGCCCCCGTACCGGGTACCATAGCCGGCGGCATCGAAGGCCTTGGAAATTTCATGGGCCAGACTGAAGCGCATCAGAACCACCCCTCTATGTGAAGTCCGGTTTGAAGGTAGGCCACGTTGTTGTCTCCGTAAAACGTCGCTGTGCCGCCGCTGGAGTAGTCCAGCGCGCTGATGAAATGGCTCCCCGCGGCCAACTGCCCCTTCCACCAGGCGTGCTGGGTCTGGGTCGCGCTCTGGGGGTTGTAGGTGTTGTAGCCCGAGCGGGCGGACGTGGAATCCACCCCGATCCCCGGAGCTCCGGCCGTGCTGGCCGGGGTCGTTACCTGGAGCAGGAAGCGGGCCTTGAACTGCTCGAGGCCTTCCCCCACCATGAACGTCGCACGGTAGTTCGTGCTGCCGCCATTCGGCGCAGCCCAGGTCGAGTTGTTGGCATGGGTCCAGGAATTGGCGGAATCCCAGACGCTGAAGCCGACCTCCACGCGGTTGAACTGGTTCCAGATCGACCAGAAGCCGGCGGTGGCATCGCCGCCAAAGCTCGTGGCCACTTCCCCGTCGGTCGCGGTGATCAGGATCGCGCCCACACGCTTGTAGCGGGCATCGCCATCCTTGATCCCGAAGCCGAGGGAAGTGTCGATCGCCGTGCTGCGGGTCGTGGCATTGGTCCAGGCGGCGGAGAAGGTCAGCCGCGGCACCCCGGTGATGGCGTCGAGGAACAGGTCGTATTGGGCATTCGCCGGGCACTTAAACGTCAGCGACACGCTGCCGGTGCCGGTGGCGGCATTGTTGAGGGTGATGCTTGAGGTCGTTGGAATCGTGGCGATCGTGGTGTTGGCCGGGATGTTCGTCCCCGTCACCTTCATGCCGACCACCAGCTGATCCGTGTCGAGTCCGGTGACCGTGGTTGAGGTATTGGTGGTGCTGCCGGTCTGGGTGTCGGTGGTTTTGATGCTGGGGCTGGTGATCGTGTACTCGCGCCAGAAGATGCCCTGGGTGTCGTCTGAGAGGGACACGCGATGCCCTTTGTCCGAGGGCAGCAGGTAGATCTGGGTCTTGGCCGTCTGGCTGGTCTGAACATACGCCACTGTGCTCGAGAGTGACAGATAGCCCTCGCACAGACTCGGAGAGACCCCACGGCCGAGGTTGACCAGCTCCGGCACCGTTGTTCCTGCGCGGATCTCGGAATCGCGCAACAGCAAGCGGGCTGAGGCATTGGTGTCCCCGGAGCCGTCGGTGAAGGTCACTTCGTCCTCGAAGACACAGTCCACGGCCAGCAGATCGGCCGCGGTGTCGTTGCCGGTGACGTTGATGTCCGCCGAGATGCCGGAGCTCCCCGGCACGCGGATCCCATCGAGAATCACATAGTGCCCGGAGGACGATACGATGTTGATCCGGTTGATTGCCACCCCGTAATTTTCCGGGCCCAGGGTGACCCCGCCGGCGAGCCCTTCGTTGGCGCTGCGGGTGAGGGCCTGGAGCGTCAGGTTCTTGTCGGTAACGGTGACGGTTTCGCTGTACGTGCCCGGGGCGATCAGGATCGAGGCGCCGCTAGCCGCGGCGTTGACAGCCGATTGGACGGTCGTGAAGGGGGTGGATGTATTCGTGGTGTCGTCGCCGGGGTGGGACGGATCGACGACCAGGACGGCCCCGCCCGTGCCCAGGCCCCAGTTGGCGGCAGCGTTGATGGTTTTCGTGGCCATTATTGATTCACCGTTAAGCTGCCGATGCTATGCACCAGCAGGAAATCCGTGTTCGCCGCGATGCAGCGCAGGCGCGCGCAGTCATAGCGGTGCGTGCTCTCGAGGTAGCCTCCCGTGCCCGTGGCGCTGTCGCCCATCGTGGTGTGAATGACCTGGTTGGCGTTTTGGGCGATCTTCCAGCCGCCGGCCCCTTTGCCGTCGACCTCGAACTCGTCGCCAAGGGCGGCCGTGGTCGGCAGGGTGTAGGTGACCCGCGAGGCGTTGTTGGCAAAGTAGCCGTTGCCTTTGACCAGGCTTGCCGAGGTGCCAGTGGTTTCGTTCCAGATCAGTCCGCCGCCGATTTGGCCCGGCTGAAGCAGAGCGATCGTGACCGAGGTGTACTCATCGGCGCTGAGGTCCGTGACCGCGTTGCCATAGTGGACCCAGACCTTGGTGCCGGCCGTGAGGTAGGCCATCGTATCGATGTTGGTGACGAACTGGACATTTGGAACGGTGGCCCCGGCCAGGATGTTCGCTTCGGTGAACGTGTTCGTGGCGGCCGAAGCGTGGGCCATGATCGTGACGTTGGCACCGGCAACGTCGCCGCAGACCGTCGTGCTGAGGGTGTAGTAGCCGGCGATCCCAATGGTGAAGATGGAGCCGTCCGTGGCGGCGGAAGCATCGTTGTGGGTGATGGTGCCCACCGAGTACCGGGCCGTGGCGAAGCGCACGATGTTGGTGTTCGTGCTGCCTTTGGAGTTGGCCCCGATCCGGCGGATCGCATGCAAGGCGGCCGCACCGGAAAATTCCGCGCCGCCGGCATCGCGCAGGGTCGCCCCTGCCGGCAAGGTGAGGGTCTTGCCGGCCGCGTCGATGACCAGAGGAGGGTACGCGACCATGTTAGCCGTCGTTCGGTTCGAGCTGCAGCATCAGGTAGCCGACCGTGTCCAGCGGCGCGAAGGAGCTGGTCGTGACCTGCATTCCGATCACGTCCCCGGCGGCCACGGCGTAGTTGCTGTGCAGGCCGTAGGCGACCGTGGCGGAATCCTTCTGGGTATCCGTCCCGTCGATGACCAGATTCAAGCCCGTCTGCGTCAAGGCCGTACCGTTGACCGTGGGCTTGACCGTGATCGAGCCGGCGGTCCGAGCGTTTTTCATCCGGATGCTCGCCCCGACGAGATAGCCCGCGCGGGGGGCGGTGAATTCCATCACCTGCGCATCGGTGAGCTGGTTCTGACCGTCGAGATAAAACGTCTGCAAAAACTGCTCGCGGCGGCGGGTGGTTTTCTGCTCGACGAAGTTGATGTTGCTGCTGCCGACGGTCAGGCCGCCCATGGAATCGAGCAGCCAGACCGTGTTGCCAAACCGGGTCCCCTCGGTGATGCCGACGAGCACCGTGGCGTTGACTTCGGCCGAGGTGTCCATGTCGCTGTGGCGGACCCAGGTGCCGTTGGCCCCCGTCCCCAGGGTCTGGATCGTGTAGAGGCCGTTTTCGGTCGCATCGGTGTTGCCGGCGACCAGCACGGTGTCGGAGCCCGTCAGGGAGATCCCATCGTAGGTGTCCGGGGCGCTGCCGGCGAGGGTGATGTTGGTGGTCGTGACCACGCGGGCCTTGTGGGTGATTTTGTTGGTGTTGCCACCGACGCCATTGCCGCCAACGTCCTGCAGGGTATCGCCGCTGGGCAGCGGTGCCGGTTTGCCGTCAACCAGGACCAAAGGGGTGCGAGGTGCCATGGGGGTCTCCTTAACTCATCAACAGGGTTATTTTGCCGGCATTGGTAGCCGGGGCGTAGCCGGTATTCGTCATGTGGACCGTCAGCCGGTCGTTGTCCACACAGGCGACGTCCGCAGCGATTTCCGCTCGGGTCGGGTTGCTGTTGTTGATCGTGACGACAATCCCAGCGACCGCCACGCCGTTTTTTTTCAGCTGGAAGGTCAGGGTTCCCGCCGTTCGGGGGCTGACCAGTTCCACCCCCAGGTTCCGGACCCGACCAGGGGCCTGGCAGGTATAAAAAAAGACCTGGGTATCGCTGGCGGGATTGGCGCCGTCGACAAAGACTTCGCCCACGAGGGGATAGTTGCCGAACGTGGTGCGATCCCCGCTGGCGCCTCCTTCTCGTGGGCGAAAGTTCTGCAGCATTCAGGGCCTCAAAAAATATTCGAGGTTTCGGTCTTGTGCCCGTAGGCGCGCAGACCGGTGGCCGAGCCGGTGATGATTAGGGCCTTGCCCAGCTCGACCGGGACGTTTTCCAGCAGGGCTTTGGTGGTCTTGGGCGGGACTTCCACCACCAGCGTCGGGTTCGCCGCTCCCAGCTGCACAGTGGCATCCAGGGTGGTGCTGCCGGAGTTGTTGACCATCACGTTCACCACGTCGATGCGCGGCGGGGTGCTGGCACCGATGTGCACGGTCGTGGCCGAGTTGGCAATCGTGATCGGCACAAAGGTCGGCGAAACGCTCAGGGGCATGTAAGGCTTGTCAGGCTGGGTCATGGGGATAGACTCCTTCTATTGTCCTAAAGTGAAAAAGATTTTCCCGGTGGACCCGGGGGTCCGGGTACGCATGTAAAGGGTGTCCTTTCGCGTGCGCAACCGAATGTCTGCGCCCCGACGCGCGTACTTGCGCGCGGGGGAATACAGTTCCGACGCCAGCTCCCCAACACCGGGCGCCGGGGGATCGTCGGTCCCGTTTTCTTGGAACGACCAGTAGACCCCGTCGGCAACGTCCTCACAGTCGAAGACGATGAACGCGGTCTTGACCGGCAGATCCACCACGAACTCGTCTCCGGCACTCAGGCTTTGATCGGCGAGGATTTCGGCGATGTCGACCTCCCAGCCTTGGGGATCGGCGGGCGTGGTCAACGCGGCCAGCTCATCCATGGACACGCCCGTGCTGGGCAGCTCGAGCTCGAGGTCAGCCATTGCGGACCTCCCGCTCTGGATGGATGTGGTGCACGGCGGCGTCGATTGCGGCTTCGATCCGGGACGGGGTCATCGCCGGGAACTCCATGCCGAGCTTGCCCATCACTGCGTCCTTGAGCTGCGTGCCCTCCAAGGTCGGGACCCTGGGGTCGTTGCGCGACCGACGCTGGGCTTCTTGGGCCGCCGCGACATATTGCAGCGCGAGGCTTTCGAGCATGCGCTGCTGTTCGGCGTTGATCTGAAGGTCTTTGGTGGCCGCGTTGCGCTGCAGGGCCGCGTTGAGCTGGTAGACCAGATAGGGGGTCAGCACCGACACGACGATCGGAGAGAGATCGACGATCAGCTGCGATACCGCGTGGGTGAGGGGGGTCAGGTCCATACAATGCTCCCGGTCAGATTCGAGCGAAGAGGGTTTACCGGGGAGCGGGGAGGGACCAATCTGTGTTTCCCTGACTATAACAGATTGTACTTTTGGCAGCCAGAAACAGATCCGAAAAGAGGGGGTCACACCTTGAGACCCAGGGTTGGAAACAAAGGCCGGACAAAGATCTTGGCCAGTGTGCCGCCGCCGTATTTGGTGCCCGCGCCGGCATTTTTGACGTTCTGGGTGTTCATGTTTGTGCCGGCGGGAAACACCTGGGTGGGTTTGGACAGCCCGTACGAGGAGGCCCCGGTGCCAAAGACCTTGTTGATTACGGTGCTGTTGGCGTCCCACCAGTCGCGGAAGCCATGCCAAGACGGGCCGTAGACGCTGTCGGAATCAATCGCTCCGGTGCCCATTTCGATCGTGATGTTGCCGGTTTCGTAGGGGTAGAGCTGGGCCGGGTCTTCCGGGCAGGCCGCCGGCAGGATGCGCATCTCCGTGCCCACGGTCGTGCCCGGGTCGATCACGGTTTCCGCCCCGTCGATCACCGGCGGCAGCCAGATTTCCACCGGGATCTTGTAGCAGACGATGCTCGAGGAAAAGTCCCGCGCGCCATAGAGGGGGGTGCCGTCGTAAACCTGGTCCTCGAGCACGGGCCGCAGCTCGTTCTCGAGGAAGTCCTGCTCCTCGGGCGGCAGGGTCGGGTAGAGGGATTCATAGCCGTGCGGGCTGTACGGGGTGCTTTCCCACCAGTAGTCGAAGGTGTACTGGTCCGGGTCGGGGCCGGTATTGATCGCCGTGCAGCGGGCATTGAGGTGCCAGTACCCCGGCGGCAGGGCAAACAGCGAGCTCCACAGGCTGAAGGTTTGCACGTACGGTACGCGGGTGACCCCCGTCAGTGTGCTCAGCGGCCCGTACTCCGTGAACGAGGTCGTGATCAGGTCGTTGTCCAGCCAGGGGGCCTGGGCGGTCACCTCGTTGGCGTAGCTCAGCTCCCAGACCGGGGGATCGTATTCGTGCGCGGTCGGCCGCGGAATTTCCAGCACCGGTCCGCTGCCGATCTTGACCCAAAACTTCGTGGGCACATTGAAGGCCCCCACGTACAGGCTCTCCCAGCTTTGGTAGGGCAATTCGCCATCGGGCAGCAGCTGGGCGGGTGTTGGCGAGAGGAAATTGGTGGTGCTGTAGCAGCGCCAGTAGTGCACGTAAAAGGTCAAATGGTGGCAGTAGGGTTCGAGCTCGGCAAAGGTATCGGGGGTCTCTGCCGGCGCCCGGTTGAGGACATAGGAGGCCTTGGGGCAGAGCTCGTCGGTCTGAAAGTTCCAGCCGTTGTCGACCTCGTTGGAATAGCCCAGGGTCACGTGCGGCCGCAAATCGTTGGTGATCAGCTCCAGATCATCGGTGTGAGTTTCGAGCACCGAGCTCAGCAGCACCGATTTGGCCACGGGCTTTTGGGCCGCCTCGAAGCGCTGGGTGTATTTGAGTTCTTCGACCGCGCGGCCGAAGGGTCCAAAGCGATGGCCCGTGGAATTTTCCGGAAACTGGATGTGATCGATCACCCCCAATTCGCGAATGCGATGGTCCCCGCTCGAGGTCAGCGGGGGGCCGAAGGAGGTGAACAGATCGCCGGCATCGAGTGCGGCATTGTCCGCGCTCAGGGCAAAAGGGAACAGGGCAAACAGCGTCGAACCGTCCTGAGATTCCTGAATGGTTTTCAGGGCCTGGCCCTGATAAAAGTGCCGGTCAAACACGGCTTTGGGCCGGTTGTAGGCCGGCAGGTACCAGGCGCTGGTGACGACCTCTGATCCGTTGAGGGTTTCGTTGCTGAGCTGGAAGTACTGGCTATGCGCCAGCTTGACCCGGATCCAGCGGGTGTCGGTGGTCACCGCATTGGCGTAGCGGTAGCAAAAGGGTCCGTTCTCCAGCGAGACGAAGTAGCCGGGGTTGGAGACCAGGTAGCTGATCGCGCCGCCGAGCGGCACGCGCTCGCTGAGTCGGTTCATGTCGATCACGAATTCCTGCACCATGCAGTGCGCGGCGATGAAGTCCGCATCGATGGTTTCGCCGGCCTCGATCGTACTCAGCGGGGCCAGGGAGAGCCAGTCGGTGTAAATCTGGTTCATGATCCGGATCCCGTGGACCGGCAGATGGTCGCTGGAGAGCTCGTCGGTCGTGGCGCCGGGGGTCTGGTTGAGCACCGGGTGGCCTTTGACCATCGTGATCGAGTAGGCCGGGTCGGTGTCGATCTGCTGCTTGGGGGTCAACCCGGAAATCACCTTGCCGATGTCGGTGTTGTAGACATTGAAGGGCGTGTCGAGGGTGTCATCGGCCGGATTGAGCGAGCCCCACATCTGCTGGCCGACGGCGGTGGCCCCGAGGGAATCCTGGGTGGTGAAGCTGAACGGCCCGTACAGGGCATACGGACCTGGTGGCAGGATGCTGAGGCGGTTGACTTTCTGTTTGATCGCGGTGCTGAATTCCGGGTAGACATCGAAGGTCACCACGGTGATCGGCGGCGGACTGGCGTTGAGGTCGAACTGGTTGCTGTCGCAGCTGTAATCGGCGTAGAGATCGCCATAGTCGAAGTCGGAGGCAAACGGGCGGGTGTCGCTGGCGAGAAAGGGCGTGCTCGCATTCAGCCAGCCGGAATCGAAGCCCACCGGCCAGCACTTCGGGCCGCCATAGAGAAAGACCTCGCTCACGCGGTTCTGGCCCCGGTTGCTGCTGCTGAGCATAGAGCCGGAGTAAAAATGGGCGTAGACGGTGCAAAAGGAGAGCACATGGATCGGATGCCCAGTCGGGTAGCTGGGAAAGATGCGCGGCGGGGGGTCTCCCACATCCGAGACCCGGACCTGGCGGCCCGTGGCGCGGTGCACGACCGATCGCCGGGGCTCAAGCGGAGTTACCCGACCGTTCTCGACCCAGACCTGTTCGCCGGCGCGAATACCGGCAAAGCCCGGGACTCGGATCAGGGTCCGGCCCTGGACGGCCAGATCGACCGTTCGATCGGGGTGAACGTAGCGAACCAGACCGCGTAGTTTCATAATACCGGCAGGGCTCCGGCCTCGTAAGTCCACAGAAAGCCGCGGCGGCTGAGGGAAAACGACGCCCCGATCAGCTGACTTTGAACCCCATCGACCGTAATTTCGCCTCCCAGCGGCGGGGCGTGAAAGGTTTCCCCGACGGCGGTGACCGAAAAGCGGGTGTAGGGTTCGGTGACATAGGCAAAGATTTTCTGAGCCAGCTGTTCAAGGTGAGACCCCCTGTCCAAAAAATCGGTGATCAGATCGCTCGTGACGTCCTTGGTGTTGCGGTTGCCGAAGGCCTTGAGTCCCTGCGCCACATCGATGTCAGCCTCTTCGGAAATCCCGCTGTAGTAGGTGAAGGGTCCCAGCACCTTGCTGATGGCGCAGATACCGGGGTAGCATTTCCGGCGCAGGCCGTACAAGGCCCAGCTGCAGCTAATGGTTTCGTTGTTCTCCTCACACAGGCCGGAATCCTGAAAGGGCAGCAGTTTGCCCGTGCTCGAGATTTTTTGCCGCAGCGGGACGGCGGTGCTGATCCGGCCGCGGGCAAAGGAGTAGTTTCCGGTATGGGCAATGGCCGAAGCGGTGTTGGTATACACCCGCGCGTAATCCGGCCGCCGGGTGCCGTCGGTGTCCGGATGCTCCTCGATCCGGTTGATGTACAGGGCATTGGCCAGCTGCTTGTTCTCCCGGTTGAACGCTTCCAGGGCATTGGTGTCCTCTACAAAATTGTTGTCCGTGACCACGGGGCCCCCGGTGACATCGATATTGGAGGCATAGTCCCGGGTCGGCAGAATGCACTGGCTGTTGGTGCGCTCTCCCCAGATTTCGCGTAAATGAAAGGCCAAGGTCGGGCAGTTGCTGGGGCGGTCGGGGTGGTCCTCGTAACCGTCCATGTGAATGTCGACATAGTCCTTGCCTTCCACGAAGGTGGCGGTCCCAAACAGATCGGTGTAGAAGCTGTCGGTGGGATTGATCTTCGTGACGATGATGGGCTTGTCGAGGTATTTTTTCGTTTGCCGCACGGGGGTGAAGCGGGCATCCACCGGGATGGATCCGTCCGGGTTGAAGCTGGCAGTGAAGCCGTAGCCACTGGGAGTAATCCCTTCGTAATCGGCCGGCATCGAAAAGGTATAGGCCGACAGGCCAGGGTTCATGTTCAGTTCCGTCATCACCGTCTGACTGGTTTGTCCCGGGCCGACCAGGGTCATCTGCTGCCCGTCGGGGATGAAGCCCTGCATGCCAAGCTCATCCGGGGCCAGATCCGAGGGAATCACGTAAATGAAGGGATGAATATCCCCCGGCGCCGGCAGGAGGGTCTGCGCATGGTTCCAGCGGATCAGGACCCGGTAGTTTGTTTTTGCCAGTGTGTATTCCTCGAGCAAGGTGTTGAGGTCCAGCTTCTTGGCCTTGAGCTGCTGGGCGTTGATGAACTTGAACATCCGCTTGTAATCGACGGTCTCCGCGCGTAGTAACTCGTAGTCCCAGACCGACACCACTTCCGCCGTCGATTTGATGTAGCTCGTGATCGGGTGGGCGGCCGAGTCTTTTTCCTGGTTGTACAGGATGCGGATTTCGTACCAAGCGTTGTCGTTGACGGCAGCCTTGGCGGTTTCAATGTTCGTGTAGAGGGTCGTGAGCGGAAACTGCCAGATTTTGTCCGGCTGGACCACGCCTTCGCCAAAGGAGATGTCCTTGACCGAGGTGGGCCCGGCCTCGAAGGTGAGGGTGGTGATCTTTTCCGGCAGGCCGGCGTAGACCGAGTTGTAGGGGGTCATCTCCGAGCTCGCCCGGACCACGACCTGGTCGAACTCGCTGGTGGCGACGGTGTAATCGAAATCACTCGTCAGCCGGTCGCAGGACACCTGGACCGATCCATGGGGGTTGCGCCCACCCCAGGGGATGAAGAGCAGCTGGTTGTTGTAAAGCACCAGGTTCATTCCGGCTGGCTGCGCCAGGGCCTGGAGCTCCTCATACAGCGGCCGGCTGCCGGAGATGTCCCGCTTGAAGATGCGGTAGTCGATAAAGGGACCGCAGAACTGGAACACCAGCCCGTGCTCGGTGCAGAGTTTGTTCACCAGGGTGGAGAATTTCAGATCGGCGACGAGCTCGACAGTGGGGTCTTTGGCGTAAATGCTGCGGTCGTTGAGGTGGAGCGGGGCCGTCCCGTCCGGGAGCAGCCAGTCGTACGTGGCGAGATAGGTCTTGGGCCGGATGTGGTTGAGTGCTGGGGGAAAGATGCGGCCGACCACCCGGACCGTTTTGCCGGCGGACCCCTTGCCGTAGGTGACGTCGTCGATCACGCCCTGCAGGCTGTCGTAGACCGTGCAGATCGTTTTCGAGGCGAAGCTCGGCACGCCCGGTTCGTTGGCAAAGACGAAGGAAAAGGTCCCGCCGTCGAGGCGAAAGCTGCACTCGGCCGAGACCAGGTAGTCGGCCGACACCCCCAAAAAGGCGGGCACATGGATCTGCAGCTCACGGGGCGCACTCATGCCGGCAAATAATCCGACGGCAGAATCGGCAGCTCGAGGGATTCGGGCGTGGCCCAGCCGTCCGCCGGCAGCACATCGGAATCCTTCACCAGCTGGTTGTAGACCTGGACATTGATCGCCCAGCTCCACATCCGCTCGGTCCCGTCGATCCACTGCACGTTGAAGCCGTTTTGAGGTCCAAACACACAGCCCAGGGCAAAGGTCTCACCAAAGACCTCGAGCCCGATCCGATCGAGGACCGGGCCCGCGCGCAGCTCCTCGTTGTTGTTGCCGCTGAACAGGCGGAGCGAATCGGCATGCAGCTTCTGCTTGGTCGCAATGCTGAGCCGATCCCCCAGGGCCAGCTGCTGCTCGAGCAGCTCGAGCAGGGCCCAGGCCTTTTGGTGCTCGAAGTTTTTCGTCTGCAGCTTTTGCACCAGCGAGTTCTCCAGCAGCTCGCCGGAGAAATCGTACTCGAGCGAAAAGCGGCCGTGCACGATGTTTTCCAGCAGCTCGTCCTCGTAGGCCTCTTTGACCTTTTCGATCATGCTGACGGTGGTGTGCAGAATATAGCGGTAGACCTTTTCCTCGCGGCGGGTGTTGCCATCGGCCTGCGCGGTCTCCTTGGTCAGGGTGATCGTCTTGGTGCCCTGGTCGTAATCGACGGCATCCGTGCGGGAGGTGGTGATCACTTCCGTGCTGCGCTCGGTGCGCTCGGTCTCGGTGATCACCTCAACCCCGTTGCTGTCGAGCTCGCGTGTGCTCGTGCGGGTCGTGGTCGTGCCGTCGGAGCTCTGTTCGGTGAATTCGGTGGTCTGGCTCGTGGGGGTGCGCTCCGTGCTCGAGGTTGTGGTGCGCAGCCAGTTGCCGTTTTTGTCGTAGACCTTGGTTTCGTTGGTTTCGTTTAAGGGGCTGATGACGGTGCTGACGGTTTCCTGGCGGGCTTCTTGAAACTCCTGCTCGAGCTTGGCCAGCGGGTCGAGGTAGGGCTCTTCGCGCACCGTGGCCTCGACAAACTGATTGCCGTCGGGGTCGGTCTTGGTGGTGTAGACGTGGGTGATCTTGAGGTTGCTGTCGGGGTCGATCGTGACCTCTTCGACACTTTCGTCGGCACTCCCCTGGCTCAGAACCGTGTCGGTCTCGTTCGGCGGGGCCGGCTCCACGGTCGATTTCATTTCGTCGTTCCAGTAGGCCAGGTCTTGCTCGACGGTGCTGGGTCCGATGTACTGAACGAAGCGCATGCCGGTGATGGTGGTTAGCTCGATCGGCTTGCCGAAGACCTTGGGGTTGGTGGTGTAGACCTGCCGCCGGGTTTTGCTGCGGCGGGTAGCGGTCCCGGTCGGGCCCACCAGATCCTCGGGATCCGCCAGGGTGGTTTCGACCACCACCGTTTCGGTCTGGCTGCTCGGCGGCAGGGTCCGGGTCGTGCGCGTGGAGGTGCGCGGGAACTGCTTGGGGCTGACCTCGGAAATCGAGGTGGTGTGGGAGCCGCGGTTCTGCTGCGGCCCGATGGCTTCGTAAAAGGCCTGCAGCGAGCCGTAGGGGTTGGTCCCGTTGATCAGGTGGTATTCGTTGTTGGGATCGAAGACCGTCTCGTAGGTTTCCTTGACCCGGGTGCCGTCGGACTCGGTGTAGGTCTTTTCCCGGATCGTGGTGATCGAGCCGTCACGGTTGACCCGCTCGGTGGTGGATTCACGGGCCTTGCCCAGGGCCTCGCCCGTGAGCCAGCTGCGGGTGCGGATCTCGAAGCGGGGCTGCTTGGCGGAAATGGCCTTGACCGGCAAGATAATGCCGCCGAGGGAGACCACGCAGCCGTTGTACTGGGCCAGCAGCTCCGCGTTGCGGGCCTGCTCCTCGGACGTGAGGTCGAAGTAGTACTTGCCGTCGATCAGGGCCATTTAAAAACCTGCTTCCGGATGCCAGGAACGGAACATCTTGTTGTAGGTGCTGTCCGGTTCCGCCACGGTGGTCGCGGTCAGCCCCGCAGCCGCCTGTTTGCGCTCTTGAATCAAGGTGGCCGTCAGCCCCGCAGCTGCCGCCGGTGTGATGGTCCGGATGTAGGTGGCCGTCAGGCCTGAAACCGGTGGGGCGTCTTCAGCGATCCGGGTGGCCGTCAGGCCCGCTGCTGCCTCGGTTTGGAGGACCGTGGTCTTGCTCAGGCCCGCCACCGAGCCCGGGGACATGACCTGGGTCACGGTCAGGCCCGCCGGGACACTGCTGGGCTCTTTGACCAGCAGGGTGCGGCTCAGGCCCTGGGAGGAGGTGCTGACGATCGTGGCGATCAGGGCGGCGGTGAGGGCATTCACCACCCCGCTGTCGGGAATGCGGGTGGCCGTCAGACCGGCTTCTTCGCTGCCGCCATAGATTCGCGTGGCGGTGACACCGGCTTCGTTGGTCTCGAAGGCAATGCGGGTCGCTGTCAGGCCCGATTCGTTGCTGTCAGGCATACTTGAAGACCTTGTCACTCATGGTTTGCTGCAAATGCGCCAGGCTGATCGGGGTCTCCTCGATCATCTGCGGGTGCACGATGAAGCCTTTGGCCTGGACCCCGTCGAAGACCCCCACCAGCGTGGTGACCATCTTCCCTAAGCCCGGGACCACGATCGCGTCGTTGAAGAGGACATAGGTGCTGCCGATCAGGGTGATGATGTCGTGGCGGGCGGGGTGGTCGATCACGACCTTCTCTACGGCCCCGTCGACGGCCGGGCCCTTGAAGGGCACGCCCCCGGACACGGTCCGGCCGTCTTTGAGATAGAAGGTGATCAGCTCCCCGGGTTTTTCCCCGGGGGTGCGCGGCAGGAAAAGCATCAGGACGCTGTCGCAACCGCCTTGTCGCTGTACTTGAACCCACTGGTGGGGAGGGTCATGTACGGCAGCGAGTTCGAGGCCGCGGTGTCGGCATGCCGGATCACCCGATCCCCGCCGGCGGCAGCCAGGGCCGCGTCGTCGCCGAAGATGCTGTGCATGTGGGTGTGGTTCAGAGAGGTGATGCCCGTGGCGCTGGGCTCGCCCGACTGGTTGGTGTTGCCCCGGACCGAGCAGGTCGGGTCCTGGTCGACGAAGGCGTAGTGCACCGCCAGGTAGGCCTGCAGCACGCCGGCGGTGGTGGAGGTGGCGCTGTGGACGGCCATCGCCAGGTTGAACAGGCAGCGGTTGACCAGGCCGGTGTTGTTGTCGCCGAGGAAGTTCTGCGAGCTCGGCAGCAGGGGCAGGTAATCCGTGTTGCCGCGCAGGCAGCGGCCGAGGCCTGCGGAGGGGTCGCCTGTGCCGCCGGTCTGGTTGGCATTGGCGGCCCAATTGGACCCGGACGACGCGCTGTGGGTGGCAATCGCGCGCAACGCGCTGCCGGGCACGGCGGTCCCGGCATCGTAGGTCGGGCTCGTGCTCCAGAACATCTTGGCATCGCCCGTCCCGGCGGTGATGTTGCTGAGGCCCGAATCCGACCAGGCCTTGAGGATCGGGTGCGAGGCCAGGGCGTAGGTGGCCGAGATGGCAGTGGCGATCAGGGGAAAAATGACGTCGTAGGCACAGGTGAAGTTCTGGTTCCCGGCCCCGTTGATTTTGGTGTTGAGGGCAATTGCGGTCACAAGCGGGCGCTCCCTTGTCAGGTGGTGGATGGAACCTGATCGGTGAGCCAAAAAGGGGGCCGGCGGGGTGATCGGTCAGGGTGGCAAGACGGCCAAAACCCTGATGCGAGTATGCGCTATTGTGAGGGGAAGTTCAAGGTAGAGGCGGTGAAGTTCCGGATCACGCCTGTGTATTCAAAAGATCTATTCATTTCTTTCGGTTTTTGAATAAATTCGCCTTAATCTATTCTTAGTTGATCCCTATGCTACGATGGAATCGAAATTTCTAGCTTGTGTTGAATAGACGAGGTGCTTATGTCAAAATCCAACCAGTCTGTTGACTGGACTGCGCGTGATGCGCGAGTCGAATCGATCCCACTTCTGACAGCCCCCGATCCCGATAAGTCGAAAGACTGGTTTACCCCAGTTAGTAGATATTCACACAGTCCCAGGCATGCCTATCATTTCTATCGTCCCGTGAGGGTTTCGAAACCCTATCGAACAAAGGTGTCAACACCACGCAAAGCCTCTCCTGAAGGTAGCTCGGTTGTGTGCTTAACACCTGCGCTCTGTTGCGTCCATTGTGGGGACCACCCTACCAATCTCAGTGACCATTACGATCACTGCCGCATGAATCCCTTGGCTAGTGGTTAAGTCTCTTTAGCCGAAAGCCTCATCGACCCATAAAGCAGCATCATTATGACAAATGCCCAAGCAACACTTGGCCAAAAGGCTTGGTGTAGGTGGTACACAAGAAAAACAAAGATTAGCCCACCGATAACGGTCGAAATTTCAGAGTGATATGCTTTTTCGGCTTTACGCTTCTGAACCTGGAGACCGTAACCACATTTAGGGCAGGCCAGGGCCTGATCGGACATATGGGTTTTGCACTCTGGGCACGGAATTAGGGTCATTGAGGGGCCTCCTCGTCAGTGGGTGCCCCGATCATACCATGGGTCGCCGGATTTTCAGCGGTTCGATTTTTCGGAGCTGAAACCCGGGGACGGCACGGTCCGTGTCGGGGGCTTGTCCACGGCCTGCTGAATCTGGTCCTCCGTCGCGTTCGGGTTCGACAGCAGGGTGACCAGGGTGTCGAGCGACTGCAGGCCCTTCTCGAGATGGGCCTCATAGTTCTTGGTCGGGGTCGACGGCTTGCCGGCCATCATCGAGAGGACCTTGAACATCTGCTGCATCAGCTGGACCTGGGTCCGGACATCGGATTTGACCTGGTTATCTGAGGCCGACTGGACCTGACGCTGGGTGGCCTTGTCGTGTTCTTTGGTGCGGCGGTTGGTGGCGGCGAGCTCCATGGCCGGCTGGTGATTGACCGTCGCCATGCTGTAGTCGAGGTCGTCGCTGACGACCCGCTTGCTGGCGGCCGAGCGGCGGGGGATGCCCGAGCTTTGTGTCCCACGCAGAGCGGCTGCACCCAGGGTGGTGTTGCGCGGGTCGCTGTACAATTCGCGCTGTTTTCCGACGATTTCGGTGATTTTCTGGGTGTCCTTGAAGCCCACCGCGGCCGCGAATTTTTCCACGGCTTTGGTGAAGAGATCCGCTCCCTTGAGGAAGAGGGTTTCGGGCTTGAGGCCGGCATTCTTGAGATCCGGGCGCAGCAGATCGGCCTTGGCATCGGCGTCGGCCTGGATCCGGGCCAAGGTCCCGCTGTCGAGCGATTTGCGGAACTGCTCGAAGCTGAGATGCGCCCGTTCTTTATCCGGTGCGAGGGTCCGCAGGTTCTCGATTTCGGCCTTGACCAGGTCATCGACAATTCCCCGGCGGGTCTGAATTTTCGCTTGCTGATCCTCAAGCTCAGTGTCGGGGGCGGTCTTTTGGAGGCGGCGGATAAAGCTTGCAAACGATTTGGCGTGTTCTTTGACGAAGGGCTTTTCCTTTTCTGAAATCCCGCCAGCCTTGATGTCGCCTAAGGCATTGCCGAAATCCGTGACTTCCTTGAGGATGTCGTCCCGCTTCGCACCGGAGGCAAACAGCGTATTGATTTTGCGCGTCGTTTCAAACAGCTCCCCGATTTGGATTGCCTTGTTGACCGGTTCAGGCAAATTGTCCGCGCCAGTCTGGGCCCGGTAAATCGCCCGGAAAAGGTTGTTACGAGATTTGATCCGGAACTCGTCCCGATCCGCAATAGCCTTGGCGAGCTCGCGCTCTTCTTTTTTGAGCTCAACAGCCTGCTTGGCCAACTCGTTGATTTTGCGACGGGAATTGACCTCGTCGTTGAGCAGGAACTGGTATTGGCGTTGCGCGTTGCTCAGCCCCTCAGCCAGGTCCTCGGCATTCTGCCGCTCGATCTCTGCCTGTTCGTCGGGATTGACCGCAACCAGATCTCCAATCTGGTACTCCCGGGCCAGGGTGCTGCGCAGGCCGGCTTTGCGCCGGGCGGTCTCGTTGCGATCGGCGATCCGATCGAGGATCCCCTGCTGCTGCTGTTCGAACTGCAGCCGGCGGAGCTCGGCGTCCCCCTGTTCCTGGATGATGCTCACCCGGGTCAGGTCCCGGTCCGCGGCGCGCAATTCCGCCCGTGAGGTGGGGACCGCACTCGTGCTACGAATGAGGGGAACTTGCTCAATCGCGATTTGGGTCCGGATCTGGACCGCATTCTGCTCCTGCAGATTGGCGACCTGGCGCAGCAGGTCGATGTCTTTCTGCCGCAGCTGCAGGAGCTTGTCGTAGGATCCCAAGGCCTGCCCGACGGCCTGGTTGAACTCGTTCACCAGCTGGGTGTACTGGTCTGTCCCAGGCAGGGCGGCATCCACCAGGCGGCTGAGGGCCCGGACCTGCTGGATTGTCCCTTCGAAAGCGCGGCCGCTGTCGAGGCTGTCGAGCTGCTGCAATGAACGGGTCACCGCATCGATCGCCGTGAGGGTGTCCGACAGGACCGCGGTCATTTCCCGGGCCAGTTCCGTGCGGCCGCGCAGGGCCTGCTCAGCGGCGATGTCCGCCTGCTCTTGCCGTAGCTTGGCCTCCTTAGCCTCGGGACTGTCGGCCAGCAGGGGGTTGGAAAAGACGTTGGCGTTGATCTTCCGGATTTCGCTGGCGGCATCCAGTGGGGTGATTCGCTTCTGGGCCAGGTCGGTCTGGATTTCCTCGAGCTGCTTCTGGGCATCGTCGATCTGCTGCTGGGTCAGGTTCGAAATCTGGATGCCGGCATTTTTGGATTTTTCACCCACGTCGTTGATGACCACACCGAGGGCCTCGAGGTTCTTGCGCAGCTGGTTGGATTCCCCCGCGGCCTGGCGCAAGGTGTTGATGAACTTGCTGATCGTCGTCGCACCGCTGGCGCCTTTGACATTGTCCTCCGGCCGCAGGGCCTTGAGCAGCCGGTCGAGATCCTTGAAGCCGGCCTCTCGGCCTTCTTCGGAATCGGAAGTGATAGCGCGCGAGATGATGGTCTGAAACTCTTTCAGGGTTTCAGGGTTTTCGATTTTGAAGCGCGATTGCAGATCTCCCAGGGCCTTGATCTCGCCCTTTTTGTTGGTGTCCTGCAGCTGCTTTTTCAGCTTGGCCTGAGTGTCCTGATTTTCAATCAGGATGGTCTGGAAGGTGTTCTGCTCGCTCAGCAGGCGCTCGACCCGGCCCAGGACGATGGGTCCGCGGGCCCGACGGTCTTCCTTTTTCTTTTCGCGCAGCAGCTCAGCGCCCTGCCGGTCTCCGCGAGAGGCTGTGAGCAGAATTTGTGTGTCGATGTTGTCACTGATCTGCTTGTCGCGAGCGGCTTCCTCTTCGATGACCGTGACCCGTTCATGGCCCTTCTTGGCGGTTTCGGTCTGGGCTTTGAGCTTGGCGACCAGGGCCTCTTCCGGGGCCAAGGCATCGCTGATCAGCTTGAGGTCCTTGAGCACGGCTTCCAGTCGTTTGGCTTGGGCTGTGGCGGCTTCGTAGTAGCCCTTTTCAATCGCCTGGTTTTTCTGCAGGGCGTTGATGCGCTCCTGCTCCTCTTTTTTCAACCGCTCGACGGCGAAGTAATACTGATCAACATCGGACGCGCGGTCGGCGGCCCGCCCTTTTTCGGCATCTGGTCCGATGAACGTCGGCACTTCGGCCAGGTCCTCACCCAACTGCTCGGTAGCTTTCTTGACCCCGCGGCGGGTCAGGAACTGGGCGGTTTGAATCTCGGGTGCCAGGCTCCGTTCTGCTGCAGCCTTGGCTCGGGCTTCCTCTGCACGGGTCTTTTCAAGCAGCTTTTCGAAAACGGGGATGGTCTTGCGCAGCTCTGCGGGGGTTTTGGCTCCGGCCACGAGATCTCCCAGGTCAGACTCGCCCGTGATTTTCTTGATCTGTTCAAACAACTGCGGCGAAACATTCCCGGTCAGCCGACGCAGGCGCCGTTCGTCCACGTTGGGGAACAAGGTTTTGTCCAGATCACCTAGAACTTTCCTGGATGTGACTTCTGCTAAAATCAGTCCACCGAATCCGCCAATGGGTCCTAGACCGGGAATAGCAGATCCCGCGATAGCACCACCAACCCCGGCCACATTTGAAAGGGTGCCTATGGGTATAATCGGGGATTTACGAGTCAGCTGGGCAAACTGTTGCAGATAGGGATTTGAAATCTGGGGTTCCCCTACCAGTTCCCCTGTGGAGGCGATGACATCTTCCGCCACACCGGCAGCCAGGGCTAAAGGACCTGCCCCCCGAAGTTTCGAAAGACCGGCAAAAGCAGCTTCGCCCCCGGCCTGCAGAAAACCGCCCAACCCCCTCAGCGCAGCTCTTGGGTTTCGAATCAGCTGGTTGGCTTGCTGAACACGGGCACTGAAGGGGACACGGGGTTTGGGGGCTGTCAGCAGGTCATCGTACAGTCCCAGTCCGCGCAAGCTGTCCGCCCCCGCGACCGCGCGTCCTACCCGTTGCACCGTTGTCGGGGTTTGGGTTTTAAGGGCATCGATGAGCTGCAACCCTTTTGCGCCGACAAAGGCTCCTCCGGCGATACTAGCCGCGCGCAGCCCCAGTCCCCCGATCTTTTGGAGCCCTTCCCCGGCAAAACGAGCGGAATCGATCGCAGCATTTCCGGTGCGATCGGTGAACAGTCGGTTGCCGGCAAAGAGCCGGGCGACATTTTCCGCCGAGGTGCGGGAGTAGGAATCCGCTTCGTCCGTCAGGTACTGGTCCTTGCCGGCGGAATCGGCCGACAGGGCGGCCAGAAGAGAGACCAGGCCCAGGGCTCCGCCTTTGGAGAAGACCGTGCTGGCGACCTTGGGATTGGCGAACAGCGCGGGAATTCCCAGCGCCAGGCCGCCGATCGACAGGGCCGTGCCTGTGCCGTCGGGCAGACCGCCACCCTTGAGAAAGGCATCCAGCCCCTTGCGCAGCTCATTGAGCGCACTCAGCGGCTTGAAAATAGCCGTTGCGAAGACCGCAAAGCCGCTGGTGAGTTTTTCGAGAACAGAAAAGCCCGTGTTGCCGACGCTGACGAAGGCATTGGTCAGACCCAGGAAGGGCCCTTCCTGGGCACTTTCGCCGAAGGTCTGACCAAAGGCCTTGCCGATGTTGTTGAGAATGCCCAGCGTCAGCTGCTCGGTTTCGCGCAAGTTCTCCCCGAGCTCCTTGAGCCGGAGCACCCGCCCGGTGGTCTGAATTCCTTTGCGCAGGTCGTCAAAGGCCCCGATCCCTTCAAAGACCGAGTTGACCAGCGAGAACTTGAACACGCCGGCGGCCACCGAGCCAAAGGCGACCACTTCTGCACTCAGCTGGCGCACAATGCCAATGCCGTCCTGGAGCTTGTCGAGCCCCGGCCCGAAATTTTTCAGGATCGCCTCGCCGATGTTGAGTCCCGCGCGCAAGGACGAGGCGGCCTTGAAGGTTTCCCCGCCAGCGAGGCCCTTGGCGATGTTGCGGTTTTCAAAGGGCAGGGCATGCAGGGCCGACAGGCCCTTGGGAATGCCTGCGGCGGCCTTGGCGCTGATCAGGCGAGCAGCCAGCGAGCGCTCGAGCGAAAAGCCCTTTTCGACCGCCCCTTTGGCAGTGAAATTGTCCAGCACGCCGCCGAAGTTTTCCACATCTCCCAGCAGAGCCCGCTTGGCCTTCTTGCCAATCGCGGAATCGATCCCGATCCGAGCGACGTTTCCGACCAGGCCGGTGGCGAAGTCGCCAGCCCGTTTGAGCACAAAAGGGGCGATGCCAATCGCGAAGACTGCGGCGATTTGGGCCTTGAACTTGACCATGAACTGGAGGAACTCGAGGGCGCGCTTCGTCAGCCCGCCGAACAGGCCGCCGACGTCCTCTTTGAGGTAGCTGGCGAAGGCCTTCGAGGCGGCCGAGGCGGATTGGTCCGCTTCGCCGAAGGCCCCAGCAAGGGTATTGGCTCCTTCGGCGGCCTGGACAAGGAAATTCGTGACTTCCTGGAACGAGCTCTCGGTGGACAGCCGGATGATGGTCTGGAGGAAGTCCTGGACGTTGGACGAAGCGCCTTTGAAGGTTTTTCCCAGCCGCTCGACGGTGCCGGCAAAACGCAGCTGGATGACTTTCTGGAGGGCCGAGACGGCTCCCTCGGAATCCTGGGCCGAGCCGGAAAAGCCGAAGGTCTTGAGATCCTCGCGGGAAATACCGTACTGGCGCAGGCGGACGAAGCGATTCTGGGTGGCGGCGATGAAGGCGTCCGTGGCCTGGTCGGGGGTCGTCCCAAAGGCGGCGGCGAGATCGACGATTGATTTGACCACCGAGCCCTGGTACTTCGGTCCCTTGGTGATGTCCAGATTGCCGGTCAGCGATTGCTGGGTGAAGCCTTCGGCTGCCAGTTTGTTGATCGTTGAAATCAGGTCCTTGCTCTCGAAAAAGGGCACTTCCAACGCAAAGGGCTGGGCGAAGCCTTCGAAAACCTTCTTGGCTTTTTCGGCTGTACCCAGCGTCGAGCTCAAGGTGGTGAGGAAGACTTCCAGCTGGGCGTTGGCTTCGATAAAGACCCCGGAAATGGCCGCGCCGATCTGCGACAGGGCATAGGAAACTTCCCCGATCAGGAACAGATCGCCCACAAAGGTCGAAAACAGCGAGGCCGGTTCCGAGGCCCCCATAAGGGCATGCAGGGGTCCGCGGCCTTCGGGTGATCGTCCACCCCCACCGCCTCCGCCCCTGGGTGTCTTGGGCCCGCCAGGGCCACCAGACGAGGGGACAGTACGCCGGCGACCCGGCACAGGCAACCCGTGGGCTTCGCGTGCGGCGAGATTTTCCGCGGCAATGGCGGCATCGAGAATCTGCTTTTCTTCAATCCGCCGCTGCTGCAGTTCCGCCAGGCGGGATTCCAGCCGGGATTTGTGGATCGGATCGGTGACTTTGTCCTGGACCTCTTTGACCGAGCGGATATCTCGTTCCGTCAGTGCCAGTTTGCGCGCGGCCGCATGGAATTTCGGGCTGTTGGCCGAGGCCGCCACCGCGGCCGCCATGCCTTCCTCAAAGCCTTCCTTGACCTGTTTGCGCAGGTCCTTTTTCAGGTGCGCGGTGTACTTCGAGACATCGATCTGGCTGAGCTCGAGCAGCGCGGATTGCTTGTCCCGGACTTTGGAGATATCCCCCTGACCAAAGCGGGCGAACAGGCGCTCGAGAGAGGAGCGATTTGTGTCACTCAAGGAGCCACTCGGGGCTCGGAGAAGACCGTTGACGACCGGTTCCAGGCCTGCCAGTTCCGGAAGTTGGCTGGCAACCCCTAACCGAACGGACAGAGCGGAAGGACTGCCTTTTCCTTGCAGCTTCGCTTGTGCTTGGGCAAGTGGTCCAGAAGCACTCGGTGATGTCGCCAGTCCTTGTTCGAGTTCATCCAGAAAATCGTCAGAAAGCTCATTGATTAAACCACCAATGTCGGAAACACCCTGGACTTCGCGTTTGGCGATACCGTAAAACGAATTCAGTTTGCCCCGCAGGGTTTCGCGATTGACTTCAATGCTCTCATCCGGTGCCTGTGTTTTGAGGAGGTTTCTGAATTCACGGTATTGACCCACAACTTCTGCGGCATGGGTTTTGGTGAGCTCATCGTCCGAAAAGCGCCCCATCAAGCCCGCAATTTGGGTTTTGTACCGCATCGAGGTGTCAGTGGTCGTATCTTCTTTAAGACCGTAGTACTTGAGGGTCGGAGCAGTGAGGGTTTGGAAGAGCTCAGACAGTGCAGCGACCCGTGATGTGACATGGGGAAAATTGGGATCGGCATCGGGTTCGATTTTTGCCCAGGGGCGTCCAAAGGAGCGCATCAATCCCAGGAACGCACTCTGATCTTCGGGGCTCAGGGTATTGTCCGGGCGCGCAACCAGCTGTTTGAGGAAGGCATCGACGCCCGTCAGCAATTCTGCAATATTTTTACGCGGCGGGCGATTGCCGCGCCCACCCCCAGGCCCTACAACCCCCCCAGACGCAAAATGGCCTCGCTTGAGCAATTCCTGGACCTGTCCCTGGTTGAGGACCACCTCCCCGGGATGCAGAATTCCCAGCAGACCCGGACCCTGGGAGCGTTTTCCCGGTCCCAGAATCCGGTTGATCCCACTGTGCGGGCCCAGGTTGCTGGCAAAGCCCCCGATTCCCCCTACCCCGCCACCGCTAGCGAAGCGGCCAAATCGTTTCTTGAAGTTCGGGTGCTCGATCGCCTGCTTGACGATGCGCAGGCCGCTGTAGTCATCCAGTGACGAGACGAGCTCCGGGGCCCGGTTCACCATTGCCTGGAGGGCGAAGCGGGACAGGGATTTCTGTAGCTCGGCGTTGCCGGTGAACGGTTCGTTGTTGGTCAGGATCAGGGGGTTGGACTTGTCCCGGAAGAACTGGTTCAGGGACTGGGCATTGCCGCTCGAGAGCACATGGTAGGCATCGCGGACGAGATCGACCTTGCGGGCCGGGTCGTCAGTGAGGTCCCGGTAGTATTCGTTCAGGGCCTTGTGGTATTCCTTCGACATCGCGACGAACTTGCCCTGGGCCTGCTTGGCGACCGCGGCATTGTAGCTCGGGGCATTGGCCTTGAAGTGTTCCGCGACGTTGTCGGCAAAGCGGTTGCGCAGCGCGCCGTAGTAGGCGACCCGGAAGCCCGGGTCGGACCCGACCTTGGTGCCCAGCTCCCGCAGCGAGGCCGGCATGGGGGTAAACTCCCCGGTGGGTTTGGGTGTAGGTTTGGGCGCCGGCCGAATGTCCGGACCATAGGTCTGCTGAACTTGGCGGCTAAGGGCTTGTTTTTCTTCAGAGCTCAGACGCTGGATCGCTGCATCCCGCTTTTGGGTGTAGAGTGGCGATGGGGTCTCGCGCGAAGGCAGAGGCGTGCTGGTGCGAGGCCGGCCAATGTTGGGAGCTCCGGAGTCCGGGATAATGTTGAAATCCCGTCGCAGGTTCGTTTTTTTGGCTCGACGAGCAAGTTCAGCCTGAATGCGTTGCTCTTCTGCTTCTTTGCGAAGTGCATGCTGACGTAAGAGTTCCTCTTTTTCAACACGCCGCATATCACGGCCTGTCCAGGCTGTGTAGTCTTTTCCGGTCAGGCGCTGAAACTCTGCCCGCAAATCTCGGTGGATTTTGTGGGCCGGGTCGTCCGGGATATTACGTGCAAACTCCAAATTGTACTCAAGCGCTTTGAGCTCGGTCCACAGATAGTCGATACGGGCGATGTCCATTTAGCCCCCTTTCAGCATCCGCACGAGATCCATCGGCGAGACCGCGTTCTGCTGCTTGGCATCGAAGGGCGTGAGGTTGGCCAGCAAGGGCTTGATGTCGTCGGCATGGTAGGCCGCGCGGGTGAAGAGCATGAGATCAGCATCGCGTCTGCGCACATGTTTCCAGGTTTCCTCGAAGATCAGCAGGATTTGCCTGGGAGACAGGTTGTCCGCGATTTCATCGGCCCGACCATGCCCGTGCATGGCCAGAAACGCGATTATATGTTCCCAGGTAAGGGCAGGTCCGTCGCCGGCGGGTTGGGCAGCGGGCTTTCGGGCGGGCTTTGCGGAGCGGCCGCGAGCGGGAAGAACCTGCCGACCTGATCCATCACCCGCGGCCCGGTAAAATTTTGGCGCCAGATCACATCCAGGGCACAGATGGCGAGCGCGTGGTCCATGTGGTCGAGCCAGTCCGCCCCTCGGTCCACGCTTTTGCACAAAATCTCACACAACGGGTCGATGAACTGCAGGTAGAACTTTTCCAGGTGCAGAACGAAGAAGACGTTCATGTCCGAAATCTTGCGGCCGTCCTCGGTGTAGTGGATCTCGTCCCCGTTGATGGTCTTGATGTCTTCGTACATCTTGCCCACCAAGGGCCCTAAGACCTTGGTCTTCGTCAGGCTCCAGGGCTTGATTTTCACCACGTTGCCGGCGAGGTCGTTGAAGCTGAATTCACGAAAGACAGCGTCGTACTTCGTTTCGTCGATGCCTTGGATCGGTTCGGTCATACACAGGTCTCCAATGGGTTGATCTGAAAAAATCCCAGCCCCGCACTGGGGCTGGGGGTCATCCTATGCTAGAAGCTCTTAGGCCGGATTCAGGACCATGTAGCCGAGGGGGTAGACCACATCGGCCAGGGTCAGCGGAGCGTCCGGGGCCTCGGAAATCTCGACCACGGTGTTGAAGGGCAGGAAGCCCGAGGCCACGTCGACAACGTTGCCGTCAAACAGCAGCGCGACGTTCTCGGCGGTGACTTCCTCGATCGTGGTCGTCAGCGTCATCTGCTTGCGGACCAGAATCTTCTTGTCCAGGGTCTGCGGGATGCCGGCGAGATGCTCAAGGTACTGCTGCGGGCTCTGCATGCCACCCAGGCGGACGTTGCCAACGTCGTAGCGTGTCACCGGCAGGCCACGGCTGAGGGCCAGGGCGGTGTTGTTCGGCGTCAGGTAGAGCTTGTAAACCCCGGCCGTCAGGGTGTCCTGACGGACCGTAACCGGGGCCAGGGTGATCGGGTCGTTGTCGATCCGGATGTAGCAGAGCGGGTTTTCCGCGTGCGCGGGATTGCTCGAGAACAGGACGTCCAGGCGCAGCTCGGAGCCGACCCAGTCGGTGGGCTGGAACTGGAAGTCGACGGTCTCGGGCGTGGCCGTGCAGCGGTGGAAGCGGGCCTTGAACCAGCGATCATCCGGCATCTGGTGCTCGAGCTCGGCGGTCCACTCCATGGTCGCCTGCTTTTTGCCCAGGTTGATCTGCTTGGCCGAATCGGACTTGTAGGAGCCGAACACGGACACGGTCATGCCGGTGTTGACCTTGAAGTTGTTCGAGCCGGTGGCACCGGTGTTGACGAACATGATGTTGCCGGTGGCGAACTGGAGGTAGTAGTCGTCCAGAGTCGCGCCGGCACTGGTGTTGCGCAGCAGGGCGTTGGTGTTGATGTTCTCGATCGTGGAGCCGGCGGCGAAGGCGTAGTTCGTCGCCGGGGTCGCGGTGATGTCCACCGTGCCGGTGCCGGAATTGTAGGCCCAGGTGCCGGAGACTTCCGCCGGTGAGCCGGTGAAGCCGCTGTCGGTGCGGTCGACGGTCATGACCAGGGTCGTGCCGACGGTGCTCACCGCCGTGACCTGCATCACTTCGGCGATGTAGGTGCCGGCATTGTCCGGATCCGGGGTGAGCAGGCGAATGAAATCGTTCACCCCGATGGCTTCGTTGGCGCCCGCGCCGGAATTGCCTTCGAGGTTGTTTTTGGAGGTCGCGGTGACGGTCGAGCTGGACGTGGAAATGGAATCGGCCAGGGTCGAGGCATACCTTGCTTTGGGGATCATCGGTTACTACTCCTTGAATGCACAGAGGATGGAGTACTCGGTTTGAATCAGCCAGATTTGCTTGTCGGCGTCCCGGAACGGGGTAAGGGACACCAGCTGGATGGATCCAATCGCGAGCGTGTCGGGCTTGAGGGCTCGGGGGAACGTGCCGACACGGTGACCAGGGGGGACCAGTAGGGTGCGAATGCGGTTGGCGATAGCCTCAGAAAGACTATACGACTTTGCATAAGCGTGTACAAGCAAGCGGAGTTCCGCTTTGCCCTCAAAGGCTTGCGCCACGCGGCACAGGTAGGTGATCCGAGGGAGTAAATCACTGTCCCCGAAGGTCTGATCCTCCAGCGCGCAGAAGCGGTCCAAATTCGAGGCTGTCCCCACGCCGCTCAGGGGGGTGGTGTCATAGTATTTCGCCCCGACCACGGAGCGGAGCGACTCGGGGTCGCCGGCGTCGTTGTCCTCCCGGACCAGGGTGCGAAAGGCGGTCATGAGATCGGTGGTGGACATCTATAAGCCTCCGGGGAGCTGAAGCTGGGCCTTGGCGAGCCAGGCCGGATCGAGAGCAAAGCCGTAGAGGTTGTTGCGGGGGGTTTTGCGCAAGGCCTGCAACTTGGTGAGCATGGGTTTGTCGAGGTACTTCAGCGTGGCCGCGTTTTTGGGCAAAATCTGCTCGAGCTGACGCACCAGCTGCAGCTGGGCATTGCTGGTGATCGTTTTGCGCAGCTGCAGGGGGTTGGCTTTGGCCTTGAGGTGGGCTTGAACGTCGGCTTTGAGCTCGGCCTCGATCTGGTCGGCGACCAGCTGCTTGAGCAGCACCGGCAAAGTCCATTTGCGCCCCTTGTAGGTGATCAGGGCCTCCGTGCGCAGGATTTTTTTTAATGAGGCAGCGTAGATGCGGGTGGCCTGGGCCCAGTTGCGCTTGATCGCGCCCTCGAAGGGGTGAAAGCCTACGGTGTAGGTTCGGCCGTCGAGGCCCTGGAAGGGCGTGACCAGCTTGCGGGTGAAGCGGTTACCGTACTCGATGTCCGAGGCGATTCGGAAGCGGCGGGTTGGGATCCCCAGCTGGTGGAAGGGTTGCAGCGGCCAGCCGCGGAAGGCCAGCGTGTTGTTGCCGTCGCGTGGCGCGCGGTAGGGCTGCGGGATCGTGCTCTCGAGATCCACCGCGCCGGGACCGAGCTGCAGCTTGAAGCGCGACGGGACGGCCAGGGTGCTCGAAAGGGAGGTGGTGCTGCTGCGAAAGGCCGCGGTCACCGCTTCGTGGGGCCGGAACAGGCGAGGACCGGCCTTGGTGAGGTTGCCATCGGGACCGATCTGCAGGGCATTGCGCGCGCGCAGGCCCGAAGTCATGCCGCCGGAGGCCAGGGCCTGCCGCACACTTTTGGCCAGGGCCTCGGCCAGGTTTTTCTCGAGTTCGGTCACCAGCCGGCCTACCAGGTCCTCGATAAAGGCCGGCATTTTTTGGATCCCCGTCTCCCGGCGAATGACAGCAAGCTCGGCCTTGATCAGGTGGCGGGGGAAGCTGTAGACAAAACTGCTGGAGCCCCCGTCGGCGGATTGGGGGCTGTAAAAGCGATAGCCCTTCGGCTCGGCCATGTCAGCTCCGCACCCGCAGCGCGGTCACCCCGGCACAGCCGCGGGCGTAGGTCTGGTTCGGCGGGGCATCGGGCGGGATGCAGAGGACTTCCAGGTGCGTGCGCAAATTGTTGATCGCTTCGATTCGCCAGAGCTCGACCGGCTGGGTGTGCGTCCAAAGGTAATCGCCTTGGACCACCGGCCAGTCCGGCGGCAGAAAGTAGCGGGCTTCGAGACGGTAGGTCTGGCCCCGTTTTTCTTCCTTGACCGGCTCGTCCGGCTCGTACCAGCTGCCGCGGCCGTGGGCGATCTGGGTCATGACCGTACCGTCGACCTCACCCAGGGGACTGATCACCTGGACTTGCCGGTAGACCGTGATGCGGAAGGACTCTTCCAGATCCGTCAGGGTGTCGAGGAAATCGTCTTCCACGCCGGCGTACATGTCAGACCACCTCGCCGGTGTCGGGATCCACCCCGTAGACCTTGCCGTGAGCCCGGCGGGTCATGGTCACTTCCTCCACCACGGCCCCGGCTCCGGCCCCGGAGCTCTGGCGCTCGGCCAAAATGCCGGCGTAGCCTTTGCGCTTGATCGTGATGTTGCCGCGGGTGGTCTCGGTGATCTGGTCGGTGAGCGCCAGCTGGGAGAGCAGCCGGTCGGTGACGGCCTCGGTGTCGACCACGCCCACCAGCAGGGCGAGAAACTCTGTGTCAGGGTCGAAGGGGGTTTTGAAGCGCAGGGTGGCCTTGGCGTAATCGACCTGCAGATCCTCTGTTGCCGCGACCAGCGGAGTGGTATCGCAGTCGAACTCCTCGAGCACGAGCTGGTTGGCCGTATCGACCAGGCCGTCGGCACTGCTGGCACGAAAGGCGCGCAGGGAATAGTCCCGAAACGGCAGGGTCCCGAGCTCGAACATGTCATCGGTCGTCGTCGGCAGCAAATCGGCATAGGAAAACTGCAGCGGGGTCGTGCTCGCGCGGATCGCGCTGCGCAGGATTTCGTCCTCGACCCGCTTGAGGCCGACGATGTCCCGCAGGTAGGTTTTGAGGTACTCGAAGGTTTGCATGGCTCACTCCTTGAAAAAACGGCCCGGGGGGCAGAGTCCCGGGCCGAGCTGTGAAAAAAAGGGCTGAAAAGGAGACTTACACCGTTTGCAGCGACTGCACCGCGCCCGAGCGGATCAGCCGGCGGGCAAAGGGCTTGCGCAGCGAGACGATCTCACCGGCGGAACGGAAGGCGTGTTTTTCGGTCCCGTCGGTGTAGCGGCCGGTGCGCTTGACCAGGACTTCCACTCGGGTTTCGTCCATCACGTCGTTGACGATCTGGCTCATGCGGAACTTTTGGTAGGCTTTGGGGTTGGACACGTACTGCAGCTGCTGGGAGAGCTCGGCATTCTGCTTGACCAAACCTTGCAGCAGCTTGACCAGACCAGGCTTGTCCTTGATCTCTGCCTGAACGTCCGGATCGTTCAGCAGCGGATCGCCGAGGTCTTCGACGGGCTGGTCGACAAAGGCCATCGGGCCCTCGTCGACATGGTTCGGGATGTGCAGCTTGGCGAGGTCGTCGGGGCCGTTGATGGTTTGCACCGGCAGGCCCTCGAAGGGCTTGAGGGATTTGTCCGGGAGGTTCGAGACGGGTTTCTTGAGGGAGTCTTTGGCCATTGGGTTTACTCACTTTTGGATTGAGATAGATCGGTAGCGAGGGGCCCGCCGGGAGGCCTGCCTTAGGCCTCCCGGGGGTGTCTGTTAGCGGGTGCCGCGGGTCTCGAGGATCGTGATGCGATCGTCGTTGAGCAGACCGCAGCCGCGGTAGGCCAGCCAGGCGATTTCCTGCCGGCGGCCGAAGTCCAGGATGCCGTTGTGCCGGAGCTCGGCCTTCATGGACTCAGCAAGCGCCAGGGCACGGTCCCCGAAGAACGCGCTCTGGTAGATGATCTGACCCGCGACAATCGTCTGGGCCGGGAACTGCAGCGGCAGCAGGTCGGTGACGTTGTAATCGCCGATGAAGGTGTGTCCGACGGTGGCCGCCGGGGTGACGGGAGCACCGCCCGCGGCCGGGGTGTAGGTGCCGGGGTGCTTGATCACGGGCAGGGCGGTGGTTTTGATGAAACGTACGTTGTCGTACATTCCCTCTTCGCCGTTGAACAGCGCGGTCGAGCCCGCGTAATTGTGCGCCTTTTCCCAGTTGGGATCGTTCTTGAGCTGGCGCAGGGTGTGCGGATGGGCCGCGCACACGAAGTTGGCTGCTCCGCCGGCGATGGCATCGCGCCGCTCGGGCACGTTGCGGGTGGCGAAATCCTCGGTGATGTCCTTGATGATCTCCGTATCGAGCACATCCCCCGGGGTCAGCTGCGCGCGGCCGCTGCGGCCGTGGCCGTAGATGAACGTCGGCGTGTCCTGGAAGATCTTCTCGACGAAGTGCAGGTTGCTGGTGTTGGCGTAGTTCACCGCCAGCTCCCGGTCGATGATCGACATCATGTCATAGGCCGACATCTGGAGCAGCCACTCGGACAGGGCGATGGCCTTGCCCCACTGGCGGATGGTCAGATCGACATGGGACATGCTGAAATCATCGACAGTCATGTCCGCACCTTCGGTCAGCTCGGAGCCAAAGGACAGGTCATTGACCTTGGGAAATCGGATGGTCTGGCCGGGCTGCTTGTCCGGCTCGCTGCGGCGCTCGGCCAGCTGCTCGAGGAAGAGGAAGGGCTGCGCGGCGAACAGGATTTCGCGCGAGTGGATCACCAGATCGACTTCGCTAAGCGTCGAGCTCACACCCGACGCAGAGGTAATGCCAAGAAGTTTGGGCATGAGTTACATCCTCACGGTCTAGTTTTTCGGAATCAGGGGGGCATGGAGGCGCTGGCGGGAGCTGCTGAGGAGGGCTTTGCGGTGTTCGGTGAACTCCTCGTCGCTCATCGCCGCGACCTGTTCAGCGGTGATGTCTGACAGTTGACCGGGAGGGGAACCAATAGCGGGGTCGGTTACGACGAGATTATCATAGGGCTTTGCTGCCAGCGCATCAATAGCGGGGGCAGCGGGAGCCGCGGCCGGTGCGGGTTCCGGCGTCGGGGCGGGCGCCGGAGGCGGGGCATTTTTGAGCGCGACCAGGCTTTCGAAGTCGTGTTCGGCCTTGAAGGCGTTGACCCGCTCCTCGGCCTGGGCGTTAAAGGACTCGAGAATCTCCGTGGCCTGGGTCCGAATCTCCTCTTCGGTCTCACCGCCGACGAATTTCTGAAAGGCCTTGGGCACCTTGATGTCGGCGAAGACTTCCGCGCGCAGAGCCCGCAAATTGGCGGCGCGAGCGGTTTCCTGGGTCTGTTTGAGCGCGTCTTCCAGCTGCTGCATGCGCTCGGCGGTTTTGTCATCCATTGGCATAGCGGGGGAGTCCTTTTCTGTTTTTTCGGGAGCGGTTTCGAAGGCCGCGAGCTTTTGTTTGAGCTCGGCGTTGGCGTTTTCCATGGCGATCAGGGCGTTTTTCGAGGTGTCGATCTGGCTGTAGAGCTTGTCTTTTTCCTTTTGCCGGATCGACGATTCGAATTCGACCCACTCGGTGGAGCGGCTCTTCTTGACGCGATCGAGAAAAAACAGTCTGTCGTCGGGGGTGAGTTGACCAAAGTAGTCCAGTAGTTCTTGGGGGGTTGGCATGTAGTGTCAGGCGCCGTCCTTACTGCCGGGGCTGCTTGGCGATCGGCAACGAGGCCGGGCGCTGCTGAGTGACGTCGCTGCCAGTGGGCGCGTTGACCGGCTTCTCGCGGAACGGGGCCGGGTTTTCGATGTTGGTCCGGGTGTCGTTGGGGCCCACCGGACCGGTGACGGGATGCTGAATCAGGGGGTGCTTGGGGAGCATCGTGTTACCTCACGCAGTGTGTTGGGATAAGACATTGCCGGGGCCGTTCCCCAACGCCTGATCGGAAACCTGCCGGACGGTCGCGCCGTTGCGAGCGACCCCTCCGAAATTGGCCGGTGAGCCGCTGACGGGAATCTGGGACGCGAGCTGGGCGAGCATCTGCGCCATGTAGATGTTGCGCCCGGTGTCCCGGTCCTCCATCAGCTGATCGATGTATTGCTTCACGTTCGCCACTCCGAGCTGGCTCAGGGCGTCGGCGACGGTAATCAGCCCCATCTGGAGCCGGTTCATGATGATGTTGGTCTGAATCAGCTGGTCCATCGGCAGCGGGTCGGGCCAGCAGATGTCGGTGGTGTAGTACTCCTCGAGCTCGTACCAGGTCGAAAAGCTCGGGCGGGAAAGATGACCGTACTGGATGCCGTATTTGACCAGCAGGCGGTTGACCTGGCTCAGGGCCTGACCATAGGTGAATTGCTTGGTGCGGGTCACTTCCAGCAGCGGCTGGAACAGGACCTGGAGGGCGGCCCCGGAGGTGTTGGAGATCGCCTGGTCGCCGCCAAAGCCCGCTTTGGGCATTTCCGACAGCATGAACATGGTGTCGATCAGGAACTTCAGGTGGTCGTTGGCAGCCTTGAGATCGCCCTTCATCTCGAGGTTCTCGATCTTGACGTCCTTGGGGCCCTTGTTGCCGATCACCCACATCTTGCGCGCGCCGCGCTGCATCTGCTTGATCGTGACCCCGTAGGCGACCGTCACCGGCGAGCCGTAGTAGTCGATGATCTCGCTGATGTTGGTGCTTTTCTCGTTGATGAGCTTGTTGATGGGGATGATGGAAGCCAGGTCACTGGTGCCAAAGGAGGCTCCGGCCTCCGGGCGGTTGCGGAACATGACCAACGGCACTTCGCCCAGATTGTGCGGCTGGGAGGAAATCAGGGTCCCGTCGATGTACTGCTGGATGTTCAGGGAATCCAGCCACATCGTCAGGGTGCGCTTTTTAGTCCGCTGGGTCAGGCCGGAGTCTTCGTTGAGGGGGAATTCAATCTTGGCCGCCAGCAATTGGGAGCGATCGGCCGGGTGGTAGACCGGGGTGACGAACATCGGGGGGATGAGCTTGGGAACCGCCCCGCCGGCGTTGTTGGGAAGGACGGCAATCGCGCCGTCGCCGAAAATGCCGCCGAGCTGGGCCATTTCGTAAGTGAAAATGGATTTGTTGCTCACGCGCCAGACGCGCTCGAGGTACTCGAGCTGCTCGCGGGAGTAGGGCTCTTCGCGGTCCTTGATCGTCCAGCCTTTGCCCGTGAGAAAGGCGGCCCCTTTGTTGACCAGCAGCCGGGCAAAGTTCAGGGTGATGTTCTCTTCGCCGTCGGTGCGCTCGTGGGCCCAGTGCCGGCCCTGGTAGAAGTTCCACAGGGTCGCGTAGCGGCCCAGGCGCTGCATGTCTTCGTGCGAGGGGCGCATGGTGAAGGGCTTCCCCAGATCGTTTTCGGGGAAGTAGGTGCTGACGGTGCTGCCGCGGCCAAAATCGGTGCCCATGCCGGTCCTCAACAGGAAGGATGCGAGACCGGTAAGGAATCAGTGGCGGGCGAGAGGGGGACCAGAGGGTGTATCGGGGTGTGTCAATGGCTATACTAACGGTATGCATCCGAAATTACAAACGAGGCCCGTGATGACCCCACCCCCTGTGATCGATGAAGACCGCGTCAGCTCTGCGTTTCCGATAGACACACCCTGCTCGCTGGGGGACAAAGTTTCCCTGTTGCTGCTGCAGGAAGCGGTGGTGGCCCTGCTGGGGGACTACCAGTACTTCGAAATCGGCAGCGGCCAGGGAGGATCGCTCTACCCTCACCTGGTGCAGGCGCGCTGCACGCGGGCCTACAGCCTCGACCCGCGCCCCTGGATCCATACCGGCACCGACCAGATGGAATTCCCAGGGCCCACCAGCAGCAAGGAAATGGCCAAGACCCTGTTCATGACCCTGTGCGGGGACACCCAGCTCAAAAAGCTGACGGCGATCGAGGCGACCTCCGATGCGCCGCACGAAACCTTCCGCGAAGCGGGCCGGTCCATCAAGGCCCATTTTTTCTTTTGGGATGGGGACCCGACCTGGTTTCGGAGTGATTTCGAGCTCTGCCTGCGCCTGAGCCCGCCGCAGGCGGTCTATGTGGTTCAGGGAGCCCCCGGCCTGGCGTCTGAGCTGCGCGAGATGATCGGACATGTGCTGCATTTGACCGATCAGGTCATGGCCTACCCGCTGGTGGACACCCTGTTCGTGATCACCAAGAACCTGCCGCTGCACCGCTACACGCCGCTGCAGGCGCATCTGCTGGAGTACGGACATCTGCCCTACCTGACCGCCCTGCAGGCGCAGGAAAAATACCAGGCCTTTTACCGCCGGCCTTTGTTTCGGTGGTGGCGGGGGCTGGTGGCGATGCTGAGTGGCAAACGGGCATAAAAAAACGGTCCCCGTAGGGACCGTCGAACCCAAATGATAACAATCGAAACTATCTACTACCCTATCAAATTGCAGCGCGCCTACAGCTTCGCCCGGGTGTAGTTCACGCCCCCGCCACTGCTGCGGGCGATCAGGTACTCCTTGCGGGGCACGGATCCCGCTTCGGCAATCCCGACATGGACCCACGAGCCGAACTCCTCGATCACCTGATCCACCGGCAGATTCAGGGAGTGGATGAAGCGCATCAGGGCGTCGTTGGTCATGCCCGGGACATGGATGTCCGCCGCCCGGCCGTACATGTGGGCGGAGTACTTTGCTCCTCCGATGGCGCGGTTGAGCTCCGGGCCGCGGTAGCCGGAGGTCACGACCACAGGCTTGCCGAGGGCTACACGCAGGGGCTCGAGCACGGTGTCGCACAGCCGCTCGAGATTGGCGATCTCCTTCGGGCCCGGGGTGTTGGGAATGCCCTTGCGCGCGGCGGTTTGAGAGACGGTGAGCTCGGTGAGGGTGAAGTGGGCTGACAGCTGGCCCGGAGGCCCATTTTTGGCGGGCTTTTCAGGCGGGTGGGACGCTGCGACGGGCAAGGGGGTGGTGCCTTTGACGGAGTTTTGCCGGACCCCTTCCTCCCAGAGATCCGCTTCCGCCGCCCGCCGCTTTTTGAGCCCTTCGGTGACATTTGTGCCGGGGTTGACGTAGAGCATGAAGGCCTGACGCATCGTGCCCCAGTCCTTGGTGCTGAGCTTGCGGCTGATGGTCTCGAAGCCCTTGGCATTGTAAAAGCCGGCGCCGAGGTTGTAGGCGAAGCTTTCGAGTGCGGCGATCTGGAGCGGGTGCATCTGATCGAAATAGGGCAGATTTTTGAGGGCCGGGGTGACCGTGGTGAGGACGTGTGAGGTGAGCTCAGCCTCGGCTTTGTCCTCGGTGATGGTATCCCCGCGGCGGACGCGGAGCCCGTCGGCATAGACAGTGGTCCCGTAGCCGATGGTGGCGACATTCCAGCCGTGCAACGGATCGGGGTAGGCCTCGCGGCGGAAGCCTTCGAAACGTTTGATCAGGGCAATGCCCTCGGGGGTCGGTAGGTTCATGGGGTGACTCCTTGAGGTTCTGGGATTTCGAGAAAATCGGGCGGCACGGGCAGTAGCTGAGACAGCGCGGTCGAAAGACGGTCTACCGAGACTTCGTGCACCTGGTTGTAATGCCCGTAGTACAGGCTGTTCTCATGCTTGGAGAGGTACTTGATCCCAGCATGCTCCACAAACACGAGCTCCTGGCTGAAAAGGAGATGCAGCAGCTCATGGGCCACTGTTTTTCGCATTTCCCGCCAGCCGCGCGTGAAGAAGGACGCCCCGACCTGCAGCGCGGTGTGCTGCCGGCCCCGTAGGGGCTGAATCGCGGCATTGGCCTTGTCATCACACATCTCCGCGCGCAGGCACAGGCTGAAATCGAACATCCCCAGGGCCGGCATGCAGTCCTGCACGATGTAAGATCCCAGCTTCTCGCCGACCGATTCGGGCAGTTCTTTCTCTGGCACGGGCAGGCGGGTTGGCGCCAGCTTGGGTTCCTGGGCAATCGGAAACGCCGGGTCCGGCGGCAGCTTAAAGCCCGGCCCGAAAAAAACGGGGACCTCGGGCAGCAACTCAATCAGGATCTGGGCCAAGCGCTCGACGGCCACATCGTGCAGGCGCTCGTACTGGCACTTCCAGAAGTCCCATTCCATGGGGCGTAGAAAGGTTTCCAGATCCAGGGCGGCGTATTTCTGCGGCTGGAAATGGACGTCGGCGAGCAGTTCCGCGAAGATCAGTTTCTGTACGCGCACGGGCTTGATGAACAGGTCCCGGTGGAAGGACAGATCGAACCAGCGGGAGCCCGGCCCGTAAGCCTTCAGCTCCCGATAAACGCCGCCCTCGAGGGGTTTGGCGTCGACAAAGAGCTCGCAATCGTCCATGCGCAAACAGCCCAGGCAGGCATCCACATACTGCTGCAGCCGGTCGACTTCGTAGGGGCGAAACTCAGCCACGCTTCCTCCACAGCCGCTCGAGCTGCTGACGGGTGCGCGCGAGCTCGGGGACCTCGTGCTCCCTGCAGGCGGCGGTATAGCCCCGGTAGAAGCCATACACCGCACTGAGGAAGGCACACAGGGCCACGAAGAGGTAAAAGAGTACAGACGGCATCGTTAGCCTCCCCCTGTTTCAGGGTGAACAGGCTCGACCAGACAACCCTGAACCCATTCAAGGACAGCATCTCCGAAGGTCTGTTCACCCAGTTGCTGCATGGCGAGGTCCATGGAGTCCATTGTCACATTCATCGCCGTATCCAGAGCCTCTTCCGTGGCCGCATAAATGGGGGCCGAGCGAGACACCAGCATCTGGGGTATTCCCACGCAGATTCCGACATAGGGTTGCTTGCCTGGCTCGTGGATGAGGACGACAGCGAATAGAGGAAGCTCACAGTGCGACATCGTAGATCCTCCGCATCTCTGCCAGATCCGCATCGGTTTCGGGGGCGGTCAGACGTCGGTTTTCCATGACCCAGGCCATGGCTTTCCGGTAATGCGCCAGTTCGTGCTGGGCATCTGCCAGGGCATGGTGCGGCAGCGGATTCGGCGGCTGGATTTCGAGCGGCACATGGTTGTCATCTAGGTACTGCTTCAAATCCCAGCAGTACATCGGCCAATTCGGCGGCAAATCGCTCATCGACCCCTGCAGCCAGCAGAACAGCACCCAGTCGTAGTCACAAAAATAGCCGCAAAATTGCGGGCTATCAGTCTGTTCGGCGACCCAGGCCCGGATTTCCTTCCCCAGCAGCGCGGGATAGAGCTTGCGGACCGGCTGATCGTCCAGCGAGGTCATTAGCTGGGGCATGACGTTGTCGTTGAGCCATTTCGTGGTCTCCTCGGGGCACTTCCACACCGCGCGGGAGTAATCCCCGTTGGTCCAGTCCCGGACGGCATAGAAGGTCTGTCCGTTCTCCGCAGCCAAACCGATGGACAGGAGCTCGAGGGTGCCGGGGTACTCGATGAATTCGCAGTCGATGAAGATCTTCATGCAGGAATTTCCACCTTCGCACGGGCCTGTTTGGCGCTTTCCAAACAGGTTTCCAGCGCGAGGATCCAGTCTTCGGGGGTTGTGTCCTCGTCTTCGAAGGCAAAGGTGAGGTAGTCGAGCTGGGCTTGTGGGGTCGCGAGCTCTTTGTAGATCATCGGCAGCACAGGGACCCCGATAATCGTGCCGTCGTTGTCGAGAAGGTTTCCGTCGTTGTCGAACACAGGAGCTGTCATAGGGTTACTGTCCTCTTACATCTTTTGGAATAGTTCACTGTGCTTGTCAACGGCCGCGAGATAGGCCGGATGAATCACAGCGTAGAAATCCGCGTCGGAAATATGATCCCAGCTGAACCAGCCCCTCTCGTTCACCAGGCGGGTGTCTCGCCGCAGGAGAGACTGAATGAGCGGGCCGCTGAGACTGTACTCCTGCACCCCATCCCAGACGCCCAAAAGCCGGCCGAAATCTTTCGGAGCAAAGACCAGATACTTCGGGGTCTCCCCATCGAAGGCCAGGCGATGCTGCGGGGCGGGCTCGAGAATGTCTTTGATCTCGTAATGGGCGTCGAATTCTTCGTAGGTGATCAGGTGCCGGTGGGGAGACTCGTGTTCCCGGGCACTGAACATGAAGGTGTACAGCACGGGCTGATGATTTTCCCACACAAGCCGAAACACCCGGTGGTCCCAGTGGCGGGCGGGGTCTTTCGGGACTGCGGAAAACCCGGTATCGACCGGAAGATCATGGAAATGGGACCGGACTCGGCGCAGGAGATCGATCGGGGGTGTCATAAGGATTAGCGTCCTCTCAAAAAATCGTTGCGGCCGCGCTCGTGGAGGATGTTCTCCACCGGCTCGGCCAGGTACGTGGCTTCGTCTTTGGCCCCCCAATTGGCCAAGGCCAGGGAATCGGGGTAGTCGTCATGGGGGTCGACCCCATCCACCTTGTCCGCCGGGGCATGGCAGGACAAATAGCCGGAGCGATCCGAGCCGGCTTTGTATTCCTTGATCAGGGTGCGCATCTGGAAGCAGAAGCGCTTGTGCTGGGGGCTGAGCATCGCCAGCGGGGAGCCCGGGACGATGATGCGGCCGGACTGGACATCGTGAATCAGGGCCTTGTAGAGCTCGCTCTTGCTTGGCAGCGAGAAGGTGTAGGGCAGGATCAAAATATCCCCAAGAGCGGCGTCGAGGTAGTCGTAGACCACGGCACCCAAGCTCGTGGTATCGACCACCACCGTCGAGCCCTGCATCTCCTTGATGAAGCGGACCATGGCGGGAATCTGCTCGGTGTAATTGTCCCCGACCATCTCCAGCCAGCCGAGCAGCCGCTTGCGGTAGGCGGTGGTGTAAGCCAGCTCGATCGGCTGCTGCATGTCGATTTCCAGCGCCGTCAGAATGGTGCTGTCCTTGGCCTTGCCGACGTCGACGCCGATGCTGACGGGGTTGAAGCCCCGGTAAAAGGTCAGCAGCTCGAGCTTCGGGTGCAGGATCCCATGGGGATTTTCCGGCGTGCGGTGGGACAATTGGGCCTCGGTGAAGGCCATGCCGCGCTCGAAGCACCACTCGTTGAGGTAGGACATCCGAAACTCGTCGGAGTCTTCGCCGAGCTTTTCCTTTTCCTTCTCGATGTACTTCTTGTAGCGGGGGACATGACGCTCGACCTCGCGGTGGTCGACCTCGAAGTGGTTGATTTTGCCGCCTTTTTTCGCCGCCCGGGTGTTCTTGTCGACCTGCTCGTAGAGGTCGTTGAGCTGGGTGTTGGCCGTACCGATCATGACCACCGTTCCGGCGGTCGAGGCCGCCATGGGGGAGATGGAGTTGGAGCTGACCAGGCCATTGGCAATGAAATTGCGACCAGGAAGCGTCAGGCAGTAGGTCTCCCCCAGCCCGATTTGATGGATTCGCTCTAGCTGATGCCAGCTCAACTCGGCAGAAGCCGTCCCCCGGCTGGCTAAAAAAACGACGGACTCTTGAAGCAGCCGCGACACCGTATAGTAGTCCGGCTCCGCCTCCAAGGATCCCAATTTCGCCCACATCTGGTGATTGAGGGTGGCATCGATGTACCAGCCAAGCTGACGATCCCCCACCAACCGGTACAGGGGCTGAATGCCGTTGACGTGCCGTTCCGTCGGCTGCTGCCACCCGTCTTTGGTCAGGACATCGTAGGTGAAACCGGCTTCGATGTAGTCCCTGAGCTTGATCGTCCACGCTCCATTTTGGACGGGGGTGGGCCGGTCATCGACCTTGATGAAAATCTCGGTATCCCCAGCCAGGCACTTCCTGATCTTCTTCGGGCTGACGTCCTGGGCTTCTTCGATGATGATCAGGTGGTAGGTTTTCGACTCGATCATGGCCGATTCCGAGGCCGTCTGGCAGCGGGTCAGGGAGCCGTTGGACATCCGGATCGTATCGCCGCGGTTGACTTCGAAGGAAATGCCATATTCGCGCATGATGCGACGGCCTTCGTCGTTGGCCAGGCGGGTGCGCATGCGGTCGTAGGTGGTCTTGGACTGGTCTTGCGACGGCGAGAAGATCCCGATCCAGAAGCCGTCGCGGTATTTTTCGAAGCGCTTGTCGTCGGGGTAGGTGTGGTGCAGGTAGGGCAGCAGGAGCATCATGGCATCGCAGACGACGGCGATCGTTTCGGTCTTGCCGGAATTGTGCTGCAGGATCGTGTTGCCGAAGAACTGCTGATCAAGCGTCTCGATGTCGATCAGGGGCTGGGTCGGTCCGCGGTCGATGCGCAGGATCGGGGCAAAGCAGACCGAGGGGATCAGGGGCTGGCCGTCGGGGAGGGGGGCGAAGGCCTCCTGCTCGGTGACACCGATTTTTTTGAGCAGGTTGAGCAGCACACAGAGCAGGACCCCGTTCTCCCGGTAGAAAAAGAAGGTCGAGCGCTTCATCCAGTGCTTGAGGTGGGGGTGGGCCTTCATGACCCGCATGAAGTCCGCCGGGGCCAGCATGTAACCCGTGCGGGCCTTGTAGTGGTCGATGTAGTGCGCGAGCTCCCCGTGCAGGGCATCGTCCCGGAAATAGGGCTGCAGCCGCTGGCAGTTCTCGAAGCCCGAAAAGACCAGCTTGCCCTCGTGCTCGGTCGGGCTGAGCCCGTGGTGGCGGAGGAAGTAGAGCAGGGTGGCGTACCACTGCTGGTTGGAGCGAACCGGCAGGGTGATGATCGGGATTTGCTTGCGGTTGTTGCGCCCCATTTCGAGCGTGGCGAGCTTCATCAGCCAGTGGAGGGTCGTGCGGGGATTGGCAAAGGCATAGGCCAGAATCTCGGCTTCCTTGGCCGGCCCGATCTCGACGGAATGGATGCAGCGGTCGCGGGTCCGGGAGAAGGAGACGTTGAGGAGCGCGAGGAGGGCATCGTGGTCTGACGGGCGAATGGACAGCGTCAGCTGGTGGGGCAGGACCGAATTGTAGCGTTTGTGGGCCATCAGCTGGGCGGCATAGAAGCAGCGGGCGGAGAGGGAGGGATCGTCGGGGGTGGCGTCGGCCAAGAGGGAGACCTGGACCTGGAGCTTGGCCCCTTCGGCGACGGTGCCGTCAGACAGCATTCCCCACTGGTTGTTGGCGAGCTTGAGCAGATGGTCGAGGCTGCAGGTCAGGGAGATCCCGTTGTGGAGGGTGAGGATGCGGGTTTCTTTGGCCTCGGTTTTTTCCGTTGCCAGGACGGTCGTGGGGGTCAGCCGGCGGCCGTGGGCCGACAGGATGGCGGTCTGGGGGGTGAGGGCGGAGATCGGCCGGGGGCCGGCGTCGGTCAGGACATAGGTGTCGGGGTGGACGCACTGCCGGGCGAACAGGCCGGTCAGGGTGGCGACATCCTCCAGGATGACGGACTCGATGATCCTGCGGGCAAAGGGCAGCTGGTAGGGGCGGAGTTTGGTGTTGGCCAGCTTCTCGCCCAGGGCGAGCATCTTCTCGATGATCTTGGAGGTCGGGTGGGGGCAGATGCCGGCGGGGGCCCGCGGGCCCGGGGTCGTGGGCAAGGGTGCCGGCGGCGGCTGGGAAGGTGTGGGCGTCGGGGGAGGTTGGGGGACGGGCTGGGACGCACTATAAAGACGGGTATTGAACAAACCGAAGGACATGGACCACCTGGGTAGGAACAGGGTGTTTGACCAGGCGGTGGGCAGGGCGGCTGGGGGATGGACAGAGCCTGCCAGGTGGACCAGTTCCGAGCATGCCAGATTGTGGGATCGGTGTCGAGTGGGGGCGTGTCTGTGCCGCTT